>Ga0182024_10027028_pt1 | contig 10061 bp, 11 predicted proteins | sample P32metaG_FD_120480 | JGI IMG/M metagenome (GOLD analysis project Ga0182024, IMG submission 120480) | Permafrost microbial communities from Stordalen Mire, Sweden - P3-2 metaG (Illumina Assembly) | ecosystem: Environmental > Terrestrial > Soil > Wetlands > Permafrost | place: Sweden: Stordalen...
ATCGGCAGTATGGTTTCTGGTTTTTCAAGATCGCCCAAATACGGTTCGATTCCTTGCTCGCGCAGGCGCACAGACGCCGCCTCCGATCGGGTTGATCCAATCACCGACCATCCTTCCGACAAGATTCGCTCCGCGATCACATTACCTATATAACCATTGGCGCCGATGACGAGAATTTTCACTTTTCATTCCTTGAAACAGGCAGGTCGTCATATTGTACAGGCGAACCCAGCCATAATTGAAAGAAGTCCAGAACCCTATTCAGTGTCCTGTTCCCGCCGAAGCGATTTGGAAGGAACCAGAAAAGTCAAGAAGTCATTAGGAGAAAGGCGCAGCAACTCGGTTTCTGCCTTATGTATCGAATATTATCGGCGGATTTAAAAACAAAGGAACTAATGCTGACGTCTCCCGTCGCTCGCTATTGATGTGTCACATTTGAGGTTTACGATGTTTTCAATTAAAACCAAAACGATTGTTGGATTATTGGCTACTTCAGCCATAACGATCGTTCCCGCGTTCGCTGATCATGACGATCAAAATCACGATCAGAACCATCACGGGGGCGAACACCAGCAGGTGAGAGTGCAAGAAGAGCGGCACGATGACAAAGGTCACAACGAGCATAACAAGGGCGAACACCAGCAGCAGGTGGTGCAAGAACAGCGACACGATAACTGGGACCAAGACAAGCAGCTTTACAAAAAGCACTGGAATTCCATGGCCAAAACTCACCAACAAGAGATGGATGCCGAAATGAGAGCGCAATGGCTCGCATACCACCACAATCAGTGGAAGGGCAACTACAGTTGGAATAACTATTCAGATCCCGGCTTTCTGAATTATCTGCATAACTCAAATCCAAGTCTTTTGACCAGAGTTCGGTCCGCTATCGGATTCTAATCAATCCGCGGTCTGTCCTCACGAACATTCCGCACTGTTGCAGTTCATTGCGACGATCAACAAGATCGCTCGCAATGAACTGTTTCTTGTTGTTCGCCGTCAGCGGGGATACTTCGTTACCGCACGGCGTCCGCGGAAAAATAGCGGCTGGCTCCGCACGCCAAAAACTGATAAACACTATGCGAACGAAAGTCTCGTGCTACCCGCCTGGTATCGGCGCGGGCGGTGCTGACCCCTGTGGGTCCTCATCCAACGACCGTCCGTAGCTTTCTGGGAGCTGCCAAATGCAGAACAGTGCCAGTGCGAAAACACTGGCGCCGATGATCAACAATGCGGTTGTGATTCCAAACGGCTTGAAAGCCAACAATGCCAGATTCATCAGAATCACAGTCGCTCGAGAACAATTGATGTTCGATGTGGATGCTGTCGCTCGCAGTTCGGTTGGGAACTGCTCGACGAGAATTGTACCGGCAAGCGCCCAGAGATTGAACAGCCCGAACGCTGCGCAAAGGAAGTAAAATGCAGAGGCATCAACACTCAGTTTCTGCAGAAACAGAAGTGCCAGTAACATGTTGCCGAGGATGAAAATCGCAACGACAATCTTTCGACTTTTGAGTAAATCGCTTAACCAAGCTCCAAGCCAATCACCAAATGCTGCTGCTGAGAAATAAATTGCAAGAGCAACATTCGCTTTGATCAATCCCTGCACGCCTGTCGCAATCGCGATCTCTGGTGCAAGCGTCAATAGCACGCCGGTTACGAAAAAGTTGCATCCCAATAGCGGAACACAGAGAACATACCTTCTCAAGTTTGGAAAGGTGCCCAGCAATTGGCGCAAAGATCCACGTTGAGCATTCTTACGCGCTGTATCAATGAACATGCGCGACTCAAAAAGTACACTTCGCAATGTCAACAGCAGAAGTCCAATGACACCGCCAATGATGCAGCTGGCGCGCCATGGCAAGAATTCGAGGCTTGTGCCGGCGACCACGACACCCAGCACACCCATCACTGTGAAGAACATCAGAGCATAGGTGCGTTTAGAGGAACGCACAGTCTCCGCCACGAGAGTAGCACCCAGTCCCACTTCACCAGCAACCCCAAATCCGATGAGAAATCGCACAATCTCGTAAGACACGGGGTCCCGCACGAAACCATTGATGATCATAAATACGGAATAAATAAGGATAGAACCAAGCAATGCCTTCTTGCGTCCTATCCGATCGCCCAAGATGCCCCAGAAAAAGCTCCCGACCAAAGCGCCGGAAATTTGAAAATTGAGAATGAAGATGCCGGTCTTGGTCAGCCCGTAACCGGTAAGCCCAAGCTCCGTCAGGCTTACAACGCGCATACTGTTGTACAAAAAGAAATCGAAGGTATCGATGAAGTAACCTAAGCCTGCCACCAACACTGTCAGATTGAAAGCGCTATTGTACAAACCACTATTCGAATCCGGCTGCGACTGCACTAGTGAGTTCACTCTAGTTATCTTGATGTTTGCGCAGGAGGTGCTGCAATCTCTCTGTTATCGCTTTTAGAGAATCGAGTTTACTCCATTATCATGCCGGGATGGCCGGGCCGCAATGTTTCTCCGATACCGAATTATTCCGATCGGGGTTGGTACGCGCAAAGCGTGGATCTATATTCCGCTATCAGCTGTGGCAAAAATCAGCCAAAGTTCCAACTTTCTCAGGAAAAACTTCGCTCTCATGGGCTTCTGAGAGCAACATTATTTACCAATGCCTGCGCGATCGTCCAAAGAATAAAGAGCCGAGATTCACGGACAAATTAAAACCAGAATATGGATCGCACTGCGGATAGAAGGAACCGTATTGCGCAGGCTGAAAGAAACGCGGATACTGGCATGGCGCATAGCCGGCCGATGGCGGATACCAGCTGTTTGTTGGCCATTGTTGAACCGGATACGGATATGGGCACGATTCGTAAGAAGCAGAAAACTGATTGCCACCGAAATTGTTCACGTACGGTCCTGCATAATCGTAGCCAGACGATGGAGCAAAGCCCGGTGTCTGGTTAAAATTTGGAGAAGCGCCAAAGTTTGGTGGTGGGCTAAAATTCGGTGGTGGACTAAAGTAATTTGCTGGTACTGGCTCGGCGCCGACTCTGCCTCGCGCATAGCCGATGGACTGTTGATCGAATTGGTCCTGAGATGCGAACTGGCTGCCGCGGTCAGACCCGTGGTCACCGAATTGTATTGATCCAATCCGTTCCGAACAACCGGTTATTTTGTTGCGAATAACTACTTCGCTTGACTCACCATCATTGGCCATGTCCGGTCTCACGATCACCTGATCAACAGCAACTGAACCGTCGCCTAGCGCATGCTGACGCTGCTGGATTTGCTTTACCTGATTGATAAGAGCGCTCATCTCGGTTGGATTTTCACGCAGCTCTCGGCGCAGCAGATCGGACGCGTCGTCCATATCTCCACGTTTGAGATCATGTGCCAGATGGGAAGCTGTCGCATGCAGACCAAAATCGCAATTACTCATTGACGAAGACCTATCGGTGACAGAGACACTATCGCCGAATTTTGTTGCAATTTAATTGCTGCATCAGGGCAAATTGCGAACAACGGTCTCATCTATAGAGAATGTGCGTGCTTTGCATTGCTCGATAATCGTACGACGCCGTAATTCTTTACGAATGCGCTATCGGGAAGACTGAGTCGTTTACGGTCGCGCTCGCGTTCGTAGTCGACAACTGAATTATCTACCGGTGTTTGCGGAACTGCTGAGTCGTCGCTCAAATCTCCAAAACCAAAGGGATAGCCAACACCAAAGCCGATTCTGCCGAACCGGTCTCGACCGAAATTACGAGCATTGGAAACGCGGCCCATTCTGTTTGCATCCCCATCGTTCCGCAATCCACCGAAAGCAGAACCAAAGCCGTTGGTCTGACTCATACCAGAACCGCGTCCAAAGGCGGTTGTCGGGCTGCTGGCACCAAACGACGGACGCCCGCCCATACCGCCAGCAAATCCTCCGCCACCGCCACGGGCAAAAGCCTGCAACCCGAACAAGGCAGCCGTCATCACTGTGCCCACAATGAAAGTTTTTACAAGTTTCATAACCACTCCTCCTGATGATATAAGAGAAGTGCATCGACAATAGAAGTTCCCGCTGCGATCGCCTGATACCACAGATGAAGCGCACTCGCCAGCGTTTATACATTCAGAACTTCAAATCGATTATGCGAGTGCGCTGTGCAACATAATCATACTGCGACCGTATGCAAGCATCGCTGCTTGCCGATTATATGAAGGGCGCTGGTCGCAGTTGAAGCCGTGGTCTGCGCCTTTATATACATAGATTTCAACGTGCCCCTTTCCTTTCAGCGCTTCGCGAATTTTGGCGACGGATGAGGCCGGTATGTGAGAATCATCTTCCCCAAAATGCATTGTGATCGGACAATGCAAGTTCTTCGCCTGATCTAGAGCCTGATCTATTCGTCCGCCGTAATAACAAACGGCCGCATCGACAGCATCACGCGTTGCTAACATGTACGATAGGTAACCGCCGAGGCAGTAGCCGACTGCTCCTACTCGACCGGCGCATTGTTTGACTTTTCGCAGAGCCTGACCTGCTTCGATGAGATCATCAACTAGCTGATCGCTATCGCATTTGCTCATCAGTTCCATACCTTTTTTAATATCATCAGGCGAATAACCCAGCTCAACATGTGGTTGGGCGCGCCAGAAGACGTCGGGTGCGAGAACCACATAGCCGGCTGCTGCATAGAGATCTGCAACCTCTCTAATGTGAGAATTCACACCAAAAATTTCCTGAATCAATATAATTCCTGGCGCTTTGCTTACTTCCGGTAGTGCGAGGTACCCGGTAAAAGCAGAGCCTGGCTTGATTTCAATAGTGCTGCTCGCCATAGTCATTGCTCCGATCGTCTATTCCAATTACAAATTTGAGTTCGAGTTTGGATAAAACTACACGAAACCTGCACTTATATGTTGCACTCTTAAGAAGTAAGTGAGTAGCAAATTTCTTAAGGAGCTTCGCCATGGACAGCTTCCGTGCCCGAGCGATCATCGACAACAAATTCGTCCGGCTGACTGCCGCATTCGGATTACTCATAGGCGTCACGCTAACGCCAGCATTTGCCCATGGCGGACACGGCGGGGGCTCTTCCGGCCGGGGCGGCGGTGGTAGATCATCATCGCTGAGCTCGTTTATGGGTGGCGGCAACAGGTCTTCGTCGCTCAGCTCTTTTATGAGCAACAAAGGCGGCGGATCTAATTTTGGTTCGCAATTTAGTGGATTGAATTCTTCAGGCAATCGTGGCTTGTCCGGGCAGATCAATGGCAGCTCATTCGGCAACCAATCAGCATCATCGCACGGATTCGGCGGTCTTTTCGGACATCATCAAAACGGCAATCAATTCAACAACGGATTGAACAATAATAATCAAAGCGCGTGGAACGGCGGCAACAACAACGGAAACGGCTGGAATAACGGAAACGGTTCGAACGGCCATCACAATTGGCAGATGAACCAGAACGAGCAAAACAATATCGCTTCAGGGAACAACCCAATCGCAACGCAGCAAAGTTATTCACAAGCAATGCCGGTATCATATCCAACGTACAATCCCATGCAGAGCGGGATGGCGTCCGGTTATGGATACCCTGGCTACGGATCTGGCTATGGATCTGGCTATGGATCTGGCTACGGAAACTCAGGATACGGCAGCGGATATGGATCCGGCATGCCAGGCAATCTAGGAATGCTAATGAGCATGATGGGACCACAGATGGGCATGGGTGGCATGGGCAATTCCGGCATGGGCATGGGTTATCCAGGCATGGGGATGGGAGGCATGGGGATGGGAGGCATGGGATATGGCTCGTATCCGAACTCCGCAATGGGATACGGTTCCTCACCTTACGGATATGGCTCCTCCCCACTCAATTACGGAAACTCTCTGTCTAGCGGACAGAACCAAAATGGTTGGAACGGACAGGGCGGACATCATCACCACTGGTGGAATCAAAATGGCGCCGGCACTACAATTGGCAACCCAGCGACGAGTCAACCCGGTCAGGTTGCCTATGCCCAGGGAAACAACGGGCTCGGAAACATGTCCGGCAACCAAGCGCTCGGACGCCACCACGGTTTTCTGTCGTCTCTAACAGGAAACAATAACCGCACCGCGTCCGGACTGATCAACAATGGATTCCGCGGCAGCAATAACGGCCTAACCCCGTTCGCACATTCCTCGGGAACCGGCATCTCACCAAGCGCGGCCTTTGGCGCCATTCGCGGTGGCGGGCACCGCGGGCACGCCTAGCAATTGAACTCCAAGCACCACCCTCGGTGCAGAACAGTCTGGCAATGAGCGATTCATTGCCAGACTTGCTTTTTCAATTGATGGACAAGCTCTGACTCTGCCCTGCAATGAGTTGTCCCAATTGCTAACATCATCTTGCGCCACGTTAACGGAATCAATGCAAGGGCTCTCAGAACATCAACTGCTCACCTCGCTGTTCGCGCTGGCACTAATCCTGAAATCCTTACGGCGCATTTATACCTGCCGGCGCTAGAACTGAAGTATTGAAGTCGATTGTTCAGGAGGAACCACGATGAACAATAAGTTTTCTGCCCTAGTAGTGGCAGTGGCGCTATCAAGTCTTACGTTGCCGGTCTTCGCGCAGACCAACAATTCATGGGGCGCACAGGGCTCGCCCGCTGTCAACAACAACAACAACAACAACAACGGAAACGCCGGTGCATCCTGGCAAAACGCAACGCCACAAGCGGGAGCGCAAGTGCAAGCCGCCAACGCCCAGTACAGCAATCCTCCGCACTACCAAGCGCAAGGAGGTACTGCAAACAACGCCAATCAAATGACGCAACAGGAAACACGACAGCAAGCTTGGCGACAACTGATGACTCAACGCGAAGAGGCTGGACGTGGACTTGATCCAGCGATCATCAATCAACTGCGTGCGCGCATGAAAGCCGCGCGTCAGGCAAACAGTTTCGGCAACGTTAATCAGGGGTGGCAAGCGACACAACAATCAGCCAATCCAACGCAACAGAATCTAAATCCTGCCAACTGCAACGGAAACCTGAGAATGTTTGCCGAACGTATGGAACAACAACACGCCATGGAAGCTCAACCTACAACATTCGGCGGAAACCAGTAGAGACAGCGATCGTAATGCTCGTGGTCAATTTGACAGAGGAAGCACCACCGTGAACTTGCTGCCTGCCCCTAGCTGGCTCTCGACTTGCACGACCCCTCGGTGGGCTTGGGCAATCGCTCGAACGATCGCCAGTCCCAGTCCCGATCCGCCCTCCTGCCTGGCACGTGCTTTGTCGACGCGATAGAAGCGCTCGAAAATGAACGGCAACGACTCAGGCGGTATACCAACGCCTGTGTCTTTGACCCAAATCGCTAAGTTGTTTTCCTGTTTGGCAGCCGCTATCTGAATCGAGCCGCCTTCCGGTGTGTAGCGAATCGCGTTTTCGATCAGATTGCTAAACAGCCGGCTAAGCGCATCCTTGTCTGCAAACAGCTGAGCCTCGGGCATGGACGAGATCTTCAATTCGATCTGTTTGGCCGTCGCTCTCGCCTGAAGTTCACCAACAACGTTGGAGACAACCTCCTTCGCGTCAATTTTGACGGGGCGAAAAGCCGCGTCCGGATTTTCCATTTTCGCGAGCAGAAGCAGGTTGGTGGAAAGAGTGCGCAATCGATTAGCCGCTCTGAAGGCGATCTCCAACATCTCGTTTGGTTGATTGATTTCGTTGAGAAAAACTTCGATGTGTTCAAGACTGTTTTGGATTAGAGTCACAGGTGTGTTCAGCTCATGTCCTGCATCGTCGACAAAGGTGCGCAAAGCTCGCAATGTGGCGACCACCGGCTGAGTCGCCTTGCCCGAGTACAACCAACCGCAAATGCCGACGGCAAGAGCAATCAGAAATATGCGCACGAATTTGGTTCTCGCAACTTTCTTCAACGCATAATCGTGTTCGGTGCTAGGAACTTGAATCTGAATATAGGAACCGTTTGACAGCGGTTGATAGTAAGAGTACACAGACAAATTGCCATTCGGTTGTCGCAAAAGACCGTTGCGCAACGACGCCACGCCGGGCAAACCATACTGTTCCGTAAGTTTTTGATTGCGATCGAAAAGCTGCACACAGGCCAACACCGGCACATGCCGTTCGCGGACTATATTTCCCCAATCTTTCAATGTAGCACCGTCGCCCTTGATCGAAACTTCAGGAATCAGCGCTGCCGAAATTTGAACAAGGTTTGCTTTGATACTTGATGTAAATGCCCTGTCGAACAGCCATAGCGCAAACGCAGTATCCACAGCGTAGATGAGCATCACAAGGCAGACAAACCAAACTGTCAGTCTGAGTCTGAGTTTAGTTATCAATCCTGGGCTTCTAGCGATCATGGAATTTCAGAGGCAACCAGTGGTATCCAGTGACGATTCAAATTGTCGCCGCCTCATCGGTGATTGTCATCCTAAGGATCTAGCTTGTAACCAAAGCCATATACATTCACGATCAGCGATGGGGTGCCCTTTTCATCGAGTTTCTTGCGCAGTCTGTTGACGTGTCCTCTGATCGTGTCGTTCATTGCATCTGAATCCGGTTCCCAAACAGAGGAAATCAAATCTTCCGCACTGAAAACCTGCCCCGGATGTTTCATCAAAAACTCAAGCAAACTGAATTCCTTCGGCGATAGATGAACCTGGCGTCCAGCTTTGGTTACCTTACGTTCAACTGCATCCAAATTTATATCGCGAACAGACAATTGCCCTTTGGTCAAAAGCACCGGACGGCGCAAAAGGGCTTCCACCCTTGCAGACAGCTCCTTCAGATGGAACGGCTTGGTCAGGTAATCATCAGCCCCGACTTTAAATCCGATCTCTTTGTCATCGATTGAATCCTTGGCAGTGAGCATAAGCACCGGAGCGGTGCCCTTTTCGCTGCGAAACATTCGGCAGAGATCGATCCCATTTTTGCCAGGCAACATCACATCTAATATCACCAACCCATATTTATTTTTGTTGGCGCGCAATTCGGACATAGCTTCGTCGCCGTGGTGAATGATCTCAACGTTGTGCTTGTCGCGTTCCAACCACCTCGAGACGAGAAGCGCCAGGTCAGCTTCATCTTCGACGATCAAAATATTAGCCATGAGCAGTACCAGCCTGAGAAGAGCCTGATCTAACCTTACTGATCAATTGTTCGCATCGAGTGATCGTGCACGAACATCAGTCCCCTATATGTTCTCACAGGTCCTGGACAAGTATATGTGCATGCAACCGGCAATTAGCGCCCTAAAAGCTGGTGCCGAAGCCTCAAATAAGAGCTTCGGCACTGCCTTAACTTAAAAAACCAGGTGAGACAGCAGGTTAGCGGAAATATTCGCGTCTGCGGGATTTGCTTACAGAAACTGTTTCTCGTTTTACCGGAACTTCTTCGGTTTCTCCGGTGTCGATAGCATATTCGGACATCCATTGCGACCGCAAATCGGCGTCGCCAAAGATGTCTCGTCGCATGTCGGCAACGGGCTTGAAGAACATTGATGCCAGGGCATCGTTTACAGAATTGCTGTTGTCGACATCGCTCATTGTTGAAACCTCTAAAAATCGGCTCAAAACTAGAACTACTGGCTCCGCAACCGCGGAGTCCACAGTAAGCAAGTAATCTATGTATCTTGGTCGTGCGGGACTTTGCCCTGCTGCTAGCCATATTCCCAATGTCAAGCAAGTTTAACCCCAGTCCAAAAAACTGCCCAAACACGGCAATATCCCGGCTCGAAGCGATCAATAAGCAATTAAGCTACCGATTTAATCCAATTCCAGTTGTCGTGCATCGCCCCTTGAGTTCGCGTCAAATGTGCTGAGACCGCCCAGATGATTAAAAGACGACCGCCGAGCGCCTCATCTAATGATCGGAAAGTACAAACTCTCGAATGCTTTTTTCAAACAGTTGTTTGTCGGACTCCGCCTGATTGATCACGTAGTCGTGCGCTCAGCCGGGCAGGAGAACAAACACTTTTGGGTGGCGCCTGAGGCATGGCGAATGCGGATAGAATGTAATGCAGCAACGATGTAGAAATTCGGATGGACGGCGTGGCAGCTTAATCACAAATGGAATCAG
>Ga0182024_10027029_pt1 | contig 10061 bp, 9 predicted proteins | sample P32metaG_FD_120480 | JGI IMG/M metagenome (GOLD analysis project Ga0182024, IMG submission 120480) | Permafrost microbial communities from Stordalen Mire, Sweden - P3-2 metaG (Illumina Assembly) | ecosystem: Environmental > Terrestrial > Soil > Wetlands > Permafrost | place: Sweden: Stordalen...
ACCTGGCTGGCGATCTCCCTTCTGACGCGCTCTGTGCCCGGGTTGATGCGTGCGATGGAATACGCTCGCGAAAGCCCGGTTTTGAGAAAGGGGCCGACTGGAGTTTCATGCGGGATAATGGAATCGGCATCGAGCCCCGATATAAAGATCAGGTGTTCGGACTCTTCAAGCGTCTGCACAGCCAGAACCGGTATTCAGGGACCGGTCTCGGCTTGGCTATTTGCAAGAAGTTGGTGGAACGGTACCATGGGCGGATTTGGGTTGAATCGGAGCCCGGCGCTGGGTCCATCTTCTATTTCACCCTTACGCCCAGCGAAGGGGCGGAGAACGAGGCGACCTCGGCTGTCGGAACACGGTGATGGTGGAAACTCCCTATCGAATCTGGATTGCCGAAGACAACCCGGCGGACGTGTATTTGATCGAGGAAGCACTGCGGCGTCACCAATTCGCATATCTTCTGAAGACCGCCGACAACGGCGAAGACATGCTGAATCTGCTCGCCCTGCTCGACCAGGACCCGGCGGAAAGCTGTCCCGATCTTTTTCTGATTGACTTGAACCTGCCCCGGCGCTCGGGCGATGAGGTGCTGGCGCGAATTCGCCAGAGCCACCGCTGCGCTCACGTTCCGGTCATCGTCATCACTTCTTCGGATTCACCGCAGGATCGGGCCCGGATTCGCGAACTGGGCGCGTCGTTTTATTTCCGGAAACCGGCGGACCTGGAAAGATTCATGACCATCGGCGGGATTGTTCGGGATTTCCTGGACACCCGGACCGACGGGGTAGCGCAAGCTTCTTTCTAAGATCGGAGCATGCCAGAATGCTAGCGCGCTTTTGGGGTACCCGGGGTTCCATTGCAGCACCCGGACCCGGCACCAACCATTTCGGCGGCAACACCTCCTGCGTGGAGCTGACCACGCGCACCGGCGGAGTCCTGGTGCTGGACTGCGGCACCGGCGCGCGGCCTTTGGGTAATCGCTTGCTGGCCTCGGCTTCCGGGCCGATCTCGGCCACCGTTCTTCTCACGCATACGCATTGGGACCATATTCAGGGCTTCCCGTTTTTCGCGCCCCTGTTCCAGCCCGCGAATCATTTCAAAGTCTACGGTCCGGAAGGCGCGCATTTGTCTTTGCGCGATGTGCTGGCGGGCCAAATGGAGCACCACTATTTTCCGGTGGAGCTAGACCAACTGGCGGCGCGGATCAGCTATCAAGATTTGTGCGAAGGCACCTTCGAAATAGACGGCATGCAGGTGCGCGCCCAGCAGATGAATCATCCTTCGCCGACGTTGGGCTATCGCGTGGAAGCGGAAGGCCGGTCGATCTGCTACTTGTGCGATCACGAGCCCTATCGCGATGAGATCTGGCGGGAGGGCGCGCCGCACGGAAAAATGGACTCGATTCTCGACCCAGGCGATCGTCGTCATGCCGAGTACATGCAAGGCGCCGACGTTGTGATCCATGAGGCGCAGTATACGCCGGAGGAATATCCGTCCAAGCGGCACTGGGGCCACAGCACGTACGTATATGTAGTGGAACTCGCTGTGCTGGCCGGCGTGCGCCGTTTGTTCCTCACCCATCACGATCCTTCGCACGACGACGAGTTCATCCGCGGCCTGGAACGCAAGGCTCAGCAGCTGGCGCGAAGCCTGGATTCGAAGCTCGAAGTATGCTGCGCCTATGAAGGCTGCGAGATCGCCGTTTAGCCGTTACAATGACGGCTTGGCGAGGAGGTCTTCATGAAATTTGCGGCTCTGCTGCTAAGTTTTTCCATGGCTGCGGCCTGGGCTCAGAACATCACCGTGCAAGTGGGCGGCAGGCCGGTGGGCTCGGCCTCGACGTTGAACTTTGAGTCGGGCACCGGAATCATTCAGTCCTGCCATCCAGATGGCAACGCACGCATCACCTGCACGCCTTCTTCCGATTTGGCAGTAGTCGCCTCCCGCGACGCCCTGCATGGCACCGAGAATATTTGCGTCTCCGCCACTCACTCCACGTCGTATGCGTGCCGTATCTCGCGTGGAACGCTTCTGGCCTATCCCCCCGGAATGACCTTCGTGCTGACAGTGGACGTCCCTTGTGCCAATCAGTGTTCTTTGAATATCGATGGACTGGGGCCGGTAACGATCAAGAGATCCGACGGCGTCACCGATCCGCTTGGCTCGCTGGTCCCAGGCGAACCTCAATGGTTGTTCTACGACGGCAAGCTTTTTCGAGTCATTGGCGGTGGAGGCGGCGGATCACGTCCCGCCGGCCAGGATCGCGACCGCGATGCCACTGCACGGCGCTTCATCGCCGCGATGGAGACTATGCCTTACGCGCGCACGGTGTCGCTTGAAACCACCGCGGGCGATGTGCACAAAACCACCACCAGTAACGCGGTTGGCAATGCCACCATCAACGCCGCCACCGTAGGTTTGCCGGGCCAGCACATGTGGGTGATCGTGGTGAACGATCAGATCAGCGGGAAAACCGTAAGCTTTGGAACCAACTTCAAGAGCGCGGGACCGTTGATGGGATCGCCCGGCAAATCCGCAACGCTGCAATTCATTTCCGACGGCACGGCCTGGTATGAAGTGGCGCGAACCGGGAATCTATAGCGAACCGTTCGGCGAATGCCCCTTCGCCGCCATCAGGACATCGAACATACGGCCCAGCACCGTGGTGACTTGCGTTTCTGAAATTGTCTCGGGATCATAGGCGTGTTCCAGCACTAAACCGTTCAGCACGGCCTCGAGCGCGACCCTCCGCACTTCACGCGATTCCCGGCCGGGCTCCATCAACTCTGGAATCAGCTTGGTAATGGTCTCCAGTTTCAGCGATTCCCGAATGCGGCGATGGGTGCGAGCCAGGCGGGCGCGCAACTTAGGATGACGCAAAGCAAATAGCTTAAACTCAAGCGACAGCATCACCCACTGGCGATTGGCCACGTGCGCCAGATAAAACTTGCGCAAGGCCCGCAGCCGGCCGTCGGAAGTGGAGCAGCGTTCCAACAGGGTTCGCAAATCGCGTAGACGGTCGCCCACTTCCTGTTCGAACAGGGCGAAGAACAGATCTTCCTTACTACTGAAATGAGCATAGAAAGCGCCGCGCGTATGGCCGGTGGCCCCGGCGATGTCCTCAATGCGCGAGGCCTCGAATCCATCCCGGGCGAAAATTCTACGAGCCGCGTCCAGCAGGGCGCGCCGCGTGGCTTCGGTTCTTTGCTGGTGCTTGGTTTGCTCTCGGGTTGTGCCGGCGGTGACGCCCATGGGCCTCCACCATTATATACATGCAGGTATGTATATGTTAAATTAAAGGACGTGTTCCGTTCCATCCGTGCCATTTTTGTAGGCTGTCTGGCCGTCTCTCTGGCATCCGCGCAGTTCGGAGGCGGTGGAGCACAGCGATCCACTCCCGCAATGCAGCTTCCGGAGTCTGGACGCCAGGCGCCCGGTTCGGTCTCCACCGAACAGCAAGCGGCGCCCAGCCCCGGCGCCAATGTGGTCAACAGCTCCATTCAGATTGGGGGCAACTTGCAAGGCAGCGTCCAAGGCGAAAAGCCGCCGGCCGGACCATTCACTCTTACCCTGTCCGATGCAGTGAAGCTTGGCCTGGCTGCGAATCTGGGCGTGCTCACCGCCGACGACACGGCCCGCGCCTCGCGAGCCCAGCGATTGCGCGCCCTGAGCGACCTGCTGCCCTATCTCTCCATCAACGCCAGCGAAACCAGCACACAAGTCAACCTCGCAGCGTTCGGATTCAAGTTTAATTTGCCTCCGGGCTTGGGGTTTTCCATCCCGACGGTGGTCGGTCCGTTTCAATATTCACAACTGCTGGGGAATTTGAGCCAATCGGTGTGGGATCCGGTAGCGCGCCGCAACTGGCACGCCACCCAGGAGAGTGAGCGCGCTTCCAACCTTTCGGCCCGCGATGTGCGCGAAATGGTGGTTCTGGGCGTGGCCGGCGCCTATCTGCAAACCATCGCCACGGATGCACGGGTGGGATCGCAGCGCGCTCAGGTGGAGAACGCACAAGCCGTCAATCATCAAGCCGAAGTCCGGAAAGAGGCAGGCACCAACGCGCGCATTGATGTCACGCGGACTTTGGTCGAATTGCAAGGCCAGCAGCAGCGGCTTAATGCACTGCAGTCCGATCTGCGCAAGCAGAAACTGGCTCTGGCTCGTCTGATTGGCTTGCCGCTCGATCGCGAATTGATTCTGAGCGATTCGCTTTCGTTCAATCCCTCGGCGGTGCCCGAAGCTGCCGGCGCAGTGCAGCAAGCGTTCCAGAAGCGCTGGGATCTGCAAGCTGCCGAGAGCCAGGTGCACGCCGCTGAAATCGTGGTCTCGGCCGCGCGCGCCGAGCGCCTTCCTTCGGCTTCCATCACCGCGGACTACGGGGTGCTGGGGGCCACGCCGGTTTCCAATCACGGGGTGTATTCGGTGGTGGGCGCCGTGAACGTGCCGGTGTTCCAGGGCGGCCGGGTGAAGGCCGACGTCGAACAGGCTGAGGCTACTCTCCATCAGCGCCAAGCCGAGTTGGCCGATCAGCGGGGCCGGGTGGAAGAAGAGGTTCGCAGCGCTTTGATCGAACTGGAGACGGCGATCGGCGAGGTGCGCCTGGCTGAAAATAATCGAGGCTTCGCCAACGAAACACTGCGCGAGGCGCGCGATCGATTCAACGCGGGAGTTGCAACCACCGTAGAAGTGGTTCAGGCACAGGAGCAAGTGGCCAGCGCCGAGAGCGATTATATTTCGGGTCTATTCGCCTTCGACCTTGCACGCATCTCGTTGTCCCGCGCCACGGGCCAAGCTGAAGCCGACCTTCCCAGCCTGCTGAGCGGAACAGCCCCAGGAGCCGGCAAATGAGTTCCCCTGGCAATGCTAATCCCACGCCGCCCGTGACGCCCCCAGTAACGAAGGGCCGCGGCCGGGCGTTCCTGATCTTCTTCCTCTTCCTGCTGATCGCCGGTGGAGTCGGCCTCTACTATTTTCTCCAGTCGCGGCAATTTGAAACCACCGACGACGCCGAAGTGGAAGCGCACCTGAACTCCATCAGCTCGCGTGTCGATGGCTCGATCACACACGTGTATGTGGACAATAATCAGATCGTGAAAGCGGGCGATCCGCTGGTGGATCTCGATCCGCGTGATTATCAAGTTGCCATCGATCAAGCGCGCGCGCAAGTGGCGCAGGCCCGCAGCCAGGTGACTGCCCTGCGACCGAACGTTCCCATCACACAAATCGAAAGCAGCACAAATATTGCGGGCGCAGAAGCCGATGTCGCCAATGCCGAAGCAGCCGTGGGAGTGGCCGAGCGAGATCGCGAATCCGCCGCCGCGCGCCTGGCCGAAGCACAGGCCAATGCCGCCAAAGCCAAGGCCGATCTGTCTCGCTATACCGTGCTCATCAAAAACGAAGAAATATCGCAGCAGGAGTTCGATCAGGTAGCGGCCACGGCAAAAGCGCAGGATGCCACCGTGGATGCCAACCGCGCAGCGGTTCAATCGGCTGCTCAAACCGTCGCACAGCGTCAGGCCCAGTTGATGCAGGTGAAAACCCGGCTGGGGCAATACCAGCGCAACGCACCCGCGCAATTGGCGATCCGCGAAGCTAACGTGCAATCGCAGCAAGCCAACCAGGAGACCTCGCAGGCCATGCTGGAACAGGCGGAGCTAAAATTGGGCTACACGAAAATCGTCGCGCCTGCGGCCGGTATCGTTCTAAAACGATCCGCCGAACTGGGCGAGCGTATTAATGCCGGCCAGCAGTTGCTGATGATCGCCCAGATTAACGACCTTTGGGTGACGGCCAACTTCAAAGAAACTCAGATGCATAACATCCACGCCGGACAGACAGTCCGTCTGCACGTGGACGCGCTGCGGCAGGATTTTGACGGCTACGTCGAAACCATCGGCGGCAGCACCGGAGCGATAGCAAGCGTTCTGCCTCCGGAAAACGCTACTGGAAACTACGTGAAAGTGGTGCAGCGCATCCCGGTGCGCCTGCGCTTCAAGCCCAATCAGAACGGGCTAGACCGGCTGCGTCCGGGCATGTCGGTGGAACCGGAAGTGCGCATCGGGAGCTAACATGACCCCGGCCGGAACGCATCAGGATTGGAAACCCTCGCACAACCCTTGGGCCGTGGCGCTGACGGTTACCATGGCCACCTTCATGGAAGTGCTGGACTCTTCCATCGCCAACGTTTCGCTTCCGCACATTGCAGGCTCGCTCGGCGCCACTTACGACGAAGCCATCTGGGTTCTGACCAGCTATCTGGTTTCGGCCGCCATTATTCTGCCCGCCTCCGGATGGCTTTCGACTGTCTTCGGGCGGAAACGCTTTTACATGACCTGCGTGGTGCTGTTCACCGTGTCGTCGTTCCTGTGCGGCATCGCGCCTAACTTGCCGTTCCTCATCATCGCGCGCGTGCTGCAAGGCGCGGGAGGCGGCGGGTTGCAACCTTCCGAGCAAGCCATCCTGGCCGATACCTTCCCGGTACAAAAGCGCGGCCAGGCTTTCGCGGTTTATGGCATGGCCGTAGTGGCTGCGCCCGCCATCGGCCCCACTCTGGGTGGCTGGATCACCGACAATCTCAACTGGCACTGGATTTTTTTCATCAACCTGCCCATCGGCCTGCTATCGCTGTTCTTCACCAGCCGTTTAGTGGAAGATCCGCCCTGGCTGAAGGAACGCAAGGGCGCCGGCATCAAGATCGATTACATCGGCCTCAGCTTGTTGGTAACCGGCATTGCCTGCTTCCAGTTTGTGCTCGATAAAGGCCAGGAATCGGACTGGTTCTCATCGCCTCTTATCACCGCCTTGACGTGCGTCGGCCTTCCTACTCTCGTCGCATTCTTCATGTGGGAGTGGTATCACCCTAATCCCATCGTGGACGTACGCCTGCTGAAAAATCGCAACTTCGGAATAGCGGTGTGCTTCTCGTTTGTTTTGGGGATGGTCCTCTTTGGATCTACCGTCTTGATTCCGGAGTTTCTGCAGAGCAGCCTGGGCTACACAGCGGAACTGGCGGGCCTGGCTCTCTCACCAGCGGGTTTCGTACTAATGTTCATGATGTTGGTGGCCGGCCGCCTGGTTGCCACGAAAATCGATCCGCGTCTGCTCATCTGTATCGGATTTTTAGGCACGGCCTTCGCGCTGCGCCTGATGACCAATATCTATCTTCAGATCGATTTCCGGACTATTGTCTATCTACGCATGTTCCAGGTGATATTCATGCCGCTGATCTTCATTCCCATCAGCACACTGAACTACGTAGGCGTCCCGCGCGAGAAGAATAACCAGGTCTCTGGAATCTCCAGCTTCATGCGCAACATCGGCGGCAGCATCGGGACCTCGGGACTGAGTGTCTTCCTCACGCGGCAGAACCAGACGCACCTGGTCAGTTTCGCATCGCACACCAGCATGGGAGACACAAATTTCCGGCAGTATATAAATGGCCTTACGGCGATGTTCGTTTCGCAAGGGTTTGACACCGCCACAGCCGCGAAGAAAGCCATGACCATGGCCTACTTCACCGTGCAAAGCCAAGCCGGCGCGCTGAGCTTCAAGAACAGTTTCTTCGTGATGTCGGTGATCATTGCGTGCTTAAGCCCGTTGCCGTTCATCATGCGGCGTCCCAAGCCGGGCGAACAACAGCGTTCCGCCGCCCATTGAGCCTGAAGCGGGGGAGTACTTACGTTGTCTCAGGGCTACGCCAAGTGACGCCACTTTGGCGCGGCCGCCGTCCACGGCCCGTGACAATCTGTCACGTCATCACCGGCAAGATATTGATAAAATTGGCGTTTTAGATTGGAATACCGGATGCTCTTTAGAGCGGCATGACATCGGAAAAAAAGTCCTTCTTACTCGGTCAGCTGCAGCAAGCCATCGACGAAGCGGTCTCTGAATCCGGCCGTATCGGCGAGATTGTCGAAGAGATGAAAAGGTCCGGCTACGACCTTTGCTTGATGCTGGAATCCACCGTGACTATTAGTCCTCTGGGAGAGGGCATCATGGATACCGAGGGCAACATTGATGCCGAGCCCGAACCGCGCATGGCGTCCAGGATGTCGGCCTCAAATGGCGAGATCACCCTCACCGCAGAGGATCTGGAGTTTCTTCAGGAGTTGAATATCGCGGCCTGATTGGCCCGGTGCTACCATACGGCAAATGAAAAGGCGCGCGTTTCTCGCCACTTCAATTGCTGCCTTGGCTGCAACCGAAACCGATTGTCAATATGTCCCCGCAGCCTCAACTTCGGCCTCAGCGATTCCCCCGCCCTTCGAGCTCGACGAAGTCAGCCTCGCCGATCTCGCCGCAGGTCTCGAACGCGGCAAGTGGACCTCAGCCCAACTGGTGCAGCTTTATCTCGGGCGAGTCGAGGCCATCGACCGGAACGGCCCTCAGCTCGGGTCGGTGCTGGCGCTCAATCCCGACGCCGCCAACATCGCCAGTCAATTAGACCGGGAGCGAAAAAACGGCCATTTGCGCGGACCGCTGCATGGCGTCCCGATCCTGCTGAAAGATAATATCGAAACCAGCGATCCAACCAGCACCACGGCGGGATCGCTCGCTTTGGCCGATTGGCACGCTCCACAAGATGCTTTCGTAGCCGCGCGACTCAGAGCCGCTGGCGCCGTCATCCTGGGCAAAACAAATCTTAGCGAATGGGCCAATTTCCGTTCCACGCACTCCAGCAGCGGGTGGAGCGGACGCGGAGGCCAAACCAAGAATCCTTACGCGCTCGACCGCAATCCATCAGGCTCCAGCTCCGGATCGGGCGCTGCGGCTTCGGCGAGTCTGTGTGCTGCGGCCATTGGTAGCGAGACCGATGGGTCGGTGACCAGTCCTTCATCCATCAATGGGCTGGTCGGGATCAAGCCGACGGTGGGGCTGGTCAGCCGTTCCGGCATCATTCCGATCTCGGCTAGCCAGGATACCGCCGGGCCGATGGCGCGCACGGTTCGTGATGTCGCCATATTGCTGGGCGTAATGGCCGGTGTGGATGCCCAGGATGCAGCAACGGCCGCGGCGCAAGGGAAGATTCCGTCCGATTACACGCGCTTTCTCGATCCCAACGGCTTGCGCGGCGCGCGTCTCGGCATCGCTCGCAAATTCTTCGAGAGCAACGCCCCGATGAACGCTTTCTTGAATGGCTGTGTCGACGCGGTCAAGAAAGCAGGCGCTGAGGTAATCGATCCCGCCGACCTGGCCACGCACGGCCAGTTGGACGCGCCCGAGCTAGAAGTGCTGCTCTACGAATTCAAAGATGGGATCAATCGCTATCTCAGCCGGCTTTCAACTGGCAGCCCCGCCCGCACGCTCCAGGAGCTGATCGCCTTCAACGAAAAGAATCGCGAGAGCGAAATGCCATTCTTCGCCCAGGAGCTGTTCATTCAATCCCAAGCCAAAGGCACGTTGACCGATGCGGGATATGTCAAAGCTCGCGCCGATTGCGTGCGTCTCTCGCGCCAGGATGGCATCGACGCATTACTCGCGCAGCACAAGCTGGATGCGATTGTCACGCTGACCTCGGGACCTGCCTGGTTCACCGACCACATCAATGGCGATCGCGATACCGGCGGTTGCACCACACCCGCCGCCGTGGCCGGCTATCCGCACATCACCGTACCGGCGGGATTTTATAGCGGGCTGCCGATCGGGCTGTCGTTCTTCTCCACAGCCTGGAGCGAACCGGTGTTGATCAAGCTGGCATATGCCTGGGAACAACAGATGAACGCGCGGCGGAAACCGGGGTTTCTCGCCAGTCTCGCCGGGCTCGATGCATTGCAGCGATCGGCCTGACAGAGGATTCTGAATTCTGGGTTCTGAATTCTGTTTAGTTCGCCAATTCGGCGCACATCCCTGGCATACTACGCGACATGAATCCCAGGCTGTCGTCCATTCCCAGTCCGGATAAATTTAGGCGCTTGGCTGCGTCCACCGCGCCGCCCGCGCAAGCCGTCTTCGCGCGTGAGCGCAGCTCGGCGATCGAATCGCGCCACTTCATCAAATCCGCCTTCTTCGCCACCGGCCCGTGTCCGGGGATCACGATGTCGAAATCGAGCTGCAGCACACGA
>Ga0182024_10027030_pt1 | contig 10061 bp, 9 predicted proteins | sample P32metaG_FD_120480 | JGI IMG/M metagenome (GOLD analysis project Ga0182024, IMG submission 120480) | Permafrost microbial communities from Stordalen Mire, Sweden - P3-2 metaG (Illumina Assembly) | ecosystem: Environmental > Terrestrial > Soil > Wetlands > Permafrost | place: Sweden: Stordalen...
GCGACCATCGAGATGCGCAGGACCAACGTCGTCCGGCTCGCTCCCTTACCCGCCTGCGTCGCGTGCACATGCATATTGATAGTTTAACCGGGTGTCAGTATCGCGCGCCAACGCCGTATATATCGATACACCCTAGCCTTTTCCGGGCCGCAAATGGCTAAAATCCGAGGGATCTGGATCTTCGTAAGAGGGTAATTGCGGAATCCGTTCCCGCAGCCCAGTCCAGCCTTCGCCTATAACAATGCTGTTGTACGGGTTACCGGGCTGATAGCGCACTGTGCATGGAAAACCAGCTCTCACCTCGGCCGCATTCACCACTTCGCGCATCGCAGTAATGTCCTGGGAGCTCTCATAGTCCACGCCGCCAATCCGGTATTTGAACAGAAGCATGGTGAGCGTGCGCCCATCTTTCGCTTCCACTTCATAGATGTCCAGCAGCATGCCGTCGACGAGCCGTCCTGATTGCACGAGGAACTGCCGCCGAGCGCGCTCGACTTCGTCTGCGCCGGGGCGCCTGCGAAAGATCAGCCATGCCGCAGCTGCCGCCACCGCAGTGGTGGCGGTAAGCCCGGCGGCAATCTCCCAGTTGTCTGCGTTTCGCAGGATCATCTCAGAATCGGGTTCAAAATATAGGTTCCCAACTTGAGGATACCGCAGGCTAAATGGACTCAGCGCCGCCAGCCAACCGCTCGGTGCCATGGCAATAACCCCTTAGTCCGCGTGCCGACCCCAGCCGCACAGATGACCTATACTTTAGGTTGCAATAAAGGCAGGATTCTGTGCTGCCTGATGCACCTTTTTCCTGATTCTCATTGGTCTTGTGCAAGGAAATTGAATGAAAGAGCGTTCCAAAATTCGCTCCACAACGGTTATCTGCGTGCGGCGCAACGGCCAGGTTGTAATGGCCGCCGACGGTCAGGTGACGTTTGGCGACCATGTGCTCAAGCACTCGGCCAAAAAGATTCGCCGCCTCTTTCAGGACAAAATTCTCGCCGGGTTCGCCGGCTCCACTGCGGACGCATTCAACCTCTTCGCGCGCTTTGAGACCAAGCTTGAGCAACATGCCGGCAACCTGAACCGGGCCGCGGTCGAGTTGGCCAAGGATTGGCGCACGGACAAGATGCTGCGCAACCTCGAGGCTTTGCTTCTTGTTGCGGATAAAGCGCAGACATTCCTTATCTCCGGCTCGGGCGACGTGATTGACCCCGATGAGCCACTGGCGGCCATTGGTTCCGGGGGCAGCTACGCCACCGCCGCTGCCCGCGCACTCATGGAGAACACAGATCTGAGCGCTCGCGAAATCGCCGAAAAAGCAATGCGGATCGCGGGCGAAATCTGCATCTATACCAACGATCACGTCACAGTCGAGGAGCTACAGAGTTAGCGGAGGATCTCCGTTGACATTTATCCATGGCCATCTATCTTCCCGCTTCCGCTGAAGAACAAGAGCTCGCGCTCGACGAGTTGACGCCGCGAGAAATTGTCGCCGAGCTCGACAAGCATGTTGTCGGCCAACGCGCCGCCAAGCGCGCCGTGGCCATCGCTCTCCGGAATCGCCAGCGGCGGCAAAAGCTGCCGCCGGATCTGGCCGACGACATCATGCCCAAGAACATCATCATGATCGGCCCCACCGGCGTCGGCAAGACCGAGATCGCGCGGCGCCTGGCCAAGCTCACCAACTCGCCGTTTCTAAAAGTCGAAGCCTCGAAATTTACTGAGGTCGGCTACGTGGGCCGCGATGTTGAGTCGATGATTCGCGATCTGGTCGAAATCGCCATCGATATGGTTCGCGAGGAGCGCCTGGAAGAAGTTGAAGACCGGGCCGAGATGAACGCCGAGGAGCGACTGCTTGATGTGCTCCTGCCTCCGCCGCCTGCCGCGCCCCACGCTCAGGAGGGTCAGCTCTCTCTTCCTGGCACCGAAAGCCATCAGCGCTCACGCGAAAAGCTCCGCCAGCAGTTCCGAGAAGGCAAGCTCGATGACCGCATGGTGGAGCTCGACGTGCGCGAGCGCAATTCGCCGCAGTTCGGCATCATTTCCAACCAAAACATTGAAGACATGGAAATGAACCTGAAGGATATGCTGCCCAACATCTTCGGAGGCGGCTCCAAGAAGCGGAAGATGAAGGTCACCGATGCCTTCGATTATCTCGTGCAGGAGGAAGAGGGTCGGCTGATCGACATGGATTCGGTGAATCGAGCGGCTGTAGAGCGAGTCGAATCTAACGGCATTATCTTCCTCGACGAGATCGACAAAATCGCCGGGCGCGAGAGCGGTCACGGGCCCGATGTCTCGCGCGAGGGAGTGCAGCGCGATATCCTACCCATCGTCGAAGGCACCACGGTCAACACGCGATACGGCATGGTGCGCACAGACCACATTCTCTTCATCGCCGCCGGAGCTTTCCATGTTTCTAAGCCCAGCGATCTGATCCCTGAACTGCAGGGCCGGTTTCCAATTCGCGTCGAGCTGCAATCGCTCACCGTCGATGATTTTCTCCGCATCCTCACCGAGCCCAAGGCATCGCTCACCAAGCAATACTCGGCGCTGCTTGAAACCGAGGGAGTGCGCCTCGAGTTCGCTCCGGAAGCCTTGCGCGAGATGGCCGAATTCGCGTTCAAGGTGAACGAGACCACTGAAAATATCGGCGCGCGGCGGTTGCACACCATTATGGAGCGAGTCCTCGAAGATGTTAGCTTCCTCGCGCCGGACGTGGCTCGCCACCCATCCGACGAAAAATCCGCTGAGGCACTTTCCGCAGCCATCAAGAATGAATCGACCACTCCATTGCCGTACCTGGAGCGCATGACTGCCTCCGGCCCCGAGAAGGTTTTCCTCATCGACGACACGTACGTCAAGCAGATGGTCGCCTCCATCGTGAAGGACCACGATTTGTCCCGCTATATCCTGTAAGGTCGACTCACCAAAGAGGCGCTGTGGGCGCTTATTGCTAATTGGCGCAAATTATTGATGTGCGGCCGGGCTGCCTTAGTCACGCCGACACTGGCTTCAGTCAATCCTGACGACGCCAATTTTTGCGACGATGGCGCCAGTTTTAGTCAATCCTGAAGGCACCATCCTTGGTCGAGATTACATCGACAACTTTCTACGCAAACACTGTATCGCGACACTCAAATGGTCTCTACCCGTGCTCGTTTGCGCCACCCTTAACGGCGCTGTAGAATGGAGAAACTGTAGATTACACAACACGTCGGGGAGTGGCTCAGCCTGGTAGAGCACCTGGTTCGGGACCAGGGGGTCGGAGGTTCGAATCCTCTCTCCCCGACCATTTATTTTCAATAACTTACAGCCTTCTTGAATACTCGGAAAATTCCACGTGTAGTCGAAATTGTAGCTGTCAAAGCCTTCAAGAAAAACAAGTAAAGTCCTCCTGCGGATCGAGGAAAAATTCTCGTGGGGACTCTTATGCTGTCCCTCGCCAAAACTCCATCCGGGTTCAAAATAGGCTGCGCTCTAACCGTTAGGGCGAGCCCATGAGCCCAGAAATGGTTGATCGTACGAGGATGTGAGCGAGACGGGGGCCTGATGGACCGCGAGAAGTATCGTTGTGGGCACGCTTCAGCTTCAAGCGCCGCCCCCCCCGGCACCGGCTCTTTCCCACGACGGCTAGAATTTGCGCCACCGCAGAACTTCAGGCTGCGAGGTCGTAGCGATGATGCAGGCCGCCGAGCCGCGGCATGAAGACGACCCTCGCATGTGCCGGAGTTCCCGTTAGTGCCGCTCGCCCCGCCGGAGTTTGCTTCTCCAATCCGAGGTGCGTTCGGTCGTCATGGTAGTAGCGAACATACTCGTTCATGAGCCGCTTCAGATGATGCTCGTTGAGCACGATCACATGGTCGAGCAAGTCGCGACGGCAGTTGCCGACGAAGCGCTCTGCAACACCGTTTTGCCAAGGGCTTTTAAAAGAAGTGCGAATGGATTTCACGCCAAGGATTTTCGCCGTCGCCAGGACCTCCGCGCTGAAAGTGGCATCGCGGTCGTGAATCAGATAGCGAGGCACTGCGTCGAAAGGAAATGCCTCGCGCAACTGCTGACTCACCCAAGCGCTTGTTGGATGTCTGGTCACGTTGAAATGCAGGATTCGCCGCCGATCGTGGGCGATGACGAAGAAGCAATAGAGAACGCCGAAGGTGAGTGTTGGCACGGTGAAGAAGTCCATTGCGGCGATGGCCTCGCGGTGATTGCCCAGGAACGCCGCCCATCGCTTTGCCGGTTCGGGGTTACGCGGCGCTTTCCGCATCCAACGCAGGACGGTTCGCTCGGAGATGTTGAAGCCGAGCATTGCGAGTTCACCGTGAATGCGCGGCGCTCCCCAAGTTGGGTTCCCGGCGACCATGCGGAAAATGAGTCCACGCAACTCCTTGGTCGTTGGTCTTCTGCCGACGCGAACGCCTTTCCGCGAGATCCAACTCCAATACAGCGTGAAGCCGGCGCGATGCCAACGGACGATAGTTTCCGGTTGGACAATGAGGAGCGTCTGCCTCCACCCATGCCAGAATCGGCGCAGGATGACCCAGAACAGCCGATCTGGGACGGCAAGCCGCGGATGAGGATGCCGACTTGTCAGGACGGCAAGCTGCTGCCGCAAGGCCAGGTTTTCGAGGAGGAGATCACTGCGGGATCGGAATAAGCGCGCGGATAAGGCCAGCAGAAGCCTCAACAAACGAAGCATGCATTCGTTGTAGCAGAGAAGCGCCTGCAAATTTCCGGTCCGATTTCAAAGTGAAATCACATGCAGACCCGGAATCAGTGCAAAGTGGCGCATATTGCTTGTAAGAACCGAGAAAGTAAGCGACAATGCCGTCGCACCGATCAACAGATCGGCATAGGGAATAACTACGCCTTTCATTGTTTGCTCGCCGTCGATCCGGCCGGCCAGCATCGCGGTCTCTGCCGTATAGGGGTATACGGTAAGACCAATCCGAAGCTCGTCCACAAAAGATCGGCGGCGAGACTGCACCTGGGCCGAATTGGCGCGATAGATACCATGCACGAGCTCAGTGAGACCAACAGACGACAGCGCGGCTTCCTGATTGCCCGCCACGCTGATGACTTGTTGAACCAATTGCTCGGGCGTATCGCCGCGACGTTCGGCGGCAATGACCACGCTGGAGTCGAGAATCAGTCCCACGCGGGAGGACTCAGCGGCTCACGATGGGTGCGGATGACTTCCTCGAGATCGCGGCCGAACTCGCCGTCAAGGGTGACGGTGGAACCGCGCTCTTTAAGGATTTTCAGTGATTCGGAGAGCAGGCGTGGGCCGGGTGTATCGGCGAGCAGCAGCTTCACGATGAGCCGTGCGTCGGCTTCGATGTGAATCTCATCGCCCTTGGCCGCGCGCGCCATCAGCCCCTCAAAGTCGCTGGCTGCCTCGGAGCGCGAAATATGGACGACCGCCATGCCACGATGATAAACGCAGATGGCTCATTCGATGTAGTCGAAACTGTAGCGGTGAAAGCATCCAAGGTCATCGCGATACCGCAGCTTTCACCAACAAGGCTGCAAATCATTCAATATAAAACAGTTAAAATCACTTAATTTCAATAGACTTCAATAACTTGTGCATCGCCAAAACTCCATCCGGCTCAAGCCCGATGTGTTTTCTATGATATAAGCGAGGCATGTCGTGCGCCCTCAGGTTGTTATTTTCTTCCTTCGTTCGCTCTTTTCGATCTCGCCGCGACCTCCTTTTGGAAAATCTAGCTTTGAGGCAGCAGCTCGCGGTCTTGGCTCGTCGCAATCCTCAACCGCGATTGGCCCAATCCGACCGATTGTTCTGGCTCACATTGCGGCGGCTTTGGCCGAAATGGCGGCAGACTTTGGTGCTAGTGCAGGCAGAGACCGTTGTGCGTTGGCATCGAGCCGGATTTGAGCTGTACTGGAAGTGGCTTTCACGCAAACACCCCGTCGTTGGGAGGAAGCCGACGAGCGAAGAAGTGCGAAAACTGATCTTTCGCATGGTTGCCGAGAATCACACCTGGGGCGCGCCGCGGATCCATGGCGAACTCAGAATGCTCGGCTTCGACATTTCGGAACGAACCGTGCTTCGGTGGATGCGTAAGGCTCCAAAAGATACAGAGCCAGCCAAGCGTTGGGCTGCGTTTCTGAGCAACCATCGCGAGGCGATTGCGGCAATGGATTTCTTCACTGTGCCAACGCTCAACTTCGGCGTGTTGTATGGCTTCTATGTGATTGCGCATGGTCGGCGGCGCATTCTTCAATGGAATGTCACTCGGCATCCGACGGCGGCATGGGTATCTCAGCAACTCCGTGAGGCTTTTCCTTACGAGTCGGCGCCGAAGTACCTGATCTTCGATCGCGAACACACCTTCCAGGGTGAGGTTTTAGAAACAGCACAGAGCCTTGGAGTGAGACCAATCCGAATTGCGATTCGAAGCCCTTGGCAGAACGGGGTGGCCGAACGGTGGGTAGGCACCTGCCGTCGTGATCTCCTTAGCCACGTCATCGTCCTTAATGAGCGCCATCTGAAACGTCTCATAAGGGAATATATCGACTACTATCATGAGGACCGAACTCATCTTGGCTTGGGCAAAGAAACTCCGGCTGGCCGGACGACCACAAAGAGCACGCCGGACAGTGCGAAGGTGGTTTCCATGCCGAGGCTCGGTGGTCTGCATCATCGTTACTATCTCGCAGCCTGACTAGCTGTGCTCAACTCTCGCCCACGAACTCGAAATCGCTGGGCGGAAAGTCCGCGTCTGTCAAGGCAAGATCGGATATTCGGGAGCTTTCGTCGAAAAACTCGCAATTACCCGACGGCTCTTATCCGACAGGAAATGCCGCTAATGCATCTTCCCTTTGCGCCTTATCACCTCATCACAGGCGCGATTTGAACACAGATGGAATTTTGGCGAGGGACAAGGTTGTAGGCAGCAAGGCAGCAGTAAGAACGAGGAAAAAGAACCGACTTAAACGGGCCTTTGTCTGAATTCCTTCAGTGAAACGATGGACTTTCATGAAGCCGCTCCATGTTTTCAAGACAGTGAGGAGTCCGGCTGGAACGCCGGGCATGGCGAAGTGACGAGTTGAGATTCTTCGAGAGACGGCCTGGCGCTGGCAGTCAGCCCCGCGCTACCCGTGGTATCGGTCCCACAAAACATTAACAGACGTTTTCTGCAGTTGTAAACGGAAAGAAATTCGACGAGTTTGAACGAGAAAAGCGTCTAGCGGGCGCTTGCATCGCGTTGGATTACTTCCGTTCAATTTGCAAATGGGCACAGCTCACACGTTTGGCGCACAACAAAGTTCCATGCTGATTTGTTAGCGGATGACAACCGGCGTACGGTGCTTGCAACCGCACGAACGCCGCAAGACGATCTCCACCGGCAGAACGATCCGGTCCCCAGTGTGAGGCATTTCGCCGCGGTTGATGCGATCGAAGAGCAGACTTGTCGCCACGCGGCCCATCTCTTGCGCCGGCTGGCGAACCACCGACAATGGCGGCGAAGTGATTTCCGCGAGATCAAGATCATCAAAGCCGGCAAAGGCAAGATCATTCGGCACTCGCACGCCCAAATGCGCAATCGAACTGAGTACGTAACGCGTCGCCAGTGTATTTGAGGCCAGGATCGCAGTTGGCGCGCTTTTTCCTTTCAGCTTCTCAGCCAAGACCCGCAACGTTTCCTCCTCTGATTCGCAGCCGAAGAAAGCATCTTCCTTCAACCCGGCGCCGTGCAGCGCGCGGCGATAACCGAGAAAGCGCGCGTTGATGGTAAACAGGCTGCGGGTGAGCCCCATAAAGGCGATGCGCTGATGCCCGTGCCCGATCAGATGTTCCACCATGCGGTGCGCTCCGGCTGTATTCTGAACCATCACCACATCGATCGCCTTGTCTGGAAGCGGGCGATCAAAGGCCACTATCGGAGTTTTGCCAAAAAGAGAACGGGTCAAGCGCGTCTGGTGAAGGTTGGTGGGAATTACGACCACCCCGTCAACGCGCCGTTCCAGCATTCGCTCCGCTTCGGCATATTCTGTATCCGGGTCCGCGTTGGACATCGTCAAGATCACGGAGTAGCCGCGTTCATTGGCCACCGTGGCCACCGCGTGTGCGCATGTCGCGAAGAATGGATCGTAAAGGTAAGGAAGAATAAGTCCGATGGAATGGCTTCGCTGACCGCGCAGGGCCTGCGCCACCTCATTGCGGCGATAATTCAGCTGCTCGATCGCAACTTCTACGCGCTGCCGGGTTTCCGCCGAAACTCGAACGTTTCCACTCAGCGTGCGCGAAACGGTCATTGCGGCGACACCCGCCAAACGCGCAACGTCGCTCATCGTGGCTCTTCGATTAACAACCGCCACCCGGTCACGCCGCTTCATTTTTCGCGTTGATTGATTGCCAGAAAGTTCGGACAATTCACTTTCCCCAGGGCCGATTGTTTTTTACCATCACGGGAGAACACTTGAAGTCAAAGGCTGAAATATTGCGCAGCGCCCTCTCCAATCTCTACTTGTCCCTGAGACATTGAGCAGCAACGGCGGCACTTACAGTTACAGCAAGTGACATTGTCAAACGAACAATATACAAGCTTGGTCCGACAATCAGCAACGAAGGAGGAGGCACGCGATCATTTGCGGTTGAATTATCGCGTCACGGGGTTAGCGTCAACGCACTAGCCCCGAAAATATTTCCCATAGCACTGAACTCTGAATTGCCGTGCGGCAGCAAACCTCGCGGCTAGCTGCTAGTGCGCACTCAGATGGGACGATTTGGCCCGCGGCAGGAACTTGCGGCTCGGCAGTCTTTCCCGCCTCGCAGCAGGCATCTTGACTTTCTGGAACGGTTCTAACGGCCTATCGCGACTTTCTCGTGAGTGGTGTCAATCAGTAATCGAGCGGTTTCATGTTGGGCAGAATCATGACATGTTTCATTAATGCATTTCTTGAATGGGTATCGTTGGGACAGGTGACCTGTAGTCGATTCTTTAGATGTCAATGCACTCCAGAACAATTCAAATCAACAGTTCTCAACAATGCGGCCCCGAATTATTCAATCAGAACTAGTTATTTCCACCTGAAATCAGCAGATTTCAATAACTGGCTGAAACTGGTTCGGGACCAGGGGTCGGAGGTTCGAATCCTCTCTCCCCGACCAATAAAATCAATAACTATCGGCGCGTGATTGATCGATTGCTGCGTCTTCTGGGCCCGGTTACCGAGCCGGTCGCGCTCGAATCTCGAGAAGCTTGCGAATGTTCGACTTTACACTCCCCGGTTCGAGGGGAGAGAGAAGCGCGAGCCCTTCCTCGGCTGCGTCGCGGCTCTTATCGATCTGGCCCGCCGCGCGATACGCTTCAGCGAGAATGAGTAACTCCGAAGAACTTTGGCGATGACTCAGAGCCGCCGCGCGTTCGGCGCACGCGAGCGCAAACGCCGAATCTCGGAGGGAAGCCGGCTCAACGGTGAGGAATGCGTCGGCGGCCTGGAGGAGAATTCTCGGGGCAGCCTGGTCCTTGGTGGCCAATTCTCGCAGCGCTGCAATACCGGTTTTTGCGATCGCCGTGGAATCGCCCGGCCCGCGCAGGAGAGACTGGGCGGTGCCGAGCTTGACCTGTGCATCGGCAAGAATCGACTTCCACTCATCGTCGGAAGGCGAGCGCCTGAGCATCGACTGTGTCATGGTCACCACCTGCGTGAGCAGATTTTCTTCGGCGAACAGGTTTCGGCGGCGGTCACTACCGGGAGCAGCCAAATCGGGATTCGCCGCGTCCTTATAAGCCATTGCTTCGTCGTCGAGGACGATTCCAAGGTCGGCTTGGGCGCGAAGGTCCTGCGGATCGGCGGCAGCCAATTTGCTCTGAATCTGAATCGCCTGAGTAAAGAGCGAAACAGCGTTCGTATATTCGCCCAATTGTTCCAGAGCGTCCGCCTGCTTGCGCAGGATCTGAGAGCGAATCCGCGTGGTGAACACCGTAGTCTGCTCTGCCGCTGGCAGCGCATCGAGGCGCTGCAACGCAATCTGGAAATCCTTAAGCGCCTGAGCGGGATCGGTATCCAACTCAATGCTTCCGACTTTCACGAGC
>Ga0182024_10027031_pt1 | contig 10060 bp, 7 predicted proteins | sample P32metaG_FD_120480 | JGI IMG/M metagenome (GOLD analysis project Ga0182024, IMG submission 120480) | Permafrost microbial communities from Stordalen Mire, Sweden - P3-2 metaG (Illumina Assembly) | ecosystem: Environmental > Terrestrial > Soil > Wetlands > Permafrost | place: Sweden: Stordalen...
AAACCAATGTATTCGGTGTCTTGCGCGTGACCCAAGCGGCTTTGCCATCCATGCGCGAACGCAAGCGTGGCCGCATCGTGATGATGAGCTCCGTGGCTGGTTTGGTGACGGGTCCGGCGCAGGGCGCCTACAGTTCCAGCAAGCACGCTCTGGAAGGGCTGACCAATGCCTTGCGACTGGAGATGTTTCCCTTCGGCATCGACGTGATTCTGATTGAGCCGGGATACATCGCCACCGGCATGCAGCAAGCCGCCGCGGATCTCACCAAGGGCTACAAGGAGAAATTCAAGACCAGTCCCTACGCAAAGCTCTATGAACTTTTCGAGGCCAGCGCAAAATCCGCCCGCGCGAAATCGAAGACCACGCCGGAAGATTGCGCGCGTGTGGTCCTGCACGCGATCGAAGCGCCCCGGCCGAAACCCCGCTACGGGGTCACGCCGCTCGCCACGGCCGTGAAATGGGGGAAACGCCTGCTGTCGGATAAGGCCGCCGATGGTCTGATTCGCCGCAGGCTCGGAATCGTCCGCGAGCCGCGATAAGCGAACCCGGCGTGCGCGAAGACTTTACGGATTCGTGGCCTGGAACGACAAGCTGTTCTCGCGAAGCTCTTCCCACTTCTTCCGCCATTCTTCGTGTTTCGGGCTTTCCGCGTAGTCCGCGGCCGCATCCGGGCTGGCGAATTCGATGGCATAGACGCCGTCGAATTCGCGAATCTGATTTCGCCCCGTCTTCAGCCAAATATTCTTGATGCCGGGAATCTTCGCGGCCATGGCCTTGATCCCGTTTAGAGCCTGGTCCTTGTCGTCCTGGGAAGCTGTGTTTTTCCACTTGTAGACCACGACGTGGATGACCGTCTTCGGCTGCCCAAAGCGGTTTTGCGCTTCCACGCTGCGGGCGTGCCACGTTCCTGCGGTGACTCCCGCCAGAAACAGACCCCCACCCACGGCGATCTTGACCACCCAATGTTTCGCAAACGACGTCATGATCTTCCCCTCCGACCTACCAGGCCCGCGTCGTCGCGCGAGCTAACGCTTTAACTCTCGCAATTGTAGGGGCGAGCCTTGCTTCACCCAGCTGTTGCGTCTTGTCACGCAGTTGACCGCGCAGCATGACGTCCTCCCCTTTAGTCCGACGACATTCAGTCTAAGTAAGACACGCACACCAGGCAACGCCACGTTACAGTTTGACGCGCCCTCATCGGGAACGTTACGCTCAAACCGCCGATTTTTCCGGCCAAAATGAATTCTTCCGACACAGATATGCCGCAATCCGGGAATGCCGGTGCGACTTTGCCCAAGTTGCCCGTGATCTGGATTGGCTACCTGCTCGGTGTTGCCACGATCGTCGCGGAATTTATCGCTCTGGATCTTCATCCGGAGTTGGCTAAAGAGAGAGGCATCCCTCCGCTTTATCTTTTTCTCGTCAGTTTCGTCGGCGGAGTCTACTGGTTCGTCTGCATTCACCGCTATCACGTCATCCTGGCGAATGTGCCTGGATGGAAGCATCCCATTTCCCCGGCGCGGGCTGTGGGCTTCCACTTTATTCCCTTCTACAACTTGTATTGGATCTTTGTGTGGCCCAAGGAAATCGCCAAGTTTGTGAACCAAAGGCTCCGGGCCCCGGTCATGAAACCGGTCGCGGTCGGCGTTACCATTCTCGGCGCGCTCGTCCTGCGCTTTTTCGATCCCGGTTTCGGCCTGATCCTGCTGTTTCTCCCCATGTCGTACATATCGGAATGCCTTCGCCGCGCGCTCGCCGCAGCGCCGCTTACTCCGTCAAGCGCGTCATCGGCGTCGCACGAATGAATCCAACTTAGGAGCCAGGAAATGCCTGGAGGAAAGTTCTGCTTTGCTATGTTTGCCGCAATTCTTGCTTTGCCGCCATTGGGTGGTGGGCAAGACCACGCGGCAGCGAACTCGACAGCGCACGAAATCTTCAAGCAGCTCATCGAGATCAACACCACCGATTCCGTTGGCAATGTCACCACGGCGGCGGAAGCCATGGCCGCGCGCCTCCGCGACGCAGGCTTCGCCGACAAAGACGTAATCATCGCCGGGCCCACCGCCCGCAAGAAAAATCTCGTCGCTCGCATCCACGGCACCGGGAAGCGCAAGCCCATCCTCTTCATCGGCCACCTGGACGTCGTCGAGGCCCGCCGCGAAGACTGGACCACCGATCCGTTTCAATTCATCGAAAAAGACGGCTATTTCTACGGTCGCGGCACCGAAGACATGAAAGACGGCGACGCCATCCTGGTCACGAATTTCATCCGCCTGAAAAAGGAAAACTTTGTCCCCGACCGCGACCTGATCCTGGCTCTCACCGCCGACGAAGAAGGTGGCAGCTACAACGGCGTCGACTGGCTGCTCAAGGAGCACCGCGAGTGGATCGACGCCGAATACTGCATCAATCTCGACGCCGGCGAATTCGAAAGGCAAGGCGGCCACCGCCTGCTCACCGCCATTCAGGCCAGCGAAAAAGTTTACGCCGACTTTCAGCTCGAATCCCTGAACGCCGGAGGCCACAGCTCCGTTCCCTCCAGCGACAACGCGATTTATCATCTGGCCGCCGCTCTGATACGCCTCCAGAGATTTTCGTTTCCCACCGAGATCAACGAAATCACCCGCAACTACTTAGACAAAACCGCCCAACTTACCGCCGGCCCGGTGGCAGCCGATCTGCGAGCCGCGGCAAAGGAGCCGCCCAGTTCCGCTGCGGTCGCGCGCCTCTCTGCCATTCCTTACTACAACGCGCTCCTGCGCACCACGTGCGTCGCCACCATGCTCACCGGCGGCCATGCGACGAACGCTCTTCCACAAATGGCTCGCGCCAACGTGAATTGCCGCATCTTCCCCGGCGAAGATCCCGACACCATCCGCAAGACCATCGAGCGAGTCGTCGGCGATCCCCAAGTCGTCGTCACCGAAGTCCCCCTTCACGCTGCCGATGGTTCTGTGGTCAAACGCGTGACCGTTCCGCCGTCCCCGCTTCTTCCCGAGGTCACCCACGCCATGGACCAAACCGTCCACGCTATGTGGGGCAATATCGCGGTTATCCCCGCGATGTCCACCGGCGCCACCGACGGCCGCATCACTCGCACCGCGGGCATACCCACCTTCGGAATTTCCTGCATGTTTTTTGAAATGAACGACAGCCGCGCCCACGGCAAAGACGAACGCGTCGGCATTCAGGATTTCTACGACGGAGTCGAATTCAACTACACGCTCATCCAACAACTCGCGTCTGCCCGCTAGCAGTTAGGTGCCGCTAGGGGCTCGTATTCCCAGGTCACCAAGACTCTCTAGCAGACCGCAGGGCGGGGTCTAGATGAAACCCCACCAACGACGGACGCGAATCGACGCCAAACGCTCCGCCACCGAAAAAAGCGGCCCGGAGAACTTAGTTCCCCGGGCCGGCAACTAGATTGATTTACTTTCGCCAGCGATTTCCGCTACGTCATCCTCAGGGTTTGGCCGCAGGCGTAGGATCAGTCGGGCTCGCACTCGCCGCTTCCGGCGCCCTCGAATCCGCGGGTCCAACGTTGCGCGTCAGATACGGCATGAACGGAGTCACTTCGAACGGCATCTTCTCGCGTTCCGCCACGGCGCCAACTGGTTTGCTCTTCAGCAGGTCCAGGCGATCCACCCAGGGATCGAGCTTGACGCGGCCGCCAATCGGCAGCGCCGCGATAAGCTGCGGATTCGGCTTCTTATCCGCCGCCTGCGCCGCCGCGGTCTCTTTCACCTCGGCGACCACCGGAACCCGGTTTCCCAAGTGCGGGCTGATTAGGTTAGGAATTTCCTTCTGCCGGGCGTCCAAAGCCGCCAGGAACGTCGCCGCATTGCCCAACTGGTTTTTGTACGGCGAGTTGTTCAAGAATTTGGCCGCTTCGTCGCTCGCCGCTTTTTCTTCTTCGGGCGTGCGCGCGAATCCGAAATGGCGGAACGAATCCTTGTCGTCGATCAGCAACTGATCGAAAAACGCAAAGTTCGAATCCATGCGATGTCCCAGCACCACGTGACCCAATTCATGCGCGATCACCGTTGCCAGGCTGGCCTCGTCCGGCAATACGTCGATCAACCCGCGGCTCAACACAATCGTGTGGCCCAGAGTGAACGACTCCAGCGTCGTCGTCATCATCACTCGGCACTGCACTTCTGGCTGGATGTCCAGGTTGTTGGTCACTTCCAGGTTGTTGACGACCGTCTCGAGGACCTTGTCCACTTCACCCTTCGGCGACATCAACCCCAACCGTTGCAAACGGTCGGTGACGTTGTCCTCGGCCTCGCGGTCCCACGAACGCTGCGCCTGGATCGGCGATAGATCGTTCGCGGTCTTTGTGTCGTCCTGCACCGGCGTTTCCACCAGGATCTTGCTCAACTCCTGCTCCTGCGCGGCGTGGCCTATGTTGTAGCCCCACAGGCGCGTCTGCGCCCGGAAGTCCAGCTTCTTGGTCATCGCGTAATGCAATTCTTTTTCTTCGCTGTACACAAACGAAGGCATCCACATTCCCGGCTGCACGTTCGTCCGCCAGCTGTCGAAGTGGAAGTAATAGCTGGTATGCCCACCGCCGCCGTATCCGCCGTTAAATCGCACGACGTTGTAGCCCTGATCCTCCACCCAGATGCGTCCCAGAAACCGGCCCTTGCCCGACTTCGGCAACGGCGTTACGTCGAACACCAGGCAGCGTACCTCGCCCAGAAATTCGCGCTTCACGTAGTCAAACTTGTAGTGCTGCTTGTCGAATCCGTTTGTGTCGATGAAGATCATCTGCAGGAATCCGTCCGGCAGATACTGCATCGCAAACGAGAAGAAATTCCCGACGCCCGTGAAGATCTTCTTGCCCTTGGTCTCGGTGTCCGACAAAGACGCCAGGTTCACACCCTTGGCGAAATCCGCCTTGCCGAGGAAATACTTGTCCCCGGCGGGCACGAACCCCAGCTCCTTGTCCGGCTTCAAATTTTGGATATACGTCTCGACCAGCGGCGAATACTTGCGGATATCCTGATTCAGCTTATTTTCGCTGGCCACCACGTGGTCGATGACGTCGTCCATCGTCCGCGCCTGATCGGCTGGCGGGGGGACCGCCGCGGCGGCCATACTCCCCATAACGCTCGAGACGAGCGCGAGAATCCCTGTCACTACGTACTTACGCATTGTTGCTCTCCCTTTCAATAGGCCAGCCGGAATTCAATTCGCACCCGCGCCGGAAAATCCACTGTCTCGCCATCTCGCTTCGCCGGTTTAAATTTGATCTGTTGCGCTGCTTGGATCGCGGCCTCGTCCAGGCCGTGACCTAGCCCGCTCACCACGTGACTCACCTGAACCGAACCATCCGCCAGAAACACCAGGTCCACCACCACGTCGCCTTCCAACTTCAACACCCGTCCTTCCGCGGTGTACTCCGGCCTGGGCTTCGACAAAATGTCTACCTGCGACGTCCCTGCATCTGCCGACACCTTCTTCTTCGGTGCATCGCTCACCACCGTTTGGTCGGCGAACCCGCTCCTCTGAACCACGCCTTGCTTGCCGCCCTTTGGAGGGTTGGCAATGCCATTGCCAAAGCCCGTGCTAGCCACCACGCCTCTCACGCCTTTGTCGCCGCCCGTCCCATTGCCATATCCCGGGCCCCCAGGAAGTGCGGGAGATCCCAGCCGGTTCACGTTCATCGTCTTATTCGGATCGCCCTTGCCAGGCAATCCGTTCGTATCGCCAAAGCCGCCGGTCTGCACCTTCTGCACCGCCATATTCACGGTCTGAGCCGCCGCGCTTCCGCTGTTCAGGTTGTTCACCTTCACTTCGTCTCGGGGCCGCTTGGGCTGATTGGTGTTGTCGACGAATTTCGCTTCCAGCACTGGAGCGGGCGCCAATTCAGGCGCTTTCACTTCCAACTTCTCGATCTTTGGCTTCAGCGCCTTTTGCTGCAAGAAGATGTGTGGCTGTTTGGGGTTCAGCTTCACTTCCTCAACCACCGCGGGTTTGGGGGCCGGCGGAACCTTCGGCTTCGGTGCCGCGGGAGGCGGCGCCACTGGTACTTCCGTAACCGGCATCGCCAAGGGCACAACCTGCATGTTCAACGCAACCTTCAGCCTCTCCGGAAAGAAAAGCGGCAGCGCCACAAAGAAGGTCAGGATAATGACTTGCGCGATGGCGCTGACACCCAGCCGCTGCCAGCGGGATTCTCCCTCGGGCAGCATGGCCAGCCGTGCGGGCACCTGCTTGGTCCCGATCGAGCGTTTCCAGGCGTCACGGTTCTGCGTTTGACCGCTGCTGGCGTCAAACCCAACACCCAACCGTGTTTTGTTCGTCGTATCCATCCCAGTCCCACCTAGTAGAGATTTCTGCCCAGTCGTCTACGCTCATGGAGTAGCTCCAGTTTCCATGCCGAGAATCCCCTACGTATCGCCGGGCGAGATAGAGCTTCGGCTAGGGCAAAGCCAGAGTACCGATGAGGCGGGGACAGGCCTAATAGGACTTAGGTACTAGCGTCGCGAAGTCGCTAATGCTCGCTAGCGAACCATTTTTTAAACATCTGCAAGCCCGGAGAGGGCAGGTGGTTGCGGGTTGGGGCGCAACGCCCGTCTAGCATACCGCAATCAACCTCGAAGGCAATATGAACTTCTTTCCGCTGGGGATTCCCGTGGTCCAGGGTATGTTCTAGGATGCTAGGACGCGGCCATAGGGTGCCGCAGCGATGAGTCCAGATTCGGGAAACCCGGATTCCGGAAACGACAATCCCCGGACGCACGGCGTCGGACCGGATACCACACCAGGCGCTAAACCCGATGCCAGTTCCGGCACCAAACCGGGCACAAAACCCGAGAACAGACCCGGCATAAAAAACGTGTCGCGCCTTCTCGCAGATCACCAACCCTTGGTCGCCAATCTGTACGCCGAAGCTGGCAGCTACACCTGGTCTTTGCCGCGCGAGCACTTCGAAGCCGCGCTGGAGCGCAGCGCCGCGAAACGTTTCGGCTCCCAGGCAGTCTTTCCGGAAAAAATCGAGGAATACCTGGGCGCGTTGCATTTGCAAGACTTGAGCCTCGCCGCCGCGTGTGCCGAGGGAAATCCCGAGGCCTGGGAGCATTTCGTCGCCACCTACCGCTCTTACCTGCGTTCCGCGGCGGCTGCTATCTTGCGTTGCCCAGCCGGTTCTCCTGCGGCGCGCGATTTGGCGGACTCCCTGTTTGCCGATCTGTACGGACTCACCGACGCGAAGCGCGGCGAGCGCTCGCTGTTTCGCTATTTTCACGGCCGCAGCTCCTTGAAGACGTGGTTGCGCGCGGTCCTCGCGCAGCGTCATATTGACGCCATTCGCGCCAACCGCCGGTTCACCGAACTTGATGACGATGCTTCCGGTAGCAACACGCAACACATCTCCCGGCGTCCGCTCGCCCCCGCTCGCATCCAGACTCCGCCTGACCCGCACCGCGAACGCTACGTCGCGCTGTTCACCCGCACGCTGCAAGTCGCCTTGGGCCTGCTCGACCCCCGCGACAGCGAACGCCTGCGTCTCTATTACGCCGATCAACAGACTCTCGCCGAGATCGGCCGGGAACTCGGTGAGCACGAATCCAGCGTCTCGCGCAATCTGGACCGCATCCGCCGCGAACTGCGTGCCGAAGTCGAACGCGCGTTGCGCAATCCCAGCGTCGCCGCGAATGGCTCGCCCGCCGAGCCCGGCCTCGGCGATGACGAGATTTCTCTCTGCTTCGAATACGCCTCCGAGGACGCGCCCATCGATTTAGACAAGCTATTCCCGGGCGGCGGTCCCAGCGCGGAAAGGCTCGAGCCATGAATCCGGTACTCCGCGACAAGACTCCTTCGCGCCAAACCCAGGCTCGCCATTGTAGGGGCGCGGCACGCTGCGCCCCAGCTTGCCGGTGCGTCTACCGCAAGAACCTCCCGACTTTTCGTTCTAAACTTGGAGACCGCTATGCCGCGTGACGACCGCGAACGCAATTTCGAAAACGCCCTCGCGCGCAATCTCCAGGACAAAGGGCCGGCTCGTCCGTCCGCCGATGTGCCTGTTAATGTCTCTTCGTCGGTTCCCGCGGCCCACCCTGTTGCGGCCAGCGATTGCCCCGACACCGAAATTCTCGCCGCCTACCACGAGCGCCTGTTGGCCCCCGAAGAGATGATCTCCCGCAAAGCGCACATCTCCTGCTGCCTGCGTTGCCAGGAAATTCTCGCCCAGCTCGAAGTCACGGATGAAATTCCGCTGGAGGCGGATCAGCGGGAATTACAGCCGAAGAGCCCCGTCGCCGTGCCGCAGATGCAACTCGTCCACGCCGCCTGTGCCTCCGCGAGTCCACCCGTTCGCGAAGCTGTTGCCAAATCCGATTTTCAGCCGGACGTGCCGCACCGCCCTGCCGACCGGCGCTGGCTAATCCTCAGCGGGGCTCTCGCCGCCGCGCTGTTGGTCTGGGTTACCGTCCACGAATCGACTCCCCAGCCGTTCCAGATCGCGAAAAATCAGCGGCAGCCTGTCTCGGAGCTTCCAGCCCCTGCTCCAGCTCCGCCGGCAGATTCAACCAAGGACAAATCCGCCGAGAAGGAGTTGCAACTTCCCTTGGCGGCGAAAAACGGCCCGAGTGCAAAAACGGACGCTCTTGCCCTTGACCGCCACGCGATGCAGGAAGAAAAAGCGCTGCCGCCGTCGCCCGCCGCCAGGCCTGCGGCGCCACGCGGCGATTTCCAGGCTGGCGTTTCCGGGGCATCGGCAGCGCGCGCGGGGGCGGCATCCCGCGTCGTGGCGCCATCTCCATCGCAAAGCAAGCAGCTAACCCGGGACGCCGCGGTCCCGGCGCCTGCCTCTGCGACGCCAACTCCAGGAGACTCTGTTACCGATTCCGCCAACGAGACGACGGTCACCGTCACTCCTTCTGCTCCGCAAGACGCAAAGAAAGACGCAGCCGCCGGCGGTGTCGTTGCCGCACCGCAACTCACGCAATCTCAAACGGCTCGCGCGGGCGCACCCGCTTTTCGTGAGGCGTCTAATTTAGCAACGAAACTGGTTCAGGTTTCATCGCCGGACGGAACCGTAATCTGGCGTCTGGGTCCATCCGGATTTTTGCAACGTTCCGAAGATTCCGGGAGCCATTGGACGTTGCAGAAAACCGCAACCATCGTCGATCTACTCGCCGGCTCTGCCCCATCCAGTAAAGTCTGTTGGATCGCTGGCCGCAACGGCACTGTCCTGCGCACTATGGACGGTGGCCAACATTGGCAGAAAGTTTCGTCGCCCACTGCCGAGGATGTGACCACTGTCTTCGCCTTGGACGTCCAACAAGCCACCATCACCACTCCGACAAACCAGAGTTACAAGACCATCGATGGCGGAAGCACGTGGACCCCACTCCTCACGCCATGAAGGACAAAGTTCGTGAGTCGGATCGAGGCTTGTTCGGCGTGCGAGAGTGCGAGCCTGGCACGACGTGGACATTTGGAAGGAGTCGGCTCTAAACCCCGCTCTCTGACCCTTCAAGGCTCAAGGTAAACGAAGGCGGCTACAGGGTGCGTGATCACATCGGCGAGCGCCGCCAGCATGGAAAGAACCGGATGATTCCCCTGCAAGAAATCTCGCCAACCCCGTTCTATCAGGGAACGCGAAGTTCGCAATGAGGACAAAACCATGAAAACTCCCCAAGCCAAATTTGCTCCCCGATCCATCTGGTATATCCTCGCGATCGCAGCCGTCGCCTTCACGGCTATCGTAATCTGTACTGCAGCCGGTCATCACACCGTCCAGGCTCAGGAAAAGGAGGCCGCGCGCTCGGCAGCCTCCGATCAAGCCACCACGCTAAACGACCAAACCGATCTCAACGTCACCGTCTACAACTCCAACATTGCGCTGATCCGCGACGTCCGCCAGCTCACCGTACCCACGGGCGCTTTCCACCTGAAATTCGAAGACATCGCCGCCACCGTTAATCCCGCCACCGTCCACTTCCGCTCGCTGACGGAGCCCGAAAAGCTCAGCGTCATCGAACAAAACTACGAATACGATCTGCTCGAGCCCGCGAAGCTGCTCCACAAGTACGTCGGCAAGGAAGTCACC
>Ga0182024_10027032_pt1 | contig 10060 bp, 7 predicted proteins | sample P32metaG_FD_120480 | JGI IMG/M metagenome (GOLD analysis project Ga0182024, IMG submission 120480) | Permafrost microbial communities from Stordalen Mire, Sweden - P3-2 metaG (Illumina Assembly) | ecosystem: Environmental > Terrestrial > Soil > Wetlands > Permafrost | place: Sweden: Stordalen...
ACGGAGATTGCCCGCGAGCGCATGGAACACCGACGTGGGCCACCTCCGAAGCGATCGGATTTCGACCAGCTCTTTGCGATGCCCTGGGCGAACTGACTCTCGATATGACCACTACCCGCGACAGGTTGATCAACACGGCCGAGCGTCTTTTCGCGCTGCACGGGGTGGGCGGCGTCTCGCTTGACCGGATCAGGCGCGACGCTGGCGAGAAGAATGCGTCGGCGCTGCAGTATCACTTCGGAAGCAAGCAGGCTTTGCTCAGGGCCGTCTTCGAGGCGCGTCTCAGCGTGGTCAATCGGCGCCGACTGGAGATTCTGCACGAGATCGACATGGGCGACGGCGACATGGCGCTTCGGAGATGCGCGGAGGCGCTCGTGCTGCCGTTCGCCGAGCAGCTCTCCGGGCCAGGGGCAGACCGTTACTATGTGCGTTTCACGGCGCAGATCTACAGCGATCCGCGGACGGACTGGTCAGAGCTTCTTGCGGGGGGGCGCAATGAAGGGGTCTACCAGGTCGGGCAGGCGTTGATCCAGCTGTTGCCGGAGTTTCCGCGCGCCGTCGTCAGAACACGTCTGGAATTGGTTGTCGGGTTGATCATCCACAGCCTATCGGACCGCGAAAGAGCCATCACAGCCAACAGGCGCAGGCCCCCACAATCCACGGCTGCCTTCGTCAGCCTGCTCATCGACATCTGTGTGGGCGCGCTCAGCGCGACCCATTCCAGCCTGACCCGGCGAGAAGTCAACAACGCCGACCTGCGCTCCGCCTGAGGGGCGCTTATCTCAACACCGGCTTCCGCAGCGCCGAAGTGGTCGCTCGGCTGGAACGGGATGGCGTCAACGTGGTCGTCGGGCGCCGGCCTCATCAGCTCCTGGGTCGCTCGAAAACTCTGGCGCATTGTTGTCGAACCCGTCAGCATCCCATTGGATGTCCGATCGCTTGTCGGGACAATCTCGTCGGCGACTTCAGTGGGCCAACAGAAAATGCGTCTCCTTCGATTGGCGGTCTGCCTGGCGCTCGGCATTGGTCTGCTTGGCGCATTGCCAGCGCAGTCCGCGACCCCGGACCCGATGACCGCGCCACCGCCGGCCGGCTACTATGTGTTCCAGAAGGTCGTCTATCAGAATGACGGCGGAGCGCCGGACGATCACGCCTATTTCGAGCGGCTGCTGAGAAACATCGGCAGTCACATCGCCGCGACGGACGGCAAGGTCGAGATCCGCGTGGTCAGCTTCGCGTCCGGCGTGAAGCTTTTCCAGATGGCGAAGACCGATGCGGGCCTGGCGGCGAGCGTCGACGCCCTGCGCGCCAAAGGCGTGCGCTTCCTTGTCTGCCGCAACACCTTGAAGGGTATGGGACTGCGCCCCGAAGACCTCTACGGGGTCCGACCGGAGGACGTCGTCCCCAGCGGCGTGGCTGAACTGGCGCGTCTGCAGGGAATGGGATTTGTGTACATCCATCCGTGACGGGCCAGCAGGGACGGCCGTCGAACTAGACAGGACCAATCCGGCTCGCGTCGTCCATGGGGGCGAACTCGGCGCAGGTCCGCCGAGCGAGCCTGCACCCATCGGTAAGATCGCGCGATGACCCATTCTCGAGTCGGGAGGACCTTCATTGTCGCGGTGGGGGTAGGCGTGGTCACGCTCGCCGCCGGGATCGGTGTGGGCTGGTTATTGAAACCGAGGCCGCCGCTTTTGACGTTGGCGGCGAAAGCGTTCGCCCCGCCGCCGGACTCGGCGATCCCCGACAACGATCTCGGAAGGCAGGTGGCGCTGGGGCGTGCGATCTTCACAGACACAGCACGCCAGGCGCCTCAGTTCGTCGGCGACGACCTGAAGTGCTCCAACTGCCATCTGGACGCCGGCCGCCAGGCCAGCGCCGGGCCGCTCTGGGGCGCCTACGGACTCTACCCCCAGTACCGGGCCAAGAACGGCCATGTGAACACGTTCGCAGAGCGGATTCAGGAGTGCTTCCGATACAGCATGAACGGGCGACCGCCCGGGCCGGGGGACCCGGTGATCGTGGCGCTCGAAAGCTACGCGGCGTTCCTCGCCAAGGGAGCGCCGGTAGGCGTCAACCTGCCCGGGCGGGGCTACCTCAGGCTTCCGACGCCGGCCCAGACGCCCGACTATGCCCGCGGCCAGGCCGTCTATTCGGCCAATTGCGCGATGTGCCACGGCGAGAACGGCGCCGGTCAGAGAGCCGGCGGCTCGACGGTGGTTCCGCCGCCATGGGGCGACCGCTCCTACAACTGGGGCGCCGGCATGGCCGAAATCGACAAGGCGGCGGGCTTCATCAAGGCCAACATGCCGCTCGGCCAGGGCGGCAAGCTCACCGACCAGCAGGCCTGGGATGTGGCGGCCTATGTCGACGGCAAGCCGCGACCCCAGGATCCGCGCTTCACCGGCTCGGTCGCCGAGACCCGGCGAAAGTTTCACGACAACCCGTGGTCGCTCTATGGGCTGGTCGTGAACGGGGTACTCTTGGGTGGAGACGGATCACTAAAGGTCAGCGCGCGGGCCGTTCGTTCAACCGGCCCGCGGCCGTAGGACAGCCGAAGGGACGCGTTTGTCTTGAGGTCAACGCGCTCTCCCCGCCTCCCGCCGTTGGCGCTTCTGGGGCTGGCGGAACAGTGCCGCGCACCTGCCCGGAAGCTGACCTTCGGAATGCTTTCAGTGGGGGGTTGCGGAAGGTCGCCCCTCCCTTTTAGCCCGCCAGATCGGTCAGCTCGGCGCACCGGTCGAACAGCCAGCGAAGGTCGACGGGGTTTAGGCCGGCGAGGCTCTCACTCAGCTCCTGGAGGCAGATGCGCAGTTGGTAGCAAAGCAACGTTCGGTCCCACTCTGCATCCCCCCGATGTTTAGACGAAAGGTGAGATAGCACCGGCAGCAGGCACGGTTCGCGCCAGAAGAAGAGGTTCGCTTCGTCAAAGACCACGTCGCCCGTCATCGCCCGATCCCAGTCAATGACCGCCGTGATGCCTTGTCCATCCGAAAGCAGATTCGCCGCTCCGAAGTCACCATGGATCAAGCCGCGACCTGGTGGGCCGGCTGGCGCGAGACGTTCGACGCCGAGGATCGCGGCGCCGATCCGCCGCCGGTCCAATGGGTCCCGCACCAAGGTCCAATCACAGAAGCTAGGCGCGGACACTTGCAGTAGGTAGTCGCGCCATGTCGGGTAAGGCGCTACGCCCTTTGCATTGAACGGGCCGAAGCCGGTAGTCGCCGCAGTGCTGGTTCGCGCCAGCTCAGCGAGGACATCGACGATCCCCGACGTCAGGTTTACGGCCTCGCGGCCAACGTCACACACCTGCACGCCTGGCGCTCGCCGGGAGATGCAGATCGCAACATCGCCGCGGGCGTCGACGCTGATGACCTCGGGGATTGGGATCGCGGCGGAAGAGAACGCCCTCCAAGCAAACGCATCTTTTTGGTAGCCGCTGGCGGAGCCGCCAACCCGCACCACGTAGTGCGCCGGACCCTGGCGAAACGCATACGTCTGAGACACCAGACCTTCAGGGAGCGGCTCGAAGTGCGATACGGGCCCGAGCTTCGCCTCCACGAGGCCTTGGATATCGCGCGACGGAAACTCGCTCTTCACAGCGGAAGCGTACGCCGGCGGCCCGCTGGGGGGAATGTCGGCTCGGCGTCGATTCTCACCGTTGGGTCCGAAGCGGGAATCGGACGTTCGGCCTGCGTCGCGCTCCGGCCACACCCTGTGGGACTCAAGCGTCAGACTTTGACCACTAGGGTTGGCCTGAAGGCTTCACCACCGTCCGAGCGTGCGCTGTTGTTGACTGTAGCCTAGGTCCTGGGCGTCCGGGCGACAAGACGAGCGTCGCCGCGAGGGTCGCTCGCGGAAATGTCAGCCGCACCGGCCCGGCCCAGAGTCGTAACAAGAACACGGGGGGTTAAATCGGCGGGGCGCCCCGATATGCTCTGTCGTCTCACCACCCCGCCGAGGACCGCATGACCGACCGCCCAATCAGCCGCTACCCCGTGCCCAGCGTCATGGATCTGCCGGAGGACCTTCGGACGCGGATTCTCGGCGTGCAGGAGAAGATCGGGTTCATACCCAACGTGTTCCTGACCCTGGCCCACCGGCCGGCGGAGGCGCGTGCCTTCTTCGACTACCACGACGCCCTGATGGAGAAGGACGGCGGGATCACCAAGGCCGAGCGGGAGATGATCGTCGTGGCGACCTCGGCCGCCAACGACTGCCTGTATTGTGTTGTGGCGCACGGAGCGATTCTGCGCATCCGGGCCAAGCACCCGCTGGTGGCCGACCAAGTGGCGGTGAACCATCGCAAGGCCGACATCACCCCCCGGCAGGCGGCGATGCTGGAATTCGCCCTAAAGGTCTCGCAGGCGTCCGGAACGCTTGGCGACGCCGACTTCGACGTTCTGCGGGCGCACGGCTTCAGCGACGAAGACGCCTGGGACATCGGAGCCATCGCGGCATTCTTCGCCCTCAGCAACCGCATGGCCAACCTGACCTCCATGCGTCCGAACGACGAGTTTTTCACCATGGGGCGGCAGGGAAGGTGACCAGCCCGGGTTGCTGATTCAGCGCGTGGCGAGAAAGGCGTAGCGGTTGACGCTGAAGAAGAATTCGTCGGCGGCGATCAGGGCCTCCTGGTCGGACCACCAGGCCTCCTGTTCCTCGGGTTCCAGGCCGAACCTGTGGCCATTGTTCCGAACGAAACCGCGGATCGACCGGATCATGCCCCCCGCATAGCTGACCGGTTGCCAGCGGGGCGAGAACATCGGCACGATCTCCACCCGGCGCACCTCGAACCCAGCCTGGCGCAACATAGGCCCCAGCTTCGCCGGCAGGTGTGGATCGGCCAGGTGGTCATCCCAGCAGGCCAGCACGCGCTCCATACGAGCCGGGTCGGAGGAGTGCCAGACGATGCTGCGCCAATCGGTGTCGAGGATCACAGTCCGGCCACCGGGCCGAAGCACTCGGTGCAGTTCGGACAGCGCCCGCGGCATGTCGGCGACATATTCATAGACCTGTGTCGAGACCGCCGCGTCGAAGGCACATTCGGGCAGGTCGAGCGCGGCTGCGTCGCCGATCCTGACCTCAGCCTGAGGCAAGTCCGCCAGCCGCGCTGACGCAGCCGCGACCATCGCCGGAGCCAGGTCCAGTCCCACCACCCGTCCTGACTCCCCGACCAGACGCGCCAGGTCCAGCGCCAGCAGCCCCGGCCCAACGCCCACGTCCAGAAGGCGCTCGCCCGCCGCCGGCGCCAGCAGGTCGATCACCCGCGCCCGCTGCGCAACCACGTCAGGGGTCAGGTAGATCGCCTCGATCGCCCTCGCGGCGGCGGCGTCGAAGTTAAGCTGGCTCATCGCGGATTCTCCCAACCACCCACGAGCTCTCCTCGGGCAGTTATGCGAATTCCACCGCAAGAGTGCTGCAAGGGCATGCCCGCCAGGGCGATTGAGATAGCCAAGACTGGGCATGTGGAACCGCGTCGAAGCGTGACCCCGTCATGTGACGGCTTCCTGGGTCGATAAGTCGGTTGATCTCGCGTCAATGACGGGCCCCGATCGGCGCCGATCAGGACCCCAGAGAGCTCTGGAATCAACTTTTCGGTGGGGTCATGCTTCAAGGCCGGTGCACACTCAGAGCTTTAGTTCCAGCACAAGGCTGGGCGACTCCTCGGCGACGCGGCGCACCCGGGTGAAGCCGGCCTGCCTGGCGACCTCGGTCAGCCGCCCCGGGCCGGCCGCGGCGCCCAGCGCCAACCCCACCTCCTGGCTCATCGACACCGGCGTGCAGATCATGGTCGAGGCCGAGTAGATCATCCGGCTGAACGGGTTCTTGAGGTTCTCCGCCAGACTGTCGGCCGCGTTCGGCTCCACCAGCATGCAAGTTCCGTCCGCCGCCAAACGCGAGCGCATGTGCCGGGCCGCGCCTACCGGATCGCCCATGTCGTGCAGCGCGTCGAACATGGTGATGAGGTCGAATTCGTCGCCGTCGCCGAAGTCCTTGGCCGCCGCCCGCTCGAAGCGGACGCGCCCCGCCACGCCCGCGGCCTCCGCCGCCGCGCGAGCACGTTCAACCGACGGGCCGTGGTAGTCGAAGCCGGCGAAGTGGGCATTGGGGAACGCCTGGGCCATCAGGATAACCGCCGCGCCGTGTCCGCAGCCCACATCGGCTACGCGCGCGCCCGCCTTCAGCTTGGCTTCCACGCCCTCCAGGGCCGGGAGCCAGACATCGAGCAGGTTGGCCGTGCGGCCGGGCCGGAAGAAGCGCTCTGTGCCGCGGAACAGGCAGTCGCAGCGCTCGTGCCAGCCCAGCCCCAGCCCGCTCAGGAAGGCTTCGGCCACCTTGGGCTCGTCGAGGAACATCGCGGCCACGAGTTCGAACCCGCCGGCCATGAAGGCCGGCCCGTCCTCGTCGGCGAGCACCGCCTTCTGCTCGTCGTTGAGCCAGAACTGGCCGTGGGCGTCGTCGTAGTCGACGTAGCCGGACGCCGCCTGCGCCGCCAGCCACTCGCGCACGTTGCGCTCATTCACGCCGGCCCCCTGGGCCAGCTCGGCCGAGGTGCAGGGCCCGGCCGCGGCCAGCGCCTTGTACAGCCCCAGGCGCTCGCCGAGCACCGCCAGCGACACCGACATCGCCGCGCCGAGCTCGCCCGCGATCTTGCCCTGGAACATCTCGAGCTTCGTTGGGCCGTCCGTCATCGCCGCAAGTCCTCTTCGCTCGACGGTCCCACGCTGACCGCGCCATGATCCTATGCCCCCGCCAGGGCGGCTGTCATCGGGCACTGTCAGCCCAAACTTCATGGCGCGCTAACCGGCGTCCCCTAACCGGGCCGGATGACCAAGGCGCCCGACCTATTTCGCTGGTTCGACTCATCGCCAGAGGTGATCCGGCTGGTGGTGATGACGTATGTCCGCTACCCGCCGTCACTGCGGAATGCGGAGGACCTGCGGGGAAGGCGCCGCCTTCACGGCGTCCGCCTCCGAGAAAATCCGCGAATTGCTGTTGGCCAGGCCCTCTTGCACTCTGGGCGCCGCTACGCCGCCCTGGCAACCAGACGATCGTCACCCTCAGCAGCCGCCGAGGGCGTTCGCTATCCGGTCGCAAGGCTATGACCGGTTTCCACCGATTGTGTTGAAGAACTCGGCCTTCTGGCGGGTCTGATGGCGGGGCGGAAGAAGGCTAAGGCGGACGCGGAGCGCCTCGGAGGCTCAGGTGGCCAAGATCGGCGCCGGAGCGGGGATCAGCCTGGCCAGCTTTCTCAGGTTCTGGGCGGTGGCGGCGAGGAGGAGCTCGTCGTGGGCGCCGCTGGGACCTCGGAGGCGTAGCCGGTCGAGCCTGAGGATGCGTTTGAGGTGGGCGAACAGCATCTCGACCTGTTTTCGCTCGCGGCGCGAGACGACGTAAGCCTAAGTCTTGGCGATGGCGCGGGCCTTGTCGCGGGCGGCTTCGTAGATCGATCGCGGGACTTTGCGCGCCGGCTCGCTGGGACAGCACTGGGGCTTCAGCGGGCAGGAGCGATTGAAGATGCCGATCCTGCCGCGTTCGGGCAGGTCGCGGGTAGTGCGCCAGAGGAAATCGTGCTGCAGTTCGGCGGGGGCTGGGATGCTTGAAACTGAACAGCTGGCAGCCCTGCGGATTGACCCCGGACATCACGTGCCTGATGCCGCCGTCCTTTCCCCGCCATCGCCTGAAAGATCAGCAGGATCGCATGGCGGTTCGAGGCGTAGAGAAGCTGCTGTTGTGCGCTCAGCTGTTCGACGCGGGCTTCTAGGAGGTGCTTGTATTGAGCCTTCGACTTGTACACGGGATCGATCATCGTCGGCCACTTCTCGAGGTCGACCTCGTCGCCCTCGGCCACGCGAAAGTCCTTTGGGTGTATTTTCATCTTCGTCCTCACGGCGGCGACGTCCTCGTCCAGTCGGCAACGGCGTCGCGCGCTAGGTGATCCTCAGCCGTGCAAATACCGGAAGCTTCACCAGCGCCATGACAAAGGCGAGCGCGGCGGCCGCGATGAGCGTGCCGGCCACGATCAGGGCGGGCAGGGACGTCATCGCGATTCCGCCGACGGCCAGCACTGCCGCGATCAGGAGATCGGCGAGCGACGACGCGACGAGCCAGAGGCTCGGGCGAGCGCCCCACAGATGGCGACGTCCGCGTATGGCGTAGATCGTCGCCTGGCTGCTGAACACCAAGGCTGCGAAAGAGAGGGTTCTGAGCGCGTCGATACCGAGATTCAGTCGGAATCTGCCGAAGGCGAGGACGCCCGCGCAGAAGGCCAGCTGGCAGACCCCCATGGCGACGCCGCCTGTTGTAAGGGCGCCGATCCGCCAGGCGTTGGGGATCGGCGAGGGGCGCACGTTGTCGGTGGTGAGCGACATCGCCAGGAAGTCGCCGGCGATCATCACGATGACCATCAAGAGGGGGGTCAGGATCGCGTGCCCTGTCATCACCAGACCGACGATCAGGAAGAGCACGGTCACGATCTTCTTGATGACGGAGTTCAGCGTGTAGGTGAGGATGCGCTGGAAGGTGACGCGCCCCTCCTTCACGGCGGCGACGATCCCTTCGAGCCCAGGCTTGGTCAGCACGACGCCGGCGGCGGACTTGGCCACGTCGGTCGCCGTCGAGACTGCGATGCCGATCTGCGCCTGACGCAAGGCTGGCGCGTCATTGACGCCATCGCCGCACATGCCAACCGTGTGGCCTTCTCCCTGGAACGCCTTGACCAGTTTGAACTTGTCCTCCGGAAGGACGCCGGCGAACACAGCGAAGGTCTCCGGTCGGACGCCGTCCGGGATCGGTCCTGGCGGGGAGGTCGGGCCGTCCAGCCCCACCGCATGAGCCACGATGGCGGCAGTGGCGGGCGCATCGCCTGTCACCATGACGGTGCGCACGCCCAGCCCCGTCAACTCGGCGATGAGCGCCGCCGATTCTGTACGAGGCGGGTCGCTGAGGGCGATCAGCCCGACGAGCTTCATCGCCTTCGGCGGACCGGCGCCGACGGCCAACACCCTGAAACCCTGTCCCTCCAGCTTGCTCGCTTCGGCCGTCGCGGTCGGGGAGGGCTGCAAGAGGCCGATGATCGCGGAAAATGCGCCTTTCACGACGCGTTGTGCCGCGCCCGCGGGGTCCGTGACCGTCGCTTCCGACATCTTCGTCGCCGGATCGAACGCTATGAACTTCACCAGCTTCGGCGCGTCGTCGGCAGCTTTGCCGTCCGCGGCTGCGCGGATGGCGCCATCGACCGGATCCTGCCCGCCGTCCGAACTTGCGAGCGCGGCCAGGGTCAGGACGTGCGCCGAGTCGAAACCGGGCATGGGACTGACGGTCGTCACCTTCAGCGCGTTGCGCGTCAGGGTGCCGGTCTTGTCGGCGCAAAGGACATCCATCGTTGCGGCTTCATCGACGGCGGAAAGGCGGGTCGGCAGAACCCCCAGTTTCGCCAGGGCCTGCGCGCCGAGCGCCGATGCGAGGGTGAAGGTGGCGGGCAGCGCAACGGGAATCGAGGCCAGCACGCCGGTCAGGACGAGCGGAATGATCTCGCCCAGCGGCATCTTGAGGAAGAAGGCGTAGGCCACCAGCGCCACGATCACGACGGCGTTGAAGGCCGCCAGATTGCGCACTACGCGCAGAACCGCCTTCTGCTGAGAGCTTGTGACATGGGCTGTGCGGACGAGTTCGGCGGTGCGGCCGAACTTGGTGCGTGCGCCCGTCGCGGTGACCTCTCCAATGGCCTCGCCGCGCCGCACCATCGCCCCGGCATAGGTTTGCAGTCCGGCGGCGGCTTCGATCGGAACCGATTCGCCGGTAAGCATGGATTGGTCGAGAAGGACTTCGCCGCCGGTCAGCCGCACATCGGCCGCCACAACGGCGCCCAGCGACAGCTTCACGGAGTCGCCCGGCACGAGTTCCGCCGCGGGTATCGTCTTCCACGTCCCGTCGCGCCGCACGGAAGCGCTCAGCGCCAGCTTCGATTTCAGCGCGGAGAGCGTCGCCTGGGCGCCGCTCTCCTGGAACAGTCCGAGCGCCGCGTTGAACACCAGCAGACCGGCGATGATCGCGG
>Ga0182024_10027033_pt1 | contig 10060 bp, 8 predicted proteins | sample P32metaG_FD_120480 | JGI IMG/M metagenome (GOLD analysis project Ga0182024, IMG submission 120480) | Permafrost microbial communities from Stordalen Mire, Sweden - P3-2 metaG (Illumina Assembly) | ecosystem: Environmental > Terrestrial > Soil > Wetlands > Permafrost | place: Sweden: Stordalen...
CCTGTTCGATCCAGAGTACAATCTGCGGCTCGGGACCGCATATTTGTCGGATTTGTTGGCGACGAATGGCTCACCGGAAGCGGCGCTGGCCGCTTACAATGCCGGCGTGGACCGCGTGACGCTGTGGACGACGGGGCAGAATTACACGGAAACAGCCGAATTCGTCGAGTCGATTCCATTCACCGAAACGCGGGAATACGTGCAGGTTGTATTGCGCAATGCCGAGCTGTACCGGCAGATCTACGATCATCGTAGACCGGCGGAAACAGCGACGGTGTTGAAGCCTGCGGCCACTGTCGTCCAATGACCGCTGGTACGCAATGAAAGATCGTTCGCGTGCAGTAAACGACCTCGCGCACGGGTGCCGCGCGAGAAGACGCGATGGAGTTAACCCGGCGGTGTTGATGCCACAGTGACGCAGGCGCGAGAAACTCTCAATTGCCTGGTCGCGCAAGATGGCTGCGCAGGAAGGACAGGATCGAATCGAAGTGCGATCGCGATAAACTCATGAGCACAATGGAACCAAAACTCACTGCCGTTGAGACGGCGGAAGAAATCGGCTGGGCCGCGCGGCGCGTACTTTCGGCTAAGGCGGAGCAGTTCACCGAATCGGTGATTCGCGAGATGACGCGCTTGGCGATGAAACACGGGGCGGTGAACCTGGCACAGGGATTTCCCGATTTCTCCGCGCCGGCGGAAATCAAAGAGGCGGCGCGGGCGGCCATCGCCGACGACATCAACCAGTACGCCATTACCTGGGGTGCGAAACCGCTGCGGGATGCGATTGTCGAAAAATTCGCGCGCACGCAAGGCGTGACGGTCGATCCGGAGCGCGAGATTACCGTGTGTTGCGGCTCGACCGAAGCGATGATGTCCGCAATGATGGCGGTGATCAACCCTGGCGATGAAGTCGTGATTTTCGAGCCGTTTTATGAGAACTACGGCCCCGATGCGATTCTTTCCGGAGCGACGCCGCGGTTCGTACGCTTGCATCCGCCCACCTGGAGTTTCGACCGCGATGAGCTGGCGCGCGCTTTTGGCCCGCGCACCAAGGCCATCATCATCAACACGCCGAACAATCCCACGGGCAAGGTTTTCACGCGCGCGGAACTCGAAATCGTCCGCGATCTGTGTGTGCAATGGAATGCGTTCGCGATCACCGACGAGATTTACGAACATATCCTTTACGACGGAACGCAACACATCTCGATGGCGGCACTCGACGGCATGCGCGATCGCACCATCACGATCAATGGGATGTCGAAAACCTACAGCGTCACAGGCTGGCGGGTGGGCTGGGCGATTGCTCCGCCGGGGGCCACCGAATCGATTCGCAAGGTGCACGATTTCCTGACCGTCGGCGCCGCGGCGCCACTGCAGGCTGCGGGGGCCATCGCGCTGCGCCTGCCGGACAGTTACTACCAGCGGCTGGCGGAGAATTACCGGGTGAAGCGTGACCGCATGCTCGACATCCTGGAAAACAGCGGCTTTCGCTGCTTCAAGCCCTCCGGCGCGTACTACATCATGACGGACATTGCGGCATTCGGATTTGCCGACGATGTTACGTTTGCGCGTTACCTGGTAGAGAAAATCGGCGTGGCCGTTGTTCCCGCGTCCAGTTTCTACAACGATGCGGCGGATGGGGCGAAGCAGGTGCGATTTACGTTCTGCAAACGGGACGAGACGCTTGCAGCGGCCGAGGAGAGACTCAGGCGGCTCCAAGCGTAAAGTACGCCCGTCGTAGCGCGCGCTGCACGCCGCGGTTTATGCGTGACGTTCGGTCGCGAGGAACGCATAACCGGTGCGACGACGCGCGTGTGATAAAATTTGACTCGCGACAGGGGAGACAGCCTTCATGGCGATGGAATTCAACCTGATTCCACTGGATACCGTGGTGGAAGAGGATGGCGCGGGCGAGAGCGTGGATATCAGCGCCAGCACCAGCCGCACTTTTTTTTGCACGCTGTACATCAGCGATCAGATTGAGCAGGAATCCATTGACGTGTCCATATGGGGCTCACCGGACGCGGCCAATTGGGGCACGCAACCGATCCTGAAGCTGCCGCAGCGGTTTTACCGTGGCGAAACGCGCGCGGTGCTGGAACTTTCCTACTGGCCCGAAGTGAAATTCATTCAGGCGCGATGGCAGCTGAACCGGTGGGGCCGTGTGGCGCCGCTACCGATGTTCAAAGTGGGTTTGCATTTGGCGGAAGTGCCGGCGATGCCGCAGCAACCAAAACTGGAAGCTGTGCCGGCGGCGCAGTAGCCATTTCTTTCTTCCTTACTAGTCTCTTTCGGTTCAGCTTCCCCATCTGCACAGATTGATTTTTTTCCTCTTCAAGGATTTGTCGCGGGCGCCTGTGCCGCCGAAGCCGGAAGACCGCCTTGGGGCGCAGAGGGCGCCGTGGGGGCGGCGGGATTGGCAAGAGCCTGCTGCACCTGATCCCTGGTTTGCCGAACCTTCTCTGCCTGGACGCCCGTGGGAGCCAGCTTCAAATAGGCATTCAAGTTGTCGAGCATGGCCGGCAGGTTGCGCAGTTTCAGGTGAATGTCGGCCAGAAGAAGTTGAATAGCTGGCTGATCCGATTTCAGCCGATCGGCCTCCAGGGCCACTGGTTCTGCGTCCTGATAGCGCTCGAGTCCCAGGAGGGCGCGAGCCAACTCTTCATTCGCCTGCCAGGAGACCGGATCGAGCTCGACTCCTTTGCGCGCTAGCGGCTCGGCCTCGGCAAACCGGCGGCTAAAGGAGAAAAACTTTGCGAGAAGGAAACACGCATCAACGTATTTGCCGCCGCTCAGATCGTACGATTTGCGGAGGGCCGCCTCGGCATTGGCGCTGTCATTCAAGTTTATGTAGGCAATGCCGATTTGTGCATATGCTTCGTAAAAGTCCGGATAGTTTTGGACAGCCTTTTGAAATTCGGCGATACTCCCCTGAAAATCGCCTTTGTCATAAAGCAGGCGGATGCCCTTTTGCATGGAATCTTGCGCTTTATGCGGTGCGGCAAGCTCGTGCGCTGATACCTTGGACGATGAACCGCCCGGGGCATCACGTCGGTCACCTCTATCCCCGATCCTATGGAGATCGATTTGCAGGCCCATCGCCGGGCTGTCTTCCACGTCGACGCTCTGAGTAGCCGGCACATAACCGACTTGTTCGATCACCACATCGTAGTTTCCCGCCGCCACGTTATCGAACTCGAAATTGCCGGCCGAACTGGTGAACATCGTAGAAATGGTGCCACCCGTAACGGCCCGCAGATCGACCTTGACGCTATCGAGGGCGCTGTTCGTCGCGGCGTCTCGCACCACGCCGCTAATCGAAAATGTTCGGCGCCGGCCCCTTCCTTGAACGGGCTGCTGAGCGGCGAGAGCGGGGGCCAGCAGGAATATAATGGCGAGAGCGAGGGGAATCCATCCAGAGAATCGGCGCATGGCGGCCTCCCGGGTGTTTGTCGGATTCTACTCCTTCCGTGAGTGCTGGACAAAATTTGCTATTGTCACTCTTGTCCGAGGAACAATCGGCGATCCTGCAATACAAATGCGGGACTCCAGACATCGACATTTCAGCCGGAGGCGGCGGAGTCCAGATCGATGGTTTGCAGGTACTGTGCGGGGGTGGCGCGATAGTGAAAATCCGTTTCTATGGCGGCCTGTAACGCCGAGGCCGCGTTTGGTTCGCCGTGCACGATGTAAATCTGGCGCGGAGCGGCAGGCAACCCAGAGAGCCAGCGCAGGAGTTCGCTGCGCCCGGCGTGCGCGGAAAATTGAGTCAGGTTCACGACCTCGGCACGCACGGGCACCAGGTGGCCGTGAAGCCGCAGGAACTTCGCGCCTTCCTGGAGCGCGCGACCGTTTGTCTGTTCGGCTTGAAAGCCCGCGAGCAGGACGCAGTTGCGGGGATCGGGGAGACGCTGCGCGAGGTGGTGCAGAACCCGGCCGCCGGTGGCCATGCCGCTGGCGGAAATAATGATGGCCGCAGTGCGCACGTTGTTAATCTGCTTTGATTCCTCAACGCTGCGCATGATGTGCAGCGTTTCCGCACCCAGCGGATGCGCGGCCATTTCCGCGTCGGTGAATTTAACGGCGGGATCGTCGCGATGCCGCAGGTAGATTTGCGTAACATCGATGGCCATGGGGCTGTCCATGTAGACGGGCAATGGGGGTATGCGGCGGGAAATCGCAAGCTGGCGCAGGTAATACATGAGCAACTGTGTGCGGTCCACCGCGAAGGCCGGGACGACAATGACGCCGTCGCGTTTTGCGACGCGGCTAACGACATCGGCGAGCGCCTGGTCGGGCGGGGGATCGGCCGGGTGATCGCGGTCGCCGTAAGTCGATTCGCAAAGGACCACGTCCGCGCGCGGTGGTGTTTCGGGATCGTTTAGGATGGGCTGGTTGTAGCGGCCAATGTCGCCCGAAAAAAGCACGACAGTGTCGCGGCCGTTTTCCGTGACGACGAGTTCGATGCTGGTGGCGCCGAGAATGTGGCCGGCGCCGTGGGTACGCACGAGAAATTGCGGGCTGATGCGGAATTCGCCGTGCCGAGGTATCGGTAAAAATCTGCCGAGAGCAGCTTGTGCCTCGTCCTCGGTGTACAGCGGCAGCGGAGGCTTGTGGGAACTGTATCCGCGGACGGCGGCATGTGCGGCGTCCTCCTCCATCAGATGCGCAGAATCGGGCAGCAGCAGGGCGCAGAGCTCTTTGGTTTCTGCATTCGCGTAAATGGGGCCGCGGAATCCCTGTTGCAATAATCGGGGCAGGTAACCGGTGTGATCGAGATGCGCGTGGGTGAGAACGACCCAGTCAATCGTGGCCGGGTTTTCAGAAAGCGGCGTCCAGTTACGCTGCGTCAATTCGTGGCCGCCCTGAAACAGGCCGCAATCGACGAGCAAACGCCTGCCCGCCGCCTCGACAAGGTATTTCGAGCCGGTAACCGTGCCGGCTGCACCAAGAAATGTGAGTCGTGGCATAGGGCGGGTATTGTAACCCGAACTCATTCTCAAACTGGCTGCGAGCGGTAGGACCGTGCGATGGAGTTCAACTCAGACCGCGCGTGATGTATATCCCTGTGAAAATGATTGTGAGTAACCGTTCGGGACCACGGTCCAGCAAAGAGTTCACCAACCTATTTGCTGAAACAAGCTCCGGGTCGCGTTGTTTGGATCTTCTGCAGGATGCGGGCTCGTTCAGATTTTGGTTGACACGCGCGTCAAAACGACGGAAAACCCCCTGACGGAGACCTATCATGAGCAGCATTAAAGTCTTGTCCATCGATGGCGGCGGGATTCGCGGGATCATTCCCGCAACGATTCTCGAAGCAATCGAGAAACGCGTGGGCACCGATCTGCACAATGTATTCGATATGATCGCGGGAACCTCGACGGGCGGCATCATCGCTCTGGGAATCGGCACGGCGTGTAATAACGGGAAACCGTATTCACCGGGCGAACTTCTGGATCTTTACGTAAAAAACGGGCCGCAGATTTTCAAGAAAAGTTTTCTTACGTCCGAAAGAGAACTGGTAAATCCGAAATATTCACCGGATGCACTCGAAGCTACGCTGGCCCAATTTTTCCATTCCACGGAATTCCAAACGGCTCTCACGCCTCTGCTGGTATCAAGCTACGACTTACAGTCCCAGCTTCCTTTCTTCTTCAAGAGTCACCGTATCGCTGCCAATCCGGAATACAACTGGAAGGTTGCCGAAATCGCTCGCGCCACCTCGGCCGCCCCGACATTTTTCCCTCCGTGCCATTTGATCCGGGGAACACGGGACTACGCGCTCGTCGACGGGGGAGTATTTGTTAACAACCCGTCAATGGCTGCTTATGCCGAGGCGCGCTACCTTTACCCGGACGCCGCCGAATTCATCGTCATCTCGGTGGGGACAGGAGACCGTCAGGACCAAATCAGCTATGCCGCGGCAAAAGAATGGGGACTGCTGGGGTGGGCGCGGCAAATCACTCCGGTTTTGATGGATAGTGTCTCCGAGGCGGTGGACTTTGAACTGAATGCCTTGCCGGGCTGCAAGTATTACCGGCTGCAGGTACCCCACTTGCAGGAAGCCTCAAGCGACATGGACAACGTCGATCCAGAAAATCTAGTGAACTTGCAGCTCGTCGCGAGCGAATACGTGTGCTCCGTCGCAGCGATTCTGGACGAAATCTGCGCGCTCCTCAAAGAAAAACGCGGCAGCGATATGCCCGGAACAGGCCCTCAGCCGCAAGCAAAACAGTCGGCAACGATTGGTTGAAGCGAACAGATGAAGAATTGGTGGAGCCGGTGGGATTCGAACCCACGACCTCCTCCATGCCATGGAGGCGCGCTGCCAACTGCGCCACGGCCCCACCGGAGGCAAGTGCGCAGCGGTTTTATAACATCCCGGCGCCGTGTCGTCAAACACAACCGCCTCGGCTGTTGCCGTGGATACCCTTGTTGATCTATTGGGGAAAGCCCGCCGGACCGCAGCACTTATGTGCCAACAAGCCCATTTGCAAATAAGCGTCAAGCGGGTGAAAATGAAAGCACGATCGGGAAACATCCCCGGCCGAGTGGTGTCTAATATCTCAGGGCTTCTGCCGCCCGGAATGTCGGCGACAGGGTTCGGTGTATGCCGAACCGGCGAGAACTGCTGTGGAGCAGCGCAAGTCGAGCAGAGAGGTGGCTTGGCGTGGCTGACATTGCGCGCGCGCTAACCTGGACCGCAGACGAAGCCGACTTAACGACGGAATTACGCAGCGGCTCGGAGGCGGCCTTCGATTGGCTGGTTACCCATTATCACGGGCCGGTGTACGGGCTTGTGGCAGAGATGCTGAGCGACTCGAGCGAGGCCGCTGACGTCACGCAAGACGTGTTTCTAAAGGCATTTCGCGGCATCAAGAGTTTCCGGCAGGGCAGTTCGCTCAAGACGTGGCTGTACCGCATCGCCGTTCGGGAAGCTTTGAATCACCGCCGCTGGTTCTGGCGGCACCTGCGGCAGCAGAGTTCGATGGAGTGTTTTTGCGGGAATGGCGAAGAGGGTGAACCGCCTGAACTCGTGGCGACGGGTTCATCGCCATTTGACCTTTACGCCAGCGCCGAGGTCCAGCAAGCGGTGCAGCGTGCATTGGCTGGTGTAGCGGAAGTCTTTCGAACGGCCGTAATTCTCCGCGACCTGGAGGGGCTTTCTTACGAAGAAGTGGCCGAGGTGCTAGAGGTCTCGGTGGGCACGGTGAAATCACGCATTTTGCGAGGACGCCGCGCGCTGCGAGAAGCCTTAGAGCCTGTGTTCGCGCAGTCACCGCACAGGCACGGGTTAGAGTAAAGGCGACACGAATGCGAGCAGGATTCCGGCAGCGGTCCCGTTTCTTGGATGGAGGTTCTTTATGAATTGCGCTCAAGCTCTGCGTTTATTGCCCGGGTATTTGGATGGCGCGCTCCCCGACCATCCCGGGTCCGAGGCGCACATACGGGTGCGGCGTCACTTGGAGAGCTGTCTCAGGTGCCGGCAGGAGCGCGAACGCTATCTTGAGCTTTCCATGATGATGTCCAGCGTCGCCGCGATAAAGCCTCCCGAGAATTTAGGTGTGTCTATTCGTGTGGCAGTGGCCAAGGCGCGCGAGACGGAAGGGTTCGCAGGCCGGTCGAGACGCTGGAAAAACAGTTTCGACCTCGTGGTTGCAAACATTCTGGAGCCTTTGGCCATTCCGGCTGCCGCGGGAGTACTGGTCGCGCTGGTTGTGTTCTCGATGATGTATCAAGTTCTGGGCATGAGCCTGCCCCTGGCGGCCGCGGCGTCCGATGCGCCCACGAATTTGCTGCAGCCGGCCCGGCTGGAAATGCTCGCAGGCTTCCGCATGTCCACCCTGGAGGAGATGAGCCGAACCGGTGGACAACATCCGCTGCTGGTGGAAGCGACAGTCAGTGCCGAAGGTGAAGCAGTCAGTTACCGAGTCCTGTCTGGCCGGGTGAATGCCGCGGCCCAACGTGAACTTGACCAGATCTTGTTGTTTTCCCGGTTTCGACCGCAGATGAGTTTTGGCCGGCCGACTTCGGGTGGACGTGTGGTTCTGAGTTTCAATCAAATCAGCGTGCACGGATAAACCGTGCGCGGATAAACAACGACCGGCGGCATCGGGGGATGCTGCCTGACGAATTCCCTCCAAATCTGGACGTAAATTTGCTGGCACGATCGGGCGTTGATTTCTTGACGCAGCGCCAGACGGCGCAGTAAATTGTATCGTCCGCAATGAAAGCTAAACGCCAGCGGGCGAAGCCTTGCGAGGCTGATGCTCGCGGGCAGACGATCGGCGAGGGTTTGCAGATTCCCATTACAGGAAAGCAAGGAGTTCTCAGGGCCGGGCCGCGTGCCGCCGCCGTCTTCGTGTTGGTGTTGCTCGTCTCGATCATGGTCAGGGCGCCCGTAAGCGCGGCGTTGCCCGCAGGAGCCCCAGCAACTGTAAGTGCGGAGGCCAGTCCGCAGCTGTTCGCGACGATGTGTGCGCTGTATGCGGCAGGATTCGAGGCTGAATCGAGCACTCTCGGCAGCGATGCTGAGGTAAGCATCTTGCGGTCGCAATTGCTTGCGCTGCATGGGCCGGCAGCCGAGGCCCTGCGTGCCTACTATCGCGGACACGTTTTGGCGAATCCGGGCGCGACAATGTCGCGTTACATTACGTTCGCCCTGGTTGCCGGGCCGCCGCCAAATTTTGCGTTGACGATCACTCATGAGGATCTGCCACCGGACGCTCTGGCCCTCGAGGACTTTTCCGGTGTGCTGGCGCAGTTCTACCAGGAGGCGCAGCTCGATCGATTGTGGATGCAATTGCAGCCAGGCTATGACCGGGCGGTGGCGGCCGAGCGCCAGCCACTCGGCCAAATCGTGCTGCTCGAAACCGGCTATTTGCGGGAAATCCTGCGGCCTGGCAAGCGTTCGTTCACGGTTTATGTGGAGCCGCTGGTCGGCAGCCGAACGAATGTACGAAATCTGGGCGACCGCTATGCAGTGGTGCTGAACCCAGGCGTCGATTCGTCGGCCGAAATCCGCCATGCGTTTTTGCATTTCATGGTGGATCCGCTGCCCATCCGGTATGGCAACAACCTGAAACAAATTGCGCCGCTTTACGATGCCGCACTGCGGGCGCCGCGCCTGCCATTCGAATTCCACGACGATTTTTCGGCCTTTGTCACCGAATGCCTGGTGCACGCTGTGGAATTGAGAATTCGCCGCTTACCGGCAGCGCAGCTTGCGGCCGAGGTGAACGGCGACGAAAGCGAAGGGTACGTCCTGGTGCGGCCATTGATACGCGCGCTGCAGAAATTCGAAGCTAGCCAACCGCCGATGAGCGCGTACTTCCCAGATCTCATACGTTCGATCGATGTGGGGACGGAGTTCAATCGCCTGAAGACGGTGGCCTTCGCGCCTGCATCCAACTACGAGGATGCGGCTTCGACCACGGGTACTGTGGGTGCCTCGTCCGCAAACTTGAAGCCGGAGCTGGCCGCCATGCTTGCAGATGGGGATAGACGCATCGCCGCGCAGGATCCCGTGGGCGCGGCGTTGGCCTTTCAGCGAGTGCTCGACGCAGTCCCCGGGCAGCCGCGCGCGCTGTATGGAATGGCCGTGGCGACGATTCTTCAGGGACAGGCCGAACATGCGCGCGAGCTCTTTGAGCAAGTGGTCGGCACGGGTTCAGCCGCACCCGGTGCAGTTCCCGACCCCGTCGCACTGGCATGGTCGCACATTTACTTGGGACGCATGGACGATCTCGACGGGAATCGCGAACAGGCGCTGGTGGAATACCGCGCCGCAATGTCGGTTGCGGGCGCGCCAGAGGCCGCGACCGCAGCTGCACAAAAGGGCGTCCAGGAACAGTACCAACCGGCGGAGCGCGAGCCGTCATCGGATAAATAGACGGGGTAAAGAATCGCATTCTTAAGTGCATTCGTAAGAAGAGGGGTTTTTCTGCAAGGGGTGAGTTCGTTTTGGGGAAACGATGGGCTGCCTGCCAGCTGGCGGCTCAAAACAAACTATCGACAGGAGAACGTTCAATGACGCACTGGATAGGAAAGGCGACCG
>Ga0182024_10027034_pt1 | contig 10060 bp, 6 predicted proteins | sample P32metaG_FD_120480 | JGI IMG/M metagenome (GOLD analysis project Ga0182024, IMG submission 120480) | Permafrost microbial communities from Stordalen Mire, Sweden - P3-2 metaG (Illumina Assembly) | ecosystem: Environmental > Terrestrial > Soil > Wetlands > Permafrost | place: Sweden: Stordalen...
ATGCGATTGAACCAGTCGAAGAATTTCTGGAGCAGGCTCTTGCCGGCCTTATCGTCGTTCGGTTTGAGCAGGAGGGCCGCCAGTGCCGGACTCAGCGTGAGCGCGTTGAAGGCGGAAAGAATCACCGAGATCGCGATGGTCACGGCGAACTGTTGATAGAGCCGTCCAGTGATGCCGGGGATGAACGCCGTGGGAATGAATACCGCGGAGAGCACCAGAGCGATCCCGATGACGGGGGACGAAATCTCCTGCATCGCTTTCAACGCGGCGTCTCTAGGCGATAGCCCTTCATCGATATGGCGCTTCACGGCTTCCACCACCACGATGGCGTCGTCGACCACCAGGCCGATCGCCAGCACCAGGCCGAACAGAGAAAGCGTATTGATGGAGAACCCAAACAGCGGAAAGAAGATGAACGTTCCTACCAGCGAGACGGGAACAGCCAGCAGCGGAATGAGCGTGGCGCGCCAGCCTTGCAGGAAGATGTAGACGACGATAATGACCAGCACAATCGCGATCAGCAGCGTTTTCACGATTTCCTTGATGCCTTGCGTGACCGACTTGGTGGTATCGAGCGCGACTACATAATCGACATCCTGCGGAAAGCGTTTCTTCATCTCGTTCATCGTTTTCCGGACTGCTTTCGCCGCGTCGACCGCGTTACTGCCGGGCAATTGATAGAGCGCGATCACCGCGCTGGGCTTGCTGTTCAAACGGCCGACGACGCTGTAATCCTGTGAACCAAGCTCGACGCGCGCCACGTCTTTGACGCGCACGATTCCGCCATTCGGATTTTCGCGCACGACGATCTGCTCGAAATCCTCGAGCGAGCTGAGACGGCCCTGGGCGCGGACCGAGTACGTGAACTCCTGGCCTTTGGGAACGGGCGCCGCGCCGATTTGGCCCGCCGGATTTACTGTATTTTGAGCTTGAATGGCGCTAACCACGTCCGGCACGGTGATGCCGAGCTTCGCCAACTGGTCCGGTTTCACCCACAGCCGCATGGCGTATTGGCCCGCGCCGAACACCTGCACGCTGCCGATTCCCGGAACGTGGGTGAGCAGATCGTTCAGATTGATATACGCATAATTGGCCAGGAACTGAGCGTCATAGGTGCCGTTCGGCGAATTGAGGGCGATCACCATCATGGGCGCGGTGAGCGACTTCTGCACCGTGATGCCGTAATTAACGACATCTTGCGGAAGCTGGGATGCGGCCTGATTCTCTCTCATCTGGGTGAGGATCAGATCGGTATTCGGGTCCGTTTTGACGTCGAAATCGACGATCATGGTCATCTGACCATTGGCGGCGTTGAGCGAATACATGTAGTTCATGTTGTCGACGCCGCTCATCTGCTGCTCAATAGGAGTGGCGACGGATTGCTCGACGGTTTGCGCGTCGGCGCCCACGTAGCTCGCCTGTATCTGCACTTCGGGAGGCGCGATGGCGGGAAATTGCGCGATGGGCAAGGCAGCGATGCTGACCCCGCCCATGATGACCAGGAACAGGGCAATCACCATGGCCACGATCGGCCGGTCTATGAAAATTTTCGAAATCATTGCGATTAGTTCTTTCCGCCGGCGGTGGGCACGACCGTCGAACCAGGGCCGACCTTTTGCACGCCTTCGGCCACCACGCGATCTCCGGGTTTCAGCCCTTCATCGATCACCCACATGGTGCCTACGCGGTCTCCCGGCTTGACGCTGACGATGGCGACTTTGTTCTGCGCGTCGACGACGGCCACCTGGTAGTTGCCTTGCAGTTCGGTGACGGCGCGCTGGGGGATCAGGAGAGCGCCCATTTTGGTGCCCGTGACCGCGCGTACCTTGGCGTATTGCCCAGGCCGGAGGATATTGCCGGGGTTCGGGAAAAGCGCCGTCAACTGAATGGAGCCGGTGGCTTGATTCACGTCGCGGTCGGCGAAAAAGAACCGGCCTTTCTTGCCGTAGGTGGTGCCATCGGAAAGAATCAGATCGAGAGGAAGTTTCGATACTTCAATGCCGGAAGTGTGAGTGAAGCTCAGATATTCCTGCTCACTAACGGTGAAATTCGCGCGAATCGGGTCGAGCGTGGAAACGGTGGTGACGGCGGCGCTGGCCGGGCCGACAAGAGTTCCCACCTGCGACACGGCCATGCCCGCGATGCCGTCGATGGGCGAAGTCAGACGGGTGAATCCAAGATTATATTTGGCGCTATCCACGTTGGCCTGGGCGGACTGCACCGCGGCTTCGGCCGCTTCAATCTGCGCCTTCGCGGTTTCGACCGCAGCCTCCGACGACCTTACTTGCGCGATCGCCGACAGATTGTTCTGCGTGGCGTTGTCCAGGTCCTGCTGCGTCACCGCCCGCTCCTTTACCAGGGGCGTATATTTATCGACGTCGAGCTGCGTCCGATGCTGTGACGCCTCGGCACCAGTAAGATTCGCGCGCGCCTGAACCAGACCCGCCCTGGCCTGCGCGACTTGTCCATTTGCTTGGGCCAGCTGGCCCAAGGCTTGATCGACCGCCGCTTGAAAGGGGCGCGTATCGATCTCGAAGAGCAGTTGGCCTTTCTGAACGAAGGAACCTTCGACGTAGTTCTGCCGCAGCAAAAAGCCGCTCACCTGCGCTTTGATGGGAGCATTCACGTACCCGTCCAGCGTTCCGATCCACTCGTGGGAAATGGGGATGTCCTTCTGTTCGACTGTCACCAGTTCGACCGTGGGCGGCGGGAATCCCTGGGGACCGGAGGCGTGGGCAGTGCATCCCGTAGTAAATGAGAGTGCCGCAAGAACGACAACGGCCGGCAGCCAGATTACATTTCGATGTTGAAATAAATTCTGCATGATTGAGAACTTGCCTAAATGGATGCACTACGATGGCCAAACGACTGATATATCATCGACGCATGTAAATCGCTGTGGAAGATAGAAGGTGCCCAATGGTGCTGACGGAGGTTGGGCAGAGTGCCGGAATTCTGGCACCCCGCGAGGCTGAAATAAGGTCACTTAAGGGTTCCCCGGCACATTTCCGGCGACAGCGTCGGCGCCGGTACTCCGAAGTCGATCCAACCAGAAGATATGGACCGACGGGGTCGGCCCACGGCGTAACGGACCAGCCTCGATCAACCGGAGAACACAGTCACTTCAAGGGATACAAAGCCGCGCGCCGCGAAGCAGGCGCTCGATGAGATCAGCACCGGGGCGATTTACAGCGATGGCGCGAATATTAGGATCAAGGAGCGCGCCTCAGCGTCGAGCTTTTCCCTGTGGCTCGACGAGACGGAGCGGGATGCCACGGTTGAACCGTATCATCCGCCAGATTGCCCCTGATCTCCGAGAATCTCAGCTTCAGCAGCTTCGTTGTCGCTTTGCGCCGAAGAGGGAAGGGGAGCGGCAGATTCATCCCTCGATTTTACGAATCGAGCGGCTTCGATCTCAGCAAGCAGCGCATCATATTCTTCTGCAATCAAACGAGGCACCTGATCCATCTGCTCCTGTGTGCCGGGTCTGGGCTGAGTCTGGAACTTCGCCTGTCGGCGCCGGATGACTTTGATGATGTCGATTTCGTGCATGCTTTTCAATGCCTATTCTAGCGGGGAGTTAACTGAACGTGCGGCGCTACTTTCCCGGAATGAATGGGCAGACCGAAGTGCGACCGCCGCTGCATCGGCAATTCTGTGCTTCGGCGCCAGTTTCTCCAGTTCTTGCTGTGAGCGACTGTTCAATAACAGAGATGCCAGATGAGGCATTGATCGACGGCTTCAGCGATCGTTACTGTCCCCATCCTCGCCCCAAATATACTTACTAAAAAACTCGTAATTATGCTCAATCACCGCCCTCTGCTGCTTTGGCTTGTTGATCGGATGCCCAAATCCTTTATAGAAAATTAACTTCACCGGCACTCCCCGGTCCTTCAACGCCTGATACAGCTCATAAGAATTCGGCGGAGGCACCCTTTTATCCTGATCCCCTTGCTGGATCAGCGTCGGAGTCTTGGCTCGGTTCACATAAGTAATCGGCGACGTCTTCTTATAGATCTCCGGATCGTCCCACGGCGTGGCTTTGAGATACTGCCGCGTGAACGGATGAATGTCGGTGTTGACGTAGTAAGTTACCCAGTCGGAAATCCCCGCGCCTACCGAAACCGCCTTGAACCGGTCACTATAACAAGTGATGAACGCCGAAATGTAGCCTCCTTCGCTCCACCCCATCGACGCCACCCGGTCCTTATCCACGATCCCCTTCGCGATCAGATAATCGACTCCTGAGATCACGTCCTCGTAATCTCCCACGCCGAGGTTCCTCACATTCAATGCCCGAAACTTCGCTCCGTATCCGGCCGAGCCCCTATAATTGGGCTTCAGAATCAATGCCCCCTTTGCCGCAAATTTCTCCACCGGATAATAGCGGTCCGCGCTCAGCAGCGGCGTATCCACGCCCGTCGGCCCTCCATGAATGACCACCATCAGCGGATACTTCCGCGCCGGATCGTAGTCCGCGGGCTTAATCAAAATCCCTTGAATTGCCGCGCCATCCGACGACTTCCACTCGACCACCTCCCGCGTCGCCAGTTGAAAATCTTTGTACTGGCTCCCGACATCGCTCAGCGCCTTTGGCACAAAATCCGAAGTTGACGAAGTGATCACTTCCGCAAAATGATTCGGCGGCGCGCCCACCCCCGCCAGCGCACGATGATCCTTCGTGAACGAAACACCCGACAGATGATACGAATCCGGCCCGCTGATTCTCTTGATCGCCTTCGTTGAAGGGTCCAGGCGGTACGCATGCGCCGCCGTTTTCTGCAACGCCGTGAAGTAAATCCCGTCGCCAGCCCAATCGATCAAGTTAGGATCTTCATCGAAGTCGCTCGTCAATACCCGAGGAGTTCCACCATCCACCGCAACCGCCGCGATATACCGGTTCGCGAAAAAGTAAAACTCCTGCCCATTCGCCGTCTGAAATGCAATCTCTTTCCCGTCCGGCGACCATTTCGGATTCGAATTCGGGCCGCCCGTCTCCATCAGCTTGCGCACATGCAAATCCGCCAGATCGAGAATGTAAATCTGCTGGGTATCCTGCGACCCCAGGTCCGGATCGCGGCTCCCCGTAAAGGCAATCCGCGCCCCGCCCGGAGCCCACGAAAAACTCGATACATTGAACTGCTCGCCCTTCGTCAGCGCCTCCGGCTTGGGCAATGTCTTCAAGTCGTAAGGCATATCGGCCGGCACCTTGATACGCCACAAATGGTTCATCACATAATCGCCACCGATAATGTCGAACTCGCCGTACTTGTCCTTGCGTTCCTTCTTGGCCTTTGCATCTGGACCGGTCGAAGTAAACGCGATCCAGTTCCCATCGGGAGACCACGCCATCGCACCCACGCCGTTCTCCTCCGCGGTCAATGCCACCGCCTCGCCGCCGGAAGGCGAGATCAAATAAATCTGCCGCTTTCCGTCGCGATCCGAGGTAAACGCCAGCCGCCGCGAATTGGGCGCCCACTGCGGCCCGCTCGACGACTTCTTCCCGCTCGTTAATCGATACCGGTCGCCCGTCGCCGTAACCGAAATCCAGATTTGCGTCTCGAAATCGTTCGCATCCCAATTCGCGAGCGTTACGGTATAAGCCACCTGCCGCCCGTCAGGAGAAATCTCCGCCCCCGAAACGGATTGCATCCCGAGCGACTGATCAGTAGTAGGAACGCTAGCAAACAAACCGGCACAAAGGAAAAACCAGGAAAGCTGCAACATCTCGAAAGTATATCGCGAGCTATATCCCAATGTTTAGATGAGGCGGCAGATGGTCTCCTTCCAGGATCGATACCGCCGCGGCGTCGCAGCGAAGCGCATTCCGGACGCTCGCCGAGACCGAGCGCAGCAGGTTGTATAACTCAAAGCTGCCGGGACTCGCCCATTCAAACAGGCCACCCGCGGTCGCAGCCAGGATCGCGCCGGAGCGCAGTTCCAAAACGTTCCGACATTGTTCGATACGGCATCCGGCCCCAGTCGGCAATTCGTGAAACGGGAACTGGCGCCAGTCGCCGCGAGCCGGCCTAATCCGCCAGGGTGCCGATCCAGTGGTCTCCGGACCGGGTTTCAATCATCGTATTAACGGCGCCGTGCGGCAGCCCGTCCTCCACGCCATACGTGATGAATCGATATCCGTCGAATCGCGAAATCCCTTCCGTTGTGGAGAACCACAAGAAGCTGCGCGAATCTGCAAAGATGCCGAAAACGCTATCCGCAGCCAACCCGTCGGCGGTAGTGTAGGTGCGGATCGGCAGCAGTTCGGCCCTCGATAGAAGGGATAACGCCACCATGCTGACCAGGATCGCTCGCCATTTCATCCGCCCCTCCGTGATCCAGTACATTTTACGCCCAACCGCACCGCTATCCGTTGGTACAGCGGCCGCGGAGGCTCAACTGCCCTGTGTGGCGCTATCCCATGTCCGTGCAAGGTCCCATTACTTCGATAGTCTGAGCACCATTAAATCGAGAAGAACCTCAGACTTCAACTGGTCACATAGAACTTAATGCCGGTTTCCTGGAATTGTCCAATTTCGAATGCTCAGGGATTCGTCTCATCATGAGTGACTTCTGATATACTGGCCTCGAACACCCATTGGACGAAGAAGGGTTATCATGCGGTTCGGGATAAGACGCAGCCTCGGGGCCATCGCCGCATTTGCAGTTGTTTCCAGTGTCTCCATGAAGACATCCTGGGCGCAGCAGGATGCCACAAGTGATCGCAAGATCTACGCGGACAAGATCCGCGCGAAATACAATTTTCGATTCGGGCCGGACAAAATCTCGACGCCCGGGAATCTGGCCGTCGAAGGCAGCGATTTCCTTCAACCGCAGGCCTTCCTGCCGGCTTCTTACTGCGGAAGCTGTCATCAGGAAGCCTATAGTCAGTGGCGCCAGGCGCTCCACTCGAATTCATTTCGGACGCCGTTCTACCGGACCAGCGTCAACATTCTCCTGCGCACCAAGGGCATTGAGTTCACGCGGCATTGCGATAGCTGTCACAACCCGATTGGCGTCATTTCCGGCGCTCTCACCCAGAACTCACAAGTGGACCGCAGTTTCGACGAAGACGGACTCACTTGCACCACTTGTCATTCGATCTAACAGCTGCAGTCAACTAATGGGAATGGTGGCTTCGTCTTGGGAGTTCCTTCCGTAATGGTCGATGAAGACGGCAAGCCTATTATCGGCATGGTCCCGGACGATGAGATCAGGAATCACCCGGATCGTCACTCGCGGGCGGTTATGAAAGATTTCTACCGCACGCCGGAGTTCTGCGCGGCATGCCACAAAGCCAACCTTCCAGACACCCTGAACGATTACAAATTCATCCGCGCATTCACTGTTTACGACGAGTGGCAGAATTCGAAGTTTTCGCAGCGCAATCCTCTCACCTTCTATACCGCCGGATTCAAGACCTGTCAGGACTGTCATATGCTGCGGTCGCGCATTACGCTCGAAGAACCCGGCGCGAAACACGGTACGTTTGCTTCGCATCGGTGGCCGGCCGGAAACACCGCGGTACCTTTTTACTATGGCTTCGACCAGCAGTTGCAGAAGACTCTGGAGTTTTTGAAGGCCGGAAATTACATCAACGTGGACCTGTTTGCCATCAAGAAGCCAGGTGAGGAAATGACCGCGCCTCTGGGTTCCGCTGCGTTTCAGCTAGCCCCGAATGACACGGTCCAGATGATGGTGGTGATCCAGAGTAAGGATATCGGCCACTCTCTGGTACCGGAAGTGCGCGACCTATACGAGCCATGGGTGGAGTTTGTGGTCCAGGATGCAGCAGGCAGCGAGATTTATCATAGCGGCTTCCTGAAGCCCGACGGCGCGCTCGATGAGCGGGCCCATAGCTTCACCAACCGGCCGGTAAATGAGGATGGCGAGTTTGTGGATAACCATAAAGTCTGGACCATCCAGTCGGTCGCATATGACAATACCATCCAGTCCGGCCGTTCCGCTCTGGTGCGCTACGAGTTTCGAATTCCCTCTGGAGTAAAGGGTCCACTCACAGCTACGGCGCGTTTGAACTATCGCCATCTTCGTCAAAGTTACTTAAAAAACGTTCTAGGCAAAGACCACGCTGCGTACCCTGTGGTAGAGCTGGCCTCACGCACCCGCACGCTAGTTATCGGCGACAACACGACTACACCGCCGGAGCCGAAAGATAACCCTGATTGGATGCGTTGGAACAACCTAGGCATCGCATATTTGGATCAACTACAATACGCCGATTCCATGCGAGCGTTCGAGCGAGTCGTGAAACTGCGGCCGGATTATGCCGACGGCCATATTAACATCGGGCTTACCTATATCGAATGGGAAAAGTATTCTGAGGCGCGCCCTAGCTTGGAAAAGGCTCTGGAACTCAGCCCGAACAATGCTCGAGCGCTGTACTATCTGGCGTTAGTGGAGAGGCGCGAAGGGCACTTCGACGAAGAGTTAGCCGACCTGCAACGAGTAGTGATCCAATTCCCACAAGCCCGCGATCCGCGGCGGGAGCTGGGCATCGCGTATTATCAACGGCACAGCTACCAGGAAGCGATAGAACAGTTCGAAGCTCTGCAGAAGATCGATCCCGATGACTTGGCCGCGCATTACAACCTGGCGGTCCTCTATCGCCGGATGGGCATGAAAGACAGGGCCGCCGCGCAGGCCGCGCTATTCGCCACTAAACAAGTGGACCCGGGCGCTCCCACGTATTCCCTGGAATTCCTGCGCAAGCATCCCGAGATTTCAAACGAAAGCGTACCCTGGCACATGCATACCGACATTGTTCCGACGGAAATACCGGGTGGAAGTCAAAAGTGAGTGCATCCCGCCGCCGCTTCATCGGCTCGCTCAGTCGTTCCGCGCTGGTGCTTCCTTTTGCCGACCTCTTGGCGATAGCTCAAAATCCTGGCCCGACCGAACGTAGTTACAATGCGAAAGCCATGCCCGCCGCCAAGGGGCCAAAATCTCCCATTGAGGGTACTCCTCTCGGAGTGAGTTTCGTGGATGTGGTCAAAGAATCGGGTCTGGCGGTAAAAACCATCTATGGCGGCGAAGGGAAGAATAAATATCTTCTCGAAACCACTGGCTGCGGGCTGGCGTTTTACGATTACGACCACGATGGCTGGCTCGACGTGTTCCTGGTGAACGGCTGGCGGCTGGAAGGTTTTCCGGCCGGTAAGGAGCCGCGCTGCCATCTGTTCAAGAACAATCGCGATGGCACGTTCACCGATGTCACCAAAGGCTCCGGTCTCGAACAGCGCACCGGATGGGGGCAAGCCTGCTGTGTCGGCGATTACAATAACGATGGCTTGGACGACCTCTTCGTCACCTACTACGGCCAAAACGCGCTCTACCGGAATCACGGAGATGGTACGTTCGCGGACGTGACTAAAGAAGCCGGCCTCACTCAGCCGGGACCCAAGATACGCTGGAACACTGGCTGCACGTTCGTTGATTACGATCGCGATGGACACCTCGACCTGTTTGTAGCCAACTATGTCGATTTCGATTTAAAGACCGCACCTCCTCCCGAAGCGGGCCCGTGCACTTATAAAGGAATGCTGGTGGCCTGCGGACCTCCGGGACTGCGCGGCGGTAAGAACATCCTCTATCACAATAACGGCAACGGGACCTTTACCGACGTCAGCGAAAAAGCGGGCATCTGGAAGACACCAGGCACGTATGGTTTGAGCGTTGCCGCGTCGGACCTGGATAACGACGGCTGGCCCGACATCTATGTCGCCAACGATTCCAGCACCGCGACGCTATATCAAAATCAAAAAGACGGCACGTTCAAAGACATCGCCATAGAATCCGGCGCCGCCCTCTCTCCCGAAGGAAAACCGCAGGCCGGAATGGGAGTCTCGATCGGAGATTACAATCGAGACGGCAATCTCGACGTAGTCAAGACCAACTTCGCCGGAGACACTGATTCGCTCTACACTAATCTGGGGGACGCGACTTTCGAAGACCGCACCTATCCCAGTGGATTGGGAGTCAATACGCGACTGCTGGGATGGGGCGTCGGCTTCTTCGATATGGATAATGACGGATGGCTAGA
>Ga0182024_10027035_pt1 | contig 10060 bp, 14 predicted proteins | sample P32metaG_FD_120480 | JGI IMG/M metagenome (GOLD analysis project Ga0182024, IMG submission 120480) | Permafrost microbial communities from Stordalen Mire, Sweden - P3-2 metaG (Illumina Assembly) | ecosystem: Environmental > Terrestrial > Soil > Wetlands > Permafrost | place: Sweden: Stordalen...
CGAGCTGGGCGTGGGGATCGATTACCGTCACGCCGTGTCCGGCGGCGATGTCTCCCGCAATGATGTTCCTGAGGAGTGTACTTTTGCCTGAACCCGAGCCTCCAAACAAAGCGAGGTGACGGCGGCGCGCAGCCGGCACGATATAAACGGGCCTGCCTTCATGGAAAGCATCTTCGCTGCTGCCAATGAGGACAGGGTGGAGCGACATGAGATGGAAAATAAAAACGGAGCTTTTGCGACCCCGTCTGTGAATTATAAGGTGCGAGGGGAGAATGCGTCGAACCCCGTTATCCCCAGTGGCGCGCCTTCAGCGCCACCGGGGAGGAGACCGCCCATCCAACGAGTGAGTGATCGAAGAAAATCCCGCACTCATCACGACCGGAGCGTTTCTTCCACGTCCGGTTGATACAAAGCCATGCGCAGCGACCGCAGGGAGCGCGACAGGGTTCCTTGCCAAGATCTGTCGCGTGAGTCCGATTGTTCGCTGACTGGCGGCGTTTTCCACCGCCGAGGATGCAGGATGGGCGGTTGCCCGTGTTATAGCAGAGGGTTTGGAATACTGCAAGGCGCGGACGCGTGTTGGGTTGACAATTAGAGGGCAGCGGATACGATTGTAAGAACACTCACTGGAGCCGACACTCCCTTGCCGAATTCATGCCCAAGCAAAAACTCTACTGCTATCTCGACGAGACCGGCCAGGACACCGCGTCTGAGGTTTTTATCGTCGTCGCGGTCTTGAGTGATCGGAATCAAGAGTACTTGCGGGACGCGCTTATTGAAATCGAAGAGCTTGCAGGCGTCAGATACAGCAAATGGCACAACTCGAAGCCGGAGCGCCGATTGCGTTATATCGAACTCGCTCTGGATCGGAACTTAGGACAGGAAGACGTTTTTTTCGGCTCGTATCCGAAACCGCTTCCGTATCTCTTGCCAATGATCGAGGTGTTAGAACGCTCCATCAAAGCGAAGGCCGCGCCTTCGTACACGGCGCGGGTGTTCGTGGACGGCATCGACCGGAAGAAGGCAGCAGAGCTTACGAATGCCCTGCGGCTGCATGGCATCTCCCTTGAGATGGTGAGGAGTAGGCGCGATGAGAGCGAGCCCATCATCCGCCTGGCGGACATGTGGGCGGGTTGCATTCGTGGGGCACTGCTAGGGAAAGCGGAGGAGCGGGCGCTTCTCGCGCGGGCAATGGAGAAAAACTATATTAAGCGGATACAAGAAAAAACCCCTTAACAAGGGGCTTTTCATCATCCTGGCTATTCTCCGTGAAGAGACCAATCTCCGCCATACGGTCGGGCCTTCGCCAGGACTCTACAGGTAATACTAAACTATTGAAAATAAAAACGCAAGTGGCGAGAGCCAAGCCCGATGCCGGAGCGCCTCTTTTGGTACGCCTGAGATTTGCTACCACTCCACCACAGGGAAATCCGACTCGCCGCCTTCTTTCTTATCGCGTTCCCGCCACTCAGAGATTTTTGCCCAGTAATCGATGCCGAGCCCGAGGGGGGCGATGCCCTTTTGCAATTCACGAATGGCTGATCTGATGAAATAGGGGTCCTGTGTTTCTGTGAGACCTTCCTTTACGTCGAGAAGATAATAGGCGGCCTTCAGAAGATACTGGATGCTCTCGCGGGGCATCTGCATTTCCTCTGGCGCGTTTCCGACGCTCCAACTGACTTCATCGAGCATATCCACCAACTTCGCACGATAACGCCAGAGTGCCCGAGCATCTGGTTCATCTGGGTCAGTGTAATATTGCCGTCTTGCCATGGCTTTGATTCAAATCATACGTCTGCGGGTAATACTGTCAAACGAAGGCAGACAGTTTCATTCTTGGGTTATGCCGCCATCTTCTCGGCGCCAGTGAGCAGAGCGTCGAGCGTGAGGTCCTCGAACGCGATGAAAGGGTACGCTCCGCGCGCCGCGCGGGGGATAAGCGGATGGAGATCTCTGCGAAGCTCGTCTGCGCGGGATCTCGTTTGCGTGACTGTAGCGACGACAAAAGATTTCATGCCGGGATGCTTCTTCGTGTGTTGTCGCCGCCCGTAATAGTCGCGATAGCCGGTGATCTTGGCCGCCATTCTGGTATGCGCCATCGTTGATCGGTCCGCTTCCAAGAAGACGTGGTGGTTGTTTATTCCTTCCGGCAGCTCCGCGTGCTGCAGGATGAAATAGGCATCAGGGCGGATCGGAATTGCCGGTTCGCCGTCCCGGCCGGGAACGGTGTCCCAGAGTGACGAGCCTTCAATCCAATGGGACAGGTTCACAGGTCCGCTGCGCGTGTGGAGGAGCATGCGTGTGTGAATGTCCGCGACGAATAAACTATGCCGGATGCCGATCTCAGTCAGTTCGTTATGACGGAGGCGCTTTTCTGCAAACTCCGCAGGCGCATAACCCTGTTCGATCAACGCAGAAACTCCTAAAGGCCCAATGGCATACACATGCTTCTGCATGAACCGGGCGACCGATGCGAGATAACGGCGTTGTTTGAGTTTGAGAAGCCTGCCCCACAGCGCGCGGACTGATCGCCCGCAAAGAGCTGACAACTGGTCAACTGTCGCGATGCGAAGTTGGAACGCGTAGTTGATGAGTTCGATATCGCGATCCTGAAGTTCGAATCCATTGTTCGCTGGCATGAGGGATTGGTTGTAATTCTACGGGATAGCGACAGGTCGGTAAAGGCGTGCGCGCAGTACAACCTTAGAAACATTCCCGTCATTATCAACTTGGTCTCACACATTCTGTGACAATTTTGACAACCGTGACAGAGCATACGCGCATAATCAATCTCGACGACGCTCCTTCGGTCGTTAGACATTAGAGGGAATTGCGGCGTGTAGTTCTGATAGCGCCTAACTTGGGAGGCCCAGATTGCAAACACGAACATTTGACGCAAGCGCGGGATTCCATCTCGCGAACGGCGGGACTGATCGCAACGTGATCCTAGCCGAAGAGATCTGTGCTTTAGAAAAACAACGACTTCGAGTCAACAATGAACCTGAGATGACTCGCTTAGAGAGCGTGGTCGAAGTGTTGGTGCGTGAACGCCGGGAGCTCCAAGCCGTTCTCAGTGCAGCCCTCAAGGTGGCTGGAGCACAAGTGCCGTGGCCCATCTGGCAGACCGTTATGGCCGTCGTATTTGTCTTGGCAGGATTCGGCTTCACCCGCATGTCTTTTGAACCGTTCGACCTAGACCCAGAATTGTTGTGGCTCTGCTCTATCGGCATCGCGTGTCTTTGTGCTTATGCCACGGCTGAGTTCCTAGACAAGACCGGTCACAAAGTAATCGTGTTGGGCCTCTCCATCACGCTCTTTGCTCTGAGTGTCATTGGGCTAGCAGTGCTCGCGGCAGTTCGTGGAGATCTGTTTGCGCTTCATCTTCAAAATATCCCGAACGTAGGAGATGCGGGAGCAAGTGCAGCAAATGAGAACGCTTTAGCGTTCTACGCCTCTGCTGCCCCGAAGATGAGAGTGTTCTTGACGCTGTTGAGCATCTCCCTTGAACTGGCCGCGGGTCTTGCACTGCATGAAGTTCGGGCGACCTTGAAGGTTCGACAGACGCTACCGACTGCCGAAAGTCGAAGGCTCCAAGCTGTGGAAGCGGAGATCGGGCAAACCGAAGCACTACTCACATTCCTTCGGAATGAACCGGCGGCGTTCGAGTATGAATTTCGCCGCAACCTTTATATCGGACTTCTCGACGGTGCCGCTCGCCACGCGCGAGCTTACTCTAAGTGGCCGGCAAGTATCGCGCTTCTCGTCATCTTGGGGGTGGGTCCGACCCTTCGCGGCCAGCCGATCGATTTGTTGGAGGCATTGGATTACAGTGCCACCTCCAAAGCAACCGGCTATGACGGCACCGCGGCGAACGCGCAGAACATCGATGCCGCTGCGCGGATTATAGCCAGCCTGCCTGGGGGATCGAGAGTTACCGTGTTCGCGATCTCTGACCAAAGCTTCGCGCGTCCGCTCGTACTGATGGCCGGCGAGATTCCGAACAGTCCGGGAAAGTTGAGGGAGTACGATCAGATCACTGCCACCCGTAATCGGCTGGCCGCAACGCTCCGGCGCGTCGCGCCATCCATCAAGCCGGATTATCAAAGAACCGACATTTTGGGGTTCCTCATGGTGACGGGGATGGCGTTTCGCAATACGCCAAGGATGCGCCGCGTGCTTGTGATCCATTCGGATATGCGGCAGTCCGCCCAGCCCCTCGACATCGAACACGCGCGCGTTGTGCCGGTCACAGCAGCGCTTGCGATGGTAGACCGGGAACACCTCTTCGCCGAGCTCTCCGGCGTCGAGGTTTTCGTCTACGGAGTCCACGCGATGGGCAAGGACATCGCCTATTGGCAAAGCCTGCGGGATTTTTGGACGGCGTACTTCGAGCGCTGTCATGCGACCTTGCGCGCGTTCTCGATGATGCGCGATACGCCGAATCTGGCCGAATCGCGGTAGCGGAATTCCAAACGGAGCATCCGACCTGTGATCGACAAGATATTTGAGTACCTCTTTGCCGGGATATTGGTGCTGGCCCTCCTGCCATGCATCGTAAGTATTGTGGTGCACACGCTCGGACCAGTCTTGGTCACCGTTGGAATCGTAGCTGTCACAGTCGGCGTGTATCGTTCCTACGAACGTGCGAAGCGCCGTACGTCCCAACGCGGGAACGGCTCGGGTGCCGAACGAACGCCAGTCTTTCCGAAGGAGGACCGGTGATGCGTTCAATTCTCGACCACCTGTTCGCCAACCGGCTTGAACAGCACACGGAAAGTTACCTGGCCGAATTGAGAGGCGCGTCGATGGGGGCATCGCGTGCCAAGGCGACTGAGGTCTTGAAGACGCTCGGCGACTCCCCAGGGCCAGCCATCCTGCTCGGCGAAACATCAGCCGGGCAAAAGGTCTCGATGCCGGTGAGCGATGTGTTGAGTTCGCACGCCATGGTCACCGGGGGAACCGGCTCCGGAAAGACTCGATTCGCTCTCCTTATCCTCAAATCCCTTATTGGGCTTCTGCCTGACGCCCGCGCAATGGGCTTTTGTGTCCTTGATCCGAAAGGGGAGACCTTCGCCGGTGCACTCTACCTGCTGAAACAGCGCCTCGCTGAGATTGGGAAGGCCGAAGCGCGCGAACTCCGACGCCGCGTCGTCGTGATCGATTTCTCGTTGCGTGACCCCCTCAGCTCCTACAACATTCTTGCGCGCTGGCCCAACGCCGACGCAGATTTCTTTGCCGGGAGCCGGGCAGACCTGTTGCTCGATCTGCTTCCAGGAGGCGATGCGCTGAGCCTTGGAGGCAGCGCGCTGTTACGGAAGGCGATCCTGTTGCTTTCCGAATTCGGTCTTCCCATCGGCTGGCTTGATGATCTTCTCTTCGACGATACACTCCGCGCCAGGTTCCTCGGCCGGTCATCCAACAAGGACGTCGTCGAATATTTTGCGCGCCAGTTTCCGAATGTCCCGAAACAGACCATCGCAGCCTTATCGCGGCGAATGGAAGCACTGTTTTCATCAGACGCGCTTCGGTGTGTACTCTCCGGCCAGACTGCCCCTGATTTCCGAGCGCTGCAGGATGGCGGCAAGATTGTTCTCATCAACTGTGCCGGACCGAACTTGAGCCGGGGCGTACGGCGCGTACTCCAGGCACTCCTTATTTCGGACTTCTGCCACGCGGTCTTTTCGCGCGAGCGCCGCGATGCCTTCCTCCTGATCCCGGACGAGGCGCAGAATTTCTTCATAACAGAGAAGCTTCGCGACCAGATGTCTGATTTCTTGTGCATGTCGAGGAGCTTTGGGGTGCACGGTCTGTTCCTGACGCAGAGTATCGCTGGAGCGGTCCAGGATTCCCGAATATTGAACACGCTCCTCACAAACATACGGTGGACTTTTGCGATGCGCGGTGATCCGGGCGATGCCGCACACCTTAAAGGAGCGTTGCCGGTGAGTGGGCGGATACGAAAGCCTCACGCAAGCCCTTTTGAGGAACCGTCCTTCCATACTCTCAATGAAGAACGCTCTATCGCGCTGGCGGGCGTGGCGAACCTGCCAGATCGAACGGGCTATTTGTGGCTCAAGGCCCGCGCGCCCGAGGCCTTTCTCATGAGGACTGCGGATCTCGATCTTCCTGTTGCCGGCGAACTGGAGCGGGAGATCCTGCCCCTACGTTGCGATTCCACATTCGGCACGCGCCAGTCCAGGAAGGAATACGACCGCATAAGGGAACAACGAAGTCGAGAATGGCGGTGCGAAACGCCGGGCGATATGAGCATTGACTTGGAAGGAAGCTACCGGCGAGTCCGCGGAGGGACGCCGTGACGGGCGCGATCGCACAAATCGTCCGGTGGTTGATCCTGATTCCGATCCTCGTGGCCCGGTTCATACTCCACGCCTTCCAGCGGCTCGATTTCTGGATCATGTCATATCGGCATGAGGTGCTCTGCCGGAATTGTGGATCTGCGATTTCACTCGTCGGCATCTGGCGGTGCCGATGTGGCTACACCTACAAGGGGCACATTTTGCGGCCGTGCCCGGTTTGTGATGCCCTACCGCGCATGGCACGATGCTTTCAATGCGGTGTCACCGAGGAGCTACCTAAGAAATGATATTGACGCCACGTTGTGTAAATCTACTCCGGTTGCTGTCCGCCGCACGCTGGCTCACGACAGGCCAGATCCACTACCGATTTTTTTCGGGCGCGAGTCCGGATGCCGCGCGGAAGCGCCTGCGCAAGCTAACGGAAGGAGAGTATCTCACCATGGTCCGTGAGGGCCGCATGAACCAAGCGCTCTTCACCTTAGGCCGCGCTGGCAAGCGGGTCCTTGAAACGGCGACCGCACGACCAGTCACGCTGGAGCGCAAACCGCCTACGCATCGCGAACACTTCCTCGCAGTGAACGATGTGCGCATCGCGGCCGAGCTGGCTGGCTCCCTTTCGTATTTCTTCGCTTACTGGGAACTGCCCGGCCTCGGATGGCGGCACTCGCTCATACCGGATGCGGTTTTCAAGATGGCCGAGCGGACGTTCGCGCTGGAGTTTGATCGGGGCGTGGAAGGAATTCAGTTCTTCATTCGAACGAAGATAACGGCGTACCAACGCGGATTGGATGGCCTGCCACTTACCGCAATCCTCGTCGTTACCGACCGGGACGCGCGGATGGTTTCGCTCGCGACAGCCATCGGTAACACGAAGGGGCGCGTGCTTTTTAGTACGATCGGGGCGGTTCGGGGACAGGGGCTTTTGGGTCCGGTGTTCCATGAGCAGCCAGGAGACAAAGGGGCGGCTCTTGTTTAAAGGTCTCTTGTCAGGCTCTCTTCACGTGAAGAGTGACTTTGTCTTGCAAGTAGTTGGAAGTCAGGGGGTTTGCCGCCAGGCCGCGTAGCCTCTTAAGGCAAAAGAAAGGAAGTTATGGCGAAACCAATAATCGCGGATGAGGTGCAGGTGCTTCGCTTCTTCGAATCCGGTCCCATCGAGAAGGCAGAGGTCATGTTTAACATCGTTTCCGAGAAGATGCGCGAACGCCTGCACGGTCCGAACAACGATCACGAAAGGACCACTACAGTGGGTTTGCCCCGGAGGCGCGGCGTTTCGGCAAACCAACAAACAGGCAGCGTGAAATCCACCGAGCCAAGCCCGCAAGTATGACGGGCCGCTCAATAACGAGTCTTGGGGTTGTGGGTGGGAAGGGACCCGCCAAAATACAACTTTATGGAACAAGCACAACCATGCAACCAAAAGCAGCGTGAGATGTTAGCGCGTCTGTTAGAGGAAGCCAAGAAACGTGAGTCAGAGACACTCGAATCCGTATACGAAGTGGAATGTCGGATCGAGAAAGACTTTGTCCCAAAGCTCGCGCAGGAACAGACGGGTGCATCTGAATTGATCGCGAAGATTGGACCATTGCGGAAGGAACTCGAAGTCGCGGAGAAGAGTCTCAGCGATCTCGGCTTCAGTTTCGACAATGACCAGGTGAGCCTCAACTATGATGCTCCTGAGAAGCTGCGTAAGGCTTTGGAGGCAGAGAAACGTTCGGTACGAATAGAACGTCAAAGGTCGCTCAAGAAGTATGATCTCGCGATTCTCGGCGTCTGGTCGGCGGAAAGCACCGGCGAGGCGAAGGGGATTGTGGAGACGCTTCTTTAACTAATTAATCCTTGTCAAATGAGCGGGTCCCTTCCCACCCACAACGCCTGATGTTCGGAGCCATATGGTAGCTGATGAAATCTTGACTGATGCCGAAGTCGCCGATGATCTTCGCTGTTCAAAGGCGCACGTCTACAACATGATCAATGGCAAAGTGACGGGAGTCATGCCCCTACCGGCGATCACCATGGGTGCGGCGAAAGCTTCCTTGCCCTTTCGACCGAGGCGCCTTCCCTCATGATGGGCGGCTAAGTGAACGAAGATGCTCCACAAAAATCCTGGCCCAATGGTGTTAAATGAAGGAATCGGTAGGCGGCTCCTGAATGTCAGGGAGGCCGCCCAATTCCTGGGGCTCGAAGTGGACACCGTCTACAAGAAAGCCAGGTTGCGGGAGGTTCCCTGCGTCAAGGTTGGTCGAGCGTTGCGGTTCGATGTGAAAGCGCTGGAGCGCTTCATTGAGCAGCACACAATCGAAACCATTGACTGAAAGGAGAAGCATGAGTGTCTATTCACAGGATGTCTGATGGAATTTTTCAGGTCCGTTGGAGGGAAGGAGGCAGGAACAAAAGCCTGCGGGTCCACGGCGCGTATGAACTTGCCAGAAAAATCGAGCGGAAGAAGATGTCGGTCCGGGATGAAAACCGGCATCTGGATATCAAGCGGGAGGTCAACCTTCGGATGTCGGCGCTGATTGACCGGTACTGGACGCATTACGGTGTTAAGAAGCGTTCGGCCAGCCGGGAGAAGAGCGTCTTGGACGGCATTCGATCAGAGTTGGGCCGCTCTTTCGTTCGGGAGATCGACGGCGACGCCGTCGGGCGCTGGTACGAAAACCTCACGGTGGTCCGCGATTTATCGCCGGGGACGGCCGTGCGGCACTTCAACGTCATGCACCACATGATGGAGAAGGCCTCGACGATTTGGTCCAGGGAAACTGGTATCGACCGGAATCCGGCGGATCAGGTGGAGGTGAGGCGGCCGGACGACCAGAGGGACCGATACTTGTCCGAAGATGAGCTTCGGAAGCTCAAGCAGGCGCTCGACGAAAAAACGTACCGCAAGGGTACGAATTCAATCAACAAGACGTTCTATCGTTTAAGGCTGATTGTGCTCATCGCCGTGACCACGGGAATGCGTGCGGCGGAGATTTTTGGCCTTCGGTGGTCGGACGTGATGTACGGCGAAGGGCTGTTGGCGGTGAGGGCGAAGCTGAAGGGCGGGAAAATGCGTTACGTCCCGATGCTTCCCGAACTCGCCGGTGAGCTGCGGCGGTTTCCCGCCGTGATTGGTGAAGACCGGATTTTTCCGCCGAAGCCAGGGGCGACGAGCGGACGGCAGCGCGTGGAAGGAAGTTTTGAAGACCTGCTCAAGAGAGCCGGGATTAAGGATTTTCGCTTTCACGATCTCCGTCACACATTTGCGTCCTGGTTCATGATGAACGGCGGCGATCTTTACGAGCTTGCTAAGATCCTCGGCCACTCGAATATCAAGATGACCGAACGCTATGCCAAGCTGGGGCGGAAACACATCGCGAGGACCGGCAGCACGGCGCGGGAAATCTGGAAGCAGTTGGAAGGGAATTGCGACAAGGCGAACGTCGGTTGACGATGTTCGCGTATAGTTCGCGCGATTGAAACCTTAGCTCTTTGGCTGCTGCTAAGTGCTTTATTTTTTGGTGGCCAGGGACGGAATCGAACCGCCGACGCCAGCCTTTTCAGGGCTGCGCTCTACCAGCTGAGCTACCTGGCCCGAGACAGACTTGATTCTAGCAGACAGGTCACGCCTGTTGCAGTTCGAGTCTTGTCTCATGCAAGCCCTGGACCAAATCGACCTCGGTCATATCAGCAAGGAACAGGGGGAAGTCTGCCGGGATAGAATGCCAGAGCCGTAGGTGGCGACAGCCAAGACCGACTCATCA
>Ga0182024_10027036_pt1 | contig 10059 bp, 4 predicted proteins | sample P32metaG_FD_120480 | JGI IMG/M metagenome (GOLD analysis project Ga0182024, IMG submission 120480) | Permafrost microbial communities from Stordalen Mire, Sweden - P3-2 metaG (Illumina Assembly) | ecosystem: Environmental > Terrestrial > Soil > Wetlands > Permafrost | place: Sweden: Stordalen...
ATTTCTTGGCGGAAACGCAGTACGTCCGTTATTTACGCGAGAGCACTTCTATTGGAGCAACTCAATCGCCAGTCCCCGACGGGGATTAAAAGTTTAATAAGGCCTGCGATTTCTCCGATTAACGATCAGCAGCTCAGGGAGAGCGCCCGAAGAACCTCTGGTGCATGTGAAGAAAGCGAACGACAAGCCAATAATACGAACAGGCGTCCATCGTTTATCCTTGAGCGACGGCGATTATTGCTCTTCGGCGGTGGGTTCGCGGCGTCCGTACGGATGGTGGCAGAGAAACTCGTTTGCATTCGCAGGCCCCTGCCGCCGTTCTTGAATATCCTATTCACCGTCTGTACGCGATTCAGAAACGGTCGAGCCTGAACGAGAGGAACATCAGTCGCTCGTCACGCTGAACTTGCAGGGCAATAGGAACACCACGCGGAACGGCCTGTAAAGCAGTACGCAGTTTGTCGAGCGTCGTCATCGGCATGCCGTTGAGCTTTCGTATCACGTCACCCGATACCAGGGGCACCTCGGCTGTCGATCCTGCGGCTCGTGCGACTACCAGGATTCCATAGGGATCGCGCAGGCCCGGTAACTCAGTGGCGATCTTCGAATCGATCTCAATACCCAGAATTCCGAGCGGGCGCACGAGACTTTTCGTCGGATCGGCCAGCGAGGCCAGGTGATCAATTTCATGGGGCCGTTGCATCACCCGAATATCAAAGGCGAATGGCAGAGACCCGCGCAGAACCTCGAGGTGAACGTTATCGCCAGAAGCGTGAGTCATCATGTGAAAACCGAAGTAGGGCACACTGTTGACCGGCACCCCGTCAACGCTCGTAACAATATCTTGAACTTGAACACCTGCAGCCTCAGCAGTGCCGCCGGGAAGGACGTCGGAGACAATGATGCCGAAATTCCGAGGCAAATTCAGAGACGTGGCTAGCTCGGGAGAGATCGTTTGCACAGCCACACCTATTTCGCCGTGATGAACGTGCCCGAACTGCTGGATCTGCTGAAAGGTGATCTTTATAATGGCGCTCGGAATTGCGAATCCGAGACCTTCATTTCCTCCCGATTGCGAGAGGATAAAGGTATTCACACCGACCACTTCTCCGTTCACATTCACCAGCGGTCCGCCGGAATTTCCCGGATTAATCGGCGCATCGGTTTGGATATAGACCATCGCCGAATCGGCATCGGTTTGCCGAGCCGTGGCGCTCAGTACCCCCATGGTCACCGAGTTGGGAAGACCTTGCGGGCTGCCAAACGCGAACACCATCTGCCCTTGGAGCAGATCCGCATAATTTGCGAGCGGCAGGGCCGGAAGGCTCGTAGCAGTATCAATCTTGATGACTGCAAGGTCGACTGCCGGAGAGATGCCCACGACGTGCGCCGGCAGGACCTCACCTCGATACGAGAGCGACCCCCGTGGCGTGCTGTCACTGGGCACGACTGGAAGAATTACTTGAATCTGTTGCGCTTCGTTCACAACGTGCGCGTTCGTGATGATATAGCCGGCTGGATCAATGATGAAACCGGAGCCAATTGCGTGTTGACGACCCAAAGTGAGACCAGCGTTGCCACGATCGGATTCGCCGACAGCCCCGTACCCGGTGACGGCGATCTGGACGACGCTCGGCGATACCTTCTTCACCAGGGCTTCCACCGATGCGTTAAGCCTGCGGAGGGGATCCGAATCCGCGGTTGATTGCGCGACGAGTGGCGACGAATATCCCAGTAGCGCGATACAACCAATGAGACGAAAGACAGCTACAAGGGGAAGGATTTTGGAAAACTGGTTATGGCATTCAGACATTTGCGGGCTCCTCAAGCGAAACACGATTGTGCATCCTTGTCCATAAAGCCCTGTGAGGATCGCGCGCCTGCGGCGCTGGCGCCGGGTAAGACATTCATCCACCCAAACCTGACCCAAACCCAGAGAAGGAATGATGGTAAGCTTTTTGCGCGGGTTGAAAGGTGAAAAGCTTCCTTCCTTCCGAAAACCTCCTGCCATCCGCGTAAAATGATCAGCGACCGTTCAGGAATTCTGTATTGTCGAGGTTCCAGCCGCCACCAAGTGCCTTATAGAGTTGGACAACAGCGAGCCTGCGGTCAAGTGAAGTCTGGGAGAGAGAAAACTCAGCCGGATAAAGAAGTTGCTGAGCCTCCAGAACCTCGTAATAGCTCGCGAGGCCGCCCATATACCGTTTGTTCGCGATCGTGACCGATTCAGTTAGGGCGTTCACCTCGTGCTTCTGTTTTTCTTCGCGAGCGGTCAGCTTCTGAGATGCGATGAGAGCATCCGATACTTCTCGAAACGCCTTTAATGAGCTCTGCGCATACTGAAATTTTGCCTGCTCGACGACGGCCTTCGCCGCCCGGCGTTCATTTGTTAGCCGTCCCCCCGTAAACAGCGGACCCGAAACAGAAGTTGCCAATGCCCAAACGTTTGAGCTACCGCTAGTAAGGGACGCCAAGTCCGTGCTGACCCGTCCGAACAGCGTCGTCAAACCTATACGAGGGAAAAAATTCGCATTTGCAACGCCGACATTTTCGAGTGCATTCCTGAGACTATCTTCCGCCTGCCGGATGTCAGGGCGCCTTTCCAGGAGCTGGGACGGAATTCCCGCGGGCACAACAGGAGGTGGATTCATTTCCAGATCTGGCGGACTCCGCTGAATGGAGCCGGGAGCCCGACCGACCAAAACGCAAATCTGGTTTTCTTTCGCCGCGATCTGCCTCTCAATGTCATCGATCGTCCCTTCGGCCGCGGCCAGAGCCGCCTCAGCACGTGTCACCTGTAGCTTGGAAACAATTCCTGCGCCAAAGCGCTCACTAAAAAGCTTATATGTGGCCTGAAAAGCGTCCCGGCTCTGCTGAGCCACGATCAATCGGCGGTCGAGTTCGACCAGCTCAAGGTAGCCGGTTGCGACGTCACTCACCAGCGATAGCATAAAGCCTCGCCGCGCCTCTTCGGTTCCAAGATAAGTTGCGTTGGCCGCCGCTGTGGCGTGGCGCACGCGACCCCAAAGGTCGATCTCCCAGGTAGTCGAAAGGCCCCCCAGAAGCAGATTATCGACAGGAGCGCCGGCCGCAGGCAGATCCAGGCTCGGAGCGGATTTATACACGCCCCGATCACGTTGAGCTCCGGAATTTATCCCCACGGTCGGGTAGTAAGCGGAGCGTGCCACACCAACATACGCGCGCGCCTCTTGCGTACGCGCGATGGCGGTACGCAAATCATAGTTATTCTTGAGAGCTTCCTTGATCAGGGCTTCTAGCGGAGGATCCGAATAAATGTTCCACCACTTCTGGTCGGCCAACGAGAACGACTCGGCAGTTGATTGTCCCTTAAACATGGCGGGAGCCCGCACTTCGGGTTTCGGGTTGCCTGGGCCCCAAAGGCAACCACCCAGGAAAACTGTTCCCAGAACAAGAATTGGCGCGTAGCGCTTCACGAGGTACTCTTCCAGGAACTTATTTTGTCCTTGGCGGATTCCACAGCGTAATAAGCAACCGGTATGATGAAGATCGCGAGCAGGGTGGCCGCGAGCATTCCGCCAATAACCGCTGTCCCAAGGATCCGCCGGGCCACCGCTCCAGCCCCACTCGCGACCGCAAGCGGAAGTGTCCCTAGGATGAATGCGAACGCCGTCATCAAAATAGGACGGAGGCGAATGCGGGCACCCTCTAGCGCGGCATCCTTCGCTTCCTTACCTCGGAGACGTTCCGACCTTGCGAATTCAACGATCAGGATGGCATTCTTCGCCGACAGGCCGATCAGCATCACCAGGCCGATTTGCGCATAGACGTTGTTCTCAAAGCCCCTCATCCAAAGTGCGAGAAATGCGCCGAACACCGCGATTGGTGTGCCCAGCAGAACGCTAAATGGGAGCGCCCAGCTTTCATACTGGGCAGCGAGGATCAGAAAAACTACCAGAAGCGAGAACCCGAAGACTACCGCGGGGCTCACTTCAGACGCAGCCTTGTTCTGCTGGTATGAAAGAGCATTCCAGTCGTATCCCATATCTTTGGGGAGCACTTCTTTCGCCACTTCTTCCAGGGCATTCATGGCCTGCACAGCGCTATAGCCCGGTGCAGCTGATCCGGTTATCTCCACCGCGCGGTATTCGTTAAAACGTGATGTAAATTCAGGCCCAGCGGTGTTCTTGATGGAAACCACCGAGGAAAGAGGCACCATCTGGTTGTCTTTGTTCCGAACAAAAAAATTCATGACTTCATCGGCCTTGGTGCGGTAGCCCTTCTCCGCCCCGATGTAGACCTGCCAGGCGCGGCCGAAGCGATTGAAGTAGTTCACAAAAAGGGAGCCCATGAAGGCTTGAACCGTACTGTAAACATCTTTTACCTCCACGCCCTGCTTCAATACTTTGTCTCGATCCACTTCAACTAGAACCTGCGGAACACTAGCATTCAATGAGCTGTTCAGCCGCGCCAGTTCGGGCCGTTTTTGGGCTACCTTCAGGAACCGATCAGTATTTTCCGCAAGGTAACCAACAGATTTCCCAGCCCGATCCTCCAGCATGAAGCTGAAGCCCCCGGATGTTCCCACCCCCGAAATCGCCGGCGGCGAGAAAGCGAAAGCGCGCCCCTCCGGCATTCTATCCAGCTTATCGTTGACGGAATCCATGATCGCCTTGATGCTCGTGTCCTTACTCTTGCGTTGATTCCATGGCTTCAGCGCCACGAACACGAAGGCGCTGTAGGTTGCGTTCGTCTGCGTAAGAAGGCTGTTACCCACGATGGTGCTGTAGTACTGCACGCCGGGAGTGTTCTTGAGTATCGCCTCCACTTTCTTGGTGAAATCGTCGGTTCGCTGGAGCGAGGCCGCGTCCGGCAACTGGATATTCAAATAGAAGTAGCCTTGATCTTCAGTCGGCAGAAAGCCCGAAGGAAGTCTGTCACCCACCAGAAGAGCGGCAGCGGCTACGGCGCATAGCAGGACCATGCTAAAAACCATTTTTCGGATGAGCAAGCCCGAGATGCTCACGTATCGATTCGTCGCTTTGTCGAACACGCGATTAAAGCCGCCAAATACTCGATGCAGTAACCCAGTGGATTCGTGTCCCGGTTTCAAAAGCAATGAACACAGTGCGGGACTCAGCGATAGAGCATTGAAAGCGGAAATCATGACGGAGACGGCAATCGTCACCGCAAATTGCTGGTAAAGCCGGCCGGTGATTCCTGGAATAAATGCCGTGGGGACGAAAACTGCGGCAAGGATGAGTGCAATCGCGACTACCGGGCCACCCACCTGTTCCATTGCCTTGAGCGAGGCTTCCTTTGGATCCAGGCCTGCAGCCATGTTCGTCTCGACGGCCTCAACGACGACGATTGCGTCATCAACCACCAGTCCGATAGCCAGCACCAGACCGAACAACGAAAGGGAGTTAATGGAGAAGCCTAGCATCGGAAAGAAGATGAAGGTTCCGATAAGCGATACGGGGACCGTCAGAGCGGGGATTAGCGTGGCGCGAAAGTTCTGGAGGAAAAGGAATACTACCAGGATCACCAGTATCAACGCCTCCCACAGGGTGGTAATAATCTCCCGGATACCTTCTCTGACGGAAAGGGTGGTGTCCAGCGAGATTACGTAGTCGACGTCGTCCGGAAACTTTTCTTTTAGCCCCAGCAGCATTTTTCGTACGCCATCGACGGCGTCCACTGCGTTGTAGCCCGGCAATTGAAATACGTTGATGATCGCCGCAGGGGAGTCGTTCATCCGACCGATCACATTGTAGGTCTGAGCCCCGAGCTCAATTCGTGCCACGTCCTTCATCCGGATAACCGAACCGTCGACGTTCTCCCGAACCACGATATTGCCAAAATCTTGATCGGTGACCAGGCGCCCCTGGGCACGCATTGTGTAGGTGAACTCCTGTCCGCTCGGCGCAGGTTCGGCCCCTACCTGTCCCGAGGGGTTAACCGTATTCTGTTGCTCGAGCGCACTGACCAAGTCGGGGACGGTCACACCGAGGCTCGCCAACTGGTCGGGCTTCACCCATTCACGCATGGCGTATGCGCCAGCACCCTGCACGACGATTGAACCGATCCCCCTTACCCGCGTGAGCGGATCGGCGATGTTGATGTAGGCATAGTTCGCCAGGAATTTCGCATCCCTGCTCCCCTTTGGGGCGTAAAGCGCGATGATCATCAGGGGACTGACGTGCGATTTCGCGATGGTTACCCCCTGGTTGCGAACCGAGGGAGGGAGCTGCGGTAGCGCACGATTAACACGGATCTCAGAAAATACTTCTGCGACATTGGGATCCATGCTCAGGTCGAAATCGACACGGAGTTTCATGGTTCCGTCATTCGCATTAAATGACCGCATGTACAGCATGCCTTCCACGCCGGCCATCGCCTCTTCGATCGGGGTAGCGACGGAGCTCTCGATCGTCAGCGCATCGGCGCCGACATAATTGGTGGTCACGACAATTTCGGGAGGGGCAATTTCCGGGAATTGCGCGATGGGAAGGCGCTGTGCGAGAACCATCCCGACGATCACGATCAAAATTGAAATCACGATCGCGGTAACCGGCCGATTGATGAAGAATTTTGACATCAGGGCTTAGCCCCGCCCCCATCCGCCAATTCGGGAGGTAAAGGCGGTAGCGTGGCCTCTTTGGGACTGACCGTATCGCCCGTCTTAATTTTCTGGAGTCCTTCGATCACGACCCGGTCATTCGGGCTCAAACCCTCGGCAATTACCCAGTACGAACCGACCCTGTTGGTAGCTGTCACCTTGCGGAACGCAACGCGATTATCCGCACCCACCACGGCGAGTTCATATTCTCCCTGCAGTTCCTGTACGGCCCGCTGGGGAACCAGTAGAGCATCGTTGTCGACACGCGTCGCGGCTCGAATCCTGGAGTATTGGCCTGGGCGCAGGACATTACCGGGGTTCGGGAAGATTCCTCGAATCCTTAGAGTCCCGGTCGACTTTTCAACCTCACGTCCGATGATGTCGATCTTTCCCCTATGGTCGTAAACAGTTCCGTCCGACAGGATTAATTCCAATCCTTCATCGTGCCCGGACGCCCTCGCGAGGAACACTTGGCGCAGGCCCAGATACTCCTGTTCGCTGATGGGAAACTCGACAAAAATGGGATCGATTTGCGAAACCGTTGTCAGAAGCGCTTTTTGATCCGTCCCCACCAGGTCACCGATGTTGGCGACCCGAATGCCAGCAATCCCGTTGATGGGAGACTTGACCCTTGTGAATTCCAGATTCAATTGAGCCCCTGCCAGCGAACCTCGAGCGACGTCTATCTGCGCCTGCGCGGCTTTCACGGTTGCCAGGGAGCGATCGTACTTTCCCTTCGCCACGGCAACTGAAGCTTGATTCGCAAGATTCGACTGGACGGCATCGTCCATTTCCTGCCGGCTTACCGTGCCGTCCTCAACCAGAGGCGTATACCGCTTAACGTCCAGCTGGGTCTTCACTTGGGCCGCTTCAGCCCGGTCGATCTCCGCTTTTGCCGCATCCACATCCGAGCGGGCCTGCGTCAATCCCGCGTTTGCAACGTCCAGTTGCGCGTTGGCCTCATCGACGACGGCCTGGAAAGGCCGTGGATCTACCTGGAAAAGAAGGTCGCCGGTCTTTACCACGGACCCTTCTTTATAATCTTGGGACAGAAGATAGCCGGTGACCTTGGAATGGATCTGGGCGTCGATAAACCCGACCGTGGTTCCGATCCATTCTGAGTAAATAGGAACATTTCGGCGTACTGGCACCGCTACGTCCACTTCGGTCAATACCGGGGTCGGTTTGTGGGCGCACCCAACCGAACTAAAAACCATTACGGATGCGATGATCCAAAGCAAACTGAGTTTTCCGTGGCGGATTACCAACCCTGTGCTTTTTTCAAAATCACGTACCTTTGTTTGCGCGTGAAACATTTGCCTCTCCAGAACGATAAAACGCGAGCAACGCAGTCTGGCGCCGAATTACTCTCCGCTCGTCGTCAACCTGAAGAGGACCGCGGCGAGTCGGCTGGAATTGGGAACTGAATCGAAGAGACGCAACACTTGTTCTTCCCGAAAGAAAAAAAGCGTTGCGCTGTCATAAGGACGGGTTGTTTACCGTATCGGCTTTCTAAACTGGGAGTTCACTCGCGCTCCAGATCCCCAGCATTCCTCCGCGCCCGCGTGCCGGATAGCATATAGACCGCCTGGCTCCCAGAAAGGTTGTCCGTGTCTCGCCAGTCCTCCGCGACACCACCGTTCGTTAGCAAGCTCGTGGGTCCGCGAGGACTTTTCGCTTCCAGAACTCGATAGTCTCCATGCAGGTGCTACTAATATACGCTGCGTCTGCTTGCCTGACGAGAAATGGAATGATGTCCGCATCAATTAGAGGTCTTGTGAACCATGTTGGGTTCAATTCATCCAAACGGCGACGGTGAATTGATACCAATCTCCTCACTGAGGCGATTTGTTAAGGGCTCGAAGCGTGCGCTATTGCGCCGGCTCTTCGCGTAATTTCTGCCGTTGTTCCACCTGCTGGTCGGTCAGGCGCGCGTCGTAGATCGAACGAGGCTCAATAGACCGCGCAATGACCGTGGCAGTTCCTACGATTAGCAACAGCGGTAAAATGAACGATCGATCCCGGCCGGTCAACTCCATCATCAAGATCACCGCCGAGATCGGACCCTGTGTAGTCGCCGCCAAGACCGCGCCGGCTCCAAGTACCGCAAATAGTCCTGGCGGAGCACCGGGCCAGAGCCAACACCAAGCATGTCCTAAGACGGCGCCAAGCAAGGCCCCGGCTGTGAGCGAGGGCGTGAACAAACCGCCGGGGGCGCCGCTGCGGATGCAAAGTGCGGTCGCGGCGGGTTTCAGCACGAGCAACGTCAGCAACACCAGGGGCGCTACTTGATTCGTAAAGACCAACTGGGAGATGTCCTTGCCATTGCCAAGTATCTGAGGGAACCAAATCGAAACCACTCCGACCAGTCCTAATACGATTACTGGCGCCATTAGTCTTCGCCAGTCCTTCGGCTTATTGCGATCGGCCCATCGGATGAGTCGAACGTACAGGACGGAAGCCATGCCCGCGATCGGGCCCACTAGCAAGGCCCAAACGATGACCGACGCGGAACTAGAATATGCTGGAATGATGTAAGTCGGCACGTTGGGCAGTGCTAACCATGAGACTGCGCAAGCCGTCATCGAGGCAAAAAGGGCGGGGAGCACATACCGAAGCGCCAACTTCCCGCGCATCACCTCCAGCGCGAAGAGTGCCCCCCCCAGCGGGACGCCATACGCCGCGCCCATACCTGCGCCGGCGCCGCACGCCACCAAGAGTCGCCTCTGCTCGTCAGACAAGCTTTCCCTATCCGAGAAAAAGTTGGCGATGACGGCCCCAACTTGTTTCGGTGCGCCTTCCCTGCCCAACGATGCCCCCATGCCAACCACAAATATGGAAAGCAGGGCGCTCCCCAGGGTGCGTATCGCGGGCATACGGCCCGCGTAGAGGGAAATCGCAGCGGTCGTGTCGATCCCGTTGCCGCTGGACACTTGTCTAAGAATGATCTGGCCGGCGCCAGTCAGCAATCCGGCGCCGAACAGCACGAGAAGGTGCCGGGCCACGCTGGCCTGCGTGGCTGCCTCGAGGATGTTGGTTGCAGAGCCATTCCAGGCAATGTGCTGGATCACTTCCAAGAGACGCGTTAGCATCGCCGCGCCCAAGCCCGTGCCGATGCCGGTAAGCAAAACGGCCAGCCAGAATTGGGCGGCTCCTGGACGCCACAGCGTGGAAGGTATCATGTCACCGATCGGTGTTTTGGCCGTTTTGGACATCGTCAAATACTGTTCCTTAACTGACTCCCTTGGATGATCGCTGGTCACATCAAACTTTAGATTACGTTTATCGGCTGAATGGAGGCTGAGACAGAGCTTACCGGGTTTGTTAAAGTTGAACCAGCCTCCGTTCAGCTCTTGCGGTCGTCCGACCGTCGTAAGAATGAGGGCCATGGCAGTTGTACCGCACGGTCTTTGAGCAACTGCTCGCGAGCCGGACTCGAGTTCCACAGAGTGCTGACA
>Ga0182024_10027037_pt1 | contig 10059 bp, 8 predicted proteins | sample P32metaG_FD_120480 | JGI IMG/M metagenome (GOLD analysis project Ga0182024, IMG submission 120480) | Permafrost microbial communities from Stordalen Mire, Sweden - P3-2 metaG (Illumina Assembly) | ecosystem: Environmental > Terrestrial > Soil > Wetlands > Permafrost | place: Sweden: Stordalen...
AAGCGGATATTCGATCAGATGATGCGCTACGTTCAGCAAGCCAGGTTGCCAGACCGCAAACGCAAGCGTCCCTCCTGTCCCAGAGAGGTTTGGCAACGGGGAGCCCACTTTCCGACTCGCAAGTCATGACTCCCCATGGAATTCATCGCAAAAAAACTATGCGGCATTAGGCTTCAACCCGCCGCAAGCTGAAGCTTACCCTACTTTTTATGACACGCCTCACTGATTCAGCACGAATGAATAAACGGTATTCCCGGAGATCACCAGTACATGCTGTTTGCCGTTCAGCATATAGGTAATCGGCGCATTTGGCTGCGCGGCAAGCCCGGCGTGCCAGAGAATCTTTCCGTTCGCGGCGTTGTACGCCACGAAATTTAAGCCACAGGCAACTTTTCCGGTCTTGTAATCGAGCGCCCGGATGGTATTCGGACTCAGGCCGCTTCCACTTGCTTCTTTTCCGCCATAGCCTTCGGGATGATCATCCGTATCGGTGAGATAGTAGACGCTGTAATCGTTGCTGACGCTCACGTAGAACAGGCCTGTATCCGGATTGAACGCGGGCGGATACCATCCCGTCACGCCTCCGGTGGAAGGTGAAACCAGCACGCCGCCCAGAGAAGCTTCCTTGAGCGGATTCGGAATCGGCTGCCCCTTCGCGTCGATGCCTTTAGCCCAGTTCACGGCATCGCCGAAGGGAACTGTGAGAATGTTCTTGCCGTTCGTGCGGTCAAGAACGAAGAAGTAACCGTTGCGGCTGGCCTGCGTCAGAAGTTTGCGCGGCTGGCCGTTGATGACACCATCGAAGATCACGGGTGTCTGGACGGCGTCCCAATCGTGGGTGTCGTGCGGCGATGACTGAAAATGCCAGACGATCTTTCCCGTATCCGGATTGATCGCGAGGATGGAACAGGTGTACAGATTGTCGCCCTTGCGACTCTGAGAAGCGAACAGCGGATTCGGATTGCCGGTGCCGACGAAATAGAGATTCAGTTCCGGGTCGTAGGTGCCCGGAATCCACGGTCCACCGCCGCCATGCGATGCGGCGTATTCATCCGGCCAGGTTTCAATTCCCGGCTCACCGGCACGCGGCTGGGTGTAGCGTGTCCACTGCACGTCGCCTGTTTCCGGATCGCGCGATTGCAGGAAGCCAGGAATATCCAGCGAATCGCCGCCGGTTCCCACGATGATGTGGTTGCCGATGACCACGGGTGGCACGGTAGAAAAGTAATACTGTTTCGGATCGGCCACGGGCACGATGAAGCGCTGTCTGCCGCTGATCGCGTCGAGCGAGACAAGGAAGTTATCACGGGTCATGAAGTACAGCCATCTGCCGTACATGCCGAAGCCGCGATTGCCGGTCATCGGCTCATCGCCGTGCGATTGACGATAGTAGTGCCAGATCACGCGCCCTGTCATCGCATCCATGCACCAGGCGTTATCGGTTGCCGTGAAGTACAGGAATCCGTTGACCATTAGAGGCGTGCCCGCAACGTGAATCGTTGGTTGGAAGGGGGGTGGGACGAAGGGTCCCGCTGCGCCCGGGCCAGGCGTCAATGGGGTACCGCCCTGGACAGGCGTGGTCCAGTCGAGCGAGAGGTTCTGAACGTTGGAGTCGTTGATGACCTTCAGCGGACTGTAGCGGCGGCCGGAATAGTCGCCGTTGTACATCGGCCAGGAATCGGCCGGCGGCTTCAGAAGCATCGCTTTGGTGAGACCCTGCCCGGGGAGCGCGGCTGGAAGAGCCATTGCGAGAATTAGCAGAATGTGGCGGATTTTCATTTGAGGGTCACCAGATAAGCTGTCACGTTGTGCATGTCATCGTCGGTCAGCGTGCGGATAAGATCGAAGTGGGCCTGGCGGGGATTGTGGACCGTCACTTTCGGAAAGTCCCCGACTTTGGGCCACGAATGATAGGCGCCCTGCATGTCCTTGATGACTATGTAAAACTCGTTGCTGCCGCGATCGACTCCTTCGAGCGTCTGCCCGTTTTCGAATGTGACTGTTTCGGTGGGAATATACGGGAGAATTACGGGCGGCGCTTCGTCGAAGATGGTGGAGCCCGGATCGCCGCCGCCTGGGGCTGAACCTGGTCCACGGCCAGCGCCGCCTCGACCGGGCGCCATTGCCGCACCTGGAAACACCACCGGCAAACCGCTGATCCATCGGCTCTGCAGCGTGGGCGGATCGGCCTTGCCGCCGATGCCGGCGAGATCTCCGGTCACCGAATGGCAGGTGCCGCATTTGCCCGCGCCGTTGAAAAACGCCTCGCCCTTCTTCGCATCGCCCACGACAATATTGAGATAGTCATATGTTGCACGCATGGCAACGCCGTAAAATTGCACCTTGAGCCACGCGTCGATATCCGATAACTGCGCGTCGGTGAGGCCGGGCGCGATGGCGGTTTTATTGGAATGATTTCGAACCTTCGGGAAAAGCAGTTCGCCTTTATCGTCATTGAGCACGATGACGGAGCGAATCAGATCCGGACCGATATCCGTGCCTTTCGCCGTCGCGCCGTGGCAGTATCCGCAATTCGCCACGAACAGCGTGTTGCCGCGTGAAACAGCCGCGGGATCCTGTTTGCTGCCGCGAATTGCAGCCTGGGTGCCCTGGATGGTTGCGTTCGCGCCGATTTTCGGAGGCGCCACTCCGGGAACCGGCGTTACCTGGGCTCCTGTCTGCACGACTGTTCCGGCGCACAACGCCAGAGCTAGTGCGCGAATCTTTCGCAGACTCATAACTGCATGCCCTCCTCGTTTCATCTGGTTTCACCGTGCAGTGGAACGCTCAGCGATCCAACGTGTCCGCTCGCTGAATCCCGCACAATAATCGCGACCTTCGCGGCGCCGGCTATCAGCGGCATGGAGAACGGCCACGCCACACCCTGGCTATCGTAATGCGCACGATTGGCGCTGGTAACTTCGAAGTCTTTAACGTCGGATGCCTTAGTCAACGTGTTCCCGCTGTTGTCCAGTTCGACAAACGTCTCGTCGACTCTGCCTGTCCATCCGCCAGGTTGTTGCTTCAGGGATAAGGTCCCAGGGTCCAGGTTGAGAATAATGTTCAGCGTTCCCTGCGGAGTACCTTGCACCTGATTGACGCGCGCTGTTATGCCCACCGCGGCTGAATTCACCTGATTCAGAAGCGCCGACTCTATCTCTCCCTTGTCGCGCGAGGAATCGGGCAGATCGACATTTCCGGCATAATAGCCCTGCCGGTAAAACAGCTGCAATCCGCGACGATTAGCGTTGACGCTGAGAGTGTGGAACTTGTTGTCACGCTCATCGTCAGCCAGATAAAAGGCGAGCGTGTAGGTTATTCGCGAAGCGGCAATTCCTTCTGCCATCGCCGCGTCCAGATCGTTGCGGTTGAAGTACGCCTTGCCGCCGGTCGCGTCGGCAACCTGTTCCATCGTGGCAATTGTGCCTCTGGCCGGACGGCTTCCGGCGAAGAGACCTCGTGAGTCAACGGTATTCACCGCCACATTGGCTTCGTTCAGCGCCGTCAGCGTCTTGTCCCATCCGAACTGTCCCATGTCCTGTATGAGGCGCGCCGGAAACGCCTGCGTTACCCAATACACGCTCTTGCGTCCCGGCACGAGTGCGAGGTGTTCGGCAAGCGCCTGCAGTGAAAGCCTTGCCTGCTCGGAATTCTCATGCCATGTGTATTCGTCTTCCTCGGGCGTCGGTTTGGTCGGATTGATATTGCTCGGAGGATGCGGACGAGCAGCACGGTCCTGAATGCCTATCGGCCAGGGGTCCGGAAACCCTGGCCTTGGCGCCAGACCCTGGGGCTTGTACTTGCTCAGGTTTTTCAGCAACAGGTTGTGATCGGTCGTATAGTCCTGAATCACTGCGAGTCCCCGTCTGCGTACGATCACATAAAGGGCGATTCGCTCATCCGGCTTCAGTTTGCCCATGAGATCCATCACCTGCTGACGCGCGTAGCCTGCGTCTTCGAAGAACGCGTTGACCTGATCGAGCAGGATCACAGTAGAGTGAGCGGGAACTTCCGGCGGTCCGGCATTCCGATTGGAAAATACGTTCGCCGGGAGCGCGGCGGAAGTTGGTGTCACGGGTGCCGGCGCAATCGGTGATGTGGAATTGTCGCGATCAGTCTCGCCGCCATTCGCACCACCATTCAGGCTGAAGATATCGATAGTGCGCGGCCTGCCGTTATCGGTTACGGTGAAATCCTGTTTCGATAAATCCGCAACAGGTTTGTGGTGCGAGTCCGTCACCACGACGTCGATCTGCACCACGCGCGTTTCGGCGTGCATGGTTGGGCCGCTGTCGGGATGTTGGGCGCAGAGCGTTCCGCAAAAGGCCGCCCCGAGCGCAAAGGATATTCGGCATCTCATCACTTCAGCGGCACCGTCAATGACCCGACGTGTCCGGTCTTCCCGTCGCGTACGACGATCGCCATTTTCGCCGCGCCATCCATCAGCGGAATCGAGAAGGGCCACGTTATTCCCTCGTTTTCGTAGTCGATTCGGCTTGCCGACGCAAACTCAAATTGCTTTGTATCGGAAATCTTCGCCAGCGTTCGGCCCTGTTCGTTCAGTTCGACGAAGAGTTCGTCCACGCGACCGGTCCATGCCTCGCCTTTGGCCTTTAAAGACAAGGTGCCCACGTCCAGATTCATGCGAAGGTTCAACGTGCTGCGCGACTCGCCTGGAGCCACGTCGATGCGTGCGGTGATTCCGATCGCCGGTGAATCGATCTGATTCAGCAGAGCCGTCTCCAGCGTTTCCGCGTTATGCACTTTCTCCATGGCCGGATCCGGCATGTCGGTCATCCCTGCGTAATAACCGCGCCGATGCGACAGTTGCAGGCCCGGACGGTTCACCCTGAGCTGCAGCTCATGGAATTTGCCATCGCGCTCGCCATCCGCCAGATAGAAGCCCAGCGTATACGTTCTGCGCGATTCTTCTATGCCTGCCGCCAGGGCTTCTTTACTGCCGCTGGTCCACATACGTCCGCCGGTTTCATCGGCAATCTGCTTCATGACAAGGCGGTTGTCTTCCCAGGCGGAACTCGCGGAATCGGTGGTATCGATGGCGTTCACCGCAACATCCGCTTCATTGAGCGCGGTCATTGTCTTCTGCCAATCTGGAGATTCGTTCCATCTTGTACCCGCAACCGACAGGGGACGAAAACCGGCCGATACCCAGAACACGCTCTTGCGTCCGGGCACAAGCGCGAGATGTTCGGCAACCGCCAGCATCGACAATCTGACGTCTTCCACCGCGTCCTCGTATGGCTGCTCGTCAGGCCGTGCCAGCGCTCCGGAAGGATAACGAGGGGAATTCGTGTAAGGGTCTCCGACTTTGGGCTGGCTGCCGAGCAGTGCCAATTGACCTGGCATGCCCCCGCTCAGCTCGTATGGCTGAGGGAAATATTTCGGAGGCGCTGGCGCGAAAGCAGGAACGTGATCGCTCATGCTCCTCAGCAGCAATTCGCGGTCGGTGGTGTAGTCCTGGATCAGAGTGAGGCCTGCCATCCGATCGATTCCATAGAGTGCAATTCGCTCGTCCGACCTTCCTTTGGCGATGAGGCCGAGCACATTCTGGCGAGTCCAGCGCAATCCGTCCCATTCGCCGCTGGTACGGTCGAGCACGATAACGGTGGATTGACCGGAGGGCGGTGGCGTGGCCTTACGGTTGGAAAAGACCACTGGCGGTTCGCCTTGCGCCAGCCGCACGGTGTTTGGCGGTGTTGAGCCGCTTGTCAGCGAATTGCCGCCCTCGCTGCCTTCGGCGCTGAAAATATCGATGGACCGGAGCTTGCCAGCATCGTCGATAGTGAAATCTTTCTTCGTCAGTCCCATAACCGGCCTGTCATGAGAATCCTTCACGGCGACCTCGATTTGAACCATTCGTGCTTCCGCGTGAAGGGTTGGCATCGGCGAGGAATTGGGAGGGGGAAGTTCGGTGCGCGCGAGAAGTACAGGCGCGGCAGGAATCGGCTGGAAGCTGTTGCGAGTGTCCGCGCTTTCAGGGCGGGGAACGACAGTGGGCACGACAATTTCTTCGGAGACCGCCGGGTGCGCCAACCGAGCGGGCAGGAACGGATCGAACAGCAAACCGGCGCGTGCATGACTGACGATTTGTTTCATGCCGATGCCGGCACTACCTGAAACAGGCTTCGGCACCGCCTCGGGCACATGGGCCTGAACCTGCGGCTCAAGTTGAACGACGGATCTCGCAATCCGGGTCGCGGCAGACACCTGTGCTGCATGAAGCGTCACCACTCCTACTCCGGCCATCAGCAACAATGTCATCGCCCACGCCGTCCCGGCGCAGGGAAGAGTGCCGTAATCGTCGCCGGCGCAATATTTCCCGGGCTCGATTAATCTCCGAACGCGATTCAGCAACGACCCGCCGTTTGCCGCGAGCGCCGTCTTCATACGGGGCGGTTGAACAGATTCCAGCTGCGCCAGTGCCCGCGCGTACGTGAGAGCGTCTCCGCTGGCAGCAACCGCGACATCGTCGCAGCACAATTCACGCTCCGCGCGAATCCGTTCGGACACCCACCAGACCGCGGGGTGATAGAAAAGCACCGCCTCAATCACGGTTTGTGCGACGTTCGCGATGTAATCGTGCCGCCTGATATGCGCCAGTTCGTGCGCCAGCAGCGCCGTGATTTGTTCGGGCGGCAATCCGGTCAGCGCGCCCACCGGCATCAGGATCGCCGGACGCAGCCATCCGATCACCATGGGTACTTCTACCAGAGAAGACACCACCAGGCACACCGGGCGCGAAGTCATCACGCTCGCCGCGATTTCCTCCAGCGTTCGCTGCCATTCGGCGGGCGCCCGGTACGAGGCTGACCTCAGGCGCCTGGTAAATTGCCAGCCGCCGAAAAGGCGAATCGAAAACATCAGTACGCCCGTCGCCCAGACGGCCACAAAGCCCGGCAGCATCCACTGCCATGCCGAGGCCGAAATGTTCCACTGAATGGCCGGCATTGTGGGCAGATTCCCGCCCTGCGGGATGAGCAGGAAAGTGATCGGCGGGGTAACAGCCATGGCCGTGAGCGCAAGGCAAGCCAGCGCGTAACGGCCAGGCGCGGAGAGCGACCGGCCCGTCAGCCTCCGTATCACCGCGTAGATTACGGCGATCGCTGTGCCTTGCCAGAGGAAGTGCAGCAGCGTCCAGCCCAGCTTTTGGACCCAGAGTTCAGAAAGCAACACTTCAGTCATTGGATTTTCCTCGCTTTTCCAGACGATCGAGAATCTGACGAATCTCATCCAGGTCTTTCGCTGACGCACGCTGAGCGGTCAAAGCGCCCAGCACCAGATTCCGGGCCGATCCCTCAAAAACGCGATTCATCAGTTCGCCCGCGAAGCGCGACTGTGCCTGCTCTTTGGAGATCGCCGCCTCGTAGACGTGAGATCGCTGGACCTCGCTTCGTTTCAACAGGCCTTTTTCGTGCATCACCTGCATTTGTTTGAGAGTGGTGGTGTAGCCGGTATCCTTCGCCAGAGCCTCGTGGACTTCGCGTACGGTGCTTGGGCCGGATTGCCACAGAAAGGTCAGGATGCCGAATTCGGCGTCGGAGGGAACAGGAGAAGGCACAGCCGGATCATATTACGATTTGTTGTCGTATGTCAATGGGGATTGCGCGAATGCTTGTTATTGAGTCCTGGGCTCCGGAACCGTTGCGTGCTCGGTCCGGAATCTGGCCGGCGTTATGCCTGTAAAGCGGCGGAAGACTGTGGTGAATTGACTTTGGCTGGCGAAGCCACAGCGATGTGCGACTTCGATGAGCGGCAGGTCTGCATTCGTAAGCAGCTCCTGCGCTCGCTCTATGCGGCGCCGGGAGACGAACTCATGCGGTGTAAAGCCTGTCGCCTGGCGGAACAGGCTGGCGAAGTATGCCGGACTAAGTCCCGCCACCCTGGCGAGGGCCTCAATGGAAAGATCACGCTGGAGCGACTGCTCAATATATTTACGCACCCGGCGTTCGCGGGCCGGTCCAAGGCCGCCGCGAAGGTCGGACGGCAACGCCGCGCTGGCGTTGTAAGCGCGCAGCAGATGGGTTGCCAGCACGGTGGCCACTGAATCGGCATAGTGCCTGTCAATGCTGTGCGCTTCGCATTCGCGATACAGAGCACGTCCCAGTTCCTCAATTAACGGATCGCGGACAAGGTGCACTGCCTGCAGAGCAAAGCGACCTGCATGAAGGATGCGGCCCGCGAGACTGGAAAGGAATTGGTTGCTGAAATAGATGTGGATGAGTATCGCCTGGCGTTTCCACAGTGTGCGATGGGGTTCGCCTGGGGGTATCACAGCAACGACATTTCCGTTTACTTCGCTTCGATCGAGAGAGTGGGAATCGGTCCGCCACTCCATAAAGACGCGGGCCTCCAGCCCAATGCTGACCTGCACACAGTCGTGGGTGTGTTCACGCCATCTGCTGCGCGGCTGGTCTGCCGCGTAGATACCGTAGCCATTGCCTTCAAACCAGACGTGCTGTGAGGGCAGCGGGTCCTCGGCTCCCGCGAGAATGCTGTGCTGGCAAGATGCCATGACGTTTGCACCCCTTTTAACTCTGAAGATTTCAAAATCCTCAGAAAGAACGGGAAAGACCGCGGGTCCGGCTTACGGCGATACTCGAAGTGTTCGAATCGAGAGCAGGGCGAACTCTGCAACGGAAAGGGTAACCCATCAGCCGACCGCTTTATCTTATCAGCGTTTCATCCTCAAAAAGCAGGGGGTTGGCGCAACTGGAGACCGGGCTGGCAGCACCCCGCTGGCTATCCTCAACCACCATGCTGCGTGCTCCCTTCAGCGATTGCGCCATGTGCGAAAAACTATTCGATCGGGTTGCCGATGCGATCGTCGCGAACTCGACGGCTTTGTCGCGCGTTGAAAACGCGCTGCCGGAGGGAGGATGCGGAGTGACCGTCGCGCTCGACGCACTCCGCGAGGCCCGGGAGGCCCGGGAAGAAGCCCTGGCCGATTTCAAATACCACCGTGAGAGCCATCAGGACATGGCTGATGTAGTGGAGCGATCGTGAACGGGCCGCCAGTAGAGCTCCGCATCGCTGATAGCGATGCGCCGCCGTGGCACTGCGCCCTCATCGGGATTGCATATGGGCGCCTGCATGTGAATGCCGACCGCGCTGTTACCGCCGGGACGCGGGTCATCGTCAAATTCAAGGCGGTCACGCTGGTGGCACTCGTCCAGTGGTGCGAACCGAAGGACTCAGGATATCGTCTGTCCCTGAGTGTGACCGCGGAACGGGAGAAAAGGCGACGTGAGCCGCGCCTGCCCATTCAACAGCCTGCCGTCATCATGTCTCTCAGCGACAACACCATTACGGCCGATTGCACGCTCACTGACGTCTCCCGGTCCGGGCTCCGCGTACGCCTCCGCGAGCCACTTGCGGGCGGAACAATGGTCTGTGTCGAAACTCAGGCAACTATTATCGGTGGCGAGGTACGCCACTGCCAGAAGCACCACGAATATCATGAGATCGGCGTGGAGATCACCGACATTCTCACGAACGCCGACACGCCGGACGGTAACATTGGTGTCGTGGAAGCTCTACGCTGGAAACTGGCGGAACTCATCGAGGGTAGGCGGCTGAGCATTGCGAGGAAATTCCTGCGGTGACGCCTCCGAATCCGGTGGGGCTGGCTCCTGTCAACGACCGCCGGTTTGAATATACGGAAAATATTGGTCGGGGCGGGGCGATTCGAACGCCCGACCCCCTGCGCCCAAGGCAGGTGCGCTACCAGGCTGCGCTACGCCCCGACAATTACTGCTCTTTTGATTCTAAACCACTTCCCCGATTTTAGATACTAACGGGTTCGCCAAAATCGTTCAAAAAGCCTCAGACCGTGGCAAAACCGTGACAAAACCCCCTCAGTTGGGACTCTCCGTGTCAAAACCCGGCCAGCCCTCATTCGCCTTCCGGTTCAGTTTCTGTAGTGCCTCCCTTTTCATCAATAGTTTCATCTGCGAATACTTCTTGAACACTTTTGCGTCTCCCTGCCGGAGCAACTGCGTGACCCACTCGTCGGCCACGCCACCGGCGCTTAAACGAGTC
>Ga0182024_10027038_pt1 | contig 10059 bp, 8 predicted proteins | sample P32metaG_FD_120480 | JGI IMG/M metagenome (GOLD analysis project Ga0182024, IMG submission 120480) | Permafrost microbial communities from Stordalen Mire, Sweden - P3-2 metaG (Illumina Assembly) | ecosystem: Environmental > Terrestrial > Soil > Wetlands > Permafrost | place: Sweden: Stordalen...
CGGCGATCGTGGCGGCGATGCATTTCGGCGGCGCCGACGAGATTTTCGTGCTCGGCGGCGTGCAGGCGGTCGCCGCCATGGCGCTCGGCACCGAGACCATCGCGCCGGTCGACATGATCGTCGGGCCGGGCAATGCCTATGTGGCCGAGGCCAAGCGGCAATTGTTCGGCCGCGTCGGCATCGATCTCCTCGCCGGCCCGACCGAGACGCTGATCATCGCCGACGACAGCGTCGACGGCGAGATGTGCGCCACCGACCTTCTGGGCCAGGCCGAGCACGGCCCGACCTCGCCGGCGATCCTCATCACCAATTCGGAAAAACTCGCGCGCGACACCATGCGGGAGATCGAGCGCCTGTTGGCGATCCTGCCGACCGCCGAAACCGCCGGCAAGGCCTGGGCCGATCTCGGCGAGGTCATCGTCTGCGACGACGAAGCCGAGATGGCGCGCGAGGCCGACCGCATCGCCTCCGAGCACGTCCAGGTAATGACGCGCGACCCGGATTATTTTCTTGCCAACATGAGGAACTACGGCTCGCTGTTCCTCGGCCCGCGCACCAATGTCGCCTACGGCGACAAGGTGATCGGCACCAACCACACGCTGCCGACCAAAAAGGCGGCGCGCTATACCGGCGGGCTGTGGGTCGGAAAATTCCTCAAGACCTGCACCTACCAGAGAGTGCTGACAGACGAGGCCAGCGCCATGATCGGCGAAACCTGCTCGCGGCTGTGCATGCTCGAAGGCTTTGTCGCCCACGCCGAGCAGGCCAACGTGCGGGTGCGCCGCTACGGCGGCCGCAACGTGCCTTATGCGCAGGCGGCGGAGTAAACATGATGCCCCAGCTTCTTTTCGTGGGAGATAAAACGCCTCTGTCTAAGCCTGAGGACGTAATTCCCTTCTTGGCCAAAAAAGAAAAGCATTGGAAAGAGGGACGTTCTGCGTACGAGGCCGCGTATAGTTGGTTCACAGCAAAGGATGTGTCTCCAAATCTGCCTCCAAAGATTTGGAATATTATCAAGGACGAGCCAGCATACGCCGGAGCGGTTCTGGAGAAGGCCATCTTCGAGAAGGATACAAAGTTGGACGACCACGGGCGCGATAGCCAGACCGACATTTTAGCTCACTTGAAAACGGACAATGGAAGAGCCGTATTGGGGGTTGAGGCGAAGGTCGACGAAAGCTTCGGTCTGCGGGTGCGTGAGTGGAACGACTACGGAACCGGCAAACTGCGGCGTCTGGTTGGCCTGTTGGATTTGTTGGAATTCAAATCGGTGCCGATAGGGGAACTACGCTATCAACTCTTTCATCGCACCGCTGCCACGCTTCTCGAAGCCAGGGACGTCGGCGCATTTGAAGCGGCGATGGTCGTGCAGTCGTTCGACAAGGGACGAGCCGGCTATGAGGATTTTGTTGCTTTTGCCGATGCGTTCGGGACACCGATATCGTCTGAGGGTAGACTTTCGCGACCAAAGAAGTTGGGTGAGGTGACGATCCGATTGGGTTGGACCGAAAACCCGCTGCGCCTTGCGAAAAGCTGAGATGGACCTTGCCAAAACTCCATCCTTCCGCCTCGACGGCAAGCGTGCGCTCGTCACCGGCGGTGGGCGCGGCATCGGGCTGGCGGCGGCCTCGGCGTTGGCGCAGGCCGGCGCGCAGGTGACGCTCGCGGCGCGCACCCAATCGGAGATCGAGGAGGCCGCCGCGGCGATCCGCGCGCGCGGACAAGAGGCCGAGGCGCTGGTGCTCGACGTCACTGACGTCGAAGCAGCCCGGCGGGCGGTTGCCGAAGCAAGGCCGTTCCAGATCCTCGTCAACAACGCGGGGATGAACCGGCCGGCTCCCTTTCCCGAGGTCAAGATCGAAGACTTCGACGCGATCTTTGCGCTCAACGTGCGCGCCGCGTTCTTCATGGCGCAGGCGGTGGCGGTGCGGCTGATCGAGGCGAAACTGCCCGGCTCGCTCATCAACATCTCATCGCAGATGGGCCATGTCGGCGCCGCGCGCCGCGCCGTCTATTGCGCCTCCAAGCACGCCATGGAGGGTTTTACCAAGGCGATGGCGATCGAGCTCGCGCCGCACAACATCCGCGTCAACAGCCTCGGCCCGACGTTCCTCGAAACGCCGATGACGCGGCCGTTTTTCGAGAACAAGGCATTCCGCGAAGAGGTGCTCGCCAAGATCAAGCTCGGCCGGCTCGGCCAGCTCGACGAACTGACCGGCGCCATCGTCTTCCTCGCCTCCGATGCATCCTCGCTGATGACCGGCTCGGCGCTGATGCTCGACGGCGGCTGGACCGCGGACTGATTGTTTGTTTGATTCGTGGCCAAAGGAGGCGGCACAGTGAGACAAGGGCCGATGCCTGCCGACATGTCATCCCTCGACAAGCCCGAGGTCGCCGAACTCTTGCACCGGGCGCGCGAGATCGCCGGCATTGCGCGCGAGCGGGCGCGCGAGACGGAAGCCGCGCGCCGCGTCGGCGACGACATCATTGCGCGCATGCGGCAGGCGGATTTGTTCCGCATCATGCAGCCGCAGGCTTACGGCGGTTTCGAATACGGTTTTGACGTGTTCGCGCAGGTTGAGGCGACGCTGGCGAGCGGCTGCGGCTCGACCGGCTGGGTCTACGGCCTGCTGGCCTCGCATCAATGGCTGATCGCCTGCTTCCCGCAACAAGCGCAGGACGAGGTCTGGGGCGACCGCGGCGCGCTCGCGGCCGGCACCTACGCGCCGGTGGCGCAGGCCGTGGCGGTCGACGGCGGCTACATGGTGTCCGGGTCGGGCAGCTTCTGCAGCGGCTGCGACAACGCGCAGTGGCAATTCCTCGGCGGCATGATCCCGCAGGGCGGCGGGCCGCCGCGGCCGGGATTCTTCCTGCTGCGCACCGCCGACATCGCCATCGACGACAACTGGCACACGATGGGGCTTGCCGGCACCGGCAGCAAGACCATCGTCGCCGACAAGGCCTTCGTTCCGAGCCATCGCGCGCTCGCCTTCGCCGAACTCGCCGACGCCACCGCGCCCGGCATGCGCGCGCACGCCAATCCGCTCTACAAGCAGTCGTTCCTTGCAGTGCTGCCGGTCACGATCGTGGCGCCGGTGCTTGGCATGGCGGAGGGGGCGCTTGAGGCATTTCTCGACATGGCGAGAGTGCGCACCACGCGCGGCGCCGTGACCGGCGGCAATCGCCGCATGGCGGAGCTGACGACCGTGCAGCTGCGCGCCGCAGAGGCTGCCGCCTGCATCGACGCCGCCAGGCTAATGATGTTCCGCGATCTCGCCGACGCCGCCGCAACGGCCGCGCGCGGCGAGGCCGTCAGCGTGGACGTGCGGCTGCGCAATCGCCGCGACCAGGCGTTCTGCGTGCGGCTCCTGACCCGGGCGATCGATGCGCTGTTCCTCGCCGCCGGCGGCCAGGGCCTGTTCCTCGACCATCCGCTGCAGCGGTTCTGGCGCGACGCGCACGCCGCCGGCTCGCACATCAGCCTCAACTGGGATGCGACCGGCAGCATGTTCGGCCAGTACATACTCGGCCTCGAGCCCAAGGGGCAATACTGAATTTCGCCAGCGCGCCCGCGCAAGACCTCAAGCCGAGATCGGATAAACCGCCGGCTCGCCGCTGAGCACCCGCGCCACGTCGCTCGCGCACTTGGTCTGCAATTCCTCGAGCGCCTCGACGGAATAGAATGCGGTGTGCGGCGTGAGGATCACGTTGTCGCGGCCGAGCAGGCCTGAATCCTTTGCCGGCGGCTCGGTCGCGAGCACGTCGAGCGCGGCGCCGCCGAGCTGGCCGGCGTCGAGCGCGGCGATGAGCGCCGCTTCGTCGACCAGCGGCCCGCGCGCGGTGTTGATGAGGAACGCGCCCTTCTTCATCTTGGCGAAGACGGCGGCGTTCATGAGGCCGCGCGTCGCCGGCAACAAGGGCGCATGAACCGAAATGAAATCGGAGCGCGCCAGCAGGTCGTCGAAGCTCACGCCTTCGACGCCGGCCGCCGCCAGCACGGGCGCGGCCACATAAGGATCGTGGCTCAAAACCTGCAAGCCGAACGCCCTGGCCTTCGGCGCCAGCGCGCGCGGAATGTTGCCGAAACCGATGAGGCCCAGCACCTGGCCTTCAAGCCGGCGCAGCGGCACGATCGGCGCCACCTCCCAGCGGCCGGATTGCACCAGCTTGTTGGCGAACGTCACCTTGCGGGCGAGCGCCAGCAGCAGCGCCATGGCATGGTCCGACACTTCGCGCAGGCAGTAATCCGGCACGTAGTTGACGGCGATGCCGAGCGCCTTCGCCGCCGGCAGGTCGATATTGTCGACGCCGAGGCCGAAGCGGCCGATCGCCCGGCAGCGCGTGAGTTGCCGCAGCAGTTCGCCCGGCAACCTCGCATAGGTGACGAGTATAGCGTCGGCGTCGCGCGCCACGGCGAGAATGTCCTCGGCGTCCGGCGTCTTCGCCATGCAGTATTCGGGATCGAGCCGCGCCAGCGCCTTCCTGGCCGGGTCGAGCGACGGGAACGGGCTGTCGGTGACGGCGATCAGCGTACGCGGCATGAGGCGCTCCGAACGATCACAGGGCGAACACCTGCGGATTGACGCAGTTCGGCAATTTGTGGCCGGCGAGGAACGCCAGGATGTTGTCGGCCACCATGTTGGCCATGGCCTCGCGCACCTCCGGCGTCGCACTGCCGAGATGCGGCGTCAGCACGACGTTGGTCATCTTGCGCAGCGCCTTGTCGATTTTTGGTTCGTGCTCGAACACGTCGAGGCCGGCGCCGGCGATCTGCTTCTTGGTCAGCGCGCGCACCAGCGCGGCCTCGTCGACGAGCGCGCCGCGCGCGGTGTTGATCAGGAAGGCCGATTTTTTCATCAAGCCGAGCTCGCGGGCGCCGATCTGGTATCGCGTCGCGTCGTTGAGCGGCGAGTGAACCGAGACGAAGTCGGATTCGCGCAGCAACTGCTCGAGCGGCACGTAGGTGAGGCCGGCCTCGCGTTCCTCGCTTTCCGGCTTGCGGCGCGGCGTCCAGTAGAGGACGCGCATGGAAAAGCCGTGGGCGCGGCGCGCCACCGCCTTGCCGATCAGGCCGCCGCCGCCGATGAGCCCGAGCGTCCTGCTCCATACGGAGGCGCCGAGCAGATGACCTGACTGGCCGCCGGGAAATTTTCCGGCGCGCACCAGCCGATCGGCCTCGATCATCCGCCGCGCCACGGCGATCATCAGCCCGAAAGTCAGATCGGCCGTCGCTTCGGTGGTCAGCGGCGCCGTGACGGTCACCGGAATGCGCCGCGCCGTCGCCGCCGCGACGTCGATGTTGGACGGCGTGATCGATTGCGCGGCGATCAGGCGCAGGTCCGGGTTGGCCTCGATCACGGCGCGATCGATTTTGTCGTGGAGGAGGCAGAACAGAATGTCGGTCTTGCGCAGCTCGGCGATCAGCGTGCGCTTTGGAATGATGCGGCTGGAATCGGCAAACACCTTGACGGCGGCTGCGGCGCGCAGGCGCGCAAGCGCATGCGCCGACACCGGCTGGGTCACGAAGATGCGCGGCCGGGCGGGCTTTTTCGGCATCAGTCGAGCCACCGCACCACGCCGGCGACGCCGTCGACGGCGACCTGCGCGCCGTCCGGAATGCGCCGCGTCGCGTCGTTGACGCCGAGCACCATCGGAATGCCGCGCTCGCGGGCGAGCGAGGCGAGATGCGAGGTCGAGCCGCCGAGTTCGGCGACGACGCCGGCGACGCGCGGCAGCACGTGGCTCAGCGCCGGACCGGCAACCCGCGTGACCAGAACGTCGCCGGGCGCGACGCGAGCGAGCTCGCATTCGCAACTCACCACCACGGCGCGGCCGCAGCCCCAGCCGATGCCGGCCGGATGGCCGTTGAGGCCGGGATGCTTGAGCCAGATCTCGTCCGGCACATGGGCCGGCTCGACGCGGAGCGGCCGCGCCTGCAGGAGCTTGAAGCCCGCCTCGTCGAGCGCCCATTCGATCTCGACCGGCATGGCGAGGACGCCTTCCGCCTTGCGCATGAGGCGGCCGAGGGTGGTCGCCTGGCCGGCTTCGAGGCAGGGCGCGCGGATGAGCGCCGCGGGCACCGCCTGCGGCGCGAGGCCCGCGCCATGCGTGCAGGTCTCGCGGTGCTGCTTGCGGCCGGCTTCGTTGCTGCGCACGAAACCGTGGCGGCTGAGCACGATGCGGTCGGGCACCACTTCGCCCTGCGCGATCGCCGAGCCGAGACCCCAGGTGGCGCTGATGAGCATCTGCCCGTCGGCGGTCTCGCTCAAGCCGCCGCCCGAGGCGCGTGCCGCAATGAGCGGCTGCACCAGGACCGCCATCGCGGTGCCGGACGGATCGAGGCCATGCTGCGCCATGTAGCGCCGCGCATTGGTGGTCCACAGCGCCGCCCAGCAGGCGCGCAGCGCGGTGAGGAATTCGGTCTCGTCATCGATGCCGAGAAAGCTCTCGAACTGGCCGGCGAAATTGGCGCCGGCGCGGTCCTCGATCAGCGCCGAGGAGCGCACCGCCGCGGGTCGTTGCTCGGCGCGCCAGGCGGCGAGGATGTCGGCCAGGAGGTCGGGCGCGACATCGCTCTGATAGAGTTTTAGCCGGATCTCGACCGCGAGGCGGCGCTGCGTCGGCGTATCCGCATCGGCGTATTGGCGCTGCGCATCCTCGAGGCCGAGATGGCGAAGCTGCCGGCGGTAGGCCTCGGCGGTGATGCAGAAGCCGCCCGGCGTCGGCAATCCGGCGTGCGCCAGCGTCGCGAGATTGGCGGCCTTCGGGCCGACGCAGTCGGGGTCGGTCGCGGCGGGCGACAACAGAGGAAGGATGAAAGAAGGCGCCATCAGCTCATGCCTCAACCGGTCACGCTGTGCCTCAACCCGTCACCCTGAGGTGCTCGGCGCAACGCGCCGAGCCTCGAAGGGCGACGGCCCCGGCGCCGTGGCCGCATCCTTCGAGGCTCGCTGCGCTCGCACCTCAGGATGACGGCACCTAAGCCTGCGCAATCACTACTTCACGCACCAAAAACTTGCGCAGTCACTACTTCACATGGTCGCCGTAGCCGGGCAGCGGATCGACCACGGTGATCTGCTTGACCGGAAAATTGGAGACGATCTCGATCGAGTCCTTGTGCACGATCAGCATCTCTTCGATGCGCACGCCGTAGCGGAAGCGCTGGCCGTGCTGGGTCTCGAGCGCAAAGGTCATGCCCTGCTTGATCTCGACCGGATGATCGAGCGACCAGATGCGCGAGATCACCGGCGGGTCGTACTGCGCGAGGCCGAGGCCGTGGCCCCACAGGTTGGCGGCGGCCTGGTCCTCGTCCTCGTAGCCCCAGGTCTCCATCGCCGACGGCCATTTCAGCGCGATGTCGCGCGTGGTGGCGCCGACCTTCACGGCGCCGATCGAGTCGTAGAGCCACTTGAGCGCGGTTTCGTAGGTGTCCTTCTGCTCCTGGCTCGGCTCCTTGCCGACGCAATAGGTGCGGTAGTAGCAGGATTTGTAGCCGTTCCAGGTGAGCGCGGCCAAATCCATGAACACGATGTCGCCGGGCTGGATGATGCGGTCGGAGAAGTTGCGCCAGTTCGGCCAGGTGTTCGGGCCGGACGACACGATGACGTCCTCGACGTCCTCCATGCCGGGGATGTTGTAGAGATATTGCATCAGGTGCGCGGTGACCTGGTTCTCGGTGACGCCGGGGCGCAGGAACTTCATGCATTCCCAATGGGTGGCGTCGCCGATGGCGCCGACGATGCGGAAGCATTCCTGCTCGTCCTCGTTCTTGACGGCGCGCGCATCCATCATCGCGCTCATGCCGTCGGTCCAGTTGATGTTGTTGTCGCGGAAGATGTCGATCATGTTGATGTCGATGAAGTCGACGCCGAGTTTTTGGCCCCCGACGCCGTTCTCCCGCATCGCCTGCATCAGCGCCTTGGTGAACTTGGTCACCTGCTGGGTCGAGGCTGGGCCGGCCGCACCCTTGATCCAGGCGAAGGAGTGGCGCACGTTCTCTTTCGGGATCCACGGCGAATGTTTTTCGATCTGGAAGCCGAGGTCGCCCTGCTCGAACAGGATCGGCGCGCCGTCGCCGCACAGCATGGCGTAGCGCAGGCCCGGCTTGAGCCGATTCCAGCCCGGCGTCAGGGTGCCGGTCAGGTAGCGGACGTTCTCGTCATACATGCAGAGCAGGGCGCCGAGGCCGTGCTTCTTCATCATCTCGCGGGCCCGTTCGGTCCGGTATCTGCGCAGGCGGTCCCAGTTGACGCGTTGCTGCCAATCCATCCCGGCGATGCCGAAATTCGCTCCCATGGCGCTCTCCACTCTGCATTCCACATTCCACGCGCTGCCACCTCTGTCCGAAAAAAGGAGAGCATGCAAGATGGCGGCGCTGTGCCGCAGAGGGATTTCCGCAGCGATTTGAAGTCACAGGCGCTATCCTTAGAACCGTTGTTGATGGGGCAGAACCATGACTAAGATGACGCGGCGCAGCCTGACCCGCGGCGCGGCAGCCGGCCTTGCCGGCGCGATCGCCGCGCCCGCCACTCCCGCCACTCCCACCTTGGCGCAGACCGACAAGCGCCGCTGGCGCATGGTGACCTCGTGGCCGAAGCGGCTCCCTGGTCCCGGCATGTCGGCCGAGCGGCTGGCGCAGCGCATCGGCGCGCTGTCGGGCGGCCGGTTCGAGATCACGGTGTCGGCCGCGGGCGAAGTGGTGCCGGCCTTCGAGGTGCTCGACGCGGTCGGCTCGGGCGTCGCCGAGATGGGGCACACCGCCGCGTTCTACTGGCAGGGCAAGGAGCCGGCCGCGGCATTCTTCACCACGGTGCCGTTCGGGCTGACGCCGAACGAGCACGTCGCCTGGATCGATGCCGGCGACGGACAGGCGCTGTGGGACGAGCTTTATGCGCCGTTCGGGGTCAAGCCGTTCATGGGCGGCAATACCGGCGTCTGCATGGGCGGCTGGTTCCGCCGCGAGATCAAGAGCCGCGACGACGTGCGCGGCCTTAAGCTGCGCTCGCTCGGCCTCGGCGGCGAAGTCTATCGCCGGCTCGGCGCCATCCCGCAGACCACCTCGCCCGGCGAAATTTTGGTGGCGCTGCAGTCCGGCGTGATCGACGGCGCGGAGTTCGTCGGGCCCGGCTCCGACATCGCGCTCGGCCTCTACCGCTTCGCGCCGTTCTACTACGGCCCCGGCTTCAACAAGCCGAACGGCACCGGCGAGTGCATCGTCGGGCTCAAGGCCTGGGAGACGCTCGACGCCGAGACCAAGGCGATCGTGGCGCACGCCTGCGCCGCGGAAGCCTCCTTCGCGCTCGCCGAGATGGAGCGCCTCAACATCGAGGCGCTGGCGACGCTGACCAGCCGCGACAACGCGCAGCTGCGCAGCTTCCCGCCCGACCTCATCGCCGCGGCGCGCACGACCGCGCGCGACGTGCTGGCCGAACTCGCCGGCAAAAGCGCCGGCGCCCGCAAGGTGCACGATTCCTACACCGCCTTCCGCGAGCGCGTCTCCGCCTGGTCGCGCATCTCGCTCCAGGCGGTGCTGGAGGCGCGGCAGGGGTGACGGACGCGTAGACCGACTTACCGTCCGTCGTGGCCGGGTTTGTCCCCGGCTATTTCTCCACCTCATGGCCGGCGGCCCATATTCCAGGCAGCACTTTGTTTTGGCTGGCTGCTGAATACGCAGACCCTTTGCAGCGGGTAGAGCGTTTCGGTACGTTCAACCTACCCTACAGGAGATGCCGTGTGCGAACCTATCTCACTATCAAAAATTATCGCTGCTTTGTCAGGCCAGTAACGATCGAGCTGACCAAGGGCTTTACTGCCTTTGTTGGAATTAATAATGCAGGTAAATCTACCATTATGCGTTTCTTGTTCGAATTTCGGCCTTTCTTCGCTCTTCTTACCAACCACAATAATGTCGTCGCCATAGTACGCAGTAGAATTTCATAGAGGTGGTCCCATTTCCTGAGACAGCCGGCTAAGGTGGATTCGCCGATGCAGAGGACGGACCACCATGAGGACGCGGAGACGGTTTTCGGCTGAGTTCAAAGCCAAGGTCGCGCTTGAGGC
>Ga0182024_10027039_pt1 | contig 10059 bp, 6 predicted proteins | sample P32metaG_FD_120480 | JGI IMG/M metagenome (GOLD analysis project Ga0182024, IMG submission 120480) | Permafrost microbial communities from Stordalen Mire, Sweden - P3-2 metaG (Illumina Assembly) | ecosystem: Environmental > Terrestrial > Soil > Wetlands > Permafrost | place: Sweden: Stordalen...
GCCGCGCTCGGTATCGGTGGGTCCGTAATCGGCGCCGCCCGCGACATCGCCCGCGCCAGTTCCCACTTCGCCGTTCAACCAGATCAGATTGAAATAAACTTTGTACGCCGCGATGAAATATTTATCGTCGCTGGTGGTCAGGGCCTTTGAAACCAGTTTATATTCGACATTTTGAAGCCTCTGATCCATCTGCGCACCGGCTTTGAGCAACGCGGATTTCGCGGGATCGGCCGCCAGGTTCGGGCGCATGTCCTCGAGCTGCTTCCGCATGGCTTCCATCTGATTCACCATGGCCGAAACGGTGTTGATGTCGTCGCGGATACGAAGCTGAAACTTGACGCCGGATTCGATCTCGGCGGGCGATCCCGTGGTTCCCGGCGCACGCACGACTTCGAGAGCCTGCGAGTAGGTTTCCCCGTCGACCGTCAGCCGGATACTGTATTTCCCCGGCGCCGCCACCGGGCCCACCTGCGCTTGCGCCGCGCCCCAATGCGTGATCGGGCGCGTCGTCTGGCCGCGGAATCGCGGCTCTTCCCAGATGTGCGGATCCTCGGGAGGCGTGGTGCGCAGCGCGATGAGATTCGGCGCATCGTAATGCAAATCCCACTGCGCGCGATTTAATCCAGCATGCGTGGACGCGCGCAATTGGCGTACGACTTTTCCATTCGAATCGACAATCGCGGCCTGCACCGAGCCCTTCGGTGCGGCCTTCAGATTGAAGTTGACGAACGCCCGGCCGCCGCCCAGTATGCGGACGGTCGATCGCGGCGCGAACAGGCTCACCGAGGTATCCGAGCCGACGCCCTTCGCCATCTGCTCGAGCGGCGTGATGTCGTCGAGGATGTAAATCCCGCGGCCGTAAGTCGACACCACCAGATCGTGCGCCTGCTTCTGCACCACGGCCCAGGAAACCGGTGCGTGCGGCAGTCCCGTTTGTTGATTCACCCAGTGCGCGCCGTCGTCGAGCGAATAATAGAGAGCGTTGCCGGTTCCCGCAAACAGCAGCCCCTTGCAATTCGGGTCTTCGGCGACGACGCGCACGTACGACAACTGGCTCTTCGGCAATCCGCCGCTGATTTTGGTCCACGTCGCGCCGAAATCGGCGGTCTTGAAAATGAACGGATCGCGATTGTCCATCAGATGCGCATCCACCGACGCATACGCAGTGCCCGCATCGAAAAACGACGGCTGGATGCTGGTTACCGTGCCCCAAACGGGCATGCCGGCGACATTTTTCGTCACGTCGTTCCACTTCGCGCCGGCATCTTTCGTGTACCAGATCTTGCCGTCGTTGGTGCCGGCCCAGATCAGGCCCTTTTCGACCGTCGACGGCGCGATCGCGAACACCACTTCACCGTAAAACTGCCCGAGATTATCGCCCACAAGACCACCCGATGACAGGTTTCGCGAAGGGTCCTGGGTCGAAAGGTCGGGACTGATCACGCTCCAGCTTTGGCCGCCATTGCTGGTCTTGAAAATCACCTGGCAGCCGAAATAAACCGTATTGTGATCGAACGGATCGATCGCCAGCGGCGCGGTCCAGTGGCAGCGGTATTTAGTATCGTTCGGCGGCGAATCGAGCGTGTGCAGCCACGGGCTCACCGATCGCGCCAGCTTGGTTTTCGCGTCCCAACGCGTCACTTCGTCCCCGTAACACGATGCCCACACGATATTCGGATCGGTGGGATCGGCGTAGGTGAATCCCGATTCGCATCCGCCCATGCCGCGATCCCAACCCGGCTCGGGCGACCGTCCGAATCCGCCGAACCCGACCTGCACCGAAGGCCCGCGCATGGTGGTCGAGTCCTGCATGTTGGTGTAGAAATAATACGGAGTCTGGTTGTCGACCGAGACGTGATACATTTGCCCGATCGGCAGCGTCACGCGATTGAATCCTCGGCCGTGCGAAGTCGTGATCATCATTCCCGCGTCGTTGGTGATCACGAAACGGTCGGGATTGGTTGCGTCCCACCAGATGTCGTGATTGTCGCCGCCCCAGGAATTCTGCGCGCGGAAAGTCTCGCCGGCGTCGATCGAAACATGGAACGAGCTGTTCGACACCATCACTTCCTTGTCGTTCGAGGGTGACACCGCGAGATGGATGTAGTAGCCCGCGCGGCCGATCAGCGCGCGATCCCAGTTGACCACGCGCCAGTTCGTGCCCCCGTCGTCGGAGCGCCACAGCGAACCTTGATCGGCGGTCTGGATCAGCGCGTACACGCGATCGGAGTTCGACGGCGCCACCGCGACATCGATTTTTCCAAGCGGCGAGTGCGGGAGTCCAACCGCGGTCACGCGGCTCCAGGTGGACCCGCCGTCGCGCGACACGTACACCCCGCTGCCCGCGCCCCCGCTGAACTCGCCATAGGTGTGCATCTCCACCTGCCATGTCCCGGCGTAAATCACGCGCGGATTCTTCACGTCGATCGACAGGCCGGAGCAGCCCGTGTTTTCGTCCACGAACAACACCCGCTCCCAGTGTGCGCCGCCGTCGATCGTGCGGTAGACGCCGCGCTCCTGCTGCGGCCCGGTCATGCGGCCCAGCGCGCACGCGAATACGATATCGGGATTGGCGGGATGAATCAGCACGCGCCCGATCCGTCCGGTTTCATCGAGCCCCATGTGCGTCCAGCTTCGGCCCGCGTCGGTCGATTTGTAAATGCCGTCGCCCATCACGTCGCTGTCGCGAATCGCCCAGCCTTCGCCGGTGCCTGCCCACACGATATCCGGATTGGTCGGCGCGACCGCGAGCGAGCCGATCGCCGCTACCGGCTCGTTATCGAAAATCGGCGTCCAGTCGAAGCCGCCATCGCTCGACTTGAAAATTCCGCCCGCAGCGGCGCCGGCGTAGTACGTATTGATGTCGCCGGGCACGCCCGCGATCGAGGCGATGCGGTTCCCCGCCATCGGTCCGACGAAGCGAAAACGAAACGTGTCGATCGCCGCCGGACTCTGGCCGCGCCGCTGCGAACTCGCTGGCAGTGCCGCTAGAGCGAGGGCGAACAAAAAGGAAAAAAGCCTGGAGTGCCGCATAAGTGGTGTCCAAATCATTCTACAACCTCAGTTTTTCCCGAATCTCACCGGGCGAACGTTTTCGGCCGCGGCGGTATCTAGCAAGCGAGGATTCTCTTTTTTATGGACAGCGTTCATGAGCTTCAGCAAAACCGGGGATGGCTGATCGCGTTCGGGATCATTGCCATCGTAGCCGGATTCGCCGCGATTACGTACTCCTTTCTCGCGACCCTGGTTTCGGTGATCTTTCTTGCGTGGCTGTTGATCTTCGCGGGCGTGCTCGAATGCGTCTACGCGATCCGGCATCGGGAGCGCGGCCATCTGATTCTTTACCTGCTCGAAGGGATTCTGGGGATCGTAGTCGGCGCGCTACTGCTTCAAAGCCCGGAGCGCGGAGCGGTCGTGCTCACGCTGCTGCTGGCCGCCTACTTCGTGCTCGCCGGGATCTTTCGCATCGTGGGCGCGCTCGCCTTCCGTCTTCCGCATTGGGTATGGGTTCTGGCAAGCGGGATCATCAGCCTCGCGCTCGGAATCGTCGTGTGGGGTGGATGGCCGCTGACGGGTCTGTGGGTGATCGGCCTGTTTATCGGAATCAACCTGATTTTCGGCGGATTCGCGAGATTAATGCTCGGGCTCGCGCTGCGGCCGCACGGGTTGTCGCCGCAGCCGATTTAGCCGGCGCACTCAAACTTTGCCAACCGAACGGGCGCCGTAACGTTCTTCTTGCAGGGGAGTATTTCCTGCATGCGAAGGTTGGCTATCCTCGTCTTCACAGCGGCGGCGTTCGGACAAACGAAGGATGTCGGCCCGCCCCTCATTGTCTCGGACATCCCTAACTTCTGGAGCGCCTATGACGCCAGCCAACCGGGCAGCCGGGAAGAGGCTTTTCAAAAACTCTACCTGGATCGCGCTTCGCCCGGTCTGCGGGATTTCATCAAGCTTCGTATCGGGTCGGCCAAGAGGTTGGCAGGCGCGGTAGACCGGCAGTATCCCAGGTTTTACGCAAGCGTTCGCCCCTATACGCTGGAGGTGGAGAAGCAGGCGCCCGTAATTGCCCGCTATCTTGCCCGATATCGCGAATTATACCCGGAGGCGCACTTTCCGCCAGTCTATTTCGTAATCGGACGTCTGACCAGCGGCGGCACCACCAGCGATCGCGGCTTGCTGATCGGAACCGAAGTCAACTCGCTCGGACCGGACGTGGATTCGAGCGAAATCGACCCGTCTTTCCGGCGCGCAATGGGAACCGCTGAACACATTCCGCTGATCGTTGTGCACGAACTGACGCACACGCAGGCGTCCGAGGCGCAGCCGGGAGATCTACCCGAATTGCTGCGCGCGTGTCTCTCCGAAGGCGCGGCCGATTTCATGACAGAGCTGGTGGCGTCGAGCTCGATCAACGCCTATATAAAGGAATGGGCGGAACCCCGGCGCGAGGAACTCTTCCGGCGGTTCGCGCGGGACCTGGAGACCAACCCGAAGGGGACCTCCGGGTGGCTATTCAATTACGACAACGTCAAAGAGGAACCGGCTGACCTCGGCTACTGGATCGGCGCCGAAATCTGCCGGAGTTACTATGCACAGGCTCAAGATAAACGGGCTGCCGTCCGCGAAATCGTCACGCAGGCACACCCGGAGACGATTGTGCGCGGCAGCGGCTACGCATGGCTGGTCAAGCCGGCGCCGTGAGAAAAAAGACACGCCGCGAGCGCACAACTATGACCCCGGGCAGCTTACCCGCATATCTTTCTCCTGGAATTCCTGCCAACCGGACCGACGCTGTAACGTTTCCTATGCAGAGGAGTATTCCATTGCATGGGACACCTGTGGCAAGACGTCCGCTTCGCCTTCCGCACTCTTAAAAAGTCGCCGATTTTCGTGGTGGTTGCGATTCTGTCGCTCGCTTTAGGCATCGGAGCGAACACGGCCATCTTTACGCTGGTCGATCAGGTCCTGCTGCGTCTGCTGCCGGTGAAAGACCCGCAGCAGCTCGTGCTCTTCTGGGGCCGCGGCCAACACTATGGCAGCAACAACGGCCAATACAGGATCTCCTACCCGATGTACGCCGATTTCCGCGACCACAACCAGGTTTTCAGCGGAATGTTCGGCACGCACGGTACGTCGATGAGCATCGCGTCCGACGGGAAAACCGAGCGAGTCGAGGGCGAAATGGTCACGGGCACGTATTTCCCCGTGCTCGGCGTGCACGCCGCGATCGGCCGCGTGTTCGATCCCAGCGACGACCAGACTCCCGGCGGCGAGCCTTATGCGGTGCTCAGCTATCGTTATTGGATCAGCCGGTTCGCGGGAAGTCCCAGCGTGATCGGCAAGAAGCTGATCATCGATGGATATCCGTTCACCGTCGTCGGCGTGAGCCAGGCCGGCTTCGACGGCACCGACCCCGCATCTTCGCCGCAGATTCGCGTGCCGATCATGATGAACGATCAAATGAACCCGGTCGGCTCCACATTTGACTACAACTTCAAGTCGCGGCGCGGCCGATGGGTCCGGGTCTTCGGTCGATTGAAGCCCGGCGTGACCATCCCACAAGCCAAGGCCTCGCTCCAGCCGTACTTCCATCAAATGCTCGAGATGGAGGTTCAGGAGAAGGCGTTCGCGAATACCGCGCCCGAAACCAGAGCCAACTTTCTGCGCATGTGGATCGATCTGCTTCCGGCGTCGCAGGGCCGCTCGAATCTGCGCGAGCAATTTTCGAGTTCGCTCCTGGTGCTCTCCGCGATTGTGGGGCTGGTGTTGCTGATCGCATGCGCCAACGTCGCCAATCTACTGATCGCGCGCGCGACTGCCCGCCAGAAGGAAATCGCCGTGAGACTGGCGCTTGGCGCGGGCCGAATCAGAATCGTTTCGCAATTGCTGGTGGAAAGCCTCATGCTATCGATCGCAGGCGGCGTCGCGGGATTGCTGCTGGCCGTGTGGATGGATCGCGCCTTGATCGCGTTCATGCCGCAGGGCGACAGTCCGCTTGCGATTTCGAGCCTCCCGGATTGGAGAATTCTGGTCTTTACGCTGGGCGTGTCCGTACTGACCGGACTGATTTTCGGATTGATTCCGGCGCTGCAATCCACCCGGCCGGAACTCGCCGCAACGTTGAAGGATCAGGTCGGCTCGATCGCGGGCGGGACGGCGGTGGGGTTGCGAAAGGCCCTGGTCGCGGCGCAGGTGATGCTATCGCTGCTGCTGCTGATCGGCGCGGGGCTGTTTATTCGCAGTTTGAGCAATCTGAAGGACGTCAATCCGGGATTCCGCACCACCAATCTGCTGACCTTCGCAATCGACCCCGTGACCAACGGCTACAAACCCGACCGCAGCCTGGATTTCTACCGGCAGTTGCAGGACAATCTGGACGCCATTCCCGGCGTCGAATCGTCCAGTTTCGCGGTCGTGCCGATCCTGAGCGGCGATGAGTGGGACAACAGCGTTGCCGTGGAGGGATTCAAGACCAAACCGAATGAGTGGATCGACCCCCACATGAACTATGTCGCGCCGGACTATTTCAAGACGATAAATACGCCCCTTCTGCTCGGACGCGATTTTCGCGCGACCGATGTAAAAGGCTCGCCCAAAGTCTGCATCGTGAACGAGAAATTCGCCCGGAAGTATTTCAAAGACGGCAACGCGCTTGGCCGCCACATCGGAATGGGCGGCAATCCGGGGACCAAGCTCGATATCGAGATCGTCGGGATCGCGCGCGACACCAAATACGAAAGCATGCGCGATGAGATCCCGATCGAGGTCTACCAGCCGTATCAGCAAATGGATTTTGTGCTCGGCATGTCGGCCTACGTCCGCACCGCGCGCGAACCGGAGCAGGTTTTTTCGGCGATCCGGCAAACCGTCAACCGCATCGATCCGAATATGCCGGTGTTTCAGATGAAGACGCTCGAAACGCAAATGGACGAATCCCTCATCACGGAACGGCTGGTCGCCAGCCTGTCGAGCGCGTTCGGATTTCTGGCTACGCTGCTTGCCGCGGTCGGATTGTACGGCGTGATGGCCTACATGGTGGCGCAGCGGACCCGCGAAATCGGCGTGCGCATGGCATTGGGCGCCGCGCGAAACGACGTGATCTGGCTGGTGATGCGGGAAGTGCTTCTGCTCGCTGGAATCGGGATCGCCGTGGGATTGCCGGCGGCGTGGGCGCTTTCGCGTTTCGTCAAATCGCAGCTTTACGGAATCGCGCCGACGGATCTCTTCACAATGGCGCTTGCCACTGCCGGGATCGCGGCCGTGGCGCTGCTTTCAGGCTACCTGCCGGCGCGGCGCGCCACGCGGATCGATCCCATGCGGGCCCTGCGCTGGGAATGAAGCGCAGCGGAATCAATTAAAAGCCCGGCGGAATTCAATTAAAGCCCCGCGCTGCCGGGGCGATAAGGGCAGCGTGGAACCTCGGAACATTCAAAATCGTCGCGTGGAACAACGCAGAGAACGCCGGCTTCCGGCCGATACGCCGGTTACCATAACCGTCCTGGGCATTCTGGGAGACCCGTCCGCGGCGGGCAGCGTCGTAGACATGTCGGGCAGCGGTCTGCGGCTGAAGCTGCCTCTGCCGATCCCCTGCGGCGCGCCGGTCAAGGTGGAGACGAGCGACCTGCTGATGGTGGGCGAGGTGGTTCGCTGCGAGGCGCAAGGCCCGGTGTACTCGGTCTCTGTGCACTTGTCGCAGTCGCTGGGTGCGCTTTCCGAACTGGCCCGGCTGAATCGCGCGCTGCTCGGGCGCGAAGTCGCGTCCCCGCGCGACGCAAAATAAGAACTCACGCGCCAAGATGCGGAGATCGGCCACGTCACAGCAAGGCGCATTTTTTGGAATTTGCTTCCGTGGTATGATCGCCGAAATTGTCGATGGCCGATTCCGTATACATCCCGGGACTTGCGGTCGGTGACTCGGAGGTTGGGGTTGCGCGGCGGCACTCGGCACTGGTGCGCATCACGCACTGGATCAATGCGCTCAGCTTTATCGGCCTGGTGGTCAGCGGGATCGGCATCCTGCTGGCGCACCCTCGCTTTTATTGGGGCGAGACGGGCGGCCTCGGAACTCCCTCGATCTTCGACTTGCCGCTGCCGTTCATGTTGGGCGGACCATCCGGGTGGGGCCGGTATCTGCACTTTCAATCGGCGTGGGCTTCGGTATTGACGGGATTGCTGTACGTAGCATCGAGCTTCGCCAATCGGCATTTTGAGAAGAATCTGGCGCCGTCGAAGGGGGATCTGACGTGGGGGTCCATTCGTCGGACCGCCGCGGGTCAACTGCGTTTCTGGCGATCTTCCGATGAATCGGCGCTGCGCTACAACGTCATTCAACGGATGGTTTATCTGACCGTGATTTTCGTTCTGTTCCCGCTGATGATCTGGACGGGCCTGGCGATGTCTCCCGCGGTCACTTCGGTTTTTCCGGCGCTGGTGACGATACTTGGCGGACACCAGTGCGCGCGCACGATTCACTTCTTTGGCGCGATTGCGCTGGTTGTTTTCGTTCTCATCCACATTGCGATGGTCTGGCGCGCGGGGTTCCGGAAGCGGGTCGGCGCGATGATCACGGGGCGTGTGGTTGCCGGAAAGGAGCGTTTGTGAGCAGTTCATTTTCGCGGCGCAAGCTGATCACCGCCGGGTTGACCGCAGCCGGAGGCGCCGCCGGGCTGGCCGTTGCCGCGCGGATCGCCAATCGATACGGGCTCATCCCGCCGGATTGGAGCGGCATCTACGGACCAGGCGAAACGTTGACCTACGCATGCCAGCGGATCTTGACGTCGCACCATTCGCTCGCTCGCGAATTCAGCCGCAGCGAGATTTCGAAAGTCGCGCAGGTGAGCGGCGCGATTCCCGTAACCGATGCGTACCAGAGCCTCCTGCGCCGCAAATTTGCGGACTGGCGTCTCGTTGTTGACGGACTGGTAGCGCGGCCCGCGTCTTTCTCACTCGCGGAACTCCAGAGCTATCCTTCGCGCTCGCAGATCACCGAACAGACCTGCGAAGAGGGCTGGTCGTTTATCGCCGAGTGGACCGGCGTGCCTCTCTCCTATTTAATGAACCTGGTGGGAGTTCTTCCGCGCGCCAGATACGTCGCGTTTTTTCCGTTCGACGAATCCTGGGATAGCCTGGACATGCAGGATGCCCTGCACCCGCAGACCTTGATTGCCTACGGCATGAACGGCCAGGAACTATCCACCGAACACGGCGCCCCGGTCCGGCTGAAAGTTCCGCGCCAGTTGGGCTATAAGAGCGTGAAGTATCTGTCGCGGATCACGCTGACGGATACTTTGAAGAACGTCGGGAAGGGCCTGGGCTCAGCCGCACCCGAATTCGGATACTCATGGTACGCGGGGATCTGACGCTCTATCGTGTCAAGCGCCTTTCTTGGTTAGTTCCCGGTAGACGACGTCGGTGAAACTGGCGAAGCCCGGACCGCGCCCGCCGGCTCCGCGCCCCTGGGCTGGCGGCGGGTCGCCCACCGCGACCTTGATCTCTTCGAGAGACTTGCCTTGGGCAACCAGGTCTTTGATCTTCGCCCGCTTGGCTTCCGCATCTGAGACGCGCTTCTGAATGGCGGCTTTTGCCTGCACATCGCCATGCCCTGGCACGAACTGGTCGGCATTGAGCGCCGCGATGCCCTTGGCGGTTGTGATCCAGCCTTCCGACGAACCGTTCTTTTCCAGATGGATGAGCGGATCGGGAAGTTGCATGGCGAAAATGTCTCCGGTGAACACAATCTTCTGACCGGGCAGATAGACCACCAGATCGCCGCTGGTGTGGGCCGGAGCCCAGTGGAGCACTTCGATTTTCACGCCATCGACCTTCAGAGTTTCCTTGTTCTTCGAGACCACCTGCGTCGGAAGATGATCGGCCGGCGGGGCGCCCCGGCCACCCGCGGCCAGCGCGGCTTGCTGCTCCTTCTTGTTGTTCTCATGCGCGATGATCGTGATGCCGGCCGGAAAGGCCGCCAGGCCATTTACGTGATCTCCATCGCTGTGCGTGAGGATGACAGTGGTTACCGGCTTCGGCGTGATTTTGGCGATATCCTCCAGCAGTTCC
>Ga0182024_10027040_pt1 | contig 10059 bp, 11 predicted proteins | sample P32metaG_FD_120480 | JGI IMG/M metagenome (GOLD analysis project Ga0182024, IMG submission 120480) | Permafrost microbial communities from Stordalen Mire, Sweden - P3-2 metaG (Illumina Assembly) | ecosystem: Environmental > Terrestrial > Soil > Wetlands > Permafrost | place: Sweden: Stordalen...
AACAGCCGATCAGGAGTATGAGGCTGGGTTTACCTGCAACGGGGTGTCGGCGACTCCTACAAAGCCGTTGCCTCTTTTCTGCCCTGGGACTCAGTTCGCATCCACTCTGATTAAAATACCAGCGCCGGGGACGGAGAACGATGACCACAATCCGCAGCGCATCCAGCCGCGCAGCCTGTTCGATCTCGCCGTAGGACACGACAATCTCTTCAACGGGGACCGCTACAGGTGGAGCATTCGCTTTACGGTCATCAATCTGACGAACAAAGTAGCGCTGTATAACTTTCTGTCCACCTTCAGCGGCACCCACTACGTCACTCCGCGCTCGGAGACGGCGGAATTGGGTTTTCACTTTTAAGCAGCGTCCATCCTGCCCGGGCGGCCATCCTTTAGGACCGCCCGGGCGCAATCACTTCGAAGCGTGTAGATACCGAGCGAGCACTTTAAACGCTTAGAACTGGTTTCTTCCGGGAGGACTCCACCATGCCAAGGCATCTGGGATATGACCGGCGCGACGCGGAAAAGCTCGAGGCACGACGGATCGCAGCCATCGTTCGGTTGCGGCATGGCGAATCCACCTCAAAAATAGCGCGTTCCCTCGGAGTGTCCATCCAGTCGGTTCAGCGATGGGCCCGGTGCTACCGCTTGCGCGGAGAAGAAGGGCTGCGCCGCATCCCGAAGTCCGGGCCAAATCCTAAACTTGCCCGTGAGAAGCTGGCTCAGCTTCCCGGCCTATTAGCGAAAGGACCGACAGCCTATGGTTTTAAGACGCCAGTCTGGACTTCGGAACGAATAGCCTCTCTGATCTGGAGCCGCTTCAAAGTGCAGTATTCTCCCGATTATGTGAAGCAACTGCTGCCCGTCATAGGGTGGACATGGCACGAACACACATGGCTGCCCTCACACCCAAAGAAATCCATGTCTTCATCGTTTCTTGGAGGCGATTGATTCGAACTGGTCGAGGCCGCTCGAATGGAGGAAGCTCATGAATAGGACCGATCTGAAAGAACCGGAGCAAGTGAAGTCTGTAGGACCACATATACAAAGAGCTTCCACAGACCACACCCACAACGGAGATGATCATGGCAACCAGGGCGCGACGAAATGGTGGGACATCAGCATAGTCTTGCTGGTCACCGCCGCAGTAGGTGCCATGTGGTTTCTGCAAGGCTCATCGAATCCGTATATCCCTGCGATCGGTGTGATTTGCACAGTTGTTGGCGGCTTCCCAATCTTCCATGAAGCATACGAGGACATTGTACAACGCCGTATGACGATGGAGCTCTCTATGGCCATCGCCATCGTTGCAGCTTTGGCGATACGTGAACTTTTTACGGCACTTGTCATCACTCTCTTCGTTCTCATCGCGAAATTCTGGGGAGTTTTACAGTTGGCCGAGACCGCAAAACAATTCAACTTCTGGTTGGGGTATTGCCAAGTACTGCGCCTGTCCGCCGAAGCGGATATTTGATGGATGCAGAAATTCGGGAAGTCTAAACGGATGCCGCGTCAATGGGGGTTACAGTGATACAATTCATGAAGCGTATGCGGTTTAGCAAGCTGACTTTTCTTCTAATCGCGGCGCTGGTATCGCTCCAGGCGCAGTGCTTAATGGCATGTTCCGCTTATGCCTCGAGCGATTCACCCAGCAACCAAAACGTTCCACCGTGCCATCGCCACCACAATAATCCACAGACCCCAGCACCGTGTTCGCATCAAGCTGTTTCTACCACAATAGTTTCGCCTCCGTTGAAACACAATCTCTGGTCAACAGTGCAAACTGGAATTTCATTGGCGGTTACTCCATCGTTTGGGCTATTCCCATCTGCCCTCGGAATTGATCCGTTCGAGAGAACTGCGTCACCACCCCCCTTAACCAGCCATTCGTCGTCTGCCCTGCGAATCTAAACCTCTCTTCTTTACGTGGCTCACTGCGTGTTTTGGACTTTGTCTGCTCGCATTGCAGCTAATGGAGAGATTTTATGACTTGCAAGAACGATGCACACACATTGGTTCGGCCAGCATCCTCGTGGCGGCTTGTATTGGGCATCTTGGCTGTATTGTTTGTGGTGAACTCACTCTCGGCTCAGTCGTCCCCGGATAGCTCCAATTCAGGAATGGTGGAGATGAATCCGGCCAGCATTTTTCTGATGAATTTAGCATCTGGGACTTCCGGGAATCCGGCGTCGTGGCCGATGCCAATGCTGGCGATGCACTTCGGAAGCTGGAACACAATGTTCATGGCAACCGCTTTCTTGGCTGATATCCAGCAGTCAGGACCTCGCGGCGGCGACAAACTTTACTCAACGAACTGGTTCATGGCGACGGCAGAACACCATGTCGGCTCACGCGGGGCATTCGAAACTGAAGTCATGCTAAGTCTCGAACCCGCCACAATTACCAACCGGAGCTACCCGTTGCTCTTCCAGACGGGGGAGACGGCGTATGGAGTTCCATTGGAAGATGCGCAGCACCCTCACAATTTCGTGATGAGCTTGGGATTCCACTACACGCGCGAATTCGGCGAAGACACGATTCTCGACGTGTATTTTGCTCCCGTCGGCGACCCGGCACTGGGACCTGTGGCATACCCTCACCGGGCATCGGCGATGGAGGTACCGGAGGCTCCGCTTTCTCATCACTTGCAGGATTCCACGCATATTTCGGACGAAGTCCTAACAGTGGGAATGTCGTATAAAAAGATCAAGCTTGAAGCCAGCGGGTTTTATGGGTCCGAGCCGGGAGAGAACCGCTGGACGATCGAAGCTGGCCCGATTAACTCCTGGTCCACCCGTTTGTGGTTCTTTCCGGCGAAGAACTGGGCCACTCAGTTTTCGGTTGGCAGGATCACTCACCCCGAGGCACTCGAACCAGGGGACCAAGTGCGAACGACTGCGTCATTACACTATACAAGACCGATAAGTGGAGGGAGTTGGTCGTCGAGCCTGATTTGGGGACGTACCCACAATACGGCAAGTCTGCACAACCTGAATTCGTACCTCGCGGAGTCCGTATTGCCGATTCGACGCGACAACTTTCTTACGGGCCGAGTTGAGTTGGTTGATAAAGACGAACTGTTTAGCGATCAACCGACAATCGAACGGCAGCTCGACGTTCTGTATGGAAGCACATTCCGAATCGGCACGTACACCGTCGGTTATACGCGAGATGTCAGTCTGATTCGAGACGTAGAGACGGGCATCGGCGCAAACTTCACCGCTTACACGCTGCCAGACGCGATCAAGCCTTACTACGGCGATCATCCCGTTGGTGGCAACGTTTTCATTCGTTTCCGGCTTAGGTCGCCTGAGTGAATTGCCTTGCCGGGAGTTGAATTGAAGAACCGAAAGGAGAATTTAGAAATGAAGATCATTGTATTGGCGTTCGTACTGGCCGCGGTAGCCACGGGAGCTAACGCAGCCGACACATTTATCGGCGTGATCAGCGACACCATGTGCGGGGCCAAACCACACAGCTTGATGAAGTTGAAGGGGCAAACGGACGCAGATTGCATAAAAATGTGTACCAAAGGTCCCTACGTCTACGCTCTTCTAGATGGCACGAATGTCATGAAATTGAGTGACCAAAAAACCGCTGCAAAGTATGCCGCGCAGAATGTGAAGGTCACCGGGACCTACGACCAAAAGACCAATACGATTCGAGTCACTTCAATCGAATCAGTCGAGGACAAATAAGGAGTGATTGGAAAGCCAGTTCATGGCTCGCACCCTAATGGAGTTTCTTTGTTCAAAGGACTCAGGCTGCTCTCAAGTTGTCTGCGTTATCCAGTCGGCCCGGGAATTATAGGAGGATATACGCCGTGAGAATTCTGAACGCACTGCTCTTGGTTTTAGTCGCTGTGATTGTTGGGGGGATTGTGTATGGAACCGTCTTAATCCAGCGGGGGTTCAGCACGAAGGATCAGCCATCCGCTCTGGAGATAGCGATCGCGCGAGGTGCACGAAGCATTTCGATTCCCAGTGATGCCAAAGGCCAGAAGGCCCCCCATCCAGCCACACCGGAAAACCTGGAAAAAGGAAAGGAGCATTTCGCGGATCATTGCGCCACTTGCCACGGAAATGATGGGAGCGGGCACACGCTGATCGGCCTGAACCTGTACCCGAAGCCGCCCGACATGCGCCTCGCGGAAACACAAAATCTCACCGATGGCGAACTCTTCTATATCATCAGCAATGGAGTTCGCATGACAGGTATGCCGGGTTGGGCCACTTCGCATAAGCCCGAAGAGACCTGGGATCTTGTCGACTTCATCCGGCACTTGCCTCAAGTGTCGGACCAGGAAAAAAAGGACATGGAGAAGTTCAATCCCAAGAGCTTCGATAACGATTAGAAGTAACGCAAACATCGCCGGTACGAAAAAATGAAGCACTGGTAAAGCCGCCAATCAGGAAAACGTTTTAATACAATGCACCTCGAGAGATGTCTGCTCCTAGGAGTTGGCGTTTCCTCGCCGTTCTTATCAGCCAAACTAGAGCGCAAGCAAACCCAGCCGCACCGAGAACTACAAACTCAATCCCGTCGCGGAATGACATGGGCGCTGGAAGTACAAGTTGCATTTCGAGATTCCACTTCGGTTTTCAAGAATAGGACGTTGTAATTAAACACAGGAGTTTGTTGGCACTTGGCGCCCAGGTCCTGGTAAGTCGTGCCGGAATGCGGCTCAGTCCTCGCTTTGTTAGTGGGTTAGCTTGCCAGGCACTTTCGGGCCGCCGCTGAACGGCTACTGGACCTGTAGGCGCGATTTCATCAGGACGACAACATACGGATTCCACGTTGACAGAACATAATATAATTCCAGCTCGGAACCCTGAAGCTTCGTCCAGCGCTCCACAACGTACGGAGCATAATCACCCCCGCGGACGGCACGCGGGTCTTCTTGACCTTTTCCGATCACCGGTCCGGCAAGGCCATCCTCTAGACGAGCATTGGGATTGTGGATGAACTTGCCCATCGCGCCGTCACGAATCGGATTGAAAATCAATTGCGGCTCGCTCCATGGCCCCCAAGGTGTGCGAGAGTACGAAAACAAGATGCCCGCCGACGCCGGCGGCCGGCTGTCGTAGGTCATAAGCCACAACCCAAGGTCCTTGCACCAGGTGACGGATAAGTCTCCGATCGTGCCGTTTTTGACGATCGGCCCAGCATCTGATTCCTTCTCGCTCCAAGTCGGCATGCCGTTAGCGTCCAGTCCTGCGAAATAGCGTGTGGCTTTTCCGCTCTCGAATTGGGCCGCGGGAACAATGGAAAGGTATGCATCGCTATTACGGTACTGGCCGGTCCCCCAGACAATCACATAGGGACCGCCGGGCGGAAGACCCGCGATCGGTCCAGGCTGGGCGTGCAGCGACATCTTCACGAATCGCCCCGCCGGAAGCTGCGAGATCGTCCGCAAGGGCTGAAAATTCGCAGGCGCAGTGAACTTCGTGAGTACGGAGCGGTCGGTGCTGCGGTCCGCTGAATGGTTCGTGCTGACCACAATGTACATCTGTCCTGCAATACTGATGCCGGATACCGGCACCTCAAATGCTCCCATGCTGATGCCTGGCGGCTGAATCGTCAGGTAATCGTTCCCCACGGTCAAGAAATCCAGCCGAACACCGCTCTCAGGATCGCGCGCGTCCGTGGTCGCAATGGTATCGAGCGCCCGGCTCAAACGACCTACCGTGTCCCCAAATAGAAAATAAACGCGCCCGTCGTGCTCGAAGGAATACCCGAGGTCGGTGCCTTCGATCCCGTATCGCGTGACCGTTCGGCTGAGCGTCGGTTTGTGCCGTTCCTTGTCCTCCTCCCCGAGCAGCTGCTCCACCTTGATGGTCGAACCCGCCACGTACCGAAGTACGGTCGAGGACCCTGCGTTGGTGACGCCGCTGGCGTCGCCGGTTTTGTTCTCCGGCATTTGGCTGTTTTGAGCCAGTGCTCCCATTCCCAACAATGAAGCCGCGCATACCAAGAGCGTCTTCATTCGTGCCTCCATACCGCACAGTGTCGGCGGCGGTATACAGTCGAAACGATGCACCATTCAAGGCGCCCTTGTAAATGGGGGTCCGCTTTTTTTGGCCTCGGGAGCATCCAGTCCGGCTGGTCGCCTTGGCAAATGTTCCCGAGTCACGTGCGTACCAGGAAGTAACTCCCATGTGGCCGACGATTTGCCCTGGTTGTGGTGTATATTTGCACGCATCCTGGCGCCCAGATCGAAATTCCATGCCGATGGAGGAAATACTTCATGCGACCATTTTCTTTGGCAGCTGTTCTTGCAGCAGGGATCGCGATATTGACGGCGATCGGATCGGCAAAGCCGGCTCCGGCTGCAGATCTTTACAAGATCCTAAAGACGGCTAAAGTTGGCGGCGAAGGTGGTTTTGATTATATTTCCGCGGACATTGAGAACCGTCGTCTGTATGTCCCACGCAATGGTCCGTCAGGGCAACTGATGGTGTTGAATCTGGACACGCTTGAACCGGTCGGCGCTGTGGCCGGTGTCAGCGCTGGTGGCGCAGTGGTTGATCCCAAATCCCACCATGGATTCTCCACCACGAAGCCGATGACAATGTGGGACACGAGCACTTTGAAAGTGATCAAGACGATTGACGTGGACGGTCGTCCCGACGGGATAATGTTCGATCCCTACAATGAACGAGTCTGGGTGCTCAGCCACATGCAGCCTTACGCCACGGTCATCGACGCGAAGGAAGGAACCGTGGTTAGGACGCTTGACTTGGGAGGAGGGCCGGAGCAGGCGGTGAGCGATGGCAAAGGCACGATTTACGTGAACATTTCGGACAAGGCCAATGTTGCCGTGGTGGATGCGAAGACCATGACTGTTACTGCGCATTACGACTACAGCTCGAAGGGAAGTGGTGGAAGCGGGCTTGCATTTGATGCGAAGAATCATATCCTTTTTGCATATTTCCGGATGCCATCACCGACAGTGGTGATTATGAACGCCGACAACGGCAACATCATTAACACTCTCCCGACCGGAGTGGGCGTAGATACCGTCGCGTTCAATCCCGCGACGATGGAAGCCATTAGCGCGGAAAACGCCGGCTCGATGACGTTCATCAAAGAAGATAGCCCCACCAGCTTCACGGTAGAGCAGACGCTGCAAACCGTGGCGGGCGCGAAGACTTTGGCCCTCGACACGAAGACAAATCACTTGCTAACCATGACGGCCGAGTTCGCGCCGCCTCCGACTAACGCGCCGCCAGGACCAGCAGGACGCCCTGCCCGAGGTCCAATGGTACCCGGTTCGTTTTCGATTCTGATGGTGGGCAAATAGAAGACGGTCTACTGGAACCACTAGCGGAGCAGGTTGGTTGATCCGAATTGTTATTGGATAGCCCCGCATCAACCGGGCATCGAAGGGCTTCAACAATTCGGACGCCGTACTAAGATCCCTGATCCCCCGATCAAGCCACCGGTCGCAGACGTCCAGATCAATGATCACTGGCAATTCACGGCTTACGAGCTTCGTGGGCCTCTCTGCGTCGGATGCCCCTCACGACTTTCTTCAGCGGTGACTGCGATCCGCTTCGATTTCCGATAGACGTTTGCAACCGCCATCGTCCAGAAAGGAACTAAATCAACTCCAGGCACGAGCTTGGCAAAAAACGATGGCAGAAATTCCCAGTGCCAGCCAAGAAGGTAAACCAGCACGGCTCCAATACAGAGATCGAGTATGTCATCAGCAGGCGATGCAGCGCCCTCGACGAATAAGGGGAAAACGATTATTTGCAGTGCATCCGCAATGATCGCCAGGATCATGGCGGCTCGAAAACGCGAACCCGGCGAGATTGTGATGGTGTCGTGAGTCACGGCAGCCTGCTGCTTTCATATTCGGTCTTGATTCGTCTATTTTAGCCTCATAGCCACACCACGACAAAAGTCGATTGTGAATCTGGGAAAGTTCCACAGGCGCTATGAAGGTGTTCGCCTACGAGAAGTACAAAGCCCTGGCTGAAAAGAACCGGCCGATCGGCATTACACGCGGCTTCGCGACCTTCATTGACATTGCTGATCTCGCCGGAAGCCTCGGCATCGTCCTGTCCCAACATCGCTCCGGCGCTCAGCCCGTGGGCCGCAGTCGAACTCTCGATTATAACGCTGCTGTCGATTGGCCTTCACCTGAGCCGCCACGAATCGCCAGTCGCGCCCGTCAACCTTTTCTTGCATGAAGCGTTTGTGGTGTTCGGGCGTTATTCTCACTTGACGTGAGCGGAGGGCCAGACGCTGCCGCCACGGGTTCTGCCCAGATCATGGCACAGCCGGAAGTTAAAGAGGATGGATGTGGTGGAGCTATGATGACTTTGCCCGGAGAAGCGGAAGTGCCCTCTGCAGGGACGCAACCATGTCGAGTCCGAAAGCCCATTGGTCAAATAGTTGCCGGTTAAATTTCTGAGCCGAGGTAGAACGTCCTATCAGAATCGTCCAGCAGCATCCAATTTGCGCTGTTCCTCAGGATCGTGCATTTCCGCATCGAGATAAATCTGAGTAACCTCCAGCGACTTGTGCCCGAGCCAACTCCTAATTTTCATCAGGTCGAAGCCAGAGCGCAGCCAGTTGGTGGCCGCAGTTTTCCGGAGCCTGTGAAGGTAATGCTCCTCGCATACAGGGCGGGTCTCGCACGTTACCTCGACCTTATGGCGGTTATCGTATCGGCCCTCACGAATCGCAACCTTACATTGTCCGCAATTCAGCCCCGCGCGCTTTGCGATTGCTTTGAACTTGCGAAGGAAGTGACCTTCAGGTTTCCCATCTTCGTTCGTGAACACCCACCGCTCTGACGTGGTGTGTTTCTTGCGCCCAGCCAGGAGTGACCCTAGCTCAGTCGTAAGCGGGACGGAGCGCTCCTCGTGATTCTTTGGCATGAACGCTACATCCGACTTCCCCTCGCCCGTGACGGTATATCGTAGGTTCTTCAGGTCGATGTCACGCCACGTTGCGTACTGCACTTCCTGTTCGCGGCAACCGGTACGGACAAGAAACAGATACCGCAGATATTCTTCGGTTGTCATAGCTGCGAAAAGCTTGGATAGCTCGTCAGGGTTGTACGCCTTCGTCCGGGTCAGCTGAACTTTCGGAAGCTTAATTAACTTCGAGGACTTCTCGATACCGTTCGCTTTGAGCAGCGAGAAAATGAATCCCATCCGGTTGCTGATTGTCTTGTTCGAGTAGTCTAGTCCACGCAGAAATTCGACGTAGGCATTCAGCCGAGACGGAATAGCAAGTTGATCGATGAAGCGAATGCCCTGCGGCAGGTTTGTGAGCAATTGATCGAACACGTTCTCATACGCTTTAATACTTCGCGGACGACCGAAACGGCGCTCGTGTAAGTAGCTTTCGATGGCGGTTTTGATTGAGGTCCGATTGCTGTTCGCAGTGTTCGCCGCCTCGTCAAGGGTCAAGCCCAATTCCTGTGCCTTGTGCGCGACTGGAGCTAGTTTTGCGGCTTTCTTTGCGCCAGCTTCGGTCTCATGTTTGACCCATTGGTATTTTCCGGCGGCGTTACGGATACGGATGAAGTAGGGGCCTTGCTTTGCGGCTTCGGGTCTGCGGCCTACACCCAATGCTGAATAACGCCATGCACCGTCTGTTTTGTGCCGGTAGTAGACAGTTTGAATTGCCATTAAGTTTCCTCCCTGCAAGCCCATGCAAGGCTCTACAATTGCCACAATAAATGTAGCATTCTGTAGCACGGAAGTGAATAGTACTATTGTACGGGTATATTTTAGATATGGCGGAGAGGGTGGGATTGTCCGCCGTTATACGCTAAAAACCCGCTAAAACCCACGCAAACCCGCGTATTTGGCGGGTTAGCTACTCTTGCCACTTTAAGTCCCCGTAAGCTCCGTACGCCCGCGTTAGCCATTTTCCACGCTTTTAGGGTAGGTTGCGGTAGGTAAAAAGTAAACCAAAAACGGCCAGCGCGGCAAAATTATTTTCCGCCAAATGGCAGTGGGCATCGAAAACCGCGTATTAGACCTTCGTGAAAACGATCCTTGAAAAGTTAGAGGCCTGTGTCGGCCTATTGTCTGCCAC
>Ga0182024_10027041_pt1 | contig 10059 bp, 6 predicted proteins | sample P32metaG_FD_120480 | JGI IMG/M metagenome (GOLD analysis project Ga0182024, IMG submission 120480) | Permafrost microbial communities from Stordalen Mire, Sweden - P3-2 metaG (Illumina Assembly) | ecosystem: Environmental > Terrestrial > Soil > Wetlands > Permafrost | place: Sweden: Stordalen...
GATCGCGCCCGTCGTCAGCGCCCGCGCCGAACCGGTCGCGGAACCACCGCAGCGATAACCCCGCCGCCTGCGTCACACCCATCACGTGCCAGCGCCCCGGCACCGCGTGGCAGAACGTATGTATCCGTCCGCGCGGATCGAGTGCCGGCCGGTCCGTCGCCGCGAACACCACCCCCGACGTCCCGATCGTCGCACTCACCGCCCCCGGTCGCACGATCCCCATTCCCACTGCACCCGCCGCCTGGTCTCCTGCGCCGGCCACGGTTGGGATTCCTGACGGCAATCCGGTCGCTGCGGAGCCTTCGGCGGAAACCTTGCCGCATATATCGGGCGATTCGTACAGCGCGGGGAGCATCGAGCGCGGAATTTGCGTCTTGCTCAAAACGTCGGCCGACCAAACTCGCTTTGCAACATCGAGCAGCAATGTGCCGGACGCATCGGCTACATCAATGGCGCGCTCGCCAGTCAGGCGAAAGCGCACGTAATCTTTCGGCAGCATGATGTGGCGCACGCGCTTCCAATTCTCTGGTTCGTTTTCGCGGACCCACAGCAACTTGGTGAGCGTGAAATTAGTGAGCGGCGGATTTAGCGTGAGTTCGATCAGGCGACCGGGGCCGAAGAGTTGATCCAATTCGCGCGCTTGTTTCTCTGTGCGCTGGTCGCACCAGATCAGCGCCGGGCGAACCACCTCGCCGGCTTCGTCCAGCATCACGGCGCCATGCATTTGCCCCGAAAAGCCGACGCAGGAGATCGCGTCGCCGCGAATGCCAGCGCCTGCGAGCGCTCGACCAGCCGCCAGGCCGCAAGCGCGCCACCAATCGCGCGGATCCTGCTCCGCCCAACCAGGACGCGGCGATGCGAAGGCAGCGTGCTCCTCGACGCCGGAGCCGAGAATGCGGCCTTGTGCGTCGATGATTAGGGCGCGTGTGCCGCTGGTTCCTACATCAATGCCGAGAACGTGAATGGCCGTGCCTCTTCTTTCAATGTTTTTTAAATCTCCGCGCGTTCCAAATTCACGCGCGGTTATTTCAAATAGGTCGCAAGCCAATCGGCGACGGTTTTGTTCCAGCGCTCGCTGTTCAGCGGCTTCTGAATCCAGTGACCTTCATCGGGAAACAGAAGCAGCTTCGAGGGCACGCCCTGCCGCTGCAGCGCGGTGAAGAGTTCAAGATCCTGCGTGTAGGGAACGCGGTAATCCATCTCGCCGCCGAGGACTAGCGTAGGCGTTTTGTATTTGCCCAATTCCGCCGCGTATGTGCTGGGCGACCACTTCTGGTAGCTTGCCGGATTCGTCCACGGTGTGCCTTTCAAATCGTGCTCGACAAACCAAAGCTCTTCGGTCGAGCCGTACATGCTGAATTCGTCATACGGTCCAGCGTGACTGACCAAACATTTGAATCGGCCGGTGTGAGTTGCGATCCAGTCCACCATGTAACCGCCGTAGGAACCACCAATGGCGCCCATGCGGCTGCTATCCGCGAATGGGTAGGTGGCAAGCACATAGTCCACGCCCTTCATCAAATCTTCGTAGGGACGACCGCCCCAATCGTCCTGAATTTCATCGACAAACTTTTGTCCATAGCCGGTTGAGCCGCGCGGATTGATCATCACAGTGACATAGGCGGGCGCGGCGAAAAGTTGAGTGTTCCAGCGATAGGCTTGGCCCTCCCAGGCATCTTCCCAGGCTGCTTGCGGGCCGCCGTGAATCACGAGCACGACGGGATATTTTTTGGACGCGTCGAACGACGGCGGGCGCAGCAACACTCCTTCGACGCGCGTTCCGCCCGCGCCTTCAAACCAGAACGGCACGGGCCGGGCCAAATCGAGTTGTGCGAGCAGCGGGGCGTTTTCGTGTGTGATTTGGTGAAGATCGGAACCATCGCTATGCGCCACGAAAACTTCGGTGGGCGCATCGAGCGCCGAGCGCAAAATTGCGAACGTGCTGCCGTCGGCGGAGAGCGTGACGTTGTCGTTGAAGCCGCTCAGAATCGCGCGCGGCGCTGCGCCGGGTGTGGCGGCGATTTCAAATATCGGCTGGTCGAGTTCCTGCTGCGCCCAGAAGTAAAGTTTCTTGTTGTCGGGTGACCACAGGATCGTATCGACCCAGAGATCGAATTGCGCGGCGAGGCGCGTCGAAGTGCCGGACGCGCGATCGTAAAGCATCAACCGGAAAAGATCGCTCTCATATCCGGGCGTGGCCTGCGAGCGATAGGCGATGCTGCGGCCATCAGGCGAATAGGTCGGATGACCATCGAAACCGGGATTGCTGGTGATGCGCTTGGGCGCGCCGCCGGCGAGATCGACCACGAACAAATCGCCATTGGTACTGGTGGCCTCCGGGCGATCGGTGACGGCCGTGAAACAAATTTGCTTGCTGTCGGGCGACCAGGCGATGTCGGTGGGGTCGCCGCGTTCATCCGGGGGCACATCGTAATCGGCGGCGGGAGTGAGGTCGCGCGCTTGTCCAGTTTGCGCGTCCGCGACGAATAGATGACCGCGCGTGCCGTTGCTCCAGTGCGTCCAGTGGCGAAAGAGCAGCGCATCATATTCGCGCGCCTTTACGGGATTCGCGTCAAGAGTCTTGAGGCGCGCAGCATTGCAATCGTCGTCGGCGCAATCCGGAAAAACACTCGAGGTGAAAGCGATCGAGCGGCCGTCGGGCGACCACTGCTGATTATCGGCGCCGGTTGAAAGAGTCGTGAGCTTTTGCGGATCGCCGCCGGCCACGACGACCACGTAGATTTCCGTCACTCCACTGCGATCGGAGAGAAATGCGAGGCGCGTGCCGTCGGGCGACCATTGCGGGCGCGAATTATTGCCCTCGTGAGTGAGCTGGCGCGCATCGCCGCCGTCAGCCGGCACGAGCCACACTTGGGTGACCACGCGATTGGCGGTGAGGTCTGGCGTGCCAACGGTGTAGGCGACCCAATGGCCGTCGGGCGAAATCTGCGGCTCCGAGACGCGCTGAATGGCCAGCAAATCATTCACAGTGATCGGGCGCTTGGCCGGCGCTTGCGCGACGGCCTGAATCGCGAGAGGCAGCAAGGCAAGAATAAATCCTAAGCGTGCCATGGTTTTCTGCCGCACGAGTTGTCCTCGCTGGACTAGATTCGTACTGAGCGCCCAGCGTCAGCCAGCCTATCACAGCGTTTGTGTCGAATCGAATCCGCAGGGCGGAGCGCCACGTCCTAATCTGGAAAGCGATATGCTTCCAGATTGTGCCCCGCCTCCGGGGACCGCTTGCCAGTGGGCTGGGACGCTTGTATTGACTGACCACCAGTCATATGTCAATGTAAGGGCGTGCAGAGCGATTCTCTTCGGGCTTAAGAGAGCGAGAAAAAATGAACGAAGAGAAGCGCAATTTGAAGGAGAGACCATGACTTATCTGATCACGGGCGCGACCGGAGACATCGGAGGGCGCGTCGCGGAACTCCTGATCGAGCGCGGCGAGCGGCCGCGAGTGTTCGTGCGCGACGCGGAGAAGGCGCGAGCGCGATACGGCGACCGCGTGGATGCGGCGGTCGGCGATCTCGCGGATGCGGGGACACTCCCGGCGGCGCTCGATGGAATTGACGCGCTTTTCCTGGTCAACAGCGGACCGGATCTCGCGAGCCGGGACGAAGCGGCCGCCAAGGCCGCACTCGCCGCAGGCGTGAAACATCTGGTCAAGCTCTCGTCAATGGATTCGCAGCAGGCTGTCGGGACCGGTGCATGGCACGCGCGCGGCGAAGCTGCGATTCTTGCGAGCGGGATCGCGTTCACCTTCGTGCAACCGTCGGGATTCATGTCCAATGCGCTTGGGTGGGCGAAATCGATCAAGGCGAATGGGCTGGTGCGCGCGCCAACCGGCGACGGCAGGATCGCTTTTATTCACCCTGCGGACATCGTCGCCGTCGCAATCAAGGCATTAACGACACGGCAGTACGACGGAGAGTCATTGCCGATAACCGGGCCGGAGGCGTTGAACTAGGCCGAGATGACGGCGAAAATCGGCGCCGCGATTGGAAAGCCGCTCAGGTTCGAAGCGCTCACGGCGGAACAGGAACGCGACCGAATGATCGAGAGCGGCGATCCAGTTCCAATCATTGAAGCGCACATTTCGATCTACCGCGCGATTCGCGACGGGCGTCTCGCCGCGGTTACGAACAATGTCGAACGCGTGCTAGGGCGAAAACCGATCGCGTTTGATCGGTGGGCGCGGGAGAATGCGGCGGCGTTCCGAGGATGACTGTGACGGTCCGTGCGCTACACGGCGTGTGGTAATCGGGAAGGCTAGGGGAGTTTATGCGCGGAGCGAAAAAGTTGCGGCCGAGGACGAAGCCTGCTGAAGAGCGGCGTGATGAGCTGATGAACGCGGCGTGGCGTCTTTTCATTGCGTAAGGCGTGGAGGCGACTTCGATCGAACAGATCACCGACGGCGCCGACGTCGCCAAGGGGACGTACTATCTTCATTTTGCTTCCAAGGACGATGTTTTGCTCGCGTTGCGTGACCGATTCGTGCGCGAACTTTTGGAGAGCATCAAGAACGCAATCGGGGAGCAGCGCGAGAAGGATTGGAAAGGAAAGCTTCGGGCGTGGGCTGCGGCGGGAATTTCGGGCTATCTTGACGCGGCGGCGCTGCACAATATCGTGTTCTACGAATTTCAAGCTCCCTCGCCCAAGAAGGACGGCGACAACATTATTATTGCGCACCTTTCCGAATTGCTTGGGGCCGGCAGCGCCGCGCGCGCTTGGTCTGTCGATGATCCGCGGTTCACTGCTGACTTTCTGTTTCATGGGCTGCACGGAATCGTGCATGGGGCGCTGGCCAAACAGAAACGTGTCGCGCGGGGGGCGCTGATTCGGAAACTTCAACAGGTATCTTTCAGAGCAGTGGGACTGCGATCTAACTGAAGGACTGAATGAGCATCCGCAGCGCCGGATTCTATAAAAGAATCACGCCGGTCAGGGTCTCTCGGAATTCCATTGCTTGAAAACTTTCTGCATTTTCGGATTTGTGAAAAGCGCGAAACAAACATCGTGCTCGACCGGGCCATCGACGACGCAGGTCATGTCGGAGCGCTTTACGACTTCGGCTGCGGGAATCTGAATTTGATGGCCGAAACGAGCCGCGTCGGCGATTGTGGCGCCATAGACGACGCGATCGAGGTGCGCCCACAGTGCGCAGGACATACACATCGGGCAGGGTTCGCAGGTGGTGTAAAGCGTGTAGCCGCTGAGCGAACGAGAGTTGAGCGACTTGCACGCCAATCTGATGGTGCGCAGTTCGGCGTGCGCACTTGGATCGTGCTCAGGTCCCACGGCATTTGCGGCGCGCATCAGGCGTTCGCCGCTTTTGGTGTGCACGATCTCCGCGCCGTAGGGCACGGGGTTTGGCGTATCGAACGTCAGCGCGGTCCACGCCGCGAGCGCGCGCATGCGCTTCTTCTCGAGTGTTGGCTCCGCTTGGTCCGAAGTGTTTTCATTCACCTGCGGGGCGGCTAGAGCGATGCTGGCATTCGCGAGCATTGCGCTCGCGGCAGCAAGTGAAACGGACCAAAGGAAAGAGCGGCGCGATGCTGCATGCGGAACGGCAATTTCGGGAGGGCGCATGAAATACTCCTCTAAGAGCCGCGGCGCGCGACTACTTCTGGGGCACGAGCGGCTGGAGCGTATTGCTTAGTAGATCGGGCGCCGATGGATCGCGCTCGAGATGTGGGTAGCGCAGACCGCCGTGATAATGCACGCGAACCGTTTGCGCGTATCCGACGTTGTCCACTTGCAGAACGATCGGCTCGGCAGTTCCCTTCGCGGCGACGATGGCGTCTCGCAGCACGTCGGGCGACCACGCGCGTCCGTTCACTGTGAGCAATTTCATTACGGGCGCGAGCCCCACTTCGGCCGCGGGCCCGCCCGGGATCACATCCAGCAGATCGCCGCCCTTCGCGCCGTCAAGCGAACTGACTGCGATGCCCAACGTGAAGTTTTCGGCCACAAGATTTTCGGACTGCTCCATCGCTTGGATGTAGCTGTTGGGCTGGTCAGTGTAGACGACGCGCCAGCCGCCGCCGGTGATCCCACCCATCGGTGGATGCAGTGTGATTTGGTCCAGTCGATCGTGGAAAAATTTTTGCCAGTCGTACGGCGCGACCTGATTAAGCGCCGTCACGACTTCGTCAAACGTGTAGGGCACAAGTTGCGGCGGGCTCGAAGGCGCGCCGTGGAATAGACGGCAGAAATCGTCGAGCGATTTTTGGCCGTGCGTGAGCTGGCGGATGGTGACGTCCGCGTCGAGCCACATGAGCCAGCTTTCATCGTAGAAATCGACCCACCGGCGCCAAGAGCGCCAGGCCTGCCCCGGAACCATGTAAAGCAATTGTGCGGAGACCGCGGTGTCTTCGAGCGGACGCCAGGTGCGCCCGGGCCAATTGTCGAGGTAGGCCGCAGTCCACGCGAGCCATTCGCGATAATCGGCGTTGGTTTCGATCCCACTGCGCGCGGACAACACCTCGCCGTAATATTGCGTCAGGCCTTCGTACACCCACAGCAAATCGCCCTTCATCGGCTGCTGGAAATCCGGGGTGGAGAGCCCGAGCGGCCTGCGATACTTGCCGTTCCACGAATGGAAGAATTCGTGGCTCAGCAAATCCGCGTAATACGTCCTGGCCACCGGATCGAGCAGCATACGCTCGGGCGCGCGGTTGTCGCTCGATTGATGATGCTCGAGGCCGTTGGGGTCCATGTGATCGGTCAAGCTGAGCAGAAAATCGTAATGATCGTAGTGATGCGCCTGGAAAAGCGCCTGGGCCTCGCGCACCAAGTTGCTGTATTCCTCGACCTCGTCCTTTGGAATTTCTATGGCGTCGCGCGAGTCTCCGGCCAAATCGAGGCGGTGCGGCGGCTGCACGTCGGTCGCGAGAGGAATCGAACGGAAATATTCACCCGTGAGCACCGGTGAATCGACCAGCGTGGTCAGCGAAACGGGCTTAAATTCGGCCGAGCCGTCGTCGGTTTCTTGCGCGAGCTCGAGCGCCGTGCCGTATTTCCAGCCGGCCGGAAGGCGCAGCGTCGCGATGTAAGTCAAATCGTCGGTTTTCGCGCCCTCGGGATAAAGAACCAGGAGATTCCATTCAAGAATCGCCATCTTCGCGGTCGCCGAAGGGCCTTCCGAATAGCCTTCACTCTCAAGCGGCGTCAGATAATCGAGCGAAACGTCGAGTTCGCTGTCTCCGTCGGGAATGACCAGGTGAAACGCGAACATATCCACATCGTCGCGCCGCCACGGCAGCACTTTTCCGCCGGCCATGAAGCGCAGACCAACCACGTCGGCGATAGGACCGTTGGGTCCATGCTCTCCGGGAATCCACTTTGGATACAAGAGCGTGAATGGCTCTGGAGAAACCGGAAAAACCAAATGGACGTGAAAAATTCGTTGCGGGGCTTCGCTCAAATCCGCGTAGATGCGAATTGGCGCCGAGCGCATCTGCGCGGCGAGGCGTCCGCTGGGCGCGAAAAAGGCCAGCGCCGCGAGCAGCGCGACAACCGAACGACGGCAAAATCTGTGAATCATGCAACCTTCCTTCCAAATCTCTGGTACTGGCGTGCTCGAAGCAAACACCGCAACCGGTGCAGACGGACGAAAAATTGCCACGTTGTAGAAGCTGTCAGAGTAACACATCGGTTTGGGCGTGCGCGCCACCGCGGTGAATCGCGCGCGCTAACGCAACAAGCGCCTGGGCCGCGCCGCGAACTCTCGGCGTTGCGGCAAACTTGGCGGACCATTGACAACCCACCGGCGGAATGACACAGTGCCCGTCGCGCGCAGTGGAACCGCAAGCGCGCGGCCGAGTGAACAGCGCGAGGCTTTTCCCGCTGGGAGGATTCTTCGATGAAACTTGCCCTGATCAAACGCGCGTGCGGATGGTGCTGCCTGGCGCTGATAATTCCCTGCTTGCTGCGGGCGCAACAGCCTGCGCAAAATCCGTCGCCGACGAGCGCTCCGGCACCCGCAACGAGCGACATGCCGGCGGCGACGGCACCAGGCGCCGCACCACAGGCAGCGCCGCAGACCGCGCCTGAGACCGTGCCACCGCTGGGGGCGCATCCCATTTATCTCGATCCATCGCAGACGGCCGATGTGCGCGCCGCCGATTTGGTTTCTCACATGACGCTCGACGAGAAAGTTTCGCAGATGCAAAGCGTAGCGGTGGCGATTCCCCGCCTGGGAATTCCCGCGTACGACTGGTGGAACGAGGCGCTGCATGGCGTCGCACGCGCGGGCGTGGCCACGGTGTTTCCGCAAGCGATTGGTCTCGCGGCAACCTGGAATACGGACCTGATGCATCGCGTGGCCGATACGATTTCGACCGAAGCGCGCGCCAAATATAATGAAGCGCAGCGAAACGGCGACCTGAGCCGCTACCACGGACTGACGTTCTGGTCTCCGAACATAAATATTTTTCGCGATCCGCGATGGGGACGCGGCCAGGAAACCTACGGAGAGGATCCGTTTCTCACAGGCACTCTGGCGGTGGCGTTCATTCAAGGAATGCAGGGGAACGATCCGCATTATTTGAAAGTGGTGGCGACGGCCAAACATTTCGCCGTGCACAGCGGCCCCGAACCGCTGCGCCATATGTTCGACGCGCGGCCGAGCGAGACGGACCTCGATGACACTTATCTGCCGGCGTTTCACGCGGCGGTTGTCGAAGGCAAGGTGGCTTCGGTGATGTGTTCGTACAACGCGGTGGACGGCGTTCCCGCTTGCGCGAGCACCATGTTGCTGCAGGACCATTTGCGTCAGGCGTGGGGATTTAACGGCTACGTAGTGAGCGATTGCGCGGCGATCACCGATGTCAATATCGGCCACGCGTACAAGCCGACGCTGGCGGAAGCGTCCGCGGCGTCGGTGCTGGCGGGAACAGATTTGAGTTGCGGCAAGGAATACGCTTCGCTGGTCGACGCGGTTCAGCAGGGACTGATCACCGAATCCGCGATCAACACGTCGGTTGAGCGCCTTTTCCGTGCGCGCATTCTGCTGGGGATGTTCGATCCGCCGGAGATGGTTCCCTACTCGAAGATTCCGTCCTCGGAGAACGATTCGCCGGAGCACAGACAACTCTCGCTCGAAGCGGCGAAAGAATCGATCGTGTTGCTGCAGAACTCGCGAAGCATCTTGCCGCTGAAGCACACGATCCGCAGCATCGCGGTGATCGGGCCTTCGGCGGACGATCCGGATACGCTGCTTGGGAATTACAACGGCACGCCTTCGAGCGTGGTCACGCCGCTGGCCGGAATCGAGCAGGAATTCGGCGGGAAGACGAACGTGCGTTACTCGCTGGGCGCGACGTTCACCGAGCAATCCGACGCATTGGTGCCGACGAACGTGCTGACGCCAGCAGCCGCCACCGCTGCGGCAAATTCCGCGTCTGGCGCGGCGGCGACGCACGGATTGCTGGCGGAATATTTCGCGAACGATCATTTCGATGGCCCGCCGGAAGTTTCGCGCGTCGAGCCGCACGTCTATTTTAATTGGGACATGAAAGATCCCGCGATTACGGGAACAATTCCGCGCAAAGCATTTTCGGTGCGTTGGAGCGGCAGGCTGAAGGCGCCCGTATCCGGCGATTACGTTTTGGGCGTGTACCGCTTGCGCTGCGACAATTGCCAGCCGCCGGGCACCGCTTCGGCGCACATTTTTCTTGACGACAATCCCGTGCTCGACGACGAGACGCCGCTGCGCCGGAGCCGCACTCTTTCGGAAACGCACGTTACGCTCGAAGCGGGTCACTCGTACGCGGTGCGCATTGAATGCGCGCAGAATTACGGCAGCGTCGGGTTGGAATTTGTGTGGCGGCCGCCGGCGGAACCGTTACTAGCTGACGCCGTGGTTGCGGTGAAGGCGTCCGACGTGACCGTCGCGTTTCTGGGGATCAACGCAAATCTTGAGGGCGAGGAGATGCCGGTGGATCTGCCAGGATTCAAAGGCGGCGATCGCACCACGCTCGATCTTCCAGCTGGCCAAGAACGTCTGCTCGAAGCGGCGATCGCGACGCGCAAACCGGTTGTGGTGGTGCTGCA
>Ga0182024_10027042_pt1 | contig 10059 bp, 8 predicted proteins | sample P32metaG_FD_120480 | JGI IMG/M metagenome (GOLD analysis project Ga0182024, IMG submission 120480) | Permafrost microbial communities from Stordalen Mire, Sweden - P3-2 metaG (Illumina Assembly) | ecosystem: Environmental > Terrestrial > Soil > Wetlands > Permafrost | place: Sweden: Stordalen...
ATTATGATAAGTTGGTGATTCTGATTTTCGTAATGCAAACCGTGGCACTATAATCACCTATATTGAAATTTTGAACTTATTATACTCGATTTGACCCAATCTTCGCAGGCCTGCTACTATTCCTTTTTTATTTGAGGTAAGTGCATGCCAACCACTAAAACAGAAACACCAAAAGGGCTGAACGATTGGATCAACTTAATTAATCTCAACAATGATAATAAGTATATTATCCAGTGGTTGCTTAAAGATATTGAATCGGAATTAGGCAAGCACTCTGAACCCAGCCCATTAGAAAGTGAAGCATTGAATAAAGTTGCAATTTTAGTACTTTCATATGCACAAATTTGGTTTGCCAAGAAAGAAAATCCTCAGGATGTTATAACTACTTTTAAACTCATTATGGAAAACCTAACAAATAAAACTGTAATTACGAATGATCCAACCTGTTCTAAGTTTAAAAAAATATTTTCTTCAGCACAAAATCTGCCACATCATTCATTTAAATTTGCTTCACTAATTCCAGCTATAAAATTATTAGCCCAACTGGCACTCTTAGAGAAAATAGATTTTTCTAACCAAGAATATTTGAAAACTATAAAGCCTTTTATGAGCATAAGGCTGCATGGTATTTTTCTAAAAGATAAAGACTCCCCTGTTGCAACCTTCCATGACACTGTCTGTGATAACTTTGGCGCATTTGGTCCAGATATCCCAAAAGCAACTGAATACGTCCAACGTGAAATTGATAAAATATTAAATAAAGCTCTACTTCACAATTATTCTCGATTTAATCTCACTATAGTAAAGAGCTTAATTGAAAAACCCGTAGTTCCCGAAACTAAACCAAAGATTGAAAAAAAGCATTCTTTTAGAATAAGTTAATTTTTCGCTTGGATTAATGGATTTTTAATGTTGGCAACCTCTAACCTATATGTCTTTCAAGGTAATTTGAGGATTTATGTCAAACGAGAAGAATTCAGTACGTCGGCAGGCTAATGGTTATTTGGCGTATAATTAAACTATACAAAAACTACACATTTGAATCATTTTTGTTATATGATAAACGCTAATAATCAAAAGCAGTGTTCATTTTTTCTACAGAATGTTCTGCAAATAATTTCCTTATTAATTAATCCAATGGGTACCTTTATTAATAAAAAATGGATGGCTTATTTTCTATCATTTTCAATAGTCAGTATTTGCACGATTATAGGTTTTGCATTATTTCAAACTGTTGATAGCAATAATCTTATTATGCTCTATTTTCTTGGAGTGGTTTTGGTAGCATTCTGGTCCGGCATTTATCGCGGTCCTGGGATTCTAGCTGCCCTTTTAAGCACAGCTGCATTCGATTATTATTTTATTCCTCCTTATCTAAGCTTTAGTGTTGATCATGCCAAATATATTTTTACGCTTCTGGTAATGCTAATAGTAGCCCAGATTATAAACTATTTAACTATTAGCATTCGGAAACAAACAGAATCACGTCTAAAAGCAGAAGACTTGGCAGAAACAGAAAAATTCCGTAACACCCTATTACTATCAATATCACATGACTTGCGAACTCCATTAGCAGCCATAATTGGATCTGCGAGTACCTTAATTAAATTAGATGACAAATTAAATTCCGAAACGCGCCTCGACTTATTGCACAATATTCAAAATGAATCCGAACGACTAAACAGATTTATATTGAATGTTTTACAAGTTATTCGGTTAGAATCCAATGCAACCAAGATTACAAAACAACTGCATAGTATTGAAGAAATGATTCACATTTCTAGGCCTAAATTTTCAAGAATCCTTGAAAACAAAAACTTTTCTCTCGATATAGAAGAAAATATTCCATTAATTTATTTTGATCCAATTTTATTAGAACATGTATTTATAAATCTTATAGATAACGCTAACAAATTTTCTCCTCCACAATCAGTAATAAAGTTGGAAGCCAAACAAAATGCAAACAAGGTGCTAATAAGCATTTCCAACCAAAGTAATGGAGTACACCCAGAAGATACAAAGCAAATTTTTGAAAAATTTTATCGAGGAAAAAATTGTGAGAGCACAGGTCTTGGTTTAGGGCTTGCAATTTGCAAAGGAATTATTCAACTTCATGGTGGAGAAATTTGGAGTGAAAATCTTGATAACAACAAAATTCAATTCTGCTTTGCCTTACCCATGGTGACCGATGACGCTTGAAATACTACCTTCAATTTTGGTTATTGAAGATGAAATATCTATTCGTCGTTTTCTAAAAACATCCATCATCAATCATAATTATCAATTTTTAGAAGCTGTTAATGGCAAGGACGGTTTAAAAAAAGTTTTAGAATATAAACCAGATATCATTCTTTTGGATTTAGGTCTCCCAGATATAGACGGGGTTGAAGTCATTCAACAACTGAGAGCATGGACCTCTACTCCAATTATTATTTTATCTGCTCGTGATCAGGAACTTGATAAAGTACGAGCGTTAGATATGGGTGCTGATGATTATTTAACTAAACCTTTTGGTGTCCAAGAATTATTTGCAAGGATAAAAGTAGCGCTTCGTCATGGACAACTGATTACTGAAAATGAAACACCTATTATTTATTGTGGCAATTTAAAAATTGATTTAATTAATCGACATGTATGGATTAAAGATACCTTAATTGCATTATCCCGCACACAATTTTCAATTCTGGCTTCATTAATCCGTAAAGCAAATAAAATAATTACTCACAAACAATTATTACAAGAGGTATGGGGAGAACAGCATAACGAAGATATTGAGTACTTACGTATTTATATCCATCAATTACGCCAAAAAATAGAAGAAAACCCATCCCAACCTAAATATTTAGTAACAGAGTTGGGAATTGGTTACCGCTTAATTACTGAATAATTTATTCAAACTTATACACCCCTTCAAGTGCATATGATTGTTGGAAATCATGGGCTGATACACCATTTCTAGCTAAAAATGAATTCACGTTTGAAAAGTCACGGCGAGTTTCTCCTCTCAATTCTAAATTTTTAATTGGAGTATATCCCACAGTTATGGTTACTTCTTTCCAATTCTGTACCACACCAGTACGAAAACCATCTTCATCACGAAAAACCTCGCCACGTAACGAAGTACGCCACTTATCATTAAATTTATAGTTTGCATATCCAGCCAATCCCATCCATGCAGCGCGGCTGATAGCTCCAGTTGGCAAAGCTGCTTGTGTTTGCCAACCATAATCATAATTTGCAATTAATGCTAATTTTTCTGTGGCATTATAAGTACCTATTAAATCAAATAAGGTACGTGTTCCCTTTGGTCCAAAATCTGTTTGCGGCGTTGCGCGTTCCTTACCACTATATCCTTGAGCCGAAAAAGAAACCTTAGGATTTACCGTGTAACTTAAGCCAAATTCAACTGTTTGCCCACGTTTCCAATCACGGATATTGTCCCAACCATCATTAATGCCGAGAATTAAATTCAGTTTATCATTTACAACATAGGTCCCTCTTACACCTGTGTGAGTATCAGAGGTATTGTAAAAAAGGATGCCTCTGGAGAAATTAGTATTTAAGGTAGGATCGACTTGCTCTACACCGACTAAAGTAAGGAACCGACCTCCAATAATTGTTACAGGTCCTTTAACATATTGAAGAAAGGCTTGTGGAAAATCAATTGCAAAAGTTTGAGAGTCAAATTCGGTTGACGGCCTGAAACCATATGACGCAAATGTGTTAACATCTCGTCCTGCAATTAAATTTAATAATGCCCCAAAACCTTTTTCTGGTTGATAAGCCATAGTAATTGCAGCTTGTTGAAGAGTTAATCCATTCTGAGCAAGATCAAAGTAGCGATTATTTGATCCACTTATAAATTTATTACTTTGTTGCAAATAATTATATGAACCATCTAAATATCCAGTAACTTTAAAATTGTTTGGGATTGCAGATGTGCTTGGTGTGACGTCAGCAAATACCAAAGAAGAAAAAATATAACAAGCACTCATAACAACTATTTTTAAATTTTTCATTTATACTCCCTTAAATTTGTTATCTTCTATTTGCAAACATTAATGTGGCATTCCATAGCGTTTAATCAATTCTAAATTAAACTCCAGTACGTTAATAAATTTTTCACCAGCTAATCCAGCTAATGGCGCCGTTGAATTGATTTTCAATAACTGTGCAATTTCATTTTTGATATCAACTGGATTTCTTTTTAAGTTAGCAGCCCACTTAGTAGCAACTCGATCAAGTTGAAATTCTGCATTTTGTAAACTTATATGCGGATCTAATCCTGAAGCACTTGTGGTAACTAAATCTCCTGGAAGATTTTGCAGAACCACATTTGGGTTATCTTGGCGCCACATATCAAAAAACAGTGTTTGAATATCAGAACCAGAATTTACCGGTCCTATAGTTGTTATAGTTTTACCTGTTGGTTGTGGTGTATTAATTGCCGATGCAAACTTACCTGGATTTTCTTTCGAAAAACTTTGAAAAAATACTACAGCTAAATCAGGAGATTTAGGCTTCTGCGTTCCCGGATTATCCTTAATATATTGTTGCACAATCATTGGATGAGTTTTCATCCAGCTATCCACATATGCTCCATGTGACGGATCTGCATTAACCCAGGCTTGTGCAAGTGAGTTATGCGCTGTAGCCCATTGCGCTACAATATTAGATTGATTCAGGAATTTATCTTGTTGAAACCATTTTTCTATATCTGCGCCAATTGACTGATTATTTCCATTTTTAACAATTGTTCCAACTGCACTCGCAACTCGGGCTCTTAATGCGTAATTTGATCCAGCTAAAGCAGAGGAAGTCGAAGCAGATGCATCATAAGATGCGGCAGAAGGTCGCGGCTGAAAAAATTCATCTTTGGTAAATGGTTGGGCTATAAGTTTTGATCCTATAATTTTACCATCTGCATTTTTTATGATGCTCCCATTTGCTTGAAATGAAAAAAAAGTTTGACCAACTAACCATAATGCAAGCGGATAAATTACACAGACCATGACAACAATGATCATTAGCAGAAAGATACTTTTAAAAATATTTTGCAACATATGATTTCCCTATCAACTAACCCAATTCAAACTCACCATAATCATGTCGATTAGTTTGATGCCAATGAAAGGCAGAATCATTCCACCTAATCCCCAGTAAAACAAATTGCGGCGTAAAAGCGCATCAGCGCCTAAAGCTTGATAACGAATTCCATTTAAAGCGACAGGAATCAATGCTGGAATAATTAATGCATTAAAAATTACCGCAGACAAAATTGCTGATGTCGGAGAATGCAGATGCATAATATCAATTGCATTCAGCCACGGTAACGAGCTTGCAAACATCGCTGGTATGATTGCAAAATATTTTGCAACATCATTAGCCATAGAAAAAGTTGTGAGGGAACCTCGAGTAATTAATAGTTGTTTTCCAATTTCAACTACTTCGATTAACTTGGTTGGATCACTATCTAAATCAATCATATTTGCTGCTTCTTTTGCAGCTTCGGTTCCGGCATTCATCGCTACCGCAACATCCGCTTGAGCAAGGGCTGGAGCATCATTGGTTCCATCGCCCATCATCGCAACAATCTTGCCTTCAGCTTGTTCTTTCCTAATATACTCAAGTTTTTTTGCAGGAGTGACTTCAGCTATATAGTCATCCACACCTGCTAATGCTGCAATAGTAGCAGCTGTTCGTGGGTTATCACCTGTAATCATGATAGTCCGCAATCCCATTTTACGAAGCCGCGCAAAACGCTTTTGTATATGGGGTTTTAAAATATCTTCTAGAACAACCAAACCTACTATCACATTTCCATCCGCAACCAGAAGCGGAGTTGAACCTTTGGTTGCGATGCTATCAACTTTCGCATCAACATCATCTGGTATTGTTCCTCCATTTTTTTTAACAAATTCAATAATTGAATCTGGTGCACCTTTTCTTATTTTTCTGCCCTCTGCTAAATCAATCCCGCTCATCCGTGTTTGTGCCGAAAATTCTATTGAAGTTGCATTTTGGGGGAAATGTAAATCTTTTAAACTTTGACCTTCGTATAGTTTTAATATACTTTTGCCTTCTGGGGTATTATCAGTTATTGATGCAAGCGCCGCCAACATGCCAACATCATCCACCAGATATTTACCAACAGGAATAAATTGTGAAGCTCTTCTATTTCCTAATGTGATGGTTCCAGTTTTATCTAATAAAACAATATCAACATCACCAGCCAACTCTACTGCTTTTCCGCTACTTGCAATAATGTTCGCTTGCAATGCACGATCCATTCCTGCAATACCAATTGCTGCTAATAATGCCCCAATAGTTGTGGGAATAAGACAAACTAGAAGTGCAACTAAAGTTGGAACATCGGTACCCAAACTCTTTAACGGTTGCGCAAGACCAAGATAACTCGTCATATATTGCTCGGCGTTGTATGACATTGGCCAAAGTGGAGCAACGACGATTAAAAAAATTAAAGTAAAAGCCGAAAGCACTAAAGTAAGCGCAATTTCATTTGGACTTCTTTGACGTATCGCGCCTTCAACCAAAGCTATCATGCGATCAAGGAATGAATCACCTTTGCTCCCAGTAATTTTCACAATAATCCGATCAGACAACACAATGGTTCCACCAGTTACACCTGACCTATCACTCCCAGCTTCACGAATTACCGGAGCAGACTCTCCCGTAATTGCTGACTCATCAATATAAGCCATACCTTCAATTATTTCACCGTCACCGGGAATAGTTTGTCCTACTTGCACCGCTACTTTATCACCACGTTTTAAATTGGCTGACGAAACTTCTTCAACTTCACCTTTTCCATTTTTTAAACGATAAGCTTTGGTATCTTTGCGAGTTTGTCTTAACGAGTTTGCTTGAGCTTTACCTCGAGCTTCTGCTAAAGCAGTCGCAAAATTAGCAAATAAAATTGTTAAGAATAGCCAGATGTCTAAAGCAATAAAATATGTTATTGGAGCAGCTGAATTTTTTTCTCCACTCCAAGCCATTTGCACAATAAAAAATAATGTTAAAATTGCACCGACTTCAACAACAAACATCACTGGATTTTTCCATTGAATGTCAGGTCTTAACATGACAAATGCCTGTTTGAGCGCAGCTAAAGCAGTTTCTTTTTCAAATAATGAACGGCGTTTAACACGACGGATTGATTCTTGATAAATGCCTTCGGGTAATTCCATTTTGTGATCCATGTTATTTCCTTTATCCTCCGAATGGAATAGGTCCAAGATGTTCTGCAATAGGCCCTAAAGCCGCAACAGGTAAAAATAATAAAGCACCAACAATAAATACTGTTCCAAATAAAAGAATTGCAAACGTTACAGTATCAACCCGTAAGGTACCCATACCAAATGGACTGGATTTTTTTGATCCCAAAAATGCTGCCATAGCAATTGGGGCAATAATGGGTAGAAAGCGACTGAAAAGCATGACAAGCCCTGCTGCAATATCCCATGCGATTGCTTCTGGTGCTGGATTCGGATTGTTGTAAAATCCATATGTAACCCCAAGTCCGTCAAACGCAGACCCATTGTTAGCTGACGCTGAAGAAAATTGATATAACATCTGAGAAAAACCATGAGCGCCAGGATTGCTAATGGCATTCATTCCCCATGCTGTTGCAGCAAATAGCCCTGTGGGAACTAAAATCATTAACGGGTGAACTAATAAGGCAATGATTGCGAGTTTAACTTCGCGCGCTCCTATTTTTTTACCCAAATATTCAGGAGTACGCCCAACCATCATTCCCGCAAGAAAAATTCCAATGATGATATATAACAGCATGTTAATCATCCCAACGCCTTTTCCTCCAAAAAAGCAATTGAGCCACATGCCTACCATTGGAGACAAACCTGCCAACGGATTTAGGCTGTCAGCCTCTGCATTTACTGCACCGCAAGTTACATCAGTTGTAAGTGCTGCGAAAGTTGCTCCTGCTGAAGTACCAAAACGTAATTCTTTCCCTTCAAGATTTCCTAGGTGTTGATCAATAGGTAAAGCTGCAATAGCAGGTATTACTAGTGCCGTTTTACCTTTAGGTGCGGCTGGATTATAAATTTGAAAGGTTTTCTCAAGATGTTTTGTCAAGGCCGGATTTGGTTTCAAAGTATCAAAGTAAACTGCCCAAACAACAGTGGCTGCCATTAAAGTTAACATCACCGAAAATATAACAAAAGCATGGCGCATTTGCCCTAACATTCGACCATACATAAACACTAACGCAAATGGAAAGATCATCATAGCCAAGGTGTTAAAAAAGTTTGATAATGATGTAGGATTTTCGAATGGATGCGCGGAATTCATTCCATAAAATCCCCCTCCATTCGTACCCAGCATTTTCATTGCTTCGAATGCAGCAACAGGCCCTACTACAATTGTTTGTGGTTTAGCCTCGCCTTTGTCTGTAGTTCCCATCGCACCTGATTCAAGCGTAGTTGCTTGATAGGAGCTTTGAAAAGTCATAGGACTTCCTTGCTGTAAAAAAATCAAAGCAAACATGAAAGCAATGGGCACGAACATATAAATTACAACGCGCCATATATCTAAAAAGAAATTGCCCATTGAACTATCACTGCGTAATCCACGAATAATGGCAGTCAATGCACTTAAACCAATGGCTGCTGAAATAAATAGATTGGTAATGCCAAAGAAAATTTGACTAAAGTTAGATAAATGCTGGTCACCAGAGTAATGTTGCAGATCTGTGTTCGTCATGAAAGAAACTACGCTATTAAAAATAGTGCTTGGAGATAAAATGGTTTTACCATCCGGATTAAGAGGCAGCCAAGGTTGTAATGTTAAAATCAGATAACCAAATACGAATAAAACAGTATTAAAAATAAGAAGAGAGGATGCATATTGTTTCCAATTTTGGGGTCCGCTATCAATTCTTTTTTCAAACCACCCAAAGAAGGCAAGAGGTTGATATTTGCCATCCATGATCCAAGCGAGATATCGGCTTAAAGGAAATGCGATTAAAGTAGCTGTTGCAAGAAGTACAAATGGAAGTAACCAAATTTGAATAAACACTACTAACTCCTTTTAAAGTATTTATTTATTTTTCTATTAAAACCATTCTGGTCTCAAAAGAGTTGCAATCAAATATATAAATATGAAAGCTACAACAACAGCTGTAACATAAATCATGAGTTTCCCTTTTTAAATTTTGTCACAGGCTTTCATAAATAAATAACACAATCCCATAGCGCATAGCCCTAAAAAAAACATAGCTGGCAACCAGATATATAAATTCATCTGATAGTTCCTCTTTTTAAAAATGAGTTATAGTGCGAGACAATTATTAGAGAAAGTAATATTATGGAAATGAATGTAATTTGGGGCATCTGACATCCTGGTCATATTTCACATTAATATATTGTATAAAAAAATTACTTATACAATATACCAAATTACATTAAAATTCCATTAACGAATACGGAAATTCGATATGTTTACAAAAAAGCATTCTCTGGGTTTTACCTTAATCGAGCTAATGATAGCTGTGGGAATTATCGCAATTCTTTCTGCTATTGCTATACCAGTTTATACCAATTACACCAAACGCGCTTATTATAGTGAACTTATACAAGCCATGGCTCCTTACCAGTTAGGAGTAGCTCAATGTTTTGCAGATTCTGGCTCTAATGCTGCCTGTGATTCAGGTTACGGAAATATCCCCACTGATATCACATCTCCTCCTAGTACCACGACTTGCATCGGAAGTATCATTACTAACAATGGCACAATCACAGCAATAAATAATACGGCAACCACTGCAACTTGCCGTATCACTTCGGCTCAAGCGCTAACCATGACCCCTGCTTTATCAGGTGCTGTGGTAACCTGGTCTTATTCAGGGGCTGCTGTTACTAATGGGTATGTGAAGGCACAATAACTTTGGGTTCTTAGGTTCATTTGATTTTATTGTAATTTTAGATTGTTATTAATTTGCTGATTCTGTTTTTCACTATTTTCTAACAAAAGTTTTGTCGCTATTTTTATGGCTTCTGGATGGCATTTTTCCATAAATTC
>Ga0182024_10027043_pt1 | contig 10059 bp, 11 predicted proteins | sample P32metaG_FD_120480 | JGI IMG/M metagenome (GOLD analysis project Ga0182024, IMG submission 120480) | Permafrost microbial communities from Stordalen Mire, Sweden - P3-2 metaG (Illumina Assembly) | ecosystem: Environmental > Terrestrial > Soil > Wetlands > Permafrost | place: Sweden: Stordalen...
ATTGTGGCGAACGCATCAAGTTGGTTTTAGATCTTCCACGACTGGGGCGGAGATTGTCTTGTCGGATGTGAAGCCCGCAGGACCGCACAATGGTGCCCCGCAAGACGTTAGATCGCAAGATATCCCAATGCGGCGATCGCGGCGCCAACCACACTCAGCATGAGCGCCACGCCGAAGAGCCATCTCTGCCGCGTCAGCATTGTCACGGAACCGACGCTGACGGCAACCTGGAGCAAAGCGAGCCCAAAGACATAATTCCCGCGCGGTCCAGCCAGAGCCTCGCTTTGCGCGTTAGCTTTTGCCGACGCCGTTTCAAGATCGTCCGCCTTGGCCTTGATCTCGTCCTTCTGCTTATCGTATTTGGTGATCTTGTCGGCGAAAGGCGCGCGCTGCGGCTCTGGAACCAGCGTCATCGCCAATTCCATGAGGTGAGATTTGGTGCTCACCGCCTGATAATAGGCCCATTGATCGGCGGCGTCGGTCTTTCTAAGCCCGGCCTCGTTTTTCAGGATGAGAGCTTCGTTTCCAGTTTCCTCTACCTCGTGTCCTATGATCGCGCCCACGGTTGCCACGATCGCCGTAAAAATGGCGATCCAACGTCCCAATCCCCCCTCCGAGACGCCGCCATGTTCATGCTCGGGAACTTCGATCGCTGCTTCGCTCATTTTCTTTCCTAGGAACGCGGCCGAAACTATTTGCCTTCGACCAGCACGGCTCCCGTGGACATCGGCTGCACCGCGTGCTGATAGATCGACAGATAGCCAGTCGATTTCCGCAATTTTGGCTGCCCCCGCTGTTCCCGGCGCGCCGCCATTTCACTTTCGGAAACCTCGAGGTCGAGTTTTTGCCCATCGACGTCGATGATGATGCGGTCGCCATTCTGTACCAAAGCAAGCGGCCCACCAACCGCGGATTCCGGCGATACTTCGGCGACGGTCATGCCCTTATTGCAAAGGCCGGACAATTGCCCGTCACTGATAAAGGCAACCTGGTTTTGAAGACCCGCCGCATCGACGGCGAAGACTACCATGGAGGCCGGCCCGGCCATGCCTGGCCCGCCCTTCGGTCCCATCCCTCTGACAACCAGGACATGACCCGGCTTGACCTCGCCCCGTTCGATCGCCCGGATCGCTTCCGGTCCATCGTCGAACACAATGGCCGGTCCGGCAAAATGGGTGGCGCGTCCCGCCCCCCGGAGCCCGAGTTTGACGATCGCGCTTTCGGGTGCCAAGGAACCCCGCAAGATCGTGATTGGCGCGCCGTTCGAAAATGGCCGATTGATTGGACGGATTACCTCGTCGTCCGTAACCGTGGCGTTTACCAAATTATCGGCGACGCTTTTGCCGGTGCAGGTAAGCGACGCTGTGTCTAACAAGGGTTGCAATTGCTTCATCAAGGCTCGGCATCCGCCCGCTGCCTCGAAATTTTCGATTGATTCCTCACCGTTTGGACGCACGGCGCTTAAAACCGGAATCCTCAATCCAAGATCGTTGACCATCTGGAAAACATCGACGTCGAGACCGGATTCGACCGCAATCGCCTGCAAATGCTTGACGCAGTTGATCGAACCGCTGACAGCAAGTACCGCGGCCACCGCGTTTTGAAAAGCGCCTTTGGTCATCACATCGCGCGGTTTCAGATCCTCCCACACCATCTCCACGATCCGCGCACCCGCCTGGCGCGCGAAATTGAACATTTTTGGACTGTTCGCAAGGACGGGAGCGCTGCCCGGCAGCGCCATACCGATGGCCTCGCACACGACGTGCATCGAGTTTGCGGTCGCCATCCCCGAACAGACGCCTGGGCCTTTGATGGCATTGTCGCTCATCATCCGGAGCTGCTCTGGCGTTAGCTTGCCGAAGCTCGCTTGCACCGAGCCGAAGAACACGTCCTCGATATCGACATGGCGGCCATCGACCTCGCCGCTCGGCTGATAGCCGCAAACGACCAAGATCGTCGGAATGTTGAATCGGCCGGCCGCCATCATGTGCGCCGGGGGCGTCTTATCGCAAGAAGACAGGCAGACCATACCGTCGAGCTGCGCGCCCTCGACCGCGATCTCGATGTCGTTCACGATCAGATCGCGGCTGGGCAATATATAGCCTCCGCCGCCACTGGGACCGCCACGGCCAATGATGAAATCGCTAGGCGCGGCCGTGCGAATCTCGAACGGCAACCCGCCCGCGGCGCGTACCGCGTCCTTGACGATTCTTGCCACGCCGTCGAGATGGGCAAAACAGATCGCGAGCTCCGACGAGGAATTTACCACTGCTATCTTGGGCTTTTGCATATCCTCGTCGGTAAGGCCGAGAGCCCTCCATTGCGCGCGGCGCACTGCCTCGCGGGTCGAACCCGGCTCGAAATTGCTGCGGAGCTTAAAATTCTTCATTCCTCCACCTTCCCTATTGGGCGCTTGGCTATCCCGTGCACAACCATGCTAACCGCTGATTTCGGGCGGCACAACTCGGCGAAGTGCGGGTCTGTCTACATTCCGGGAACGTGGCGCCCGGTGCGTGATCGCGCTTGCCGTGGCTCCAAACTTCAATGATAGTCGGTGAGGGTGAAGGTGACTTCTCCGCTACTCTCTTCGACGCTGAATCGGACGGGCACATCATGCTCGTCGAGCCAAATTTTATAGTGGCTCTTGCCGTCGACCTGGTATTCGCGCGTTCGGATCGCCGTCCCTCGGATCCTAATTGAGTCTGGGCGGGCCCCGCTTACGCGAACCTTCTCGATTTCGCCAGTGTCGAGCAACATCATCGTATCGGATCCCAGGAAATTGTCCGACCACGGATTGGCGGGAACGACCGTCGATGGAGCGACGATGGTTCCGCTGGGCGAATTTATGACGAATTGATCGCCGCGCGCCTCACCCTCGAGTTTAATCGCGTGGCCGTTCGTCGTGGTGACGCCGCTGAAATAAACCAGGCGTTTGCCTTGCCAGCGCTCCGTCCGATCGGCGTCCTCGCGGTAATACACGATCCCCAAGAGACTCGCTTTGAAGCGTGCCGCCGTCCGCACGGTAACGGTGGCACCGTCTCGTGCAATCGTATTGCTGTAGGTTCCGACGTTGCCGTACAGGGAATGGTCGACTTCGTAATTGAGCGTGACGGGAGCGGCCGCGATGGAAGAACCCATAAGTGGCACGGCGACCAGCAGGCAAGCGACAGCGACCGCTCGCAGGCTTCGCGAAATGGGCGCCACGCGTTAAATGCTGAAGAGAAGCCGCGTCGCGGCGGTTACGGTCGGAATAACGATCCGGCTCACGGGGACGGCAAGACCGAGGGGTTTCAATAGCATTTTTGTCGCCATCTCATGGGGAAAGTGCCGCTTGCAAATCTTTCTAACACCGTTTCGGTAAGCCCTATACGCCTTGTCGTCGAAAGAAACTCCCGGATGCCTCGCAAGATAAACGTGCTTAAAGGAATAGTAGGCATCCTCGGAATCGATTTCCGCAAGCCTCGCCCAGAGTGTCCCAAGCACAGCCGCGCGGCTGGTCCTTTCGTTCTCGCGATAACGCAGGAAATAGCGATAGAAATGCTTGAAATGGCGTACCTCGTCGAGACTGATATTCAAGGCTATTTGGCGCAGGACCGGTTCGGGGCTGGCGTCCGCCAACATTCGGTAAAAGGCGGCGGTCCCCGTCTCCACGACGCATCGCGATGCCATTTCAAGCGCGCGCGTGCCGGAAAGCTGATCGATGGAACAGAATTTCATGAACTCCGCGAGGAAATCTCGATAAGCGGCGTCCCAATCGAACTCTGGCCAAGCGTTTTGCACATACCGTTTCAGGGCCACTCCGTGCTGAACTTCGTCCTTTTCCCAGGAACACTCGAGCCATTCCACGATTTCGCTATCACCGCGGAAAAAAGCCGCCAAGTTTCGCGTATAGACGTCCGAGGTGATCTCCACAAACGCGGCTGAAGCCACAATGTGAAAGATCAACCGGTCCTCTCGGACACGTTCCCGGGCAAGCCTATGATAGGGAATATCCTCGACCGACCATCCGGCCTCGCGCTCGGAGTTGGGTGGGCCGCCCGTCACGCGATTTCCTCCATGACACGATGCGCGGGCGGAGGTGACGATTGGCGCAGCCGCGCCTTGAGTGAATCCGCGTGGTCGAAATTCGATGGTCCTCCAGCCATGATCCCCCTTTGCTCGCCAGCAACGATCTCCAGACCGGACCTTTTATACTTCCCAAATGGCAATCCTACACCCCCCCGAGCGTTGCGGTGCACAGGCTTCGCATAAAGGTAAAGTTCTGACGCTATCACTTGCGAATCGTACCGTCGCGGAGGCCCGAGGAGCGGGATCCCGACCCGACCTTGGCCGCGCAAGCGCCTTCCAAATCTGCGATGCCGGCGACGCCTACAAAAGGAATGGACCAGGTCTTCACCAGGATGCGGGAGATGTTTTCATGGCGTGCATTTGTGAGATGCCAACGGGAATCGGTGGTTCTAGCAAGCGTTATTTCACAACTGCGATAGCCCCCGGTGAAGCCATCATAAAGATATCGTATCACGAGATTCGCCCCCGTCGGCGGGCGGGAAAAACGTCCTTGAAGCACCACGGCGTCATGGCCAGGTTCGCCTTCCAACACCGCACCATGACTGCTCTCGATCAACTCGACCGGAAAATCGATGATCTTCACCTTTTCGGACAACGACCCGTGATCGCTCGAAAACCGATGAGTCTCAAAACGGACCGCGGTAATGGCATCGTCGATGATGGTCAAGCCGACACAATGAAAACTATCGTCACGGGAATTTACTATTTTCGCCAATTGTCGAACCGAGGCGATATCCGGGCCGCAAGACGATCCGGCAGCCGGGAGGAGGTCGGGGCTAGCTGGGCTAGTTCCAGCAAATCCCAGCGGTAGGGTAGACCAGAACACCGTCAGAATGCTAACGATATGGAGCAATATTTTGAAACGCGGGCTCGTGGACAAACTCTGACGTCCTCTATGTAATTGCTGCTGCTGGTCGCTGCCGGCCTGCCACGTGCTAAGCGGCGAGGCGACCCATCATCCCCTCGGCCTCCGCCGTAGAAGTCCCCGGATGCGGGGATCCGGGGAAACGAAGACCGAGGATTCGTCTCGGGCTTTAGTTGCCGGGTCGGTGATTCGGCGGCGGTCTCGAAGCCCTACAAAAGGCGCCTCAGGCGGGAGGCACGATCCTCGTAGGGTGACCTCACTTCACCAACGCGAGCGACAAAGCCTCGCGCCCCTTGGGAGTCTCGACGACACGGACTAGGACTTGCTGGCCCTCGGCCAGGTCATTCAATCCCGCTCTATCCAAGATCGAGATGTGAACGAAGATGTCCTTGCCGCCATCCTCCGCGCCGATGAAGCCAAAACCCTTGTCACCGTTGAACCATTTCACGGTTCCGCCGATTTCGACCGCGACCGACGGATCGACCGCGGCGCGCCCGCCGGCACGGGGCCCGCTTCGTTCCCTGCGCGGTTGCTCCGTGGCGCCACTTTCGTCGATATCGAGCACGCGCGTGACCTGCGACCCTTTGGGTCCTGGGCCGACATGAGCGTGCATTTTAGCGCCCGGCAGGATCGATTGGCGGCCCGCCGCCTGCAAAACCGAAATATGCAGGAACGCGTCGCCGGCGCCGTTCCCCAGAACCACGAAGCCGAAGCCCTTGTCGGGATTGAACCATTTCACCACAGCCTCGACCGGGGGGCCTTCGGGTGCTGACGATTCTCGTCCTGGACTTCCGAACGAGCTTTGCCGCGGTCCGCGGCCATGCATATCGCTTGGAGAAAAATTGTCATCATCAAAACCGCGACGTCTTGGCTCGCGGAAATCTTTGCCTCGGCCCATCAGTTTTGTTCGCTTTCAGTCGATGTTGCCGGATCTGCCGCCTTGCGCTTTGCAGTCCGCTCCTGTTGCTCCTCCAGCTTCTTTTGCTGCCGCGCTTTCTTCGCACGGTCGCGTTCGGCCCGTTGCTGGCGATAATTGGGCTTAAATGCCATCGATATTCCTCTTGAGCATTGAACCATAGCACGGCGGCGCGAAAAGCTCACCGTGGACTTTCCGTCCCATCTCAATACCGTGACTGGCGTGGCTTGGCGCGAAGACACCATGCGTAAACCTTAACGTCCCTGCGGACCTTGCTCCTTGACGCTCCATGCCTCCTCTATTTTGATTCGAGAATCTGGATAAAGCAATCGGGAAAGGCGCCGGAACGATGAAGGGATCGATTCAGCGCAAAATTCCGATTAGCGAGAATTTCGGTTATCTTGATGCGTCAATGGATCTCGCGCGGCATATCTCGCGGCGAAGGAACAGGAGGGGAGAATGTTCATCCGTAATGCTTGGTATGTGGCGGCTTGGGCGGACGAATTAGGGGAGGCGCCGCTGGCCCGACGCATCTGCGGGGAACCTCTCGTGCTCTTTCGCGACCCCTCCGGCAAACCGGGCGCTCTCATCGACAAATGCTGCCATCGCGGCACACCCCTCAGGCTTGGACGGATCGTGGAAAAAGGCATCGAATGCGGCTATCATGGCCTCGTTTTCGACACGCAAGGCCGTTGCGTTGCGATCCCGGGCCAGGACCGCATTCCGGAAAAAGCCCGAGTTCGATCCTACCGTGTCGTGGAGAGGGATGAATTCATCTGGATTTGGATGGGCGAGCAGGAGCGCGCCAATAGCAAGCACATCATCGACTATCCCTGGCATAATGATCCTGGCAAATGGCCCCACATGCATACAAATTATCACATCGCGGCCAACTACATGCTGATGGTCGACAATCTGATGGACTTGACGCATCTCGGCTATGTCCATCGCACGACCATTGGGGGAAATCCGAAGGCCCATGTCGACGCAAAGATGGATACGATCCGCACCGATCATGGGCTGCGTTATACGCGTTGGATGCTGAATTCACACCCGCCTCCAACCTATGTGAAAGCCGTTGGATTTCGCGGTTTGGTCGATCGCTGGCAGGAATTCGAGTTCATAGCGCCTGGAATCATTATTCAGTGGAGCGGCGCGGTCGATATCGGAAAAGGCGCCTATGAGCGTGGCAATCGCGAGGGCGGTTTCTCGCTGCGCCTTTTTCATGGCCTGACGCCGGAAACGGAGACAAGCTGCCACTACTTCTGGTCGACGGCCAATGGCTATCGTCAGGACGAGCCGGCGGCGACGCAGCAATTGTTTGACGAGATCGCGGCAGCCTTTTTGGAGGACAAGGCCGTCGTCGAGGAACAGCAGGCCAGCCTTACGGAGCTGGGTAAGGACGATTTGATCGATATTACATCCGACGTCGCTCGTATCCACATGCGCCGCGTCGTCGAAGGCCTGCTCGCCGAGGATCAGCCCCAGAAATCAGCGGCGGAATAAGGGCGACCACTGGCTGCGGACAGATTGTCGTCCCGGTCATCGAAGATTCCGGATTAGTCGCCGATCAAGTGCAGCACTACTTCCCGGCGGTGGGGAGCGCGGCGGTGTTCAAACAGATAGACGCCCTGCCACGTGCCAAGCGTCAGGCTCCCCGATAACTCCGGGATGGCGAGTTGAATCTGAGTTAGGGCGGCGCGGATATGGCCCGGCATGTCGTCAGGACCTTCGGCGTCATGAGCATAGAGACCCGCTTGCTCGGGCGCCACGCGCTCGAAATAGGCTTCGAGATCGGTCCGGACATCGGGGTCCGCATTTTCCTGGATCAGCAAGGAAGCCGAGGTATGCCGACAGAACAGCGTCAACAGCCCTGTTTCAATACGCTGTTCGGCCACCCAGCCTGAGATCGAAGCCGTGATCTCGACAAGACCGCGACCGCGTGTCGTGACGGTAAGTTGATGCGAGGCTTGGCGCAAAGCGATCTCCCCCTCAATCCTGGTCCTGAATGTGCGGCAAGCCGGAAAGTCAACGACCCCATAAAGATTTCCGCTCGATTTTGCCCGGGGGATTGTCGTCGGGTCGTATATCGGTCGTGTTGTATATCGGGAGTAGCCGACGTGCTTTCGAGATCCGATACGGGCCCAGCATGACGTCGCCATGGACGACCGGCGCTGGCGGTTCGCATAAGGTCTTGCATCAACCTTCAATAGAGACCGTCCTGCATCCCGTTGATCTTTGGTTGGAAAGTCCCGGCTCGGGGTTAAGATCCGCCTTGGCACTTGTTGGGTTCCGCACCGTCCGGTAGCGTGGCGGGAATACATTGGGGGATCGGGCATGGCTATCGCGACCGCCGCCAAGACGCCGGGCGATTTCGTTGAAGCGACACTCAATTACGTCTCGCCGGACACGCGGATCAGCCGCCGCTTTTGCTTTCCCGGCGACGAGGTCAACACCGGGCGCTTCGTTCCGTATCGCGTCTTCATCCATAACGCCCGTACGGCCTCCGAGCGCATCGCGCTCGACACGCACGCTTTCGAGTTGTTTCGGCATCGCAGCGCGGTCGAGGATTTCCACGACCGCGCGGAAATCGATGCGATCTACCCGCGCGAAGTGATGGATACGGTACAGGGGCTCACCGGCGCCGACTTGATCTTGCCGCTTGGCTATGTTCTGCGCACGGCGGCTGACACCAGCGGCGGACAAGCGCAGCCGCCGGCGTCCGACGTGCATGTCGACATGTCACCGGAAACGGCGCCGAAAGCGGCTCTGGCCCTGTTCGCGAAAGAGGCACCAGGACGGACCTTCCGCCGCTTTCTCGTGACCAGTTTCTGGCGGCCTTATTCCGAGCCGCCGCAGGATTGGCCCGTCGCGCTTTGCGATCATCGCAGCATGGCCCCCGATGAGGGCGTGCCGAACCGGCGTATCGTTCGCGACGACCGCCCGACGCCGGAGGAGATGTTGGCGCCCATTCCCGACGAAGAGGACATCCCGGCGGCGCTCGTCTTCCGTTACGGCCCGCATCATCGGTGGTTCTATTACCCCGACATGAACCGCGACGAGGTGCTGCTCATCAAGCTTCACGATTCTGATCGCACCCGCGCTTGGTTTGCGCCGCATACCGCGTTCCACGACGCGGGACGTCCCGGCACTCGCACACGCGAAAGCATCGAATTCCGCACCATCGCCTATTGGCTGTAGTCGTGGCCGGGACGACGCTTGAATTGCGGGCAACCGCCAAAGACGCGACATGTTGCGGCGCGGACCATAAGAGGGATTCATGATCAGTGCGCTCGATCCTCGTGCCGCGGGTGCCGAGCGGCTGAGGGGGAAAATTTGCATCGTCACCGGCGCCGGCCAAGGCATTGGCCGCGCCACGGCTCGCCGTTTGGGTGCCGAAGGCGGTAGGATCGTGGTCGTCGACCGCGTCGACGAAAGCGCCACGGAGACGGTTCGGCAGTTGACCTCCGCCGGCGCGGAGGCCGCCAAGATTCTCGCCGATCTCAGCCGATATTCCGAGGCGCAGCGTCTGATGCGGGAGACGGTCTCGCTTTGGGGCCGCATCGATGTCCTGGCCAATGTGGTGGGCGGCACCATCTGGTGGCAGCCCTACCACCAGTATTCCGAGGAGCAGGTCAATCTCGAACTTGAGCGTTCGCTGTTTCCGACGCTGTGGTGTTGCTCCGCGGTTCTGCCCATCCTAATGGGGCAAAAATCGGGAGCCATCGTCAATCTTGGTTCGCGTGTCGCGCGTGGCGCCCTCTACCGTGCCCCCTATGCGGTCGCGAAGGGCGGCATCGAGGCGTTGACCCGGACGCTCGCCAATGAATACGGCCGCCACGGCATTCGCGTGAACGCCGTGGCGCCGGGCAGTACGGACACACCCGATCGCGTTACATCTCGGTTGACGCTGCGCCCCGGAATCGTCGCGGAATCGGTCAAGGGCATGGCGGAATATGTCAAGGAAGGACGCGGCGATCTGAACCTGATCGCGCTGCAACGCCAAAGCCAGGCCGACGAGCAAGCCGCCGTCATCGCTTTTCTCGCCAGCGAAGACGCTTCCTATGTCACCGGCCAAATCGTCAATTGCTTTGGCGAACCGTAACCAATATGGCGAGGGACGCCAGCGATATGGCGGAAAGTTCATGCTTTCGGCGTTCGGGCTGGAACACTGAGTGTAGAGGCAAAATCGTGCGATGGAACTTCGCCG
>Ga0182024_10027044_pt1 | contig 10058 bp, 10 predicted proteins | sample P32metaG_FD_120480 | JGI IMG/M metagenome (GOLD analysis project Ga0182024, IMG submission 120480) | Permafrost microbial communities from Stordalen Mire, Sweden - P3-2 metaG (Illumina Assembly) | ecosystem: Environmental > Terrestrial > Soil > Wetlands > Permafrost | place: Sweden: Stordalen...
CGACATGCGCGAACGGGTTGAGCGTCCCGAGCACCGCGATGGAATCGGGGATGCAGGGCACCGTGTCGCCGCCGTAAACGAGGCGGGTAGGTGCAATCGCCGAGGACGCGGTCGTAGCGGGATTTGAAATGACGGCCGCCCGCCCGCGGCATGCCGAAAGTATAAACCGCGGCCGGCGCCAAACGGCCGTCTTTGACCTTTTCGGCGGCGAGAACCGCCAGGGCCGCGCCGAGGCTGTGGCCGGTGAAAAAGATCGGCCGCGGGCGCGCCTGAATCAGCGCCGTGAGTTTCGTTTCGACCAGCGGCCACGCCGCGTCGAGCGCCGCCTGAAAACCTTCATGCGTGTCATTGGAAGTCAGCCGGCAATCCGCATCGGTCATCAGATTGCGATCGAGCGCGGGGTCGGTGCCGGCGAACGCGGCCACGATGCAGTCTTCGCGCTCGCCGATAATCGCGCGGGTGCGATGTGTTGCGCCTGCACGCGCACCGGATCGATCGGCTTGAAGTCCCAGAACGGGCCGATATCGGCAATCGTTTGCGGGGCATCGGTCTCATAGGCGAGTTGCGACATCCACATCATGGCGCGGGCGTCGTCGAGGTCGAAGCCTCCCCGCAAAGGCCGAAATCGATCGAAGGCCGTCCGGCTGTAATCGGCCGGCGGGAGCTGAACGAAAAGGCTCATGGAGGTTGCCTTGGGAAATTTACTCGCGCGCGAGTATTGCAACCAGAAGTAGAATTATGCAACAGACAATTGTGCGATCAGCCGCGATCATACGCGCCATGCAAAAAGACGGAGCGCGCGCCGGCGTGAGCTGTTTTTCTAAAATTGAAAACCCGCCTGCAAAGACGGCACGCGCCTTCGGCGCGTTGGCTCAGCGGGGATCAAGAATCTTAATGGGCCATAACGCTCACCCGACGTGCGGGTGAGACGAAATGAAAGCTACGGGTTGCCGCCTATTTCCCCGCGCCCGGAATGACGATGTTCTCCTCTTTCACCAGCGTCATCCATTTCGCCACGTCGGCGTTGATGAAGCGGGCGAACTCGTCGGGCGTCTGCGGCTCAGGCTCGGCGCCGATCTTGGCCATGCGGTCGATCACGTCCTTCTCGCCCATGATCGCGACCACCGCCTTGTTGAGCTTGTCGACGATCTCCTTCGGCGTATGCGCCGGCGCCAGCAGGCCGAACCAGCCGACCGAGGCGTAGCCGGGCAAGCCGCCTTCCGCCACCGTCGGCACGTCGGGGAAGAATTTCGAGCGTTTGGCGCCGGTGGTGCCGAGCGCCTTGAGCTTGCCGGCCGCGACAAAGGCCTGCACCGTGGTCGAAGGCGAGAACATCATGTCGATGCGGCCGCCGAGGAGATCGGTGACCGCGGGGCCGGTGCCCTTGTAGGGAACGTGCAGCATCTCGACATGCGCGTCCTTCTCGAACAGCGCGCCGGATAGATGCGAGGCGGCGCCGATGCCGGAAGAGCCGAACGACAGCGCCTTCGGCTTCTCGCGCGCGAGCTTGATCAATTCGGCGACCGAATTGGCTTTGACGCTCGGATTGACCACCAGCAGATAAGGCGGCGCCGCCACCACGGTGATGGGCGCGAAAAATTTGGTGACGTCGAAATGCCCTTCCGGGGCGAGCGCTGCGGAAGCCGCCATCAGCGCGCCGGTCGAGGCCATCAGCAGCGTGTAGCCGTCCGGCTCCGCCTTGACGAAGGCCTTGGTGCCGATGCCGCCGGAGGCGCCGGGCTGGTTTTCGACCACCACCGGCTGGCCCCATTGGTCGGCCAGGCGCTGGGCGATGATGCGGCCAAGCACGTCGGTGCCGCCGCCGGGCGCGAACGGCACCACCATCTTGATGGCGTGGCTGGGATAGTCGGCCGCGGCGGCGGGCGTGAAAGGCACTACGGCAAGGCACAGCAACAGCAGCGACAGGCGTTTGAGCATGTTTCTCCCCAGGGGCTTTTTTTGGCAAGCCGCCTTGTTCGGCAGCCTCGATTCAATGCTAACCAGCCGGCCGGCGCGCGTCTATGCGCCGCACGGCCGGCCGCGACGGACGGCGCGCCGGTGTCAATTTTCCGCCGGATTGGGCTAGCATGCGAATCCCATGAATTTCGGACCCAAGACTTCGCGACCCAAACAGGCCGACCCGCGCCCGGCGCCGCGTCTCTACCTGGTGACGCCACCGGTCGCCGACGCGCAAGCGTTTTCGGAAAGCCTTGCCGCGGCTTTGGGCGCAGGCGATGTCGCCGCCGTGCTGCTGCGTCTGGCCGACGCCGACGAGCGCACGCAGATCAATCGCGCCAAGGCGCTCGGCACCATCGTCCAGGACAAAGGCGCGGCGCTGCTCATCGAGGACCATGCCGGTTTGGTCGCGCGCGCCGGCGCCGACGGCGCGCATGTGACCGGCATCGCGGCGTTTGGCGACGCGGTCGAACAGCTCAAGCCCGAGCGCATCGTCGGCGTCGGCGGCTTGTTTACCCGCCACGACGGCATGGTCGTCGCGGAGATGGGCGCCGACTACGTCATGTTCGGCGAACTTGGCCGCGGCGGCGAACGGCCGGGCTTCGACGCGATCGAGGAGCGCGTCGCCTGGTGGACGGAAGTGTTCGAGGCGCCGTGCGTCGCCTATGCCGCTTCGCTCGACGAGATCGCCCCGCTGATGAAAGCCGGCGCCGATTTCATCGCACTCGGCGATTGGCTGTGGCGCGACCCGCAAGCGGTCGCGGCGACGGTTGCGCAAGCCGCCGGCCGCCTGCGTCTGCCGGAGAGCGCGGCATGACGGCGCGGCAGCACGGCACGATGCTCGCGCTGTGCGTGCTCGCCACTTTGGCCGCGGCGGCCCTGGCGCAGACCCAAAAAAGAACTCCGCCGCCGGTGCCGCCGCCCCCGGCGCCGAGTGCAGCGGCCAACCCCGACGACGGCAAGGCCGACATCGCCTACGGCGCATTCCAGCGCGGCATGTTTTTGACCGCGCTCGCCGAGGCAAGCAAACGCGCGCAGCAGAACGACCCCGCCGCCATGACGCTGCTCGGCGAACTCTACGCGCAAGGGCTCGGCGTGCCCCGCGACGACGGCAAGGCGGCGGACTGGTACAAGCAGGCCGCCGCGCACGGCGACCGCGATGCCATGTTCGCGCTGGCGATGTTCAATCTCGAAGGCCGCGCCGGACCGCGCAATCCGGACGAAGCCGCCCGCCTGCTGGCAGCCGCCGCCAAGCTCGGTCACGCGGCTGCCGCCTACGATCTCGGCCTGCTCTACCTGCAAGGCCAGCAGTTCCCGCAGGATTTCGCGCGCGCCGCCCAACTGTTCCGGCAGGCTTCCGATGCCGGAAACGCCGACGCGCAATACGCGCTCGCCTCGATGTACAAGGAGGGGCGCGGCGTGCCGAAGGATATTAACGAAGCCGAGCGTCTGATGGGGCTGGCCTCGGTCGCCGGCAATGTCGACGCCATGGTGGAATTCGCCATCGCGCAGTTCAACGGCAGCGGCGTCGCCAAGAACGAAGTCGCCGCCGCCAAGCTGATGCTGATCGCGGCGCGGCGCGGCAGCGCCATCGCGCAGGACCGCATGGCGCGCATTCTGATGGCCGGGCGCGGCATGCCGGCCGATGCGACCGAAGCGGTAAAATGGCACATCATCGCCAAGGCCGGCGGCGACAGCGATCCCGATCTTGACGCCTTCGCAGCCCAGCAGACGCAGCAGGTGCGCGACGCCGCCGAGAAAGCGGCCAAGATTTGGATGTCGACCCTGCCGCCGCGCCCTTGACGAGGCCCGCCTTCGCGGGCAGACCCCACGCGCCATGCACCACTCGGCTTTGCTCAACGTCATGATCGCCGCCGCCCGCAAGACGGCGCGCGCGCTCAAGCGCGATTTCGGCGAGTTGGAGAAGCTGCAGGTCTCGCTCAAGGGCCCGGCCAACTTCGTCTCGTCGGCCGACCGCCGCGCCGAGGAGACGCTGTTCCAGGAGTTGAGCAGGGCGCGGCCCGGCTACGGCTTTCTCGGCGAGGAAGGCGGCCACCGCGCGGGCGCCGACACGTCGCACCGCTGGATCGTCGATCCGCTCGACGGCACCACCAATTTCCTGCACGGCATTCCGCAATTCGCCATCGCCATCGCGCTCGAGCGTGAGGGCGCCGTGATCGCCGGCCTGGTCTACAACCCGGCCAGCGAAGAGATGTTCATCGCCGAAAAGGGCAAGGGCGCGTTCATGAACGAGCAGCGCATCCGCGTCGCCGGCCGCAAGCGGCTTGCCGACGCCGTGATCGCCTGCGGCTTGCCGCATATCGGCCGTGGCGATCTCGTGCTGGCGCGCCAGGAAACCGGCGCCATGCAGGAGCAAGTCGCGGGCTTGCGCCGCTTCGGCGCCGCCGCGCTCGATCTAGCCTGGGTCGCGGCCGGCCGCCTCGACGGCTACTGGGAGCGCGACATCAAGCCCTGGGACATGGCGGCCGGGTTCATTCTGGTGCGCGAGGCCGGCGGCTACATTTCCGATTGCGACGGCGGTGACGACATGTTCGCCAAGGGCCATGTCATTGCCGGCAATGAGGCCATCCAGAAAGAGCTGCTGGCCGTGCTCAAAGCCGCCGGCAAGGTCTGACGCCGGGCCGGGCGCGAACCTCCGGCCTTGCGCCTCACGGGCGGCGGACACCGCAATTTGAACTCAATCCGCCATTCTATCTTGGGGGCTCCGGCACTTCCTCTTTTTCCTTGTCACGGGTCTGTGCCATATTGAGCAAGCCGCGACCCGGCCGGCGTCAACATCGCAAGCCCATGGCAAAAGAACTCGATCCGCTCAAGCTGTCGTCGCCCCGCATCTTCCTGCTGCGGATGATGGTGTTCGTCGTGCTCGGCGGCCTGGTCACCTTTCTGCTGCACAAGCAGATCCTGGTGGCGTTCATGGCCAATCCCGGACTGAACTCGGTGATCATCTTCGTCCTGCTGATCGGCATCGCGCTGTGTCTGCGCCAGGTGATCCGGCTCTATCCGGAGATCGCCTGGGTCAACAATTTCCGCCTCGCCGATCCGGGCCTGGCGGTCGAGCGGCCGCCGGTGCTGCTGGCGCCGATGGCGGCGATCCTCGGCAGCCGCATCGGCCGCATGGCGGTGTCGACTCAATTGATGCGCAGCATCCTCGACTCGATCGCCACCCGCCTCGACGAGGCGCGCGACATCTCGCGCTACATGACCGGGCTGCTGGTGTTCCTCGGCCTGCTCGGCACCTTCTGGGGCCTGATCGAAACGGTCAGTTCGGTCGGCGGCGTGATCCAGGGCCTGAAAGCCGGCGGCGATGCCGCCTCCATGTTCGATTCGCTGCGCGAAGGCCTCGCCGCGCCGCTCTCCGGCATGGGAATTTCATTTTCTTCTTCGCTGTTCGGCCTCGCCGGTTCGCTGGTTCTCGGTTTTCTCGATCTGCAATCGAGCCAGGCGCAGAACCGCTTCTACACCGAACTGGAAGACTGGCTGTCCACCACGGTCTACGACTACTCGGCCGAGCCGGCCGCCGCCGGCGGCACCGGCGAAATGCGCACGGCCATCGACCGCCTGCGCACGGCACTGCACGAGGGCGGCGCCGGCACGGCCGGTTCCGGCGCCATGTCCAACCTGGCGGAAGCGATCCAGGGCCTGGTCCACCACATGCGGACCGAGCAGCAGTTGATCCGCGACTGGGCCGACAGCCAGGCCGATCAGCAGCGTGAGGTCAAACGCCTGCTGGAAATCATCGCGCGCGAGAAGGTGGATCGGTGATCCTCCGTCATCCTGAGGCGCCCGGCCGAAGACCGAGCCGCGAAGGATGACGGATTAAAGAGCGAGAGTTGTTGATGGCCCTAGCACGCACGCGCCGCGGCGACAGCGGCATGAATTACTGGCCAGGCTTCGTCGACGCGCTGTCGACGCTGATCCTGAGCATTATTTTCATTTTGACCGTGTTCGTGGTGGTGCAATTCTATTTGCAGCAGGAAGTCGCCGGCAAGGACACCGCCCTCACCCGCCTCAACGCGCAGATCGCCCAGCTCACCGAGCTGTTGTCGCTGGAAAAATCCGGCAAGACCGATCTGCAAGACCAGCTTGCGCAGCTGACCGCCTCGCTCGCCTCCGCCGAGAGCGAGCGCGACAAATTCAAGGGGCTGGCCGATGGCGCCGGCGCGGGCGCCACCGCCGCACAAAGCAAGGTCTCCGAACTCACCGGCCAGCTCGAAGGCGAGAAGAAGATCTCCTCCCGCGCGCTGGCGCAGGTCGAAATCCTCAATCAGCAGATCGCGGCGCTGCGCCGCCAATTGGCCGCTATCGAGACCGCACTCGACGCCTCCGAGCAGAAGGACAAGGAGGCGCAGAGCAAGATCGCCGATCTCGGCCAGCGGCTCAATCTGGCGCTGGCGCAGAAGGTGCAGGAGCTGACCAAATACCGCTCCGACTTCTTCGGCAAGCTGCGCCAGATCCTCGGCAACCGGCCCGACGTGCGCGTGGTCGGCGACCGCTTCGTGCTGCAATCGGAACTGTTCTTCGATACCGGCAAGGCCAACCTCAAGCCGGAAGCCACCGCCGAACTCGACAAAATGGCGGGCGCGCTCATCGAACTGGAGAAACAAATTCCGGCCGACATCGCCTGGGTGCTGCGGATCGACGGCCACACCGACGTGCGGCCGATCAGCGGCAGCGGCGGAAAATTCAAGTCGAACTGGGACCTGTCGGCGGCGCGCGCGATTTCGGTGGTGCAATATTTGATCGGCAAGGGCGTCTCGCCGCAACGGTTGGTCGCCGCCGGTTTTGGCGAATTCCAGCCGATCGACACGGGCACCACCGAGGAGGCCTACCGCCGCAACCGCCGCATCGAGTTCAAGCTGACGGAGCGCTAGCTCCCATAATTGTCATGGCCGGGCTTGTCCCGGCCATCCCGCTTAGGTAGGCACGGGCGTGCCTCATGAATCTGGATCACCGGGTCACGCCGCTACGCGGCGGCCCGGTGATGACAAACTGACAATGTCTCAAGTCACCTTACGCCCCTACTCCGCCGCCGACGAGGACGCGGCGATCGAGCTGTGGCGGCGGACCTGGCAGAAGCATTATCCGCATCTCAATTTCACCGAGCGCGTTCCCTGGTGGCGCGAGCGCTGGCGCAAGGAACTGGTGCCGGTCGCGCGCGTCGTGGTCGCGGAAGACAACGGCGCGCTCATCGGCTTCGTCACCGTCGATCCCGAGACGATGTACCTCGACCAGATCGTGGTCGCGACCGAATATTGGGGCTCGGGCGTCGCCCTGATGCTGCTCGACGAGGCCAAGCGCATTTCGCCCAAAGGCCTCGAGCTGCTGGTCAACAAGGACAACGCCCGCGCCATCCGCTTCTACGAGAAGCACGGCTTTGACTATGCCAGCGAGGACAGCAACCCAGTCTCGGGCAAGCCGGTGAACCGGATGTCGTGGCGGGCGTGCTGATCCCAATTAACTGCAGCCAGCGACAATTCACCATTTTAGTTTGAAATTGGGCGTCGAATTTCGGCAACTGGCCTTCCATTGTCATTTCCGACTACACAAATCAAAACATCGGTCGCAATTTCTGAAAACGCAAAATCGGCAACCGCTGAAGCTGCACAGGATTACGCAACCCACGCTCCCGGGCGGCGCCGGGGGGGCACTACGACCCCCTGCGAGGAAGTTCGCTGACGGCGGGCGCTAATGCCCGCAGGAAGCGCGGCCCGGCGCCGCAAAGACGCCGCGATGGAGCGCCGAACGGCGCGCACCCGTCGTCACGGGTGCCCGCGCCGCAAGGCGTGGATTGAATAAGGATGCGCCGCTCGGCGCTCCGTCCCCTCGCATTTTGCGAGGGGGAAAGAAAGTGCCCGGCGCAAGCCGGAAGGGACGACGGCGTACCCAGCGCCGCTCAAAGAATACGGGCGGCCGAGCGTTGGCTAGTTGCAATTAAATCGGTAAGCGCAAACGGGCGACACATTCAGTGTCGTCCCCGCGCAGGCGGGGACCCATACGCCGCGGCCTATCTATAGGACACGGCATATGGGCCCGGCCCTCGCTCGCGCTCGGCCGGGACGACAATTCGGGATAGAAGCCGGGTCAAGCCCGGCAATGACAACAGAGTTTGCGGTCAGGATGCGCCAGCCAACGATGCCGCCATGGCCGCGTCGAAGGATTTGGAATCCACTTTGAGATACGCGAGCTTTTCTTCCGCGATCACGACCGCCATGGCCACGCCCGGCACTTGGCGCAAGCGCGCGGCGAGGCTTTCCGGCTCGGCCGCCGGGCCGTCTCCGATCGGCAGCAGCCGGGTCGTCAGATAGCTTGGTTGCGCCATGGTGGCCGCCGCCAGGAGCCAGAGCAGCGCCAGCGCAGCCGTCAATGCAAAAACCCCGGTGGTTCCCCCGGTCTGGTTCGCCCAGCCGCCGACGACGCCGCCGACGAAGATGCCGAGGAACTGCAGGCTCGAATAAAGCCCCATCGCCGTGCCCTTGGCGTCGGGCGGCGCCACCTTGGTGATGAGCGAAGGCAGGCTCGCCTCCATCACATTGAAGCCGGAGAAAAAGATGATGAGCGCCGCCAGCAAGACGTAGAAGTTGCCGGCGCCGAGATAGAGCATCACCTGGCTGACCAAAAGCGCGGCGACCGCGCCGACGAACACGCCTTTCATGCGGCGATACTTCTCGGCCACGATGATGGCCGGCACCATCACGACAATCGAAACCAGCAGCACCGGCAGATAGACCATCCAATCTTTATGGGTCGATACGTCGAGCGTGCCGCGCAGCAGGCCGGGCACCACCAGGAAGCTCGCGGTCAGCATCGCATGCAGCGCGAATATGCCAATGTCGAGCCGCAACAGCTCCTTGTTGCGCAACACCGCCATCATCAATCCCGGAACGGTTTCGGCATCGCGGTGGACGCGCACGCGGCGCGGGTTCGGCACCACGAATTCGGTGATCGCAATGCCGATCATGGCGAGCCCCACCATCAGCCAGAAGATGCCGTCGACGCCGATGAATGTCGCAAGGATCGGGCCGGTCACCAGCGCCACCATGAAGGAGCCGCCGATGGTGATGCCGACCATGGCCATCGCCTTGGTGCGGTTCTCCTCGGTCGTGAGATCCGCCACCAGCGCCAGAATCACCGAGCCGACCGCGCCGGAGCCCTGCAGCACGCGCCCGAAGATGACGCCGCCGATCGAGGTGGAGAGCGCCGCCACCGCGCTGCCGAGCGCGAACAGGAGGAGGCCGACGACGATCATCGGCTTGCGTCCGAACCGGTCCGACAAGAGCCCGAATGGGATCTGCAACAGCCCCTGGCTCAGTCCGTATATGCCGAGCGCTTCGCCGACCAGATAGGGCGTCGAACCCGAAAGGTTCTGGGCATAGGCGGCAAACACCGGATAGATCATGAACAGGCCGAGCAGCCTGACCGAGAAGACCGCCGCGAGCGAGCCGGCGGCGCGAAACTCTTGTCTTCCCATCGGATCTATTCCCAACACACGGATAAGGCGCCACCCGCCTTCTTTAAGCCGTTACACAGCCCGGACCATGCCCTGTGGCCTTGATCTCGGTCAATCGCGGCGGCTTGCCGCTTTGCCCTGCGTCCTGTATAGAGCCGCCAAATTCAGCCCCTTTCGGCGCGCCAAACGGAACCAGACCGATGAAGCAAGATATCCACCCCGGCTACCACACCATCAAGGTGGTGATGACCGACGGCAGCGAATTCACCACCCGCTCCACCTGGGGCAAGGAAGGCGATGTCATGCATCTCGACATCGACCCGAAGTCGCACCCGGCCTGGACCGGCGGCCAGCAGCAATTGGTCGATCGCGGCGGCCGGCTGTCGCGCTTCCAGAAGAAGTTCTCGGGCTTCTTGAAGGCGGACGAGAAGAAGTAAGCCTCGCGCTATAGCCCGCGACGAAAAACCCCCGCGTCAGGCGGGGGGTTTTGTTTTTACCGGTCATTGCGGGACTAATACCAAAACTCAGAAATCTTGACTCATGTTGCCCGACTTTGTGCGGGGATGGCCGCGTCGTAAACGTGAGTCAAATCAAACACCTGGACGGACGTCACAAACCCGCCGCAACGCCGCAG
>Ga0182024_10027045_pt1 | contig 10058 bp, 8 predicted proteins | sample P32metaG_FD_120480 | JGI IMG/M metagenome (GOLD analysis project Ga0182024, IMG submission 120480) | Permafrost microbial communities from Stordalen Mire, Sweden - P3-2 metaG (Illumina Assembly) | ecosystem: Environmental > Terrestrial > Soil > Wetlands > Permafrost | place: Sweden: Stordalen...
CGACGGTCGTCGTATGTCAAGAGCTTTTCCAGCGGGTTCAGTTTTCGAGGTGCGCCGGTGATACAATAACCGACCATGAAACGACTTCTCGCGGCTTCCCTCGTCTGGACCGTTGCATTTGCGGGTGGACTCACCATCGCACCGCCCGAACAGAACGGTTTTTCAAAAGATCGTCTCGAACGCATCAATGCCGTGATGAACGAGCACGTGCGGGCGGGGCGCCTGGCGGGAGCGTCCGGCTTGATCGCGCGAAACGGAAAAATCATCTTCCGGAACCAGTGGGGCGAGATGAAGGCGGACTCGATTGTCCGCATGTACTCGATGACCAAGGGCGTCACCGGCGTCGCGGCGATGATGCTTTATGAAGAGGGGAAATTTCAGCTCACCGATCCGCTGTCGAAATATCTGCCGGAGTTCGCGAACATGAAAGTCGGCAAGGAAATGACGGTGGGCGCAAAGAAAGTTTACTACGCGGTGCCGGTGGAGCATCCGATCATGGTGCGCGATCTGTTCCGCCACACCACCGGCCTCGATTACGCCGGGCCTCGCGATGAGAGCGGCAATCCCGCGTATCAAAAAATCGAAATGATGGGCGGCGCGCCGCTGGTTTCCTTCGATCTCGCCGAAGCCACCAGGCGACTGGCGAGCGTTCCGCTCAACGACGAGCCCGGCACCGCGTTTCGCTACGGCTATTCGATCGACGTGCTGGGCCGGCTGGTCGAAGTGCTATCGGGAAAGACGCTCGATCAATTTTTCGAGGAGCGGATTTTCAAGCCGCTGGGCATGAAGGACACGGCGTTCTACGTTCACGAGGACAAGTGGAGCCGGCTCGCCACGCTGTATGCACCGAAGCGCGACGCTGCCGCTGGAGGCGTTCAGAAATCGACTGCGCCCGCGCAGGAGAGCTTCAAGAAGAAACCCAACCTGCTGCTGGGCGGCGCCGGACTCACCTCGACGCTCGACGATTACGCGAAGTTTTATCAGATGCTGCTCAACGACGGCGAGTATGACGGCACGCGGCTGCTCGGCCGGAAAACGGTGGAGCTGATGCGCAGCGATCATTTGGGCAATCTGCCGCACATCGGCGGGACGCTGCCGGAATATGCGGGCTTCGGCCTGACGTTCGCGATCGATCCGGGCCCCGGCAAGATGCCCGCGCCCGGCTCGGCGGGAACGTACTGGTGGGGCGGCGCGGCGGGCACCAGTTTCTGGATCGATCCGAAAGAGCACATGATCGGCGTGTTCCTGATCCAGATTCTGCCGCCGAACACGAGCGCAGCTCAGCAGTTCAGGGAAATGGCGTACGAGGCGCTGGTCGACTAAGCCTTCTGGCTCGCGATGGTAATCGCACGGGACCGCGCGGCGGAGCGGCTGCGCTCGCGCACTTTGAGCAGCGCCGTCATTTCCTTGCGATAGCTTCGGAACGCGTCCAGCCCTTCGCGCGTTAATCTTGCGAGTGTCAAGGGAATTTTGCCGCGGAAGGCTTTGTCGATTTCGACGTAGCCCGCTTCTTCGAGTTTCGCGAGATGCGTCGAGAGATTTCCTTTGGTCAGCTCGGTCGCTTGCAGAAGGTATAGGAAATCGGCTTCCTCTACGGTCGCGAGCAGGGTGACGATCAGAAGGCGAGCCGGTTCGTGGATGACGCGATCGAGCTCAGGCATGGTGATCCTCGAGGATGGGGTGGGTGCGCAGGAAGCGCTTCATTCGAAATGCGCCGTCCAGGGCCATCACGACGCCGAGGCTCACCATCACCCAGATCGCGCCTTCGAGTTTCGAACCGGCGAAAAACGTCACTGCGCCCAGGAGCAGCGAAAAACCCGCGAACCAAAGGTATTGCGGCATCTTATATGCGATGACGCCCCACAGGAAGAGCGCCGCGAAGAAGAGGCCCATCGCCGGCCCGGCGGCGCGGCCAAGATCCTGCAATTTGAATCCCCAATATGCCAAAGCAACCGCCTGCGCAGCGCCAAGCCCGCCGAAAATCACGACGAACCAGATCCGCGGCATCGACGGTCGAAAGACCACGTAGCCGGTCCGCGGGTAAATGACCCTCGCTAGCACCCTCTTCGAGATCAGGACGAACGGCAGGGCAAAAGCCAGCATGAGAAAGGGACCGATCATCGCGTAGCTCGGACCGAGAAGCCTCACCTTGAGAAGCGCATAGGGATAGATTCCGCCGAGCACGCACATGAGCAAGCCGAGGTTAAGCTCGCCGAAGCCGTTTTCGCTCCACTGGCGGAGAGAACGCACGCGCGCGTCGCCCGAATTGCTTAGGTCTTCCATGCAATCCAGTTTGCGTTACAAACCAGTCTTTGTCAAGCGCTCGTTTGTTGAGCGATGCCTACGGCTTTTTTTCGACTTTCGAATCTGCGTCGCCCGCCGGCGAGTACACCGTGTTGAACTTTTCCTTTTCCTGCTCGCGCTCGATGTAGGGGATGCCCTTCGTCATCCAATCCGGCGCCGGCGCGCCTTTGAGGAAATGATCGAAGTACTGCTGCATCCGGACGGTGTAATCTTTCTGCGACGGACGCTTGCGCAGCCCGTGCGCCTCACCGTTGTAATTCCACAAATAAACTTCCTTGCCCAACCTGCGCAGCGACAGGAAAAACTCGAGCCCGTTGTACCACGGCACCGCGTCGTCGCCGTCGTTTTCTAAAATCATGACCGGCGTGGTGATGCGATCGACCATAAAGATCGGCGAATTCTCGACGAACCGCAGCGGATACTCCCAGATCGATCCGCCGATGCGGCTCTGGGTCTTCTCATATTGAAATTGCCGCGGCAGCCCCGAACCCCAGCGAATTCCGTCATAGGCGCTGATCATGTTCACCACCGGCGCGCCGGCTTCAGCGGCCTTGAACAGACCTGTCTGAGTGAGCAGGTACGCAGTCTGATATCCGCCCCAGCTATGGCCCTGAATGCCGATCGCATCGCGATTGACGAACCCCTTATCGACCACGGCCTGAATCGCGGGCAGTACGCACTTGAGCGCGCTCTGCCCCGGATGCCCGGTCGTATAAATAATGTCGGGCGTCAGCACCAGGTATCCATTGCTGACGTAGTAGGCGATGTTGATCGACGTTCCGGGCGCGGGCCGCACGAAATTGTGCACGTTCTGCGTGAGGCGCTCATAAATGTAGATCATCATCGGGTACTTCTTCGATGGATCGAAATTTTCCGGCTTGTAAAGCGCGGCCTGGAGCTCGACGCCATCCGCGTTGCGGTACGGAATCAATTCGCCCGTGCCCCACAAAAGCTGCGCCTGCTGCGGATTCGCGTCGGTCACTTTCTTCATCGGCTTGAAGGTCGAATCAGTGATCTGGATATCGGGCTGGTCATGGAACGTGGTCGCGGTGAGCATGACGACGTCGGCGTCCTTGGCTTTGCCGAGCGTCCGATAGTTGCGCGGCCCCATCAGCAGTTTTTGCGGCTCACCGCGAGCGATCGAAGCAAGTGAATAAAATCCAGTGTCGCGCGTCTCGATATTTTCGACGCGGAACAATATCGGTTTCGCGGGATCGATGCCGCGATCCTCTTCCGGGTCGGGCGCGTCGAGACGCACCACGCGAAACTGCAATTTCGATGTGCGGCCGCTCGATAGCTTGCGGGGCGCTGATCCGTCGGCGGAAACGGCCCACACGTCGAATTCATCGTAGATCAGCGCGGACTTGCTGTCCTTGGTCCATCCCGCCGACCCGTATGATCCGGGCTCATCCGGCGTATCGTGATCTTCGTTGTAAAATGCCACCGGTGTCTTATTGACGGGATCTACGATCCCGCCGGTGAGGTCGGTCATCTTGCCGTCCGCGGCCGCCATCGACCACCACTGCTTGTCCTTGAACGCGAGCACGTATTTTCCATCGGGCGATAGCTGCATCCCGCCGCCGCCTCCGCGTCCACCACCACCACCGCCGCCGCGATATTGCTTCAGCGCGAGCCTGCGCGATCCGGTCGCGGTATCGACCAGATACACGTCGTTGTAGTTGCCGTCGTATTCGACCATGTGGCGATAGGCGCGATCGTCGGTGCCGAGCGCGAGACGCCCGTCGTCGCTGGGAGTCAATCCCGCCATGGTCGGATCGGAAACCTGCACGAATTTCTTCGCAGCGAGATCGAAAACGCCGCGATAGGATCGCGAACGGTCCTGCGCCGCGCGCACTTTCTGCATCGGCTGGACGTTGTCGTCCTTCCAACTCCACAAATCGGCGAGAACTTTTTCGTCGTTCGCAGCGGTTGCCGCGGGCGCTGGCTGCGCTCCACGCCCGGCGGCCGGCGGCTCGCGATCGAGCGCGGCGATCTCATCGAGCGGCGCACTGCTCACGAACAAGCGCGATCCGTCGCGCGAGAAACTCAATTGACCGCGTTCGAAGATCCCGAAACCGGCGAGAAATCCCGGCGTCGCGCCCGAGAGAATTTCCGCCGCGGCTCCGCTTCGATTCCACAAATACACTTTGAATTTCGCGGGCTTCGATGCCGCGTCGTCACGATCGCTCACGAACGCGAGCTCGCGCTGGCCTGAGTCCCACGTGATTTTGGAATAGTGGCCTTTGCCGGCAAGCAGAGCGTCCGCGGCCGAATCCGTTCCCGGTACGATCGCGAACATTCCGTCGGTTTCTTCCTTCTTAGATGCGACCGCATAGACCAGCGTCTTGGCGTCCTTGCTGATCGAGTACTCAAGGACATCTTCGAGCGCGCGCTCCTTCGCTCCGGCCGCGCGCAGATCGCGAATCATCAAATCCGATCCGAACTGCGTTCCGCGGCTGCGGCCGCCGCCTCCCTGCCCTCCTCGGCCGCCGCGGCCCTGATCGGCGTAGACGCCATCAGCATCATTGCCGCCCGTATCAATCGCCGCGTTCGCGCCCGGCTTCGGACCTTTTAAGTAGGCGACGAAGCTCGCGCCATTCTCGGGAACCTGAAAACTCGCCACATCGGCGATGCGCGTGGCCGACATGGCCGTCAGCTCGACGATCCACATGCTGCTGCGCGGCATTTCAGAGGCGGGTTTGCGGTCCTTGCGAGCGCTATCGGTTTCCGCCTTCGGCGGAAATGCGCTGGCGATGACGAAGCGGCTGTCATGCGTGAACACGATGCGAATGGCCCGCACCGCGCCCTGCTGTCCCGCGCCGGCTTCGACATCGGTGTTGTCCTGCGCCGGCGGAGGCGATCCGGCGTTTTCGCGCAATTCCTTGCCGGTGGCGATGTTGCGCACCACCAGCTCGCCGTCGCCGTCTTCGGGAAACAACGCGTAGGCGAGAAACTTGCCGTCGCGCGACAGAACCTCGCTCTGAATGCTGCGCCATCCGTCGTAGTCGCGATGATGCAGGGGGCGTTTCGATTGCGCGAACGCCAGAGTCGCAAACGCGAGAATCGCGATCGCCGCGTAGAACGTCGTGGTGCGGAGCCGGGTCATGGTTCGACCTCCAGTCGATTATCCAAGAAGTATAGTCGAAGCCCCGCGTGTGCGGGTGAGCTAGAATCAGCGTGAGTTCGTCAGGGAGGCCATGCAGCTCGAGAAATTCTCGCTCGGTGCCGGCGACCGGTTCGCGCATCAGGCCCGGGCGCAGTTGGCGGCCTGCGTCTGCGCGGCGAGCCGCGGTGTCTCCGTCATTCCCGTGTGGAACAAATCCAACCGCGAACACAACATCATCGGATCCGAGCCGGTTTCGGCGCGCGCCGCGGCCGACGACGCCGTCAAACAATTGGGTTGGAGCGATTCCTATTACGTCGACGCCGATCATATCGATCTTTTGACGGTCGAGCGTTTTCTTGCGCCCTGCGATTTTTTCACCATCGACGTCGCCGCATTCATCGGACGCGCGCCCGCGCCCGGCGAGGCCGAAGCATTTCTCGATCGCCATCCCGAATTTGACGGCAGTGCGCTCGCGCCGGCTCGCAAATATCTTGCGGCGATCGAAGAGGCCGGGCGCATCTACCGTCATGTGGCGAATCGCAAGGGGGCGGAGAATTTCCTCACCGAGGTTTCGATCGACGAGACCGACACGCCGCAAACCCCGGCGGATCTGTTGCTGATTCTCGCCGCCATTGCCGATCAGGAGATCCCCCTTGAAACCATCGCGCCGAAATTCAGCGGCCGATTCAACAAAGGCGTCGATTACGTGGGAGACGTGGCGCAATTTGAACGCGAATTCGCCGACGATATCGCCGTGATCGCGCAGGCGGTCAATCGCTACGGTCTGCCGCGCAATCTCAAGCTGAGCGTCCATTCGGGCAGCGACAAATTTTCGCTATATGCGCCGATTCGCCGCGCGCTTGCGCGCTCGAATGCCGGAGTGCATTTGAAGACCGCTGGAACCACGTGGCTCGAAGAGCTGATCGGGCTCGCCGAAGCTGGTCGAGAGGGCCTCGCGCTCGCTCAGGAGATTTACGGGCTCGCGTTTGAACACCGCGCGGAGCTGTGCGCGCCTTACGCTGCCGTGATCGATATCGATCCCGCGCGATTGCCGGCTCCGGACGACGTTCGCCGCTGGTGTTCCGAACAATTCGCGGGCGCGCTCCGGCACGAGCAGGCGAATCCGTTGTTCAATTCGAATCTTCGCCAGCTTTTGCACGTGGGCTACAAGATCGCGGCGAAAATGGGCGCGCGCTACACCAATCTTCTGGAGGCCTCGGAAGCCTCGATCTCGCGCAACGTGACGAAGAATCTGTTTGACCGGCATATCGTTCCGCTGTTCTTTGAAGCGTCCACGATAGAATAAAGATTCACCCGGATGTTTCCTGAAAACTACAAAGTCGGACCGGTCTCGATCGCTCCGGCGACCGTTCTCGCGCCCATGGCCGGCGTCACCGATACCGTCTTTCGCCGCCTGATCCGCGCGCAGGGCGGCTGCGGGCTGATCATGACCGAGTTCACCAGCAGCCACGGAGTGGTCGCTTCCGCGCGAGCCACCAAGCCCACGCGCACCTTCCGATATCTCCATTTCGAAGCCGACGAGCATCCCATCTCCGCGCAGTTGTTCGGCTCCGACCCGCACGTGATGGCCGAAGCCGCGCGCTACTGCCAGGATCTCGGCTTCGACATCGTCGATATCAACTTCGGCTGTCCTGTGAAAAAAGTGGTGAGCTGCAACGGAGGCTCGGGCCTTCTGCGCGATCTGCCGCTGGTCGAAACGATTCTGAAATCCGTGCGCGCGGCGATCTCGATCCCGCTGACGATGAAATTCCGCGCCGGCTGGAACGATCGCGAGCTGGTTGCGGTCCGGATGGCGCGGCTCGCCGAGGATTGCGGCCTCCAGGCCGTTGCGCTGCATCCGCGCACGCGCGAGCAAGGCTACAGTGGTATTTCTGACTGGTCCCGCATCGGCGAAGTGAAGGTCGCCGTGAAAATTCCGGTGATCGGAAACGGCGATATCACCACGCCCGAAGACGCCGTTCGCATGGTGCGGGAAACCGGATGCGACGCCGTGATGATCGGCCGCGCCGCGTCTTCCAATCCCTGGATTTTTCGCCAGATTCGCGATTATCTCGCCGGCGGACGTTACCAGACGCCGTCGGAAACCACGCGCTACGAGCTGATGCGCCAATATTATTCGATGCTTCAGGAGCACGGCTCGCCCGACGCGGTCGGGAAGATGAAGCAGTTCGCGACGTATTTTACGCACGGCGTGCGCAACGGATCGCGCCTGCGCGCCGAAATTTATCACGCCTTTGACGCGCCGCGGATTCTCGAGCTGGTCGACGCATTTTTCGAGCGCGAGCTCAGCGCGGCATAGCGCAGATCCATTCAATCTTCTTGACATACGAGGCATATCGTAGTAATGTCTTCGTACATATGACCTCGAATCCGGCGCTCCGAATCCGCGCAACATCGCGGATCATGCGTGCGATCCCGACAGTCAGTATTGCGATTCTGATCTTGAGCGGCGCCCGAGCACAATCGCCCGCGGCGCGTCCTCAGTTCGAAGTCGCGTCCATCAAGCCCGGCGGCAGCGGGTCGCCGGTCAGGTTCAATCCACTTCCCGGCGGGCTACTGAGAGTGGAAGGTATGACGTTGCAGCGCCTCATGGAGAACGCCTACGGCATTGAATCCTTTCAGATTCGGGGAGCTCCGGCGTGGATGAGCTCGGACAAGTGGGACATCGCGGCGAAAGCCGAAGGCAATCGCAGCACCAAAGAACTCATGTCGATGCTGCAAGCGCTGCTCGAAGCGAGATTCCATCTCACCCTCCACCGCGAGACGAAGGAGTTCTCCGCGTACGCTCTCGCCGTGGGGAAAGGCAGCCTCAAGCTTTCGAACGCGAAAGACGCCGCGTGTGACGCGCCCGACGCGGCCCTTCCGCTGTCGCCTGATCAGGCAAAGACAGCCGGTCACCCGGCGCCCAGCCTCTGCGGCCGCATTGCGGAGGTCCTGGAAATTTGGGGCGAACGCCGGATCGGCAGGCTGAGGGGAAAGAACGTAAACACAGCCGAGTTGGCGCGAGTGATCGAGGTTATGTTAGGCCGGCCCGTCGTCGAGAAGACCGGATTCAAGGGTACTTTCGATATCGATCTCGAATATGCGCCCGAACCGAACTCTATTCCCGATGAGATCGAAAAGCATTCGGGAGCAAGTGAACCTGGAGGGTCGGCACCCACGCTCGATGCCGACGGTGCGTCGATTTTCGGCGCGCTCCAGCAGCTCGGACTGAAGCTCGAATCGGCGAAAGGTCCTGTCGAGGTTCTCGTCATCGATCACGTCGAAAAACCAGACCAGAATTAGTCCGACCGTCCCGCCGCGTGCCCCGCGCTAGACTACAGTTAGCCCTGCGTTAGTGCGGAGGAGCTTATGTTCCAGCTTAAGGCCGCGATCCCCGTGATCGTGATCGCGATCGCGATTCTGGACGCGGGAAGCGCCCGCGCGCAACCGGCGGCGCGTCCTCAATTCGAAGTCGCCTCGGTCAAGCGCAACAACAGCGGAGAGCGCGGGATGGACCTCGACGCGACGCCTGGCGGCCGGCTGACTGCGAAGAACGCGCCTTTGCGGTTGCTCATCAAGAACGCGTACGATGTCAGGGATTTTCAGATTCTGGGAGCGCCCGGCTGGGTAGAATCGGAGCGGTGGGACATCGAAGCGAAGGCTGGAGATAATGCCGGTCCTGATCAGTTGGTTGCGATGCTGCAAACCCTGCTTGAAGCCAGATTCAAGCTGACGTTCCACCGCGAAACGAAAGAATTTCCCGTGTACACGCTCGCGGCGGCGAAAAATGGCCTGAAGCTGCCCAACGCGAAAGAGGGAATCTGCGCCGCGCCCGACGCGCCCACGCAATCGGACGCGGCCGGCCAGCCGGCGCGCAAGCCCTGTGGTCGCGTCGGGGTAATGCTATCCGCAAAGGGTGGCAAATTGAAGGGCGAAAACGTAACAACGGCCGCGTTGGCGAAAGTTCTCGGGAATATCATGGACCGGCCGATCGCCGAGAAAACCGGGTTCAAGGGAACCTTCGATATCGACGTCGGCTTCACTCCCGATCAGCTTCTGGCCGGACTGCCGAATCTCCCGCCGGGCGATTCCGCGAACGCCGCGGCCTCGTCCGATGCCGCCGGCACGTCCATTTTCGCCGCCTTACAACAGCTCGGGTTGAAGCTCGAATCGACGAAGGGGCCGGTCGAGGTGCTGATCATCGATCACGTCGAGAAACCGGGCGAGAATTAGCGGAGGCGCGATCGGGCTAACGCCCGTCGATGATCCGGCCTTGCAGGAAATCCTGCTGAGCGCCCTCCGGGTCCCCCGTCGCGCGAAGCGACTCGGCGCGCGCAAAATATCCGGCCGCGGCGTCGGGCCGGAACGCGATCACCTGCGTAAAATCCGCGATCGCCAGCCGATGTTCGCCGAGCATCTGATAGGTCGCGCCTCGCTCGTAGTAATCGGTTTCGTTGGGCGCCAGATGGATCGCGCGGCCGAAATCCTCGAGCGCGCCTGACAAGTTCCCCTGGGATCTGAACACGACGCCGCGAAGCGTGTACGCCGCGGCCGATTTCGGGTCGATCGCGAGCGCGCGGTTGGCATCGGCGATCGCGCTCTGGTAATCCTTCAGTTCGATATAGGCGTTGCCGCGGGCGACCAG
>Ga0182024_10027046_pt1 | contig 10058 bp, 7 predicted proteins | sample P32metaG_FD_120480 | JGI IMG/M metagenome (GOLD analysis project Ga0182024, IMG submission 120480) | Permafrost microbial communities from Stordalen Mire, Sweden - P3-2 metaG (Illumina Assembly) | ecosystem: Environmental > Terrestrial > Soil > Wetlands > Permafrost | place: Sweden: Stordalen...
CAAGGTCGAGTACGACAGCTTGAACGAGAACAACGAGCGCGCGCTCGTCGAGACAGCGATCACGACCCATTCCAACGAGTTCAACGCCGTGATGATCTCGAACTACGAGACGCCGATCTGGGCTAAGAACGGGTGGCTGGTCAATCTCACGCCTGCTCTGACTGCGGATAAGAGCTATGACATCAACGACCTTCTCACGCCGATCCGCGATGCGCTCACGTACAACGGCGGGCTGTATTCGGTGCCGTTCTATGGTGAGTCCTCGATGGTCTACTACCGCAAGAGCCTGTTCAAGGCAGCTGGCCTGACGATGCCGCTGCATCCGACGTGGAAGGAGATCGCGGCGGACGCTGCGAAGCTCAAGACGGCCAGCACTGCGGGAATCTGCCTGCGGGGCCAGAACGGTTGGGGCGAGAATCTTGCGGCCCTCGATACCGTTATCAACACGAGCGGCGGCTCGTGGTTCAACACTTCGTGGCAGCCTCAGCTCACGTCCGCCGCCGATGAGGCTGCGGTGAACTTCTACGTCAACCTGGTTCGCAAGGACGGCGAGGCGGGTGCGTCGCAGGACGGGTTCACGGAGTGCGAAGCTCTCTACGGCGAGGGCAAGTCGGCGATGTGGTACGACGCGACTGTCGCGGCGGGCCTGATCGCAACGGCCTACCCGAAGGTCTCCGCCGACACTGGCTACGCATACGCTCCCACCGGCACCGCAACAGGCGCCCCCGGAGTCCCGTCCGGGTGGCTGTACACGTGGTCGCTGAGCATTCCGAAGGGCGTCCCGAACGAGGCAGCGACGCTCAAGTGGCTCGAGTGGGCGACGGGGAAGCAGTACATCGCGTATAGCGGTCCGAAGATTGGCTGGGCCAATATCGACCCCGGCACGCGGTCCTCGACGTATGCGCTGCCGCAGTACAAGAAGGCCGCAGGGGCCTTCTCGGGCATCACGTTGTCGTCGATCAACGGCGCGAATCCCAACCACCCGACCGACGCGAATGTGAAGACCCCGTATATCGGAGTTCAGTTCGTTGATGAGCCCTGGTTCATCAACCTCGGCACGGAGGTGTCGAACAACATATCGGCGGCGATCGCTGGTACCCAAAGCGTGAGCAAAGCACTGGCCACGAGTCAGTCGCAGGCCACCACCACCGTCAAGCAAGCAGGGCTGTTGAAGTAGGCGGAGTGTGAAGAGTCGGTGGCGGAGAAATCTCCTCTAGCGTGAGCGATTCGGCCTCATGAGCGACATGCTCGACTCGGCGCAGCAGCTTCCGGCGGGTCGCGGGCTTCCTTCTCCCGCGACCCGCTGGCGGCGCTCTCGTGCGTCAGCTCCGTTGGTGCGTCGCAAGGCGTGGATCCGGCGGCTGCCGCTCCTGCCTGCGTTGATCTACATGATCGTGGTGACGCAGGCGCCGTTTCTTGTGACGCTCTGGTACAGCTTTCGTGGTTGGAACACGGAGGTGGCCGGGTCGAACAAGTTCGTCGGGTTTGCTTCCTACAGCGCAGTCCTTTCGGACCCCGCATTTCGTTCAGCGGCCCTTGTCACGGTAGAGATGACGGCCTCAGCGGCGATCATCTCGATGGTTCTCGGCACGTCGCTCGCGATCCTCATCAATCGAAAGTTCGTCGGTCGCGGAGTCGTTCGCACGATGCTCATCACGCCATTCCTCGTGATGCCGGTCGCGACCGCTCTGCTGTTCGGCACCACGATCTACAACCCGTACTTCGGCTTGCTGGATTGGGTCCTCTCGCCGTTCGGCGTGCATCAGCTCAACTGGGTCGGCACCTATGCGCTGCCATCGGTTGTCGCGGTGCTGGTTTGGGAGTGGACGCCATTCATGATGCTGATCGTTCTCGCTGGACTACAGAGCGAGTCGCTCGAGGCGCTCGAAGCTGCGCGTGTCGACGGAGCCAATGCCGTCCAGACGTTCGTCTCGATCACGCTTCCGCACCTTCGCCAGTACATCGAGCTTGGCCTGCTGTTGGGCTCGATCTACATCGTCCAGGCCTTCGGGGAGATCTTCATCCTCACCGATGGAGGAGGGGGCTCCGGCAGCGCGACGACAAATCTTCCGTTTTACATCTACGACAAGGTGTTCAACGCGTTCAGCTTTTCGCAGGCGGCCGCGGCGGGCGTGATCGTCGTCATCGCCACGGAGATCGTCGCGACGATCGCGCTGCGCGTGCTTTCCGGCCTGTTCAGGGCGTCGGAGGTGATGGGCTGACATGGCGAGGGGCGTCGACACGCGCCATCGGCACAAGCGCGGCAGCCGTCAGTGGGCGCTGGGCCACTTCTGGACCACCGTCACCTGGATCGTCGCGTTCATCCTGTTCTCCCCGGTGTTGTGGATGGTCCTCACGTCCTTCAAGCGAGAGACCAGCGCGTACACTGACCCTCCGACGTTCGTGTTCCACCCGACGCTCAGCGAATTCTCGCAGGTGTTCTCGACTGGGAGTGGCGCCGGCGGGGCCGGGGCGCCGTTCGAGCATTCGCTGTTCGTGACCGTCGCCACGGTCGCGCTCGTTCTGCTGCTGGGAATTCCTGCCGCGTACGCCCTCTCGATCCGCGCGGTGAAGCGTTGGCGTGACGCGTTGTTCTTCTTTCTCGCGACGAAGATGCTCCCGTACGTCGCGGCGATAGTGCCGATCTATCTCATCGCCGAACATCTTGGGCTGCTCGACAACGTCTGGGCGCTGATCATCCTCTACACGGGCTTCAACTTGCCGCTCGCGGTGTGGATGATTCGCTCGTTCCTACTCGAGATTCCAAAGGAGATGCTCGAATCCGCGCGCATCGACGGCGCCGGCGTGGTGACCGAGCTCACGCGCGTGATCCTGCCGATCGCGCTTCCCGGCATCGCCGCGACGGCGCTGATCTGCGTGATCTTCACCTGGAACGAGTTCTTCTTCGCGTACTTCCTGACCGCCTTCAGCGCCCAGACCGTTCCTGTCTTCCTCAGCCACTTCCAGTCGACCGAAGGCGAGTACTGGGCGCTCCTGGCGGCAGCCGCAACCGTCGCATGCCTGCCGGTGATCCTCGCCGGTTGGATTGCACAGAAACAGCTTGTCCGTGGCCTTTCACTCGGGGCGCTGAAGTGAACGCGCCCGGTTACACGAGGGTGCGCACGCGGGCTTCGCCCGCGGCCGTAAGCGGTCGCGGCGAGGACCTCGGGGGCGGTACTGGGTTTCGGGTTCGCAGCCAGCCCGCTGTGGAATCGTCATTCGGAGCCCTGCCGCGATGAGCCAAATCTCTGCTGTCCGGCTCGATGCCACCACCGTCGCCGCGTTTGCGAAGCGAGTGCCGACGCCTACCTACGACCGGAGGCGGCTCAACGTTGGGATCGTGCACTTCGGCGTGGGCGGGTTCCATCGCGCGCACCAGGCGATGTACCTCGATCGGCTGATGAACGCCGGCGAAGCGTTTGATTGGGCAATATGCGGCGTCGGCGTGATGGAGGCCGATCGCCAGATGCAACAAGCACTCGACGCCCAGGCGTGCCTCTACACCCTGGTCGAGAAACACAGCGACGGTGTGTACGAGGCGCGAGTCGTCGGATCGATCATCGACTACCTCTACGCACCCGACGACCCCGCAGCGGTGATCGCGCGACTTGCAGACGAGGCGACGAGAATCGTGTCTCTGACGGTGACCGAGGGTGGCTACAGCATCGACGATGTGACCGGGGAATTCAACCCCAAGTCGCGGGACGTGGCACACGACCTCGAGCTCGGAGCAGTGCCGCTCACCTTCTTTGGTTTGATCACTGAAGCGCTCGCGCGGCGTCGCGAGAACGCGACGATCCCGTTCACGATCGTCTCCTGCGACAACCTGCAAGGGAACGGAAGGCTTGCCCGCAAGGCCTTCACATCTTTCGCCCGTCTGCGCGATCCGGATCTGGGCGATTGGGTCGAGCAGACAGTCCGGTTTCCAAACTCGATGGTGGACCGCATCACGCCGGCCACGACCGACGCCGACCGCGAGGAGATCCGGACCCGCTTCGGTATCGAGGATCGCTGGCCCGTGGTCTGCGAGCCGTTCGTCCAGTGGGTGCTCGAGGACTCCTTCTCAAACGGACGACCACCGTACGAGCAGGTCGGCGTCCAGGTCGTCGATCACGTCGAACCCTACGAGCTGATGAAGTTGCGACTGCTGAACGCGAGCCACCAGGGGCTCTGCTACTTCGGCCGCCTATGCGGCTACGAGTTCGTGCACGAGGCCGCCGCAGACCCGCTGTTTCGAGCGTTTCTACGCGGTTACATGGATCGTGAGGCGACCCCGACTCTCGAGCCGGTCCCGGGCGTCGACCTCGACGACTACAAGGACACGCTGATCGAGCGGTTCAGCAATCCCGAAGTACGCGACACGATTGCCCGGTTGTGTGCGGAGAGCTCCGATCGAATCCCGAAGTGGCTGCTTCCCGTCGTCCGTGCCCAGCTCTCGCTCGGAGGCGAGATCGTGCGCTCAGCCGCGATCGTGGCCAGCTGGGCGCGCTACGTCGAGGGTACCGACGAGCGCGGTGAGCCGATCGAAGTGGTTGATCGCCAGCGCGACCGGCTCATGGCACTGGCTGCCCGCCAGAGCACGGACCCACTCGCGTTCATCACCAACCGCGAGCTGTTTGGCGACCTGGTCGAGCAGGAACGATTCGTGGACGCGTACCTGTCTGCGCTGCGCTCGCTGCACGAGCGAGGCGCCCGCGCGACGCTTCGGACTCTGGTGGAAGAACTCGGGTGATGACACATCTTGGACCGTGTATGAAACGTCGCGAGAAGGGAGGACTGTGGCGCCGATCACCCTCGAAAAGGTAACGAAGGTGTACCCGAACGGCTTCGAAGCCGTCCACGAATTGGACCTCGACGTAGCTGATGGTGAATTCATGGTTCTCGTCGGCCCGTCAGGCTGCGGAAAGACGACGGCTCTGCGCATGGTGGCGGGTCTTGAAGACATTACCGAGGGCAGTTTGCGCATCGGGGCTCGTGTCGTCAACGACGTTGAGCCGAAGGACCGCGACATCGCGATGGTCTTCCAGAACTACGCGCTCTACCCGCACATGACCGTCGGGCAGAACATCGGCTTCGCGCTGAAGCTACGCAAAATGCCGAAGCCTGAGATCAAGAAAAAGGTCACCGAAGCCGCCGAGCTGCTCGGCCTCACCGAGTGGATCGACCGCAAGCCCGGGCAGCTCTCCGGCGGTCAGCGCCAGCGCGTCGCGATGGGTCGAGCCATCGTACGCGAGCCGAGTGTGTTCCTGATGGACGAGCCACTGTCCAACCTCGACGCGAAGCTTCGCGTCCAAATGCGGGCCGAGGTCGCGCGCATCCAGCGACGACTCGGCGTCGCCACACTCTACGTCACCCACGACCAGGTCGAGGCGATGACGATGGGCGATCGCGTCGCCGTCCTACGCGCCGGTGTACTCCAGCAGTGCGAAAAGCCGCAGACGCTCTACGACAACCCGAAGAACCTGTTCGTCGCCGGGTTCATGGGGTCACCCGCGATGAACCTATTCGAGGCCACTGTGGGAGAAGGGGCGACCTCCGTACTCATCGGCAGCCAGAAAATCGGGCTGCCGCCAGCTCTTCATGCCGCAAGACCTGGGCTGCGTCGGTACGCCAACCGCGTGGTCGTGACAGGGATCCGGCCCGAGGACCTTTCGGTCGTCAACACCGACGATGCCGCGGCCGCCTTGGACTCGGCGTTCGAGGGTGAGATCGACCTGGTCGAAGCACTGGGCTCCGAATTGCTCGTCCACTTCACCACCGACGCCCATCAGGTTGAGGTCGCCGACGCCAAACACGAAGATGCCGAAGGGCTCACCGAAGGGGCGCTCGTCAAGGGCGGCGAGGGCGTGGCCCGTGTGGACACGAGGGCAAACGTCGCGAACGGGGGCCGGGTGCGCTTCCAACTCGACCCGAGCCGGCTCCACTTCTTTGATCCCGCGACGAGTGAGGCCATCGTCAACTGACCCGCGTTCGCAGCGTGCAGACGACGCGTCCGGAACGTGCTCGTTCTCGCCATGGGTTGGACGCGCCCGCGCGCCGGCCGTCGCCGGGTGACACGAACTTGCCTGTGACAGTGCGACGACCTGAGCGGAGTCCCAGTTCCGCTTTCGATTCGCGTGTCCCGCTTCGCCTCAGAGCCCTGACATCCGGGCTATTCGGGTTCCCGCCAGTGTCCCACGGTATCAATGAAGTATCAATTGTCCCGGCCGAGTTGCCGATTCTGGGTTGGCCCGCAGCGCAGCCCGAATGCTGCAAGACGCGGCCAGCCGGTACCGGCCGCGAGACCCCTGCTAATTCATTACTCGCCTACTCGCCCCTGCCACGGTGGGTCAGTGGACCGCCAGCTTCACTTCGATCAGCGCCTGCGCAAGGAAATTGCCCAACATCTCGCGAGCGTCGAGCGGGAGAACGTCCGAGATGTACTGGTCCGGGCGCACGAGGACCATGCAGCCCGTCTCGCGGTCCACGGCTCGCAGGTCGAAGATATCTCCAGCGTCCGGGTCTGGGCAGAAGACCTTTTCGTAGTCGACGAGGCTGAACCGACCCTTCCTTGGAAGCAGCACCGACGGCATGCTGGTGAGTTCGAGCTCGTGGTGGTTCTGCTGGAAGATTGCGCGGACATCGATCACAGAATCGGGATCGGCGTCAGCCGGCGTGAAGCGGGCGAGAGGGGAGCGATCCGATGCGAGGAATTCGCACAGATCGCGCGCCCTCGATCCCGGTTCCGTCGGAGCGCGCTGATCGGCGAAGATGTAGAGACGCCACGCGCCGTCCGCCTGGGCGACGTGTCCCAGTTGGACAGGCTTCGCGTCGGCGAGGCGGATCACCGGCGCCGAATGGAAGCGCATACCGACCACGAAGCCGTCAGCCAGATGTTGGTAGCGCGCCGCGGCGGTGATCATCGATGGGTGGTACTTGGTCGCGACACCGGCGGTGTAGCTGCCGTGCTTGACGAAGTAGCTCCGGAACTCTTCCGGTTCCACGCCTGCGCTAGTGGCATCACCAGGCCGCTTCGGGGGCGTGCTGAGCATCCGTGACCACTCCTCATCGAACTCGATGAGCTCTTGGGCGACCCTCTGTCGCTCCTGTGAGTATGTATGGAGGAGTTCGGGTCGAGCAATGCCTCTGAGAACGGAGACCAGCTTCCATCCCAGGTTGAACGCGTCGGCCATGGATACGTTCATTCCTTGCCCGGCTTTGGCGCTGTGGGTGTGGCATGCGTCACCGGCGATGAAAACGCGGGGGAGTCGCGTGTCCATCTCTTCCGTGGAGACGTCGTCGAACTTGTCGCACAGGCGTTGGCCGATCTCATAAACCGACGACCATCCAACGTCACGGACTTCCAGCGTATACGGGTGAAGGATCCGGTTGGCCACCGCGGCAATCTTTTCTGCTGTCACATCGCCGCTCTCGAGCAGGTCGCGCTCACGGTCCCCGTCGAGTTCGACATAGAACCTTGCGAGGTATCCGCCCTCGCGAGGAATCAGCACAATGCTCCCACTGTCGGCCGACTGAATCGTGCACTTCAGCCGGATATCAGGGAAGTCGGTGGAGCTGAGGACATCCATCACGCCCCAAGACACATTCATGGCGTCACCTACGAGCTCGCGTCCGATCGCGGTACGGATGGCGCTACGGGCACCGTCGGACCCGACGACATACTTGGCGCGGATAGCCGACGTGTCTCCAGTGTAGTTGCCGCCGCGCAAGTGTCGCACCGTGACCGTAACCGGGTACTCGTCATCCCCACTTGTGTCGGTCGACAGGTCGCTCGCATGCAGGCCGTAATGCGGGGTGAGCCGACTCGACGAGCGTTCCATTTCGTCGAGCAGATAAGCGAGCATGCGCGCCTGGTTAACGATTACGTGCGGGAATTCCGACATATTGACATCGGTGTCACGAACGCGTCCAGCGCGCTTGATCTTTGTCCGGTCCTCTGGGTCGGGCTGCCAGAAGCACACCTCGTTGACCCAGTACGCCTCGTCCACAAGACGGCTGGCCAGCCCGAACGTAGCGAACATCTCGACGGTACGACATGCGACCCCGTCGGCCTGCCCGACCTGAAGCGGGCCCTCCCTCTGGTCGATGATGGTCGTCTTGATATCTGGGAAACGCGCCATCTGTGCCGCTAGGACCAGCCCGGCCGGACCGCACCCGACGATCAAAACGTCGACCTCGTCGGGAAGACTCGCCGACCGCCCCGCCACGGACGGGTGCGGCTCCTGCACAAGTGGATCGCCAGGCTTGTAGCCGTTCTCATAGAACTGCATCGCTTCTCCTAAATGCGCCTCGCTCTATCGGTGGAGTCTACCCGGAAACCACGGCTTGACCGCCTTCCGCGTCCCGAGCGCAGGCGCATTTCTTTCCCTCAAATAGGGTCGAGATCACGGGAGTCGTCGGTGCAACAGCCTCAGGAAGCGAGGCGGCGGTGCTCATCGCAAGCGAGCTGTTCGCGCTGACCGGTACGAGCGGCACTGACGACCGCCACGACCTGCACCGTCGCTGGCGCAACGCTCGCACGCACAGCGTGCACGATCCGATCGACTGGAGGTACCACCATGTCGGCGCATACGCGGTGAACGGGACGCTGCCGCCCAACCACGGCCACCTATGAGGGTCAGCGTCACGTCCTCCCGGACGGCACTCTGAGCCGCCTCCAGCTCGCCCGGGGTCACCAGGGCTCCGCGGGGAGAACGACGTTTCGCTCGCTCGTTCGCACGTCGTACCTCCGGCCGAGCGCGGTCCTTGGCAGCGAGGCGCGTTAGGCTCACTTTCGTCACGACCAGGCGCACCGGAAGGAGAGAGAGATGGCGTCGCGCTCACACCGGATCCGCACGAGCCACGCGGGCAGCCTTCCGCGGTCGCAGCGGCTGATCGAGCTGAACGAGCTGCGCGCCCGCGGCGAGCTCGCGCACGACGGTGCGTACGACCTCGGGCTCGCTCAGGCTGTGTTCGACGTCGTCTCGCGTCAGCACGAGATCGGTATCGATCTCGTCAACGACGGTGAGTACGGCCACGCGATGCGCACTCCGTACGACTACGGAGCGTGGTGGAGCTACGTGTTCGCGCGGCTCGACGGCCTCGAGCTCGTCGACGTTTCGCTCCGTGAGAGCGTGCAGGCGCGCCGCTCCGCCGTCCCGGGGGAGCTCGTGCTCTCGCCATTCGGCGACCGGCGCGACTGGAACATGTTCGCCGATGCCTACGGCGACCCCGACGGCGGAGTCGCGCTTCCACCCACCGAGTTCCAGGTTCGCTCGCCCGTCTGCCGGGCACCGATCACCTACGTCGGCCACGACGCGGTGGCTCGCGACATCGCCGACGTGAAGGCCGCGATGGAGGCGACGGGCGCGACCGAGGGCTTCCTGAACTCGGTCGCGCCGGCGAGCTGCGCACGGATCGGCAACGAGTTCTACGAGACCGACGAGGAGATCATCTGGGCCTGTGCCGACGCGATGCGCGAGGAGTACCGAGCAATCGTCGACGCCGGCCTGACGGTACAGCTCGACGATCCCGCGATCGCGGAGAACTGGGACCAGATCGTCCCCGAGCCCTCGGTCGAGGCGTACCGGCGCTTCACGAAGACCCGCATCGATGCGCTCAATCACTCGATCCGGGGCCTCCCGCCCGAGCGCATCCGCTTTCACCTCTGCTGGGGCAGTTGGCACGGGCCCCACGTCACCGACATCGCGATGGCCGACATCGTCGATCTGATGCTCGAGGTCAACGCGTGCGCGTACTCGTTCGAGGCCGCGAACGCGCGCCATGAGCACGAGTGGCGCGTATGGGAGGACGTCGCGCTGCCCGACGGCAAGGTGATCCTGCCGGGCATCGTGACCCACTCGACGAACGTCGTTGAACATCCCGAGCTTGTCGCGGAGCGGATCGGGCGCTTCGCGGGGCTGGTCGGAGCGGAGAACGTGATCGCTTCGACCGATTGCGGGCTCGGCGGGCGAATCCACCCGCAGATCGCGTGGGCGAAGCTCGAGTCTCTCGTCCAGGGCGCGGCGATCGCGAGCGGGCGGGCGTGAGCCGCCCGCCTGATTCGGTGGGTGCGTCGG
>Ga0182024_10027047_pt1 | contig 10058 bp, 11 predicted proteins | sample P32metaG_FD_120480 | JGI IMG/M metagenome (GOLD analysis project Ga0182024, IMG submission 120480) | Permafrost microbial communities from Stordalen Mire, Sweden - P3-2 metaG (Illumina Assembly) | ecosystem: Environmental > Terrestrial > Soil > Wetlands > Permafrost | place: Sweden: Stordalen...
CGTCGCCTGCGGAACCAGTTACCACGCCGGCGTCGTCGCGCGTTACGTCATCGAGCAGATCTGCAAACTGCCCTGCTCGGTCGAGATCGCCAGCGAATACCGCTATCGCAATCCCGTGGTGCCCGCGGATTCGCTGTTTGTGACGATCTCGCAATCGGGCGAGACCGCCGACACGCTCGCAGCACTGCGACTTGCCAAGCAGGCGGGCTATCTCTCGTCGCTTGCCATCTGCAATGTGCCGGAGAGCTCGCTCGTGCGCGAATCCGAGCTCGTCATGCTGACGCGCGCGGGCCCTGAAATCGGCGTCGCCTCCACCAAGGCGTTTACCACGCAGCTCACGGCGCTCGGGATGCTGGTGATTGCGCTCGCCAAGCACAATAGCGCCGATGCCGAGCGCGAGCGCGGCCTCGTCACGCGGCTCATCGAGCTGCCGTCGCTGATCGACAAGACCCTGGCGCTCGACGGCGTCATCGAAAAACTCGCCAAGCGCTTTGCCGATAAGAGCCACGCGCTGTTCCTGGGCCGCGGCGCGCTCTATCCGATCGCCATGGAAGGGGCCCTCAAGCTCAAAGAGATCTCCTACATTCATGCCGAAGGCTATCCCGCCGGCGAGCTCAAACACGGGCCGCTTGCGCTCGTTGATGCCGACATGCCGGTGATCGCGGTGGCGCCGAACAACGATCTGTTGGAGAAGCTCAAATCGAACCTGATGGAGGTGCGCGCGCGCGGCGGCGAGCTCATCGTATTCGCCGATCCGGAATCCGGCTTTACGCCAAGCGACGGCGTCACCGTCATCCAGATGCCCAAGCACGTGACCTATTTCCAGGCACCGATCGTCTATACGATTCCTCTGCAGCTCCTGGCCTACCACGTCGCGATACTGCGTGGCACGGACGTCGATCAGCCGCGCAACCTCGCCAAGAGCGTGACCGTCGAATAAAGAGGAGGAGCGCGGCAGGCCGTGGGCCCGCGAGGTCTGCGCCGGCGAGCCTCTCGGACCGTGAAGATGGCCTGATCAGCGAGGAAGCGCTGAGCGCTTCAAGGCATCGGAGTCCTTGCAGCCCGAGTGCTGATCCTACTGCAGCGTGGCAGACGCATCTTCCAGTATCGCTACCGCGGCCTTCTCCGCGACCATCATGGTTGGTGCATTGATATTCCCCGATGTCACATTGGGGAATATGGATGCATCCACGATTCGCAAGGCCTCGACTCCGTGCACCTTCAGGCGGTCCGACACGACCGACGTGAGCGGATTGCGCCCCATGGCGCACGAGCCGCACAGATGATAGATGGAGCCCGCCTCGGCCCGAAAATATTGCAGCATCTCCTCTGCGCTCCGTACCGCGTTTCCGGGCTTCACTTCTGCAAGCGTAATCGCCTTCAGCGCCGGCGCCTGCATGAGTTTGCGCACCAGGACGCTGCCGTGAATCACGTCGTCGATGTCTTTCTGAGTTGCCAGGTAGTTCGGCCGAATCAATGGCGCGTCGCTCACGCTATTTGACGCGATTTCCACGGTACCGCGGCTGGTGGGGCGGCAGGGCGAGAAGGCGAGCAGAAATCCTGAGTACGGTTCGGGGCGCAGCGAGGCGATGCGGCCCTTCGGAATCTCGTAGGAGAGCGGGTTAAAGTAGAGCTGGATGTTCGGGTACTCCTGCGTGTCGGTGCTTTTCAAGAAGGCGCCGGCCTGATTGACGCTCAGCGATATCGGGCCCTTGCGGGTCAAGAGATACTGCAGCCCGACCCGCACCTTTCCGGCCCACGTGCCATAGGCGTCGTTCAGCGTCCTTTGGTTCGCCTTGAAGAAATAGCTGACGCACAGGTGATCCTGCAGGTTCTGCCCGACCGCGGGCGCATGGCGGACGACGGCGATGCCGTGCTTGGCGAGTAACGCCTGGTCAGCGACGCCGGAGAGCTGCAGCAGCTTTGGAGTGTCGACCGCTCCGGCCGACAGGATGACTTCCCGCGCCGCATAGCATTGCCGCGCCTCCCCGTTCTGCCGCACGGCAACTCCGATCGCTCTTTTCCTGTCATCGAAGAGGATTTTCTCGGCAAGGCAATGGCGTTCAACTCTCAGCTGCGGCCGTTGCAGCGCCGGCCGCAGATAGGCGCGACTGCTCGAATCGCGCAGACCCTTGCGGGTATTGATGTCATAGATGCCGGCGCCTTCGAGCGAGGCGCCGTTGAAATCGTCGTTGCGCACATAACCCAGGCTTGCGCAGCCCTCCAAGAACGCCGCGCAGATCCGATGTGCGCCGCTCTTCATCTGTGTGATGTGGATGGGGCCCGCGGCGTTGTGGAACTCTGTATTACCGAGCGGGTGGGCCTCGAGCCTCTTGTAGTACGGCAGCACATCGTCAAAGGACCAGCCGGCGTTGCCATTTGCGGCCCAGTCCGTGAAGTCCTGCCTTTGCCCGCGGACGTAAATGAGCGCATTAATTGACCCGCTGCCCCCCAGCACCTTGCCACGCGGACAATAGATCGCGCGATTGCCGAGCGCTGCCTCCGGCTGCGAGTAGTACATCCAGTTGCAACTACTATTGTAGTAAGTGTTGAGGAATCCAATGGGGATCCGGAAGCGCAGCGCATCATCGCTGCCCCCGGCTTCCAACAACAAAACGGAGAATCTGCCGGAGTCCGTCAGGCGGCTGGCAAGAATGCAGCCGGCGGAGCCCGCTCCTACAATGATGTAATCGTAAGTCACGCGCAGCAGGCTGCTTGCCGATTAGTGCAGCAGACGGCCTCCCAGGTCGTAGGCGTCGGCGGACACAATCTTGACGTCTGCCCAGTCGCCCGCCTGCAGGCCGCGGGCGCTCTTGATGCGCACCACGCCGTCGATTTCAGGCGCGTCCGCCTCACTGCGCGCAATCGCGCTGCCGCCTTCGACCGAATCAACGAGCACGCGCATGCGACTGCCGACGCGGCGTTTGAGGCGTGCCGCGCTGATGGCGCTGGCTTTTTCCATGAAGCGCGCGTAACGCTCCTCCTGAAGCGGCGCGGGCACGTGGTCGGGCAGCGCGTTCGCGCGCGCACCCTCGACGGGCGAATATTTGAAACAGCCCACGCGATCGAGCTGCGCCGCGTCCAGCCAGTCGAGCAGCTCGCCGAACTCGGCCTCGGTCTCGCCCGGAAAACCAACGATGAAAGTGCTGCGAATCACGAGATCTGGGCATTGCGCGCGCCATGAGCGGATACGCGCCAAGGTGTCCTCGGCATGCGCCGGGCGCCGCATGCGCATCAACACGCTGGGACTGCCGTGCTGAAACGGCACATCGAGATAGGGCAGAACGCGGCGCTGCGCGAGCAGCGGAATGACGGCGTCGACGTGCGGATAGGGATAGACATAGTGCAGGCGCACCCACGCGCCGAGCGCGCCCAGACCGCGTGCGAGATCAATGAAGCGCGTCTGATATTCACCATCGCGCCATGTCGCGGATCGATAGTGCAGGTCGGCGCCATAGGCGCTGGTGTCCTGCGAGATGACCAACAGTTCCTTCACGCCCGCAGCCACGAGCCGCTCGGCCTCGCGCAGCACCGCGTCGATGGGCCGGCTTGCGAGCCGGCCGCGCATGGAGGGGATGATGCAGAAGCTGCAGCGGTTATTGCAGCCTTCGGAGATCTTCAGATACGCATAATGCCGCGGCGTCAGTCGAATACCCGGAGGCGGCAGCAGATCGAGGAACGGATCGTGGCGCGGCGGCACGTGCTCGTGCACGGCGTGCATCACGTCCTCGTAGGCGTGCGGCCCGGTCACCTTCAGAACGCGCGGGTGCCGCGCCAGAATACGCTCCGGTCGGGCACCGAGGCAGCCGGTGACGATGACGCGCCCGTTCTTCTCCAACGCCTCGCCAATCGCATCCAAAGACTCGTCAATGGCCGCGTCGATGAAGCCGCAGGTGTTGACCACGACGAAATCGGCGGCGTCGTAGCTGGGGGAAATCTCGTAACCCTCGGCGCGCAGGCGCGTCAGGATGCGCTCCGAATCGACGAGCGCCTTGGGGCAGCCGAGGCTTACGAATCCGACTTTCGGTGCGCGGTCCAAGTCCATTCCATGTGCGCGTGCAGCACGCTGCGCGCGGCGTTGCAAAAGGGCCGCTATGCTAACGGGGGCGCGCGCCGGGCGCACGGTTATCGGCGGGACGTCGCAGTTCGCGCTCAGTGCACGCCGGCGCGCGCCCTATTTCAGGAGCCCTGCCGCACGCTGCGCAGTATGAAGAAGAGGGCCAAAGCCACCAGAGGGATCAGCAGCCATGGCCACACCGCGGGACGCCGCTCGCCAGGTGCGCGCGAGAGGCTTCCTTCGGACGATGGCTTGGCCATCGCGAGGTCACCGCGAGTAGGTCGCCGTGATCTGCGCCTCGCCCAGCGCGCCGGCATGCACATTGAAGGCGATGAAGGCGGCAGAGGCGTCGGCCGGCACGTCGAGTTTCGGCACCTTCAAGGCGTAGAGGCGGAAATGATAGTGGTGCAGCTTTCCGGGCGGCGGGCAGGGGCCGCCATAGGCATACGTGCCGAAGTCGGTTCGTCCCTGCAGCGCGCCGGATGGCAGCAATTTGGACTTCGGATCGCCTGCTCCAGCCGGCAACGAGTTCACGCTGGCGGGGATATTGTAAACCACCCAGTGCCACCAGCCGCTGCCGGTGGGTGCGTCGGGATCATGCACGAGAAGGGCGAAGCTCTGCGTCCCCTCTGGCGCGTGGCTCCAATTCAACGCGGGCGATATGTTTTGCCCGGTGCAGCCGAAGGAGCTGAAAATCTGCGCCACCGCCATCTTGCGCGCCTGGGCGATATCGGGGCTTGTCAGTGTCAAGCCGCTGGTCGGCTTCGCCTCATCAGCGCCGTACACGGCCGACGTCACCACTAAAGCACTCGCCATCAATGCCGCTCGCCACATGCTGCTCTCCCGTTTTCCCGCGGTGGACGCGCATTTTGACGCACCGCGCACCGATCTCGCAAACCCATCGCCCCTCGTGCATAGTCGCGCAGAGCCTGCATGCATGTCCTGTTTGCCTGTTGAGGGTGGGCTTCGGCCATGGCGAAAATACTCGGAATCGCGGGAAGCCTGCGCCGCGCGTCCTTCAATGCAGCGCTGCTGCGCGCGGCGGTGGAGCTTGCACCTGCCGCTACGACGATCGAAATCGCCTCGATCCGCGGGATTCCGCTCTACGACGCCGACGTCGAGGAGCAGGGCCTTCCCGCGGCAGTGGTCGAGCTCAAGGAAAAGATCGTCGCGGCGGATGCCCTGTTACTCGTCACTCCCGAGTACAACAATTCCATTCCCGGAGTGTTCAAGAATGTCATCGACTGGCTATCCCGGCCGTCTGCAGATGCGGCGCGCGTGTTTGCCAATCGCCATGTGACCCTCATCGGAGCGTCCCCTGGCAGATTTGGCACCGTTCAGTCGCAGCGCTCCTGGTTGCCGGTGCTGCGCACCCTGCGCATGCGCCCGTACTTCGGCATCCCGCTCTACGTCTCGGGCGCGGCGGATGTGTTCGATGGCGACGGCCGGCTCATTGATGCCGGCGTTCGCAAGGGCCTGCAGCAGCTGCTCAAGGATTTCGTGCAGGTGATCGGCTGACGCGCATCAGGCGCAGCGCTCGCGCCGCACGCGCTCGCTCGCAGCGGGATACTTGGCAAGCGCGGCGGCCGGACGGATCGGCCGGCGCACGAGTTCGCCGGCGCAGTTCGGACATTTGCCGTTCAGGATGCCGCGCGCGCAGTCGCTGCAGAAGGTGCACTCGAACGAGCAAATCATTGCGTGCGCAGAATCGGCCGGCAGGTCGCGGTCACAACATTCGCAGTTTGGACGCAGTTGCAGCATGGCGAGCCCCTCCTCAACAGTGACCCGGCAGATGCTACACCGCCGTTCTTTGCCGCGGGCAGATCCCGCAGCGATGCGCTTCGATCGCGACTACTACCGGCGCTATTATCTAAACCCGCGCACGGCGGTCATTTCGCGCGCCGAGATGCGCGCCCGGGCACGCCTCATTGCCGCATATGCGTTGCACATCGGCTTGCCGGTGCGGCGCATTCTCGACGCCGGCTGCGGCACGGGCGCCATGCGCAGCACCCTGCTGCGCCGCTTGCCACGGTCGATCTACGTGGGGCTCGAGACGAGCGAGTACCTCTGCCGGCGCTTCGGCTGGGAGCAGGGATTGATTGAGGCGTATCAAGCGCAGGCGCCCTTCGACCTCGTCGTGTGCTACGACGTGCTGCAGTACCTCGACGACAAACGCGCCGGCGCCGCGCTGGCCAATTTCGCGCGGCTGTGCCGTGGCGTCCTGTATTGCACGGTATTGACCCGTCAGGACTGGCTGCACAACTGCGATCGCAAGCGCACCGATGCGAACGTCTATCTGCGCGCGGGCGCGTGGTATCGCGCGCGCCTGCGGCGCGGCTTCCGCGAGATCGGCGCCGGCTTCTGGGTGCGACGCGGCGCGCCGCTTACGATATGGGAACTCGAGACGACCGGTCGCTAACATGAGCAAGGAGAATGCAGATGTCGCAGTATTCCGCAAGGATCAGCTGGCAGCGCGGCGCCGCCAGTTTTATTGACAATCAGTACAGCCGCGCCCATTCCTGGCAGTTTGACGGCGGCATCGAAGTGCCGGCATCCGCCTCGCCGCACGTCGTCGCCGTGCCCATGTCGCTCGAGGCCGCGGTCGATCCGGAGGAGGCGTTCGTCGCAGCGCTCGCGAGCTGCCACATGCTTTGGTTTCTGTCGCTCGCGGCGGCACAGCGCTTCTGCGTCGACCGCTATGTGGATGATGCCGTGGGCGTCCTTGGCAAGAACGCCGCGGGCAAGGTCGCGATGACCACGGTGACTCTCAGACCGCGGGTCGAGTTCTCCGGAGAGCAGCGACCGACGCGCGTGGCCTTCGAGGCCTTGCACCATAAAGCGCATGACAAATGTTTCATCGCCAACTCGGTAACGAGTGAGGTGCGCTGCGAGCCCGCCTTCGAGTGAGCGGTGGCGGCTGCCTTCAAGGATCATTTCTCCCGCCTCGCGGCGACCTACGCGAGCTATCGGCCGCGCTATCCGGCCGCGCTCTTTGATTATCTTGCGAAGTCCTGCCGGCGGCGCGAATTGGCCTGGGACTGCGCCTGCGGCAGCGCTCAGGCGACGCTTGATCTCGCGCAGCGCTTCGATGCCGTGCTCGCGACCGACGCGAGCGCCGCGCAGCTCGCAGCAGCGCCCGCGCATCCGAAGGTGCGCTATCGCGTGGCGCCGGCCGAAGCGAGCGGCCTTGCGGCGGCATCGGCGGACTTGGTGACCGTGGCGCAGGCCCTGCACTGGTTTGAGCTTGCGTCCTTCTATGCCGAGGTGGATCGCGTGCTCGTCCGGCGCGGTGTGCTCGCGGCTTGGACTTACGGCGTACTGCACCTGGACGACGCGCGCATCGACCGGGTGATACAGGAATTTTACGGTAATACGCTCAAGGTCTATTGGCCCCCTGAACGGCAGCTCGTCGAAAGCGGCTATCGCACGTTGCCGTTTGTCTTTGCGGAGATGAAGCCGCCGACGTTTGCGATGCGCGAAGACTGGACGCTGCCGCAGCTCATCGGCTACATCCGCAGCTGGTCGGCGACTGCGCGCTATTTCGAGCGCAATGCGCTGGATGCGGCGGCGGCGCTGGAGACAAGACTGACGCCCGCATGGGGCGATCCGCAGGCGGCGCGGCGGATCAGCTGGCCGTTGAGCCTGCGGATCAGTATGAAGCCCTAGAGCGGTTTCGCTCGGCGTGACGCAACGCTATTCTCTCCACGATGAGCGTTGCGCCGATTGTTGAATTCAGCGGGCGGGTCGACTGCCGTCGCGATGGCCGCGCACCGCTCGGCCTCATTCTATCCGGACACACGGCACATCATCCGCAAGAACTCGTGCGCTTGTCTTTTGCCGGCGCGGCTCCCGAGGATCTTCCGCAAACTCTCGACGACGCGGCAGTCGCGCGCGTGAGCGAAGCAAGCTTCTGCATTACGAGCGGCGCGCGCTCCTGGATGATCCGCGCCCGCGCCGCGCACCTGCATCGGGAAGTCGCGCGCGAATTTTACCAGGCGCTGCCCGCGCTTCCGGACCGCTGGACGCAGCGTCTCTTCTGGCGGATCGTATTCGTTCTCGCGGTGAGTTCCGTCGGGCGCTGGCTCCTCGGAGCCCGTAGCCGCCGTTGACAGAATATCTGGAGATCCCATGCAGCTGATGTCGTATGTCGTCACCTTCCTAGCCGGCGTGCTGCTCACGGTTCAAGTGGGCCTCAACTCGACTCTGGGGCGTGCGGTTGGCAATGTGCGCTTCGCCATCCTCATGAACTTCCTCGTCGGCTCCGTGGGACTCCTCATCTACTTTGCCGCAGCGGGCGGCGGCTTGCCGACCCGGAGCGGCCTCGCCGCCGCACCGGCATGGGCGTGGTTCGGCGGCTTACTCGGCGCGTGCTATGTCGCCGTGGCGACGCTGGCCGGCCCGCGCATCGGCGCCGCGGCGCTTCTGGCGCTGACCGTGCTCGGGCAGCTGCTCGCCTCGCTACTTGTCGATCAGTTCGGCTGGCTCGGCTTTCCTTTGCAACCGATTTCGCTCACCAAGCTCGCTGGAGCAGCCTTGCTGCTCGGTGGCGTGGGGCTGATCGTGCGCTAGGCGCGCCGCAAAACCTGTCACGACTGAGAATCACCGACGGGCCGGGCAGATCGCTCTTGCGCCTGATCAGTTACAGGCGCCGTCGCGAGGGCTTGATCAGGATGCACGCTACGCGGCGCGATCTCCTCGGCAACAACCGCGTCGATGCAGGCTGACATTCTGCGTGCGTGGTGGCTGTCCCGTGCGCTTGCTACGAGGTGGGCGAGCCCATCTCGATGACCGCTGTCGGGGCGATGGGCACGCGATGCGTGCCAAGCAAATTGGCATAGATCCCCGTTTGCGTGTGAAACGCCTGCGTCCAGGTGAACTGCCGCAGCACTCGTTCACGCGCCACTCGGCCGACCGCGGTGACATCGCGCTCGTAGAGCGCCACAATTGCTTCGGCCATGCTGCTGGCACTGCCCGGCTCGGCGAGCATCCCCACGGACGCATCGACGAGTTCGGGAATCGCGCTGGCGCGCGCGGCGACGACCGGAAGTCCGCAAGCCATCGCCTCGAGAATCACGAGACCGAATGTCTCCTTCGTTCCGGCATGCACTAGGGCATCGGCGGAGGCGAGCCACTGGGCAAGCTCGATGCTGTCGCGGCGGTACGGAATGAGCGAGATATTCGACATGGGGCGCGCTGCGCGCTCCCCGCCGATCATCAGCAGATGGTACGGATGCCCGAGGCTTGCAAACGCCTGCAGCAGCACCGGCAGGTTCTTTTCCTGCGCGAAGCGTCCCGCATAGACGAGGACCCGGGTTTCTGCAGGCAGTCCGAGACTGGCGCGCAGATCCAGGGTTGCGCGCGCGGGACAGAATATCTCCGTGTCCACGCCGAGCGGCTGATGCATGGTGTGGCGGACGCCGAGGGCGTTTAGAAAGTCGCACATTGAGCGGCTCGGCGCGAACACCACATCGCAGCGCTCGTAGAACCAGCGCACGTAGTGGCCGAGCGTGCGCTCGCTCAGGCTGCCGATGCGCCGTCCGATGATCTGCGGCAAATTTGAATGATAGAAGGCGACGAGTGGAATGCCGCGACGCTGTGCGACGCGCCACGCACACCACGCCGAGTGGAAGGCGTCGCCCACCTCGATGAGGTCCGGCTCGAGCGCATCGAGCAGCGCCGCCCAGCGGCGCGTATTGAGCGGCAAACGGTAGTTGAAGGTGCCCGGCAGCGCGAAGCCCGGCACGGTACAGATCCCCCCGCGCTCCACGTATTCCGTGTCGCCGGGAACCACCATGGAGTGCTGCCACGACGTGTGGCTGCGAAGCCATGCGTGCTTGGCGGTGAGATAGCGCTTCACGCCGCCGCTCGTCGGCGAATAAAAGAGGGTCGTGTCGACGACGTGCATGCAGATTAGGCCTGTTCGCGCACCCTTTTTACGGGTGTCAGCAAGCTTCAGGCCCGCATTGCACCTTTTATGACGTATGAGTGTCAAGCCTGCACG
>Ga0182024_10027048_pt1 | contig 10057 bp, 6 predicted proteins | sample P32metaG_FD_120480 | JGI IMG/M metagenome (GOLD analysis project Ga0182024, IMG submission 120480) | Permafrost microbial communities from Stordalen Mire, Sweden - P3-2 metaG (Illumina Assembly) | ecosystem: Environmental > Terrestrial > Soil > Wetlands > Permafrost | place: Sweden: Stordalen...
AGCTGGTGAAGCTCGTGCAGCGGCGGGGGATCGACTTCGCCAAGGTCCTCGACAAGCGCGAAAAGACCGGCAGGCTCCCGCAGTACTACATCATCCTCAACGGCGAAGAACAGTTGCTCCTGGCCGAGGAACATGAAGCGCTGATGGGCAAGCAGCAACTGGTCGTCGAAGAGGAAAGTATCGCGCCGACCGCGGAAAGGGCGGCCATCGTCGAACCCGTGACCTCCGACGAAGCTGTCCCCGCCGAGGTCCCCGCGGGAGCGCCGGCCCCGGCCGGGACCAACGGCACGCCGCGCCTCCAGAAAAACCAGGAACTCCACGAAATGAAGGAGCTGGAAAAGCTCATCAAGCAGCTCGACGGCTTCGGCCTCTCCATTGACGACTACTTCCTCACCCAGGAAGAATCCGTCAGCGGCGAGAAGCTCGCGACCAAATACGCCTTCATCAGCGACGGCCAGACCACCGAAGTCGCCGGCGTCGCCCAGATCGTCCCCGAGATGCACCGCATGGTGAAGGGCCGGTCCGGCTTCGAGATCAAGCGCTTCAAAGGTCTGGGCGAAATGAACAGCGACCAGCTCTGGGAAACCACTCTGAACCCGGCCATCCGCGTCCTCCTGCGCGTCACCCTCCACGAAGCCGCCGAGGCCGAGCGGATGTTCAGCGTACTGATGGGGGAAGACGTGGAACGGCGCAGGCAATACATTGAGGAGCATGCGCTGGAGGTGAAGAATTTGGATGTGTGATCGGGGCCGCGCTGGTTGAGAAGCGGTTTCAAGACCGATTCAGCAAATCCGAGTCATTATCCGGTTCCGAAACAGCTTGTTAGCTCGTTTCGCCGCGACGCGCAGCGGAGCGCTCGGTGTGTCGAGAACGCGCTCCGCTGCGCGACGCGGCGAAACGAAATCAGCGCGGTCATTGTAGGGTCCGCACTGCGGACCGTTTCCTCCAAATCGCAAATAACGGTCCGCATTGAGCAAAAGTTTCTCAAGCTCCCTTCCCCGAATGTGATCACCTACTGACTGCCAACCCTCGCACTTGAATGCTCGCGTCGTAATCGCGACAGTGCGGTCATGCGACGCATTACGCTCCTTTGGTCCCTCTGTATCTCCCTCCTCCTGGCCTGCACCTGCCGCGGTCAGGCAAAAACATCCCCGGCCACCCCTCCCGCGGAGCCGCGGCCTTTCGCGATCGAAGTCGTCGATGAAGCGACAGGTCGCGGCGTGCCGCTGGTGGAGCTGAAGACGACCGCCAACGTCCGCTATTTCACCGACAGCGCAGGCCTGGCCGCCATCGACGATCCTGTCCTGATGGGGGGCGAGGCGTTTTTCTATGTCTCCAGTCACGGCTATGAGTTCCCCGCCGACGGGTTCGGCTTCCACGGCGTCCGCCTGAAGGTAACGCCCGGCGGGACTGCCCGCGTGAAGATCAAACGCGTCAACATCGCCGAACGCCTCTACCGAATCACCGGCGAAGGGATCTACCGCGACAGCGTGCGGCTCGGCCGGCCCACGCCGATCGACCACGCGCTGCTCGATGCCCAGGTGACCGGGCAGGATTCATCACTGGCTGCTGTCTACCACGGCAAGATCCATTGGTTCTTCGGCGACACCTTCCGCCCCGCCTACCCCCTGGGGCATTTCTGGACAGCCGGCGCGGTGTCCAATTTGCCGGGCGATGCCGGCGGTCTGGACCCCGCCGTCGGCGTCAACCTGGAGTATTACGCCGACGCCGACGGGTTCAGCCGCGGCACGGTCCCCCGGACCGATTCCCACCCCGCCTGGCTCGACGGCCTGACGGTCCTGCCCGGCGATGACGGCGCCGAACGCCTTGTCGCCAAGTGCTCGGTCATGGAAGGCCTCGGCAAGTGCCTCGCCCGGAGGCTCATGGTCTTCAACGACGATCGCGGCATGTTCGACTCGCTAAAAGAGATCCCGCTCGACGTGCCTCTTTATCCAGTCGGCCACCCCTTCCGCGCCGAGTCCGAGGGCACGAAATGGATCTATTTCGGCCAGTGCTGGCCCAACATCCGTGTGAAAGACGACTGGAAGAGCTTGCAGGACTTTTCCGACTACGAGACGTTTACCTGCTTCACTCCTGGCAGCCGATTCCAGAAGAACCATCCTCCTTTCGATCGCGATGCAGACGGGAAGCTCGTCTGGGCATGGAAGAAAGACACCGGCTCATTTGAAAAGGGGACGATGTTCGAGCTGCTGTCTTCCGGGAAGCTCAAGCCGGAGGAGATCTGGTTCCTCCCCACGGATGTCGAGACGCGAGAGCCGGCTTATCTGGGGATGGGATCGGTCGCATATAATGCGTTCCGCCAAAAGTGGGTCATGATCGGCGAAGAGATCGGCGGCAAGTCGTCATTCATGGGTGAAATCTATTACGCCGAGGCCGATCGGCCCGAAGGGCCGTGGCCGTGGGCGCGGAAGATCGTCACGCATAACCGCTACTCCTTCTACAATCCGCTGCAACAACCTTTCTTCGAGCAGGGCGGGGGCCGGATGATTTATTTCCAGGGGACATATGCCGCGACGTTTTCGGGCAATGACGACCCGACGCCGCGATATGATTACAACCAGATGATGTACCGGCTGGATTTGTCGGACCCAAGACTGAGGCTGCCGGAAGAAGCTCCGCCGAAGGCGAAAGGCAGGAGCGGATCGCTGAGCCGGTTGGGACCGGCGCATTAGTGACTTTCATTGTGGCGGGTATTTCTCCCTCTCCCGGTACTCCGGCGGAGGGTTGGGGTGGGGGCTTGGACGGTAGAGATACCCTCGAAAAGCCCCCTCCCTAACCCTCCCCGGAGTACCGGGAGAGGGAACAAGAGCGGCCGCTCCGCGGAACAATACTTGAGGCGTGTGGCGATCAGTTGGCAGTGCCGACCCTACGCGAACCGGGTCCCTGAATTCGAGTTGCGCGCGCCGGGGTTGTGAGGCGATGTGTTCAGGTTTACCGTAACCGTCGTCTCGTTCGCCTGGCGAACTGAATTACCGGAGGTTCGGCATGGTGGATTTCAATACCGCGAAGTTGCCGATCGAGGTGATCGCCCTCAACCGCATGGGCCACGGCCCCAGGCCTGGTGACATGGAACGGGTGAGGGCATTGGGGTTCGACGCCTACGTCGAGGAGCAACTCCGGCCCGACGACGGCGATGACGCCCTATGCCGGCACAAGCTCGAATCGGTCCGGCTGCACATCGAGTACGACGCCGGCAAGACCGATGGCGACGACGGCAAGCCTTACCCCGCCTGCAAGGAAGACCGTCTCCTGCGTTATCTCAATTCGTCGGCGGCCGATCTCTGGAAGCTGACCGACGCGGCAGCGCCGACGCTGGTTAAGCCGATCGCGCCGCCGGAACGCGACCGGGCGCTGGCCGAAGTACGCGCCGGCACCTGGGTGCGGGCGGTCTACAGCAAGTGGCAACTCCGCGAAGTGCTGGCCGACTTCTGGCACAACCATTTCAACGTCAACGCGGAGATCGACGACGGCCGGGTAATGCCGATGTTCGTGGCTTACGACCGGGACGTGATCCGCAAGCATTGCCTGGGGAACTTCCGCGAATTCCTCGAAGCCGTGGCGCAGAGCCCGGTGATGCTGGCTTATCTCAACAACGCCAGCAGCCGCGCCAGCCCCGCCAACGAGAACTACGCCCGCGAGCTGTTCGAGCTGCACACGCTGGGTCAGGACAATTACCTGAACCACCTGTACAACCGCTGGCGCGAGGTCCCCGGAGCGGTGGACGGCAAGCCGGCTGGCTACATCGACCAGGACGTCTACGAGGCGGCACGCGCGTTCACCGGCTGGACGATCGCCGACGGCAGCGACAGCGAGCGAGGCGACAACTTCCCCAACACCGGTCAGTTCTATTACTACGACGGCTGGCACGACAATTACCAGAAGCGCGTGCTGGGCGTGGAATTTGACCCCAACCAGCCGCCGCTGGCCGACGGCCGGCGCGTGCTCGACCTGGTCGCTGCCCACCCCGGCACGGCCCGGCACGTGTGCGGGAAGTTGTGCCGCCGGCTGGTGGGGGACTCGGTATCGCAGTCGCTGATTGACAGTGCCGTGGATGTCTGGACGAAATACCGCGAAGCCCCGGACCAGATCGCCCGCACCGTACGAACGATTCTGCTGTCCAGCGAGTTTGCCGGCACTTCGATCGGGCGCGCCCGGCGGCCGTTCGAGGCCGTGGTGGCGTTCCTGCGTGCCACGGAAGCCGACATCGCGCCCAACGACGACATCTTCTACCTGACCAACCGGATGGGTCAGACGTTGTTCGCCTGGCCCAGTCCCGCCGGGCACCCGGAATCGAGCGGCTACTGGCTCGGGACCGGTGCGATGCTGGGACGGTTCAACGCCCCCATGTCGCTCCTGGACGACAATCAGAAGGCCGCCCACTTCCATCTGGCCCGGGCGACACCGGCCGACGTGCAAACGCCCCGGCAGTTGTGCCGGTTCTGGTCGCAGCGGATGCTGGGCCTCGAATTGGAGCAGGCCGAACCGGCAGCCTTCGCCGCGCTGCTCAAGTACGCGGCCGCCGATGACGAACCGGATAAGCCGCTGGACCTGAATGAGAAGGTGCTCATTGACCGGATCGCCGGCCTGGTGGCGGTGATCGGGATGATGCCGGACTTCCATGTCTGCTGAACTTGCTCCGCAAGTGAGAGGCTGAACATGCAATTCGCGTTTGACGTGGGAATCAACGAACGGCATCGGGTGGAGTTCAACTTCAACCAGATGTGGGGCAACCTCAGTGTGAAGGTCGACGGATACCCGATTGTCAGCGATTTCCTGGTTCTTTCGCTGAGTCTGGTCCGCAAGTACCAGGTCGTGGTGGGCCGGGTGGAGCAACACCTGATTGTGATCGAGAAAGAGCGAAAGTTGTTCTTTGCCGGCTTCCGGCGGCACAAATATCGCATCTACGTTGACAATCAACTCGTGGATCAGCGCGAGGGGTATTGACCAGACGAGGTAACTATATGTGGAAGTCATCTCCTACTCGTCGGCAGTTCATGATCGGTTGCAGTTCGGCGGTCGCGGCCATGGCCGGGAGCCGGCTGGTCGGGCTCTCGTTTGCTGACGGAACGCCGTCGACCGCTCCCTCGCTGACCAATGCGGGAAGAGCGTCCGACCTGATCGTCTATGTCTTCCTGCGCGGCGGGATGGATGGGTTGAACCTGGTCGCGCCGGTGGATGACCCCGACTACATCGCCGCGCGCGGCGTGGACGTGCGGCTGGCCGAAAAAGGGGACAACGCCGGCCTGCCGCTGGCCAACGCGCCGTCCGGCGGTGAGGGCCGCGACTTCCGCCTGCATCCCAAGGCCGCCGCGCTCAAGGAACTCTACGACGGCGGGCACCTCGCCCTGGTCCACGCCTGCGGGTTGACCAGCGGGACGCGCAGCCATTTCGAAGCGATGGACCTCATCGAGCGCGGCGTCGCCGACATGAAGGACCAGGGCCTCTCGACCGGCTGGCTGGCCCGCCACATGATCGCCGCCGCCCAGAACGGCTCGCGCGACCTGGTCCCCGCCATCGGTACGTCCGACAGCCCGCCGGTGTCGCTGCTGGGATTCGCACAGGCCGCCGCGGTCAACGACATCAACGATTTTTCCTTTTACGGCGACGACCGTCAGCGTGCGGCACTGAACCAACTGTATCGCGCAAGCGGCAATGATGGCACGGGGCTATCGGTCCGATCCGCCGGCGCCAAGGCGCTGCGTACGATCGCGACGATCAACAGCAAGCTTGCCTGCGACGACAAGGGCGAGCTCATTCCCTACCACCCAGAAAAATCCGCGACATACCCTGAAAACAACGACCTCAAAGGCCCGCTGCAGACGGTGGCCCGCCTGGCCAAGATGGATGTCGGCTTGCGCGCCGCGGCCGTGGATTTCGGCGGGTGGGACACGCACCAGGGTCAACAGAATTACTTCCCTACCCTGGTCGAGCAGCTTTCGAACGCCCTGGCGGCGTTCTACAACGACATGAGCCGGTTCCACGACCGCTTGACCGTGGTCGCCATGAGCGAGTTCGGCCGCCGGCTCAAGAGCAACCGTAGCGACGGCACCGACCACGGTCACGGCAACGTCCTGCTCGCCCTGGGCGCAAACGTCAACGGCGGCCGCATCTTCGGCACATGGCCTGGTCTGGCGACCGAGCAGCTCGACAGCCGGGCCGACTTGGCCGTCACCACCGACTATCGCACGGTCCTTTGCGAGTTGCTCGCCCGGCGCGCCGGCAACGCCGATCCCGCGGCGATGTTCCCGGGTTTCAAGGGATATCAGCCGCTGGGAGTGTTCAAGGCGTAGACCCGTCGCGTATCATTTCCCCCTCATTCTTCCTCCGCCTTCGGCTTGTACTGGGCGATCACCTGCTGCTGCACCTGCGGCGGGACCGGCTCGTAATGGCTCAGCTCCATCACGAAGCTGCCCTGGCCGCCGGTCACGCTCTTGAGCTGGGACTGGTACTGCATGACCTCGGCCAGCGGCGCCTTGGCTTTCACGGAGGCCATGCCGCCGGGGAGCATGTCGGTGCCCTGGATCCTGCCGCGCTTGCCGGAGAGGTCGCCGGTGATCAGCCCGACGTGGGCCTCGGGGACGGTCACGTCCATGTTGACGATCGGCTCGAGCAGGACCGGCCGGGCCTTGAGGAAGGCGTCCTTGAAGGCGTATTTGCCGGCGGTCTTGAAAGCGATTTCCTTGCTGTCCACCGGATGGTGCTTGCCGTCGTAGACGACGACCTTGACGTCCTGCACGGGGTAGCCGGCAATCACACCGGTGTCGATCAGCTCGCGGACGCCTTTTTCGATGGCGGGGACGTACTGGCCGGGGATGGAGCCACCGAAGATTTCGTCAACGAACTCGAACCCGCTGCCGCCGTTGGCGCGGGAGTTGGGGTTGTCGCCGTTGAGCGGTTCGACGCGGAGGTAAACTTCGCCGAACTGGCCGGCGCCGCCGGTCTGCTTCCTGTGGCGATGGTGGCCCTCTGCGTTCATCGAGATGGTCTCGCGGTAGGCGATCTTGGGCGGCTTGGTTTCGACTTGCAGGCCGCGGTTCTTGAGCTTCTCCAGCACCAGCCGCAGGTGCATTTCGCCCAGGCCGTTGATGACCATTTCGTGGGTCTGGCGGTCGACGTGGTATTTGAAGGTGGGGTCTTCCTCGGCCATCTTGGCCAGCAGGCCGCTGATCTTCTGCTCGTCGGCGCGGTTCTGCGGCGTGACCGCCAGCCCGTACATCGGCGTGGGGTACGCCAGCGGGCGGAGGTGGACGGCGTCCAGCGAATGGTCGTCGTGCAGGACATCGCCGCTGTGGATTTCGTCGATCTTGGCCACCGCCCCAATGTCGCCGGCGATGATCGCGTCGGCTTCCTTGTGTTCCTTGCCCTGCAGGTGGAAGACGTGGCCCAGCTTCACCGGCTTTTTGCTGTGACCGATGATCGCCTGGGTGTTTCCCGCCGCCTTGCCCTGGTGGACGCGGAAGACCGCCAGCTTGCCGACGAAGGGGTCGGTGGTCACGCGGAATACGTGGGCGAGCAGCGGCTTGGCTGGGTCGTTGATGTACTCAAATGGCCGCTCGTTTTCCCGGTCGCCCGCCCCGGAACCGACCAGGAACGGGCGCGGGTTCCCTTCCAGCGGGCTGGGGAAGTGTTTGGCGATGGCATCGAGCAATTCGGGGACGCCCATGCCGTTGCGGCCATCGGTGAAGAGAATGGGGATGAGATGGGCCTCATCCATGGCCTTCTCGAACGGCGCATGCAGTGCCGTGTAGTCGGGCTCTTCGCCGCCCAGGTATTTCTCCATCAGGTTCTCGTCCATCTCGACGATTTGGTCGAGGATGGCGGCGTGGCAGCGCTTGACGGTGTCGAAGTCGCTGGTGCCGTCGGTGCCGAGCAGGCAATCCACGACGCCCTTGCATCCGCCGGCCGGGAGGTTGATCGGCAGGCACTCGCTGCCGAACGTCTCGCGGACCTGCCCCACCAGCTCGGCCAGGTCCGTATCCGGCGATTCGCACTTGTTGATGATGATCGCCCGAGGCAGGTTGCGGTCCCGCGCGGCCTCCATCATCTTGCGGGTGACGACCTCGATGCCGCTGGCAGCGTTGATTACCACGGCAACCGTCTCGACGGCAGGCATGCACGCGATCGCCGGGCCGATCAGGTCCGGCGAGCCTGGCGCATCAATCAGGTTGATCCGCTTGCCGGCGTGGTCCATGTGCAGGATGGCCGGGTAGATGGAATGCTTGTGTTCTTTTTCTTCCTTCTCGAAATCGCTGAAGCTGGTACCGTCGGTGACCGAGGCACGGCGGTTGACAGCGCCGGCGGCAAACAGCATGGCGTCGGCCAGGGTCGTCTTACCCGACGCGCCGTGCCCGGCGAGCAATACGTTGCGGATGTCCGCGGTGGTGTAATTGGGCATGGATCAACTCCTCGCGCTGCTCGCTGGGTGAGCGAATGGCGGTATATGGGGTCTGGGTGATGGTTGGAATTGCCGCTGAGAAACAGGCAAGCCCGTCGGGAAGATTTGTCGAATGGAGCATCGCTCTTAGTCCCATGGCAGCACCTCTTTCCAGCTCTCGGGCCAGTATAAGGTCAGGTGAAGACGCCGCAAAGGGCGCGCGAAGGATGCCCCGGTGCCGATACTGCCGCGTGCGGCGTCGCAGAACGGCGAAGCTGACGCAACTGATCTGCGACGCCGCAAGCGGCGGTGTAGCTCTTATCTTATAAGACATCACGCGCTCTGTGCGAGACGCGGTGGTAAATAAGACTTGTTGACCGGTACCCGGAAGTCCCTCTTGCGATCAGGGCCGGTTCAATGTGACGCGGCCAACCCCGACAACTGTCGCACCTAATGCCTCAACCTAAAAGTAAACGGCAGGCTGATCCATTGGACCGGCCTGCCGTTTCCGCTGGTTCCTGTGTTTCACTCCCCTGTGAGGTCGATTCGACTCGTTTCTCCCATTACACTGGACATCAGGCCCCGACTTTGGCGGAGATTTCCTTTGCCAGCGCCAGGTGCTGCTCGATCACCGGCAAGGTCTTGCCGGCGAACTCTTTCAGCTTCGCGTCGGTGCCGCTCTCGGCTTCCTTCTTGAACAGCTCGACGGTCTCCTCATGGCCTTTGACCATGTGCTCGATGTAATGCTTGTCGAACTCCGGCCCGTTGAGCCCGGCGAGTTTGTCGTACATCTCCTTGGTATCGCCCTTGAGCTCGTGTGAAAGCTGAACGTCCTTGTCCTTGGCGATGGAGATCAGCTCTTCGTTCGCCTTGGTATGGTCGTCCACCATTCGCTTGCGGAACGCCTTGACCTCAGTGCCGTAGCCGTTGGTTTCAGCGAGTTTGCCGAGGGCCACTTCGGCATCGCCGCCTTCACCGGCTTTCAGGACGAACGCCATGTCGTCTTTATTGAGCTTTCGACCGCTCTGTTCTGCCGACAGGGACCGGGCCCCGGTGAACACGAGACCGGCCGCCCCTGCAGCCGCCGCCACGATAAAACTTCGACGCGTACTCATCGTATCATGCCTCACTTTCGATGCACACCGACCATCGGCCTGCATTAGAAGCCGGGTAGCTAATGCGGTGCCACGGAATGGCTCGATGTCGGCACGTACCCGGCTTTCGGCATCCGGCCGCCGCTGCTTGTGGACCGGCCGCGCCTTGCCTGTATATTGTTCTTCGCCTCAGCCCGCCTCGCGCGTCGCGTCGCCGGCCACAAGGCATCAGCCGTTACTTGACCCAATGGCACCCAATGGCTTATTGGATTTTCAAGTGCAATCCCGCTCTCTACCGCCTCTCGGATCGTTTGAGCGACCCGAACAACGCGCTCACCTGGACCGTCAATCAGCACAAGACCGAGATCGGTCCGGGCGATATCGCGTTTCTTTGGGTCACCGGTGGCAACCGCGGAATCAGAGCGGCGGTTCGTGTCGAAGACGCACCTCGACTTCGGGCGGAGATGGAGAGCGAGCAGCAGTATTGGAACGAGCGCGATACCCAGGAAAAGCTACGCGTCAGATGTACCCTCACCCACCGCGGCGTCGATCTGAATCATAATCAACT
>Ga0182024_10027049_pt1 | contig 10057 bp, 23 predicted proteins | sample P32metaG_FD_120480 | JGI IMG/M metagenome (GOLD analysis project Ga0182024, IMG submission 120480) | Permafrost microbial communities from Stordalen Mire, Sweden - P3-2 metaG (Illumina Assembly) | ecosystem: Environmental > Terrestrial > Soil > Wetlands > Permafrost | place: Sweden: Stordalen...
CTTCCTGATAATAGCCCAACAACCTAATCAGCACCCACGGATCATTATCAATATCTCTATCGTATCCAATGGTATCTTGTAATCGTGCCAAGGCTATGGGCACTGCTTCCACGCCCATCGCTTGCAACTCCACAAACGATGGATGATCTTCTTTCACAAACGACAAATAATGGGTCTCTCGACTATATTGCTGATGCAATTCAACAAACCGATTTTGTAATTCTCGATCATTCATGTATCGCCATATTTAGCTTTTAACCGCTGATATTGCAATCGTTCGCGCCTCTCATGCTCCTCGACATCCAGCTCTTTCTTAAACTGCTCAATTTCGGCATAGGCACTCTCTAACAATGGCAGACAATCAATTTCTTCCGCCACCTCGTATAAAAACATTTCGCTAATCTTTTGTTCATTATCCGGAGCAATATCCTTCAAATAAGTCTCGCAAATTAAATTATCATGGATGTAATCTTCTTTATCAACAGGCATTTGCCGAACCTTTTCCTGCCATCCAGTATGCAACCCAGTAATTTCTAAACGCGCCTCTTCTCGAGTTTTAGCCGAAAGTTCCTCAAAAGAGATACCACAACCAATGGTATAGTCGCATCCTCCAATTTGCCGACGAAGCAGGAAGTATCTCATGATTGCGCCTTATTTTGATATTTAGCGGTCAACGCCTCGATAATTTTAAGATGCGATCTTTCATGAGAGAGAAATAATAGCAATCCCAAAATCAATCCTACCAACAGAAATCCACTGCCAATCACAAAGGCCACGGCTATCGACTTCCATTTAGCTTCTTCGGCATTCACTTTCAACACTTCGGCATCGGCTTGTTCTTTTAACGCCATCGCCGAAGCATTAACCACGCTCTGCACGGCCTGATCTAACTGCGGAGTAATCTCATCAATGGCCAGATCCAGATCATTTCGTAATGGCTCTCCAACCAATTGTTCTCGAGCTACCGCTATTTCGGCTAAGGTCTGATCGCCCAAGGCCTGATCGATGGACTCTCGAACCATCAATTGTAGTTGCTTCTTCAATACCACGAAAAGCTTGATCAATTCCACATTAGCGGTCTCTCCAGCATTGGTTAAGAGAACCTGAAGTTGTTTGTTAGTCTCTGTCCCCAAGGCTTCATTTCGAGCCGAGGCAACCAGATCTTTGGTTAAAGTTGATAGTTCTGCCACGCCAGCATCACTGGTAAGATCATTGGTAACTCCCTTGGTGACATCACCTCCCCAGTTAGTTAGATACCCTCCGCAACCGCTAATCATCAAGATGGAAGAAACCACTAACAACTTCCAAAATGTCATTAGCAGATGTATCCATTCCCTTGACCAAAACAAAAGCATGACCCTCCTACTGGGCCGTAAACGGGCATTAGGCACTTGACATTGCCATAGACATCACAACATTGATTGGACATCACCTGAGCCTCTACGGGGCGAATAGGAGCCAGGAAGGCCACCATACCAACCACCATCACGATCACACTAATCATTAGTTTCTTCATCTATTTTACCTTTCAAGTTAGATTTTAGTCACCGCATAAATACCATTAATAGCTCCAGTAATGGGCAATACTAAATCGATCACGCCCTCCACGCTCTTTAAGATAACCAAAAACTCATCCCAAAAAGAAATAGAAGGGGCCAAACCAGCATCTCGATAAAACTCCATCAGCTTAGTTTTGTCAGCCAAAGTCAGCTCATCTGATAATAGATCAGAGATATCCTCTTTGGAAAGTTGAGGATATTTAACTGATAAGGTGGCAATAGCATCAGCCTTGGGCATCATAATCACTTCGGGCACGGCAAGCCTCCTTCGGGCAGAACTTGCTTTTCATTGCGCAAGATAGCTAAATCCAGACAATAAGCCACCTTATTGAAGGCTCGAGCCCCGGCTCCCGTTCCAGCATCATCGACGATAGAAAGTTGATAAGCCCGTAAATTAGCTTGCAAGGCATCCTGGGCATCTTGCACCGATTGTTGATAAAGGGCTGACGAACTACATGCCATCAGCAGAGTTAAAAACGAGACAAATAACAAATTTTTCATGATTAACCTTTCAGAAGTATATATCGGGCATTATTTGATATTGTATTATGCTCCGATCTCAACGAAAACTTTTAGCATTGGCGGGACAGTTTGGTATTAAGTATGCTGGATTAGATGCTACTACTATTGCTAACGAAGTTAAGCAAACACTAACTACTGCCCTTGCCAATGCTTCTACCGCGAATACCTCTGGTATTATGCCATTCAATTCCATGCTGTTACAAGACCAAGCAGTGTTAGCATTAAGCATTACACGAGATGGGAATGTGGTAAAAGTCTCACCACCTGGAGTAGATCCCATTGAAGTGGCTGGCAAATATGCCGAACTCTCTTCACAAGTTCAGAGATATTTAACGAGCAACCTAGAAGTCTTTCCCAGCCATCGCAGTGGCACGTCAGTAGAATATCATCACTTCACCGTCAGATTAGAGTTCCCAGATACTAACTCACCTGATATTGCCAAACGCTAAATCAATTACGAGTTTTTAGATGAGGTATTATCTTGAACGGTAATAGAACCATGAGGTAATTTTATTTCCAGCTTGGTATCCTGAAATGAAGGGGTAATGACAACGGCATGCTCAGGATCATGTCGCATAATCCAATCCTCTGGCTTATCGGATGAGAAATCCAGATAGTATTCTTTTATCAGCTTATCAAACTCATCACTCGTATATCCAGCTTGCAATAACATTGCATCCTTCTTCTTTTCCAGATCGTCCAGAGTTATCTCCACATGATTTTCAGTGGCGTTAGCCGTTCCAAAAGCCATGGACTTAAAGAGAGGATGTAAAGTAATACGAAGATCCTTCATCAAAGTAGTAAAATTAGTTTTCATCATGTTTCTTTCATTTGTTTGTTTATATTGTTTGAGACATTCTTCCACATCAAGTAATCGTTTCAGAGCTACAGAAGTTTTAGCATTGCACATGCAAGTATGCAATCTAGAATATAATGTCAGGAAATCAATCTTAATCAGCTTAATGGTATCAAGACTCATCGAGGTGAATCCTTTATAGGAGTGTGAATTACCTCGACCTTAAGGTCGAGGTTTCTGAAACAGTTTGACCTGTCGCATAACTCATTCCGAGCAGTTTATTCTTGATTGAGGTAGAGGCGATATTCACAGGAAAATTTCATGTCGGATACAGTATAACCACGATGGAGAAACCTGTCAAGGTCTTGGCGCCAAAACGAATTATTTTTCTTTTGACGCAATTCATCCTCGCCCTGAAGGGCTAGGTTTTCTCACTACAGAGCGATAGATTATACGAACGCCATTAACTTGGCCAAACGATCGGCAAACTGCATAGCATCTAATGAAATGTCATTAAAAAAATCATTCTCCCAATATATTCGACCATCTTCAAATAATTGATTAAAACCCATTTCGGCAATACCGCGTGAAATATCATTCTTGATAATGTCAATGGACAAATAAACCTTGTCATTAATTGCGGTGAAGAAATCAAAACGATAGATATCTCCTAAACTATCGACATATTCAGTGATCATGAAAAGGCTTTCAATGCTAAACAGCGGTGGAAATATTTCAGAGCTTCTTCGGTTAAGTGAAGTTCTTTAAACTCAAATGTCGATAATAATAGTTTACCAGTCCTTATATGAATAAATTTCAAAATGCTTTCAGTCCAAAGATTTTCTTTACCAATAGCTTAATACAACGATCAAAATAATTCATCGCTTCAGATGTCAAATAGAAGTCAGACGTATTTTTCCATTCAATCTGTCCATCTTTAATATCAACGATGCACCTATTCCATGCGTGTAAGCATATCCAATGACAACGCAAGTCTGCTCGGTATTCGTCTATCATAGTGAGATCGTGCCAATACTCATTATTGGTATTAAATTTGAAAATCATATTACTTTCAATGTTTAATCAGTAGTGTCGCGAAAAGTGCCGAATATCCTATCAAAAATAAAGCAGTATATGCCATAATTGTATTGTTGAAACAAATGATGTATCCAATGAAGTATCGTCCAACGCTTAAATATCATATTGATTATTGGCACATAATTCAGCCAATGGTTTCGAATATGAAACGCATCATGCAGATAATTGCTCAAAAAGCCATAAATACCCATCACTGCCAGCGCGATGAACATCAAATGCCAAGACAATAAACCCAGATAACATAACACCATAGGTAAGATAATTACTGGAATAGCAGTAATAGCAAAAAATACTGGAGCTCCATTCTTGGTAGTCTCTCGATAAACATCTGACTGATAATCATCTGGTGGATACAATACCATATGATGTTCAATATGAGCGATATTAAATCTACCCGAGAACTTTTGATGCAAAACCCAATGCATTACATACCCGAATAAACTCGAGATTAGAAAGGAAACAATGATAGTGATGACGGACCACATACTATTATATCACTATATTGAGTGGATTAGTTTAGTGGAGAAATATCTTGTTGATGATATTCTTCCAGCAAATAAATACACTCTTCAGCCTGTTGGGAAGCATCTCCAAAATAAACATTGCCAACAATTCGTTGCAAGAAATCCTTAATGAAAGGCAGAGAATTAGCTTTGACGTGGCCATCCTTAATTGATTGTTCCACGCCTACCTCTAACAAACTTTCGATTTGATATTGCAATTGCCAGCCTAACTTGTGATATTCTCGACAAATGGAAATGATGTCAGAGATATTAAGTGGAATGGAAAAGCTGTCATTTTTATCGATGAGCGTCATATGAGGGCTCCTGTTTGAAAGAGTGTGTTGGACTTAATCAACGGTATTTAGAATGGCACCTCCTTTGTTTGGTGATATAACAATATTAATATGCAAGGTTATTGACATCTCATCGCTCTTTATCGCTCTGTAGCAAGAAAACCTCGCCCTTCAGGGCGAGGATGGATTGCGTCATAAGAAAAACGATCCGTCTTGCAGGTTTCTCCATCGTAGCGCTCCGCGCCAACGGAGTTGTAGTTATTTTCATGGTTCACCGTCGATTTTTCCTCCAACCTGGGGAATATGTTGATATATACTTACACATGGATTAGCGAAAGCTATCCATGCAGGGTCGGAACGATCCGAAGAGCTTGTGGAGGTGTCGCGTTGTAAAGCGAACCGTCGAAGCAAGAAACCTCTGTCTTTAGGCAGAGGTTAGTTCATCAAAAGAAAGCTTTCATATTTTGAAGGCGATCTTGTAGCGAATTGCACCGCCTCAATATGTTTCTTACTTCAGACTCCTCGACAAAACAAAAATCGCCAGAAAAAGGAGCGTCAGTAAATAATGATCTTAATGCCTCTGGTAGTACTTGGTAATTTTCTATTGATGTCTTAATTGACGTTTCAATCTTAAAACAATAGAGAATGCAGATGCGCCAAAGAGGTCGTATGATGATTGAAGGATCGACATACAAGAAAATACAACGACCATTTCCAATATTTTGATAGCGATTGCCCGGAACAAATTGCTTTTCATAATCAAAGATCATTGAAATGCTTTCAGCATATTGATCCTGACAAAAGGGACATTCGTAAGTCATTGAAACGCCTGCAAATTGTTTAGTCTTTCAACAAAGTGTGCCACATTATTAGGAGATAAATCATCGGGGATAAAAGGCAAACTAGTGTAATGATTAAGCACTTGTTTGACGCCTTTCAAATCAAAGATCCATGATCTTTTCTTCACAAGAATGCTTTCAATCTGATTAGTCGAAGTAGTTCTGCTTCTGAAAGCGGGAGCAGTTGGTCCCAGGGGGAGCCTGACGTATGCCAATAATAAAATATAACGTTATCAGATCTTAGAAATGCAATCTGTTTTCTTGCTTTGCCATCTTTATGAGCGTCAAGATAGGTGCCATACGTCATCTTAAGAGGTGAAATAGTATAGCCTTGTTCTATCCAAAAAGCTTCAATCTCTGGGTGAATATCTGGCGTCATTATAGCCATGCTTTCAATTTAATCATTCTTAACATCTCTGCTTCACTATACCAGAAACATCCAAGTCTATATTTCTTCTCGCCAGATGGCATCTCAATAGCAATACTTGAAACAGTATAGCCTTGTTCTGTCCAAAAAGCTTCAATCTCTGGGTGAATGGTATTTTTTATCGGCGAGGTTGTAATTGGAAAATTGTTTATCATCAGTAATCTCTTTAATAACTTTCAGGAAGTTTGGTAATTCAACAACATCATCTATGTTATCCATCTCTAATTCGAGTATCGCTAAACCTTTTAGATGCCCCTTAAAAATATCCAGCTCAAATGTTTGATCGTGCCACTTGAAAACAAACCGAGTCTTCTCTACTTCGCACTTCTTGGGATCGCCATTATTAAGAGCCTGATGATATTGTTTCTCCGAGATAGTATGCTCTTTCTCTTTATGGACACCAGTTTCTACTGGGCTCTTTTGATTGATATGATAGACTACCTTCTTGTTCTCGCCCAATCCTTCGATTGTCTTCCTAATTCGAACAGCTTGCTCTCCTGGTTTGGGAACTAAATAAGTTTGTTGAATACGTTTGACATCAACCATATCATCGAATAATTCTGCTAAGTTAGACCAAGAGGTAGGTAGTTGAATAAGATACTTACGTTCTTGCTCTAATTTAGTAACCATCTGGCACCAGTATAAGCACCACGACAGCGCGTGTCAAGGGCAAGCAAAAAATATGCCAAGTATCAAATGCCATACTTAACCATCAAATGTTGTGTCAAGGCTTCCAGCTTCTTAACATTACGATAATATTCGCTCTCGATGAAAGGCTGAACTGGAAACTTATCGATTTGTCCAAGCTGTCGAAGGCGAGCGTATTTTCCAGAACATTGACGCGAGCAAAAGATGCCACGCGATCCTTTCTTGTTCTTATCGCGCACCAACCGAGGAGAGCGTTGAAATGGTTTGCGACACATAGAACAAGTAAAATCGACCAGCTTGACACGACGAGTATCATCGGCAGAGTGCTGTTTGCGCTCCACTATTCGCAAATTTGATAGCTGATCATTAGAGTGATTTCGATCAATGTGATCCACGGTTTCGGTATTTTTATCGAGCTGTCGTCCGAGGTGCTGTTCCATTAACCATTTAGGATATGATACTGTTCTCCGATTGCCTGTCTCATATACTACAATAACTATCTTACGATTATCAGGACGAGTATAAGGTCCGAAAGTTTTCTCCTTGGCTTGGCATAGCAAGTAAAACTGTTCTACCTCTTGGATAAGATTGTCATTTCGCACGGTAGAATACCAGATTATTGAATGCCGTGATCTGGGCAAAAACACTTCACCGCTCTCACTCCCTGCATCTCAATCTGCCAACCATGAGCCTGCAAAAGATCAATGGCATCCTGCCAAGTCTCACCCATCGCCTCAATATAGACGGGTTGAATATGATTACATCCCACAAAATCACATACACAATCGAAGAAAATCGCCATCCAAACCTCCATCTTATTGGAATGTCAAGATAGTCCTAATCTTATTGATGATAATCTCCTGATTAGTATGTTGGAAATCGAATAGTTTTCGACGATAAATTAATGGTTCATGAGGTTTAGCAATGATTCTTTTCTCTGGGTCAATAGTATAAAAGTGAATATCGGTTTGATTGGTGGCATTGGTTTGCAACACATCGAATTGACAAGCGCCATCATAAATACATACTCGTTCATATTGAATTTCAATAGGATTGTCCCAATATTGAAGAAACAAATGATAGTGTTCCCAATCATTAACACAACAAAAATTGAACTTAACGGCATTAGCCAGAGCTTGTTTCCACTCTAATATGTCAATCAATCCGCCACACAAAGGACACTTCAGAGTATTAAGTAATTGCCTGGCTAATGGATTCACACATGTCTTTAGGCAGAGGCTAGTTTTTTAGTTTCCGTAGCCGTCGCCCTTGAATTGTGTAAGATCCAAAGCGATGTTGGCGAAAAATGATTGAACTGGTCCTTTTGGAAGGATGTTGGCTAAAACGCTCGCGATAGTATATCCACCGCCTAAAATCGCGAATGCATAAGTAATATATTGGTTCATATTAGTATTCTCCTTATTGTTGAGTTGCAACGCTGATATGCCAGATTATCACCAGTTATTGCGCTTGACAAAAGCTATGTCTGATTTTTCCACTAACTCCCACGAAGACAAATCCCTTTAAGATATCTCCATCATCTACTGAGGAATTAAAGAAGACCATTTCCATTAGCTTGCCATCTTTCTTATAATTCAGATATTGCAATTTCCAATGCTCTGGCTTGGAGGCCTCTTCTATCAAGAACTTTGCCATTACTTCTTTGTCTTCAGTAAGTTGGTCATACTTACCATAAGGAGCTAAGTTAATCATATCGACTACTACTTCCGAGGCCCGAGAGGTCAGAGAAGTAGAAAGAGCTTGCGCACAATCAGCCAAACTTAAACCAATCTTCTCTTGTAAGACCTTATCAATATCTTCTGTGTCTTTAATATCATTGATGTTAATCTCCTTAAAATTATCGACCATGATGTTTTTTACCAGCTTTCTTTTTGGGTTTTGGATTAAGATGTTTATCAACAATATCGAGAAGTCTTTGCAAATTAGCCTCAACATATTCGGGTTCTTCGGCAGTCTCGAAGACGTATTGTTTGGCAATATCGTAATCAATTTCATTAAATAAATCGAGAATCATATTTTTGATTTGGGATGGCGTCATGCATATTCTTTCTTGTGCTTGGTATCAAACGTATTCTTTTTTGTGAATCCAAAACATTATTCCTGTCTCATCCTTTTAAGATGTTGAAAGGAACTCTTCTACTATTAGGAAGAAATGGTGAGCCTGGCAAGAATTAAACTTGCTCTTGAAGGGTAAGAACCTACTGTGCATCATTACACCACAAGCTCATTAGCTGAAGTTAATAAGCGTTTGTATCTTGCGATTGATAGTTTCAGAATCCAAAGAAAAATCTAACAGATAATCAAAATGCAATATGGCAATTCCACTTTTGACCCACAAGAGAGTGGTCTTTTGTGATGGAATTCGCCAAAAAAACTGATAATTACCACACATAAGATTGATTGCCGTAATCGTATCTGGATGATAATGATCATCAAAATAAGCCCACAACATATAATTTGGATGATCCTTTTCTCGAGAACAGGATATGGCTCGGAAAGTACTTCTTCTATCAAACATTTTGGCAGGACACCAGGGACATTTATCTAACCTATCTGTAATCATGTAAAAGCAATCAAGTTCTTGAAACGTTCTTTCAGATTAGCTTTAGCTTGATCGGAAACATTAGGCCGATATAATAGAGCTACCAGAGAGGTTGGTTCTGGTTTCCAGTTAGTTAAGCCATGACAGGAACAATGGCTACCATTCACCTCATATAGCACATCATTTTGCAGAAAGATCACATGTGCATCTCCTTCATAGGAAGCGAACTCATATTTTGCATAAGTCAATTACCACCAGCACAAGGCTGGTGGCTTGTAAGTGGCTCTTCAGCCCCTACGATAGGCTGATTGACAACAGCCCGATCTGCTAGCTTATAGCTATTCAGATGCTTTACAACTATATTTCTTGAAGCATTGAGATCAGCGTGCAGTTTAAATCCGCACTTAACGCAACAAAAAGAAGCCTGAGTTTTTCGATTCTTCTTGGAGATATGTCCGCAATTAGAACAGCCCTGAGAAGTATATCTGGCATCTATATGCACTAAAGAAATGCCTTTAGCCTGCGCCTTATAAAGCAAGAATTGCTCTAACTGAAAGAAACCCCAACTGTTTAGCATAGTTCTTTGTTTCTTTCGCAACTTACTTTTATCACGGATACCTTTGAGATCTTCTAAAACTATAGTATCTCCAGGTTGTAAACTGGCTACTATTTGCTTACTTATTTGATGATTTACATCTGCTCTAAACCGTCTCTCCTTAAGAGATAATTTCTTAAGGTGTCTTTTGGCAGATTTGGTTCCTTTCTTCTGTAGTTTGGATCTTAAACGTTGATACTTTCTGACTTGTTTC
>Ga0182024_10027050_pt1 | contig 10057 bp, 7 predicted proteins | sample P32metaG_FD_120480 | JGI IMG/M metagenome (GOLD analysis project Ga0182024, IMG submission 120480) | Permafrost microbial communities from Stordalen Mire, Sweden - P3-2 metaG (Illumina Assembly) | ecosystem: Environmental > Terrestrial > Soil > Wetlands > Permafrost | place: Sweden: Stordalen...
CGCGGCCCGCAAATCTTCCTGTCGCGCACCCATCCGCAATACATGGCCAAGCTGTTCGCGCAGGAGGTCCCGGAAATCTACGACGGGATCATCGAGATCAAGGCGGTGGCGCGCGACCCGGGTAGCCGCGCCAAGATCGCGGTGATTTCGCGCGACAGCAGCATCGATCCGGTCGGCGCCTGCGTCGGCATGCGCGGCAGCCGCGTCCAGGCGGTCGTCGGCGAATTGCAGGGCGAGAAGATCGACATCATCCCGTGGTCCCAGGATCCGGCGACTTTCGTCGTCAACGGGCTTGCCCCGGCCGAGGTCAGCAAGGTCGTGATGGACGAGGAACAGCGGCGCATCGAGGTCGTCGTCCCCGACGACCAGCTGAGCCTGGCGATCGGCCGGCGCGGCCAGAATGTCCGCCTCGCCTCGCAGCTCACCGGCTGGGACATCGACATCCTCACCGAGGCCGAGGAGTCCGAGCGCCGCACCGAGGAGTTCCGTACTCGCAGCCAGCTTTTCATCGATGCGCTCGATATCGACGATGTGATCGCGCACCTGCTGGTGACCGAAGGCTTCAGCTCGCTGGAAGAAGTGGCCTACGTCGCGGTCGAGGATCTCGCCGGGATCGAGGGTTTCGACGCCGATGTCGCGGCGGAGTTGCAAGCGCGCGCCCGCGCGGCGCTCGAGCGGCGCGACCAGGAGTACCAGGCGCGCTACCACGAGCTCGGCGTCGCCGCCGATCTGGCGGCGCTCGAGGGCCTCAGCCCCGGCATGCTGGTGACGCTCGGCGAAAAGGGCATCAAGACGCTTGACGATTTCGCCGATCTGGCCGGCGACGAGCTGCTGGAGATCCTTGCCGCCTCCGACAAGGGCGGCGTCACCCTCGAACTCGACGACGCCAACGCGCTGATCATGAAGACGCGTGAGCAGCTCGGCTGGTTCGCGGAGGCGGCTCCGGCCGCCGAGGAGTAACGGCAACGGCAGTCGCAGCTCGCCCAACATCGCCCGCTCTCGAGGCGCCGCAACGCCGTTGCATCGTTTCCGGCGAGAGCGGCGAGCGGGCGTCATTGCTGCGGTTTGTCGTGGGGCCGGACGGCTCGATCGTCCCCGATATCGATGCACGGCTGCCGGGACGGGGTTTGTGGTTGCAGCCGCGCCGGGATATAGTGGAGCGGGCTGTAGCGAAGCGGTTGTTCGCGCGCGCGGCGCGCCGGCCGGTGGAAATACCGCTCGGTCTTGCGGACCGCGTCGAGGCCCTGTTGGTTCGGCGTTGCTGCGAGACCCTCGGGCTGGCGCGGCGGGCCGGACTGGCCGTCGCGGGCTTCGAGAAGGTGGTCGAGGCGGTGCGCCGCGGCGACGCGGCGTTGTTGTTATTGGCGCTTGACGGCGCCGAAGCGGGGCGCCGGCGGTTTGGCGGATCGGCGCATCGGGTGACGGTAGCGACGGTGCTCGAAGCGGCTGAACTCAGCACCGCTTTCGCCCGGGAGCGGGCGGTGTTCGCGGCCGTTGGACGGGGAGCATTGTGTTCGCGGCTGCTGCTCGATCTCGGGCGGCTTGCCGGGTTTCGGGCGGCGGCGACGCTGACCCACGGATTGGAATTCGCTCCGGTTGGAGCGGTGCAACAAGATGGCGGTACGAGAACGCATGAGTGACGTCGACCAAGAACCGAAGCGGCCCCTGACCCTGCGCACCGGCGGTACGCTCGGCCTGAACCGACCGGCCGAATCTGGCCAGGTCAAGCAGACCTTCTCGCATGGGCGTTCGAAGGTAGTCGCTGTCGAGGTCCGCAAGAAGCGCATCATCGTGCCCGGCGTCGCTCCCGAAGCCCCGAAGGCAGAGGCCGCCGCGCCCGTCGTCGCGCGCGCGCCGCTCACCGTGCCGGCAGCTCCGGCGCCCGCGCCAAGCCCTCCGGCCGATGCCGAAACGCCCCGCCGGGTCGTCCAGGTACCGCGCTCCCTGACTGCCGACGAGCGGGCCGGGCGCCTGCGGGCCGTCCAGGATGCGCAGAAGGCGGATGTCGAGGCGCGCCACCGCGCCGTGATCGCCGAACAGGATCGCCGCCGCCAGGAAGCGGCGCGCGAGGCAGAGGAAGCCAAACGCCAGGCCGAACAGGACGCGACCCGCCGCGCCGCCGAAGAGGAAGCGCGCAAGAGTGCCGACGACGAGGCCAAGCGGCGCTCGGAAGATGCCGAGACGCAGCGCAAGGAGGAAGAATCGCGCCGCGAGGTCGCCGAGCGTGCCGGCCGTGCGGCGGAAGCGAAATTCAACGCCCTTGCCGCCGTCGGCAAGGTTGCGCTGCCGGCGGAGGAAGAGGAAGACGCCGCCGCCGCGTCCCGCCACGGCCGCCCCGATGCGCGGCGCCCGGCAACCCCGGCCCGGCGCAACGAACCGCGACGCCGCGACGGCAAGATGACGGTTACCCGCGCGCTGTCCGACGAAGACGAGCGGACGCGCAGCGAGGCATCGCGCCGCCGCCGGCAAGAGCGCGAGCGGATGCGGCTGCACGGCCAGGCCGATCAGACCAAGATCGTGCGCGAGGTCGTCATTCCCGAAACCATCACCGTGCAGGAATTGGCCAACCGCATGGCCGAACGCGGCGTCGACGTGGTCAAGTCGTTGATGCGGATGGGCGTGATGGCGACGGTCAACCAGATCATCGACGCCGATACGGCGGAACTGGTCGTCACCGAGTTCGGCCACCGGCTGCGCCGCGTCGCCGAATCCGACGTCGAGATCGGCATGCGCGGCGAGGCCGACACCGAGGAAATGCTCGAGCCGCGCGCGCCGGTCGTCACCGTGATGGGCCATGTCGATCACGGTAAGACCTCGCTGCTCGACGCACTGCGCCAAACCGATGTCGCCGGCGGCGAGGCGGGCGGCATCACCCAGCACATCGGCGCCTATCGCGTCACTCTCAAGAACGGTAAGCAGATCGCCTTCATCGACACACCGGGCCACCAGGCGTTCACCGCGATGCGGGCGCGCGGCGCCAACGCGACCGACATCGTCATCCTGGTCGTCGCCGCCGACGACGGCATCATGGAACAGACCGTCGAGGCGATCCGCCATGCCAAGGCGGCCGACGTGCCGATCATCGTCGCGATCAACAAGATCGACCGGCCCGACGCCAAGCCCGAGCGCGTGCGCCAGGAACTGCTGCAGCACGAGCTCGTGGTCGAGGAACTGGGCGGCGAGGTGCTCGACGTCGAGGTTTCGGCGACCAAGAAGACCAATCTCGACAAGCTTGAAGAAGCGATCCTATTGCAGGCCGAGCTGCTCGACCTCAAGGCCAACCCGAACCGCCCGGCCGAGGGCGTCGTACTCGAGGCCGAGCTCGAGCGTGGCCGCGGCGCGATCGCCACCGTGCTGATCCAGCGCGGCACCGCTAAGATCGGCGACATCTTCGTCGCCGGCGGCGTCTGGGGCCGCGTGCGAGCGCTGGTCGACGATCATGGCCAGAATTTGCGCGAGGCCGGCCCTTCGACCCCGGTCGAGGTGCTGGGGCTCAACGGCACGCCGCTCGCCGGCGATGATTTCGTCGTGGTTGAGAGCGAGAGCCGGGCGCGCGAGATCGCTGAGTATCGCGATCGCCTGCGCCGCGAGAAGGCAGCAGCGGCCACTGGGCGCGGCACGCTGGAAGACATGTTCTCGCAGATCGCCTCCGGTACCGCCAAGGAGCTGCCGATCGTCATCAAGGGCGATGTGCAGGGCTCGGTCGAGGCGATTGCCGGCTCGCTCGAAAAGCTGTCGACCGACGAGGTCGCCATCCGCGTGCTGCATTCCGGGATCGGCGGGATCAACGAAAGCGACGTGATCCTCGCCAAGGCAACGGGCGCGGTGATCGTCGCCTTCAACGTCCGCCCCAATCCGGCGGCGCGTGACCTGGCACGGCGCGATGGGGTCGAGATCCGCTACTACTCGATCATCTACGACGTCCTCGACGACATGAAGGCGGCGCTGTCGGGGCTACTGTCGCCGACCTTGCGCGAGCGCTTCCTCGGCAACGCCGCGATCCGCGAGGTCTTCAACATCACCCGGGTCGGCAAGGTCGCCGGCTGCATGGTGACCGACGGCGTCGTCCGCCGGGGCGCCAAGGTACGGCTGTTGCGCGACAATATCGTGATCCATGAAGGCGCGCTGAAGACCTTGAAGCGCTTCAAGGACGAGGTGCGCGAGGTCCGCGACGGCTACGAATGCGGCATGGCTTTCGAGAATTACGAAAACATCCAGGTCGGCGACACGATCGAATGCTTCGACGTCGAGGAAGTCGCCCGCGCGCTGTAGTTCGATCGGCGAAATGCCTCCTGCGAGACGTGCCCTTCAGACGCTCCCGAGGAGAAGACATCGCGTCTCGAACCACGCGCATTGATCGTGCAGCCCATGCCCCGTCGCGAACACCATGAAAAACGTGCCGAGCCGAGCCAGCGCCAACTGCGCGTCGGCGAGGAGCTGCGGCATGTGCTGGCGCAACTCCTGCGCCCGGGTGAATTGCGCGACCCTGCGCTCCACGACGCGAACATCACCGTGACCGAGGTGCGGTTGAGCCCCGATCTGCGCAACGCGACCGCGTTCGTCATGCCCCTGGGCGGTAGCGGCGCCGCCGATATCCTCACGGCCCTGCGCCGCGGCACCCCGTTTCTCAAGGGCCGCGTCGCCCGCGCGGTGCGGCTGCGTCATGTCCCGAACCTCAGCTTCGCGCTCGACAACGCCTTCGACAGTGCCGTGCGCATCGCCACGCTGCTCCACAGCGAGCCAGTCGAACGCGATCTGCACGACAAGAATGATTGCTGAGCGCGGGCTTAGCGGCTGGGTCGTGATCGACAAGCCGGCCGGGATAACCTCGAGCCAGGTCGTCGTGCGGCTGCGCCGTGCGGTGGATGCGAAGGCCGGACATGCCGGCACGCTCGACCCGCTCGCCACCGGCATCTTGCCCGTCGCGCTCGGCGAAGCGACGAAGACGGTCGGCTTCGTCTCGAAGGCGACGAAGCGTTACAGCTTTCGCGTTCGCTGGGGCCTGGCCACCGACACCGACGACAGCGAAGGCGAGGCCGTCGCCGAGAGCGTGCTGCGCCCGGATGAGGCCACGATCGCGGCGTTGCTGCCCCACTTCATCGGCACGATCCTGCAGCGCCCGCCGGCTTATTCGGCGATCAAGATCGCCGGGCGCCGCGCCTATGCGCTGGCGCGCGCCGGGAAGCCGCCGAGGCTCGCCGAGCGCCCGGTCGAAATCGCCGAGCTGCGCCTCACCGCCCTCCCCGACCGCGACCACGCCGATTTCGAGGCCGTCGTCGGCGAAGGCACCTATATTCGCTCGCTCGCCCGCGACCTTGCCGAAGCGCTCGGCACGCGCGGCCATATCGTGGCGTTGCGGCGCCTCGCGGTCGGCCGCTTCACCGAAGCCCAGGCAATTTCGCTGGATTTGGCGACCACCCTTGGGCATAGTCTGCTCGCTTCCGGGCATCTACTGCCGATCGAAGCGGCGCTGGACGACATCCCGGCGCTGGCATTGACGGCAGACGAGGCTGCCCGACTTCGCCATGGCCAGCCGATCGCGCTGCCCCACTGCGAAGGCGCCCGCCTCGACCGGTTTGACGACGGCACGATCGTCGGTGCGCGGCACGACCAGCTTTTGATCGGGCTGGCGCGGATCGAAAACGGACGTCTGCTGCCGGTGCGGATGATCAATCGCTGAAGAAAGGGCCACGATGTCGATAACTGCGGAGCGCAAGCAGGCGCTCATCGGCGAATATGCCGTGAACACGAGCGATACCGGCTCGCCGGAAGTACAGGTGGCGATCCTCTCCGAACGGATTCGCAACCTGACCGACCATCTTGGAACGCATAAGAAGGACTTTCACTCGCGGCGCGGGTTGCTGGTCATGGTCGGTCAGCGGCGACGCCTCCTCGACTACCTCAAGCGCTCGGACGAGACACGATACGAGACGCTGATCGGGCGCCTCGGACTGCGGCGTTGACCTGTTGGTAGGACGCCGCACCCTTCCCGGCAAGGGCGCCATCCGCAGCGCGGATGGCTCGACGGGCCGGTTCATGAGTTGCACCACTGAAAGGACGCGGCCAAGGTCGACGACCATTGGACCGCAAAAGAAACGCTGGCAGCACGCGGGGGAATCCGCCTCCGCGAGCGCTGCCGCCGACGTTCGCAAAGGATGAATGAGAATGTTTGAAGTTTACCGCAAGGAATTGGATTGGGGCGGCCGCCGCCTCGTGCTCGAGACCGGCAGGGTCGCGCGTCAGGCTGACGGCGCGGTGCTCGCCACCTACGGCGAGACGACGGTGCTGTGCACCGCGGTCGCCGCGAAGACGGGCCGGCCCGGGCAGGATTTCTTCCCGCTGACCGTCAACTACCAGGAAAAGACCTTCGCCGCCGGCAAGATCCCCGGCGGCTTCTTCAAGCGCGAGGGCCGGCCGTCGGAAAAGGAGACGCTGACCTCGCGCCTCATCGACCGGCCGATCCGGCCGCTCTTCGTCTCGGGCTTTTTGAGCGAGACCCAGGTCGTCTGCACCGTGTTGAGCCACGACCTCGAAAACGACCCGGATATCGTGGCGATGGTGGGTGCCTCGGCGGCGCTGACGATCTCCGGCATCCCCTTCATGGGGCCGATCGGCGGCGCCCGGGTCGGTTACGTCGACGGCCAATACGTGTTGAACCCGACAGCCGCCGACTTGGAGCGGTCCGAGCTCGACCTTATCGTCGCCGGCACGCAGGATGGCGTGCTGATGGTCGAATCGGAAGCGAAGGAGCTGTCCGAGGAGACAATGCTCGGCGCCGTGACCTTCGGCCACAAGGGCTTCCAGCCGGTCATCGAGGCGATCATCGAATTGGCCGAGACCTGCGCCAAGGAGCCGTGGCCGATGGCCGAGGCGCTGCCCGAGAAGGCGGCGATGGAGGACGAGTTGCGCAAGCTGCTCGCCAAGCCGCTGGACGCCGCCTATCGCGAGCGCGGCAAGCAGGAGCGCTCCAACCAGCTCGACGCCGCGAAGACCCTGGCGCTCGCGCAATACGCCGACAACGCGGCCAAGCAGACCTTCGCCGGTAAGTTCTTCAAGGAATTGGAAAAGGAGATCGTGCGCGGCGCGATCCTGCGCGGCGACCCGCGCATCGACGGCCGCGATACCAAGACGGTGCGGCCGATCAGCGCCGAGGTCGGTGTCCTGCCGCGCACCCACGGCTCCGCGCTGTTCACCCGCGGCGAGACCCAGGCGATCGTCGTCGCCACGCTCGGCACCGGGCAGGACGAGCAGATCATCGACGCGCTTGAGGGCGAGTATCGGCAGCACTTCATGCTGCACTACAATTTCCCGCCCTACTCGACCGGCGAGGCCGGCCGCATGGGTTCGCCCGGGCGGCGCGAGATCGGGCACGGCAAGCTCGCCTGGCGCGCCGTGCGCCCGCTGTTGCCGACCAAGGAAAGCTTCCCCTATACGATCCGCGTCGTCTCGGAGATCACCGAGTCGAACGGGTCGTCGTCGATGGCCTCGGTGTGCGGTGCCTCGCTGTCGCTGATGGATGCGGGCGTGCCGCTGGTGCGGCCGGTGGCCGGGATCGCGATGGGCCTCATCAAGGAGAAGGACGGCTTCGCCGTCCTCTCCGACATCCTCGGCGACGAGGACCATCTCGGCGACATGGACTTCAAGGTCGCCGGCACCGATCGCGGCGTCACCGCCTTGCAGATGGACATCAAGATCACCTCGATCACCGAGGAGATCATGCGCATCGCGCTCGACCAGGCGCGCGATGGCCGCGCCCATATCCTCGGCGAGATGGCCAAGGCACTGACCGGCGCCCGTGGCGAGGTCAGCGAGAACGCGCCGCGCATCACCACGATCCAGATCCCCAAGGACAAGATCCGCGAGGTCATCGGCTCGGGCGGCAAGGTCATCCGCGAGATCTGCGAGGTCACCGGCGCCAAGATCGACATCGAGGATGACGGCACGGTCAAGGTCGCCGCTGTCGATGCCGATGCCGCGCAGGCGGCGATCGACTGGATCCGCGGCATCGTTGCCGAGCCCGAACTCGGCGTCGTCTATAACGGCAAGGTGGTGAAGACCGTCGATTTCGGCGCCTTCGTCAATTTCCTCGGCGCGCGCGACGGGCTCGTCCATATCAGCGAGCTGGCGCCGCAGCGCGTCGGCAAGGTGACGGACATCGTCAAGGTCGGCGACCAGGTCAAGGTCAAGGTGCTGGGCTTCGACGATCGCGGCAAGGTCAAGCTGAGCATGAAGCAGGTCGATCAGGCGACCGGCGAGGACATCTCCGGCAAGCTCGACGAAGAGCGCCGCTCGCGCCGCGAGCCCGCCGCGACCTGAAGTGCCTCTGCCGCCGCTGCCGCCGCCGCGCGTCATCGGCCATCGCGGCGCGGCGGCGCACGCGCCCGAGAACACGCTCGCCGGCATCCGCAAGGCGCATGAGCTTGGTGCGCGCTGGGTCGAGTTCGACGTGCAGGCGACGCGCGACAATTGCGCCGTGCTGCTGCACGACCCGCGGCTCGAGCGCACGACCGACGGCTACGGGCTTCTGGCCGACCAGGAGGCGCGCGACATCGCGCGGCTCGATGCCGGCCGCTGGTTCGGCAAAGCTTTCGGCGGTGAAGCTGTGCCGCGGTTCGACGCGGCAATGGAATTGATCGACGGATTGGGCATGGGTGCGATCATCGAAATCAAATCCGAGCCCGGCGACGGCGCGCGCACGGCCCGCGCGATGCTGGCGTCGCTCGGCCCCGCGGCATCGCCGCACATCATTTCGAGCTTCGGCGAAGATGCGCTGGCGATCGCGGCGGCGGAGCGGCCGGACATGCCCCGGGCGCTGCTCGTGCGCGCGATCCCCGCGGATTGGCGCGTCCGGGTGGAGCGTCTCGGCTGCAGCGCGCTGCACGCCGGCGAGCGCGAGCTGACGCCGCAAATTGTCGCCGAAGTTGCGCTGCATTGCGTACTTCGCGCCTATACCGTCAACAAGCCCGAGCGGGCCGCGCAGCTTTTCGCCTGGGGCGCCGCCGCGGTGTTCACGGATTGCCCCGATGTGATACTGTCCGGGATCGAACACGGCACCGACGGGCCAAGGGCCTCTCGGGGGAGCAAGGCACAGTGAGGGCGCTCAACGCGCTGGTGATCTCCGGCCGCGAGGTGTTGCCGCTCGTCGAGGGCGGCAAGGGCATCGCGATCTCGAACGGCGAAAGCTCGGGCGCTTGGGCTGCCGCCGGCGGCGTCGCCACGTTCTCCGGCGTCAATGCCGACAGCTTTGACCCGGAGGGGTATCTCATTCCGCAACTCTATCGCGGCCGCACCCGGCGCGAGCGGCACGAGGAGCTGATCCGCTACGCCATCGCCGGCGGCATCGAGCAGGCGCGCATCGCGTGGGAGCGCGCGAGCGGCCGCGGCCGCATCCACGTCAACGTGCTGTGGGAGATGGCGGCTGCCGAGCGCATCCTTCACGGCGTGCTCGAAGGCGCGCGCGACCTCATCAACGGCGTCACCTGCGGCGCCGGCATGCCCTACCGCATCGCCGAGATCTGCGCCCGCTACAACGTGCATTATTATCCGATCGTCTCGTCGGGCCGCGCCTTCCGCGCCTTGTGGAAGCGTGCCTATCACAAATTCCGCGACTGGCTCGGCGGCGTCGTCTACGAGGACCCGTGGCTCGCCGGCGGCCATAACGGCATCACCAACAACGAAGACCCGGAACAGCCGGAGCAGCCTTTCCCCCGCGTCCACGAGCTGCGCGAGATGATGCGCGAGTTCGGCCTGGGCGAGACGCCGATCATCATGGCGGGCGGCGTGTGGTGCCTCCGGGAATGGGAGGATTGGATCGGCAATCCGGATCTCGGCCCCATCGCCTTCCAGTTCGGCACCCGGCCGCTCCTCACCAAGGAGAGCCCGATCTCCGACGAGTGGAAGCGCAAGCTGGTGACGCTCAAGGACGGCGACGTCCATCTGAACCGCTTCAGCCCGACCGGGTTCTATTCCTCGGCCGTGCGCAACGATTTCCTCAACGAGCTGCAGGCCCGGTCGGACCGCCAGGTCGCCTATTCGATCGAGCCGGTGGGCGATCACC
>Ga0182024_10027051_pt1 | contig 10057 bp, 6 predicted proteins | sample P32metaG_FD_120480 | JGI IMG/M metagenome (GOLD analysis project Ga0182024, IMG submission 120480) | Permafrost microbial communities from Stordalen Mire, Sweden - P3-2 metaG (Illumina Assembly) | ecosystem: Environmental > Terrestrial > Soil > Wetlands > Permafrost | place: Sweden: Stordalen...
CCGGTGTAGCCGAACATCTTCGTGCTCTGGTCATCGAAGATGAGCAGCCCCCACAGCCCGCAGTCGCGCGGGTCACAGACCACGCCGCGATCCACGGCCGGGGTAGCGCTGGTCACCGGCAGCGCGTCGTTCAGCGCGCTGGTGCCGGCCAGCTGGTAGAGCGCCGGGTCGACGAACCCGAACGCCGCGGCCTGGCCCTGCTGGGCCGCGGTGACCATCCCGGCGACCAGCGGGGAGGACTCGCTGGTGCCGCCGACCGGGATCTGGCTGTAGGTCGGTGGCTTGCCGCTCTTGTTGTGGAAGGTGAGGTAGCCCACCGCGATCCCGGTGAACGGGTCGGCGTTGGCGCTGATGTCCGGCACCGAGCGGACCGCGCCGCCCCGGTTGCCCGGGGCCGTGGTCAGCGAGGCGGGTACCACACTGTCCTGGTAGGCCGGCTCCGTCCAGATCAGGCTGGGCCCGCCGCCCCCGGCGCCGTTCTCGCCCTCGAAGGTCCACGAGTGGCCGGACAGGAGCAGGTCCAGGCCGTCGGACCAGCCGGTCTCGAACAGCCGGGTGCCGCCCTTGCCGATGCCGAGCGTGGTCCCGCCAACCGAGATGGCGTACGGATCACTGGCCGGCTCGTACACGCCGGAGCCGTCACCGGACGAGAAGTACATCCCGACCCCTTCGGCCGCGGCCTGGACCAGGATGGCGTGCTCGATGTTGGTGATGAACGCCGCCTGCTCCTCGTCCCCGCTGCCCCAGGAGTTGGAGGCCACCGTGGCCAGCGGGCGGCCGCCGGTGCCGAGGACCGCGAGGTCGGCGTTGAACAGGCCCTGCAGGCCGAAATCGCCCTGGTTGCAGCTGTCCCCGCCGACCACCAGCTGGTGAGCCCCGGGGGCCATGTCGTAGGACGCCTCCACGTCGAGCTGTTCCTCGATGTCGAACGGGTCTCCGCACGCGCTGCCCCGGCCCAGGGACAGCTCCGTGTACCGGCTGGCGGCCGGGGCGGGCACGCCGTTGGCCTTCGCGTAGTCCTTCAGGGTCAGGAACATGTCCGGGGTCAGGCCCAGCTCGATCAGGGCGACGGTCTGGCCGCTGCCGGTCGCCGCCGCCGCGGCCCCGTACGCCTTGCGCATCTGGGTCCCGCTGTAGCCGCAGATGTACGTCGGGAAGGACCTGGTGCCGAACGCCTTCGGCAGGCCGGTCGCGACCCGTTCCCCGTAGTAGTACGAGCAGCCGACCTGCTTGATCCGGGCGCTCGCTGACGGCCGGGGAGTGGCCTTGCCCGGCACGGTGGAACTCGGCCGCTGCAGCGGCAGCCGGGGGGCGGCGTTGTCCAGGCCGGACACGCCGAGGACGCTGCCGGACAGCGCGGCGGGCACGGAGATCGCGGTGCTATTCGCCCGGAGCTGGTACGGGCCCGCGTTGACCGATGATGTCGCCCGGTACAGCCGGAGCGTGGTCCGCAGCGCCGCGTCGATGACCGAGGCCTTCCCGGTCGCCCGGACGTAGGAGCGCAGCGGGCTGGCCTTGACTGCGCTGAAGCCGGCCGAGCGCAGCCAGGATTCGACCTTGGCCGCCGCGGCCGCGGGCGCGGCGAAGCGGGACGCATACGCGGCCGGGCTCAGGTAGTGGCGGAACGAGCTGCTGCCGGGCGTGCTCACCGCGCTGGCGAAGCTCTCTGCCGCCGCTACCTGCGGCCGGAGCCACACCTGGATCGACAACTGCTGGCCTGCGGCGACGGTACCAGTCGCCTGGGCATGGCTGGTGAACGGGACGGCGCTGCCCTGGATCCGGGCGAACGCCGGGGTGTTCGAGGCGCTCGCTAACCCGCTCGCGCCGGCGATCGTGGTAGCGATGATCGCGGCCATCGCGCCGGTCGCAGCGATGAGCGACCTGGTTCTGGACATAGTTCCCCTGTCTGTGCTGCAGTTGATACCCCGTCGGGTGGCCGGGTGTGGCCATTCCCCGGCTCTGGCTATACCCGCACTAAACGTTCAGGAAAGCTACAGGCGCCGGATTGTGACCATTTTCCGGGAATGGCGGCCCTGGGACGGCCGGGAGTCGCCGGGAGGGCCGGCCCGGCCGGGTGGCCACGGGGCCGGGATGACGACGCGGGATGGGGGCGGCGGCCGTGATGACCAGGGATGAACTGCTCGCGCACTGCCTGGCCAAGCCCGGGGCCTGGGAAGACGAGCCCTGGGAGGGCGACGTCGTGGCCAAGGTGGGGGGCAAGGTCTTCGCGTTCCTGGGCGCCGGGGGCCCGGCGGGCCAGCCGGCCACTATCGGGCTCAAGTGCGGCGCTACCCGGGAGGCGGCCGACGAATGGCTGCTGCGCTATCCGGGCGACGCATCGGTCATGGCTTACATCGGGCGGTTCGGCTGGAATAGCCTCCAGGCCGGGGGCGCGATCCCCGACGACGAGCTCCTGGAGGCCGTGGACGCTTCGTACCGGGCGGTGCTCAGCAAGCTGCCCCGGAAAGACCGCCCCGGCTCAGCGGAGCCCGAGGGACCCGGCTAGCTCCCGGTAGCCGTCGGCGGGGTCGCCGCCGGGCGGGGTGAGCAGCTGGATGCTCACGTGGTCCGCCCCGGCGTCGAGGTGCTCCCTGAGGCGCGCCGCCACCTGGGCCGCGCTGCCGTGGGCGACCAGCGCGTCAATCAGGGCATCGCTGCCACCGCCGCTCAGGTCCGCGTCCGTCCAGCCCAGGCGGCGCAGGTTGGCGGTGTAGTTGGCCAGCCCCAGGTAGGGCTGTTCCACCCGGGAGCGTCCTATCGCGCGGGCCTGCCCGGCGTCCGGGCTGACGACCACCTTCTGCTCCGGGGCCAGCAGCGGCCCGGGGCCGAGGATCTTCCGCGCCTCCCTGGTGTAGTCGGGCGTCACCAGGTATGGATGGGCGCCCGCGGTGCGCTCGGCGGCGAGGCGCAGCACTCTCGGGCCGAGGGCGGCCAGGACCAGGCTGCCCGCCGGGACCCCGTCGCCCAGCAGGGTGTCCACATAGCGGGCGAGGGTGTCATAGGGCTTGGCGTACTGCGCGGTGGCCTCGGGATGCCCCGCGCCCACGCCGAGCAGGAACCGTCCCGGAAACCGCTCCTCGACCCGGCGGAACGACGCGGCGACCGGGTGGGGCTCGTACTGCCACATGTTCACGATGCCGGTGGCCACGACGAGGGTGGTCGTCGCGGCCAGGAACTCCTCGGCGGCCGCCAGGTCCCCGGTGGCCGAGCCCAGCCAGAGGGCGCCGAACCCGAGTCCTTCGATGGTCGCGGCCAGTTCCGGGGTGACCTGGCGCTCGCCGCGCCAGATACCGAACCGTCCGAGCTGGCCGCGCGCCTGCTGAGTCATCCGGTCCGCTCCCTCGCCGCCGTGCCGGTACCTCCCGGGCCTCACCGGGGGCAACCGCCTCCGGCCGGCCGGTGTTCCCGCGGCCGGAGTTGGGGTACTGCCGCAATGGGTACCATGTGCGTAGAGTAATCACTTGATTACCAAAAGGGGGGAGCGCTCGCTTATGGGGTCGTCCCGAGCGAGCTCACAGGCTGCCGCACAGCCGGACGCCCGCACCTCGGCCTCGGCGCTGCTGGAGTTCGCCATCAGCCAGGCGGTCAGCCATGAAGGCGCGGCGCCCGACGTGGGCCTGCCCGAGCTGCTGCGGCGCTGCGCGGCCGGATTCGGCGGCCGCGCGGCTTTCGCGCTCCGGCTCCCGGCCCCCGGAGAGCCTGCGGTCATCGCCGCGTACCCGCCGGCGGCGGTGGATCCTGGCCTGATGGCGCAGCTCAGCGCGCTGCTGGCCGCCAACGCCGGGGTGGTCTCGGCTGGTGGCTGCATCCAGGGACGGGTGGCCTGGCCCGGGCTGGGACCCGCCAGGAACCAGGACGGGGTGCTGATCGCCGTGGCCCGGCTGCCTGGCGTCTCACCCCCGTGTGGCCTGATCCTGGTGGGGCAGCGGTCCCAGTGGACCGCCGAGTCTGAGGCCACCGCGCGGGCGCTGGCCACCGTCATCGCCGCCCGGATCCGCCGGGTCGAGGACACCAGGGAAATCGCGGAACGGCGGGCGGTCACCGACGCGCTGGTCAACGCGGCACCGGACGCCGTGGTGATCGCCGATGAGGCCCGCCGGATCGTCGCGTTCAACCAGGCGGCGGAAGAACTGCACGGCCGGAGCAGTGCGCAGACTCTCGGTCGCCGCCTGGATGAAGTGCTCGTCCCGGAGCGCAACCGGGCCGCGTTCGTGGAGGCGACGACGGAGTTCCTGCGCACCCAGGATCCCGGGGAATTCGCGGCCCGGATGCGCCTGCCCGTCCTGCGCGCTGACGGCACCGAGCGAACCGTGGAACTGACCCGGCTGCCGCTCGTGGTCGGCGGCCAGACGTACTTCTGCAGCTTCGCGCGCGACGTGACCGAGCTGGAACGGGCCAACGCGGCGCTGGCCGCGAGCCAAGCCCGGGTGAGGTTGCTCTCCGAGCTAGCCCCGGTGGGTATCGCGCGCACCGGCGACACGGGAACATGCGCCTACGTCAACGAGCGCTGGTGCGCGCTGAATGGCCGGATGGCGCAGGACATCCTGGGCACCTCGTGGCTGGAATCGGTGCATCCCGGCGACACCGCGCGGGTCCGGCGCGAGTGGGCGCGCGCCCGGGCCGCAGGCTCGGAGCTCCGCACCGACTTCCGCCTCAGGCGTCACGCCGGCCCGCTGCTCTGGGTGCATGCCGCGGTCACCGCCCTGGACGATCAGGCGGATCTGCCCCGCGGATTCATGGTGGCCCTCACCAACGTGACGGCCCGCAAGCGGGCCGAGCAAGAACGGGACCGGCTGCTGTCCGCCGAGCAGATAGCGGTGCGTGATCTCACCGACCAGACGGAGCGGCTGAACAGCCTCATCGCCGCGGCCATCCCGGGTGTTCTGGTACTGGACGAGCACAGCGCGATCGTCCAGGTCAACCAGAGCCTGTGCGACCTGCTCGGCATCGCGGACCCGCCGGAGTCGCTCAGCGGGACCCGGGCCGGGCAGCTCCGCGGGCCGGCCGGGCGCACGTTCGCGCAGCCCGACGAGGTGCTGGCCCAGGTCTCGCGGTATTACGCCCGCCGGCAACGGGTCGAGGGCCTCCGGTTCGCCTGCACCGACGGCCGCATCCTGGAGTGCGACTACTGGCCCGTTTCCGCCGGCGGCCAGGACCGGGGCGGAATCATGCTGCTCTGGGACATGTCCGAGCGCGCTGCACGGGAACAGGAGCGCGACCGCCGGCTGGAAGCCGAGCTGGCCATCCGGCACGCGGCCGAGGACGCGCGGCGCCAGCTGTCCGAGCAGAACGACGAGCTGCGCGAGTCCGATGAGCTCAAGACCCGGTTCCTGGCTACCGTGTCGCACGAGCTGCGGTCCCCGCTGACCTCGATCGTGTCCTACGCCGAGCTGATCAGGGACGAGGGCGGGCTGTCCCCGACCGCCGGCCGCTTCCTGGACGTCGTCTCGCGTAACGCCGAGCGGATCACCAAGCTGGTCGGAGATCTGCTGCTGCTGAGCCAGATCGAGGCCGGCATGATCCCGCTGGATCTGGACCCGGTCTCCGTCGCGGGGGTCGTGACCGAGGCGGTCCAGGCCGCGGCGCCGGCGGCGGCGCAGAAAGGCGTCGCGCTGGACAGCGGGGTCCCGGACGGGCCGCCGGTGCTGGCCGACCGGGCCCGGCTGGTCCAGGTGATCGACAACCTGATCGCCAACGCGGTCAAGTTCACCGACGAGGGCGGCCAGGTACGGGTCACCGCGACGGCGGACGGCGGGGAGTGGCGTATCGACGTCACCGATTCCGGGATCGGCATTCCCTCCGGCGACGTGGGCCACCTGTTCGACCGTTTCTTCCGCGCCTCCAACGCCACCTCGGCCGGCCGGCCCGGGTCCGGCCTGGGCCTGTCCATCGTCAAGGAAATCGCCGAGCTGCACGGCGGCCGGGTGCAGGTGACCAGCACCCTGGGGGCCGGCACCACCATCCACCTCGTTCTCCCGGCCATGGCGGGCGCCCAGCCAGGCATCCGGCCAGGCCCGGAGCCCGCCCGGGCCAGCCCGGCGCCTGCGGACGGCGGGACAGGTGCGCCTGCCGGAGAATAGCTACTTATAGTGATCTTACGACTACTAATCGGCAGCGGGGGAGAGATGGACCTGAACGCGCAGGCACTGGGGGCGATCCGGTGAGCAGCGCCAGCGAGCCGGAGTCGCCCGGCCGGATCCTGGTGGTCGAGGACGACCCGGAAGCGGCCGCCTACGTCCTGCATGTGCTCCGCAACCGCGGCGGATTCGACGTCACCCACATCGCGGACCCCGCGGCCGCGCTGGCCCGGGCCCGGGCGGAACGCTGGGATCTGGTGCTGACCGACGTCGAGATGCCCGGCATGACCGGGATCGAGCTGCTCGAGGCGGTCCGGGAGATCACCCCGCAGCTGCCCGTGGCCGTGTATACCGCGCACCCGTCGGTGGATTACGCGGTCCGGGCGCTGCGCAACAAGGCCGACGAGTTCCTGGAGAAGCCAGTCCGCCCGGACAAGCTGGTCGAGACCGTGGCCGCCCTGGTCGCCAAGGGGCGGGCGGCCCGCGAGGCCGCCCGGCAGAGCGTGCTGGCCATCGGCGCGCACCCGGACGACGTGGAGATCGGCGCGGCCGGCACCCTGGCCATGCACCGGCGGCTGGGGCACGAGGTGTCGATCCTGACCCTGAGCCGCGGCGCCCGGGGCGGCACCGAGGACACCCGGGCGGGTGAGTCCCGGAAGGCGGCGGAAGTCATCGGCGCCACCCTCTACCACGAGGACCTGCAGGACACCAGCATCCGGGAGGGGGACCCGACCATCGGCGTGATCACCCGCATCGTCCAGGCGGTCCGGCCGACCGTGATCTACACCCACTCCCTCCACGACGTGCACCAGGACCACCGGAACACCCACCAGGCGGCGCTGGTCGCCGTGCGCCAGGTGGGCCGGGTCTACTGCTTCCAGTCGCCGTCGGCCACCGTGGACTTCCGGCCGACCCGTTTCGTCGCCATCGACGAGCAGCTGGACCGCAAGCTCGAGGCCATCGACGCGTTCGCCTCCCAGGTCGAAATCCGGGCCTACCTGGAGCCCGACCTGATCGAGTCCACCGCGCGCTACTGGTCCCGCTACTGCGAAGGGCGCTACGCCGAGCCGTTCGAGGTGATCCGGGAGGCGGCGGTGGCCGGGCAGCACGAGCTCACCCCGGCCAGGGGCATCGTCCGGGGCGAGAATGGCGCCGGCCCGGCCGCGCCGGACCGGCGGACCGGCCCGCCCCGGCCGGCCAAGGAAGACCACGAGGACGAGCACGACCGAGCCCCCCAGCCCGCGCGGCCGCAGGCCGCGGAACTGAGGGGGGTACCGGATGGCGCGAGATGACCTGAGCCAGCAGCAGATCCGGGTGCTGGTCACCGGGGTGGGAGGACCCGCCGCGGTGTCTGTCATCAAATCGCTGAGACTCGATCCCACCGTGCAGCTGCTGGCTGCGGACATGGACCCGTGGGCGGCCGGCCTGTACCTGCTGCCGCCGGACGCGCGCACGCTCATCCCGGCGGGCCTGGACCCCGATTTCGCGTCGGCCGTGCTGGCCCGCTGCGCCGCGCTCGGGGTGCACGTCCTGATCCCGACCGTGGACGCCGAGATGCGCCCGCTGGCCCGGGCCCGCGCCGAGTACGCCGCGGCCGGGATCGAGCTCATGCTGGCCCCGGAGCGGGCGCTGGACCTGACGCTGGACAAGCTGGCCCTGGCCCGGTGCTGCGAAGGCCAGGTCCGGGTGCCGCGCACCGAGCGCTTCGACGACGCGCTCGACCCCGGGTCGTGGGACTACCCCGTCATCCTCAAACCGCGCACCGGCAGCGGCTCGCGGGACATCTCCGTGGTGGCCTCGGCCCGGGAACTGGCCGCCCTGGAGCGGTCCGGGGAGTTCATCGTCCAGGAGTACCTCCCGGGCGAGGAGTACTCGATCGACGTGCTCTCCGACACGCGCGGCCACGTGATCGCCGCGGTGCCCCGGGTCCGCGCCCGGGTGGACTCGGGGGTCTCGGTGGCCGGGCGCACCATCCACGACCCGGAACTGGAGCACTTCGGGACCACGGTGGCCAGCGTCACCGGCCTCACCTACATCTCCAACGTGCAGGCCCGCCGGGACGTGGCCGGCCGCGCGGCCCTGCTCGAGGTGAACCCGCGGGCGCCCGGGGCGCTCCCGCTGACCATGGCCAGCGGGGTGAACATGCCCCGGCTGGCCCTGGACGCGCTGCGCGGCCTGCCGGTGCCGGAGCACGTGGACTTCCATGAGGTGGCCATGGTCCGCTTCCTCGAGGAGCGCTTCATGGACCTGAGCGAAGTGCAGAAGGTCGCCGCGTGACCACACACTCCGGGCCCGGAGGGTCCGCGCCCAGCGGCCTGCGCGCCGCTGGGATGGTCGCACTGGACGAGGATCATCACGTCCACTCGACCTTCTCCGATGACGCGATCAGCACCGTGGCCGGCAATGTCCGCGCGGCCCGGGACCGGGGCCTGCGGGTGGTGTGCCTGGCCGACCACGTGCGCCAGGGCTCGCCGTGGGTGCCGGACTTCGTGGCCGCGGTGCGCGAGCTCCCGCCCGCGCCGGATATCGAGGTGCTGGCCGGGGTGGAAGCCAAGATCCTCAACACGGCCGGGGAGCTGGACCTGCCCGCGTCGCTCCGGGGGCTGGACCGGGTGCTGATCGCGGACCACCAGTACCCCGGCGACCACGGCCCGGTCCCGCCGCAGGCCATGCGTGACGCCCTGGAACGCCGCCAGTGCTCGGCCACCGACGTCATCGACGGCCTCATCGAGGCCACCCTCGGGGCCCTGCAGCGGACCGGCCTGGCGCAGCTGGCGCAGCTGGCCCACCTGTTCAGCCTGCTGCCCAAGATGGGACTGGACGAAGCGGACGTGCCCGGCCCGGCCCTGGACCACCTGGCCCAGGGCTGCTACCGGGCCGGGGCGCGGGTGGAGGTCAACGAGAAGTGGGCCTGCCCGTCCCCGCGCACCATCCGGGCCCTGGCCGCGGCGGGCGTGCCGCTGGTGGCCAGCACCGACAGCCACGACTGCGCCACCATCGGCCGCTACCAGCGGGTCCGTGGCATCCTGGACGACGCCTTCGCGGGCGCGGCGCCCTGATGACGGACTTCCTGCTCGCCCTCAAGTCACTGCTGGTGGCGTTCGTGATCATCGGAGCGGTCCCGCTGCTGGTCGCCAACTACCAGTTCCTCCTGGTCGGGCTGCACTTCCGCCGCCTGCACTACACGAAATGCCGGGCCTATTTCCCGCGCACCGCCATCCTCATCCCGGCCTGGAACGAGGCGGCGGTCATCGGCACCTCGATTGACCGGCTCATGCTGCTCGACTACCCGCGTGAGCGCCTGCGGATCTTCGTAGTGGACGACGCCAGCACCGATGCCACCCCCGACGTCGTCCTGGCCAAGGTGGGCGAGTACCCGGGGAACGTCGTGCACCTGCGCCGCGACAAGGGCGGTGAGGGCAAGGCCGCGACCCTGAACCACGGCCTGGCCGAGATCCTGGCCGACGACTGGATGCAGGCCATCCTGATCATGGACTCGGACGTCATCTACGAGCCCAGCTCGCTGCGGCGGATGACCCGGCACCTGGCTGATCCCGAGGTCGGCTCGGTCACCGGCTACATCAAGGAGGGCAGCCGCCCGGGGAACTACATGACCCGGTTCATCGGCTACGAGTACATCACCGCCCAGGCTGCGGCCCGGCGGAGCCAGGAGGTCCTCGGCGTGATCGCCTGCCTGGCGGGAGGCGCGCAGCTGCACTCGCGGGCCAACATCGAGGCGATCGGCGGACGGGTGGACACGGCCACGCTGGCCGAGGACACGGTGACCACGTTCGAGACCCAGAAAGGGGGACGCAGGGTCATCTTCGAGCCGCACGCCACCGTGTGGGCAGAAGAGCCGGGCAGCATCGTCGCGCTGTGGAAGCAGCGGCTGCGCTGGGCCCGCGGCAACGTCCAGATCACCCGGAAGTTCAAGAGCGTCTGGTTCAGGCGGCAGCCCAATAACCGGCTGGGCAGCTTCA
>Ga0182024_10027052_pt1 | contig 10057 bp, 9 predicted proteins | sample P32metaG_FD_120480 | JGI IMG/M metagenome (GOLD analysis project Ga0182024, IMG submission 120480) | Permafrost microbial communities from Stordalen Mire, Sweden - P3-2 metaG (Illumina Assembly) | ecosystem: Environmental > Terrestrial > Soil > Wetlands > Permafrost | place: Sweden: Stordalen...
CTCCTATGCATGAGGCTCTATGCCGGCCAGCCGGCTTAACCCTCGTACCGTTGCATATCGGATGACGGGCCACCTTCAGGCCCAGCAATCATAGGGTCTAGCTGGCAGAGCCGGAGCCGTCAGTTTGTCATCAAGCGAAACCGCAGCGTGGTCGCGCCACGGAGCTCGATCACGCCCCCCTGGCGCCGCCAGTTCGTGACTTGTGCCAGCGCGGCCAGCAAATTCTCATCGCCGCTTTGACGATCGGGCGCACACTCCGCCGATTGTACCGGCCCGGGGACGATGCTGATCGAATCCTCGCTGACGGTAGCCCGACCATGCACGCTCGCACACCAAAGGTCGATCGAGACCGCGCCATTCTCGTCGATCTCGATTATCGGGATGCGCTTGGAGCCTGACATGGGCGCGGCGTCGAGCATCAGCTCGCGAGCGAACGGAAACGCCCGTTCGCTCGTCGTGGCGGGAATGGAGAAACTCACAAGGAGCCAAAGGACAAAGCACGCAAACCGCATTGTCGTTTTTCCGGTCGATTGCGTGAGGCGAATAGCGAAGGCGAGTGCAAAAGCGGAAGAGAGCCGCCAGCGGCGGCCCCCTCGAACGGGTCACGTACCGTGCGCGCAGCTAATGGTGCAATACTGCGATGCTCGGGAAGAACAGATAGCAAGCCACGCCGATGATGACGAGATAGACGAGAAGCACCAGCGTCCAGCCGAAGTTATGCCGGATCACCTCGCCTTCGTTGCGGACGAACCGGCTCGTGGAGACGCCCACGCTCGCCGTCTGCGGCGCGATCGGCTTACCGATCTCCGCGCCTACCGAGTTCAACGTCGGCAGCAACAGCAAGGGAAAGCCGAGCACCTTGCCGACCAGCGCCTGGAACGTACCGAACATGGCGTTGGTCGACGTATTGCTTCCCGACAATGCCACGCCGATGAAGCCCAAAATCGGCGCCACGACAATGAAGGCCGGGCCGATCTTGGCGAACGCACTGGCGAGCGAACCCGCCATGCCGGAATAGTTGAAGACATAGGCCAGACCGAAGATGAACACGCCGACCAGGCAGGCGCCCCACATCTGCGACCAAGTCTTGGCGAAAGTCTCGCCGATTTGCTTCGGGCTTGTCCGCAGTACGACCGCGGTGATGATCCACGACACCAGGATCGCGGTGCCGGCGACAAAGGGCGTCCAATTGAACACTGCGCTGATCTTCGCGTCCGGCGTTATGGCGGAACTCGCCGTAACGGCCAGATGCAGCAGAATGATCTTCGGCAATTGCGACCACGGCCCGGTCCAGGCGACGACGACAGCGATCAAGATGGCGATTGGCAGCCACGCCATACCGATGTCGCCGGCCGACAAGCCGTGTGCCTGCGCGTGCGTGTCGCCGACAGCCGGTTTGCCGCCATAGGCCAGGACTTGCGCCGGCCGCCAGACTTGGAGCAGGAGAAGCAGCGCCACAAAGCATACGATCGAGCCGATGACATCCGGCAGATAGGGTCCGAGATAGACCGCGGTCGGCAACTGGCCGGCGATGTAGCCGAGCGAGCCGACGATGGCGAGCGGCCACGCCGACCACATGCCTTTGCTGCCCGAGACGAGGTAGAGCAGAATCCACGGCGGCAGCAGAGCGAGTATGGCGACGATTTTGCCGACCGAGGCCGAGTAGATTGGCAGGAGGTCCAGGTAACTCATGCCGAGCGTGCCGGCGGTTACCGTCGCGAGCGCGATGATCGGCGCACCCAAGGCGCCGTAGGAAACCGGGGCGTTGTTGGCGATCGCCGCAACCCGGATCGCGTCAAGATCGGGAATACCGATCGCGATTAGGATCGGCGCGACGAAGGCCCAAGGATAGCCAAAGCCGACCAACCCTTCGAGCAACGCGCCGAAGGCCCAGGCGAACAGGATAGTCTGTACGCGGACGTCGCGGGTTCCCAAGTGAACCAGCCAGCGCCGCAGCTTGTCGAAGGAGCCGGTCGTCACCAGAGTATTGAACAGCATCACTCCCCAAAACGTGATCCAGTCGACGTTCCAAATGCCGGTGGCGGAGCCGTAGAGATAGGCCCGTATGCCGTCGTCGAGCGGCATCTTCCACACCCAGAGGCCGAGCAAGAAGGTGACGATCGAGCCAATCAGGACAGCGAGCCAAGCCGACATGCGCAGACCCGCCAGCAGGAACAACAGCAGGACGACGGGAATCAGCGCAACCAGCCAGGTCACGAACAGGTTTCCAGTCGGATCTAGGATTTGCGTAAACATTGACAGCTCCCCCCTTTGGTAGCGCCTTCAATCGGCGCCTATTACTTTGATGTGTAGGCTGACCCAAGGGCAGCGACGCTACCCTTAAGACATCAAACCAACGAGATTTTTTGTCACCCAGTCGTCACAGATTAGGCGAGTTCCTCGGCAAGCGCTATTGCGCTCATGCCGCAGCGCCATAGATCGCTTGGCGTTGGCCCACGCTCATTGCCCACTTCCCGGAGGTCTTGCGTGAAAAGCCTTGCCTCGATAATCGCCACGATTTGGCGGTTGTCCATTCCTTACTTCCGCTCGGAGGACCGCTGGCCAGGCCGCATACTGCTCGGCGCGGTGATCGCGATCGAGCTGTCGTTGGTGGCGCTCCAGGTCATCCTGAACCAATGGTACAATCGCTTCTACAACACGCTACAAGACCGCGACTGGAACGCGTTCGTCAGCGCCATCCTGTTCTTCTGCGTGCTGACTGCCGTCTATACGGTCCTTCTGGTTTATCAGCTCTATATCAATCAATGGCTGCAGATCCGTTGGCGGCGCTGGATGACGCAGACTTATCTGCAGCAATGGCTCAATGCCGCCAACCATTATCGCATGCAGCTTCTCGGCGACGCTGCCGACAACCCGGACCAGCGCATCGCCGACGACTTGCGGATGTTCGTGGAATACACGCTGACGATCGGCACCGGCTTGCTGAATGCGATCGTCAGTCTTTGCTCCTTCGTCGTGATTCTGTGGGGCCTTTCCGAGCAAGCGCCGCTGCACCTGTTCGGCGTGCGCGTCGAAATTCCAGGTTATCTGGTGTGGGCGTCACTAATTTACGCCATCTTCGGCACCGTGCTCACTCATTGGATCGGCTGGCGGCTCATTCCGCTCAATTTCCAGCAGCAGCGTCTCGAGGCTGATTTCCGCTTCAATCTCGTGCGCTCGCGTGAGAACGCCGAGCAGATCGCCGCACTCGGCGGCGAGACTGCCGAACGCGAGCGCCACCTTACTCGTTTCGGCTTCGTAATTGGCAACTGGCTCGCTCTCATGCAGCGGCAGAAAAAGCTCATGTTTTTCACGCAAAGCTTTTCACAAGCCTCGGTGATTTTTCCCTACATCGTAGTGAGCCCGGCGTATTTCGCCGGCGCCATGCAACTCGGAGGCTTGATGCAGACCGCGTCCGCCTTCAACAGCGTGCAGACTGCCCTCTCCTATTTCATCACCTCCTACCGGAGCATCGCGGAGTGGAGTGCGATCATCGCCCGCTTGGAAGGTTTCGAGGAAGCCATGGCGGCAGGCCGGGCGGCAGCAGTAACCCCGCCTTCCGTGGAGGTCGTTTCACGCGGCGCGGGCGCGGAGTTCGCCATCGATCGTCTCGATGTGCGCCTGCCGGGCGGCGAGCCGATCGTCGCCGCCGAACACATTGCATTTCCCGCCGGCGAGCGCGTTCTGGTTACCGGTCCATCCGGATCGGGCAAATCCACGCTGTTTCGAGCGGTCGCCGGCATCTGGCCGTTCGGCTCGGGCCGCGTGATAGTGCCTGAGGGGGCCAAGGTCATGTTGGTGCCGCAGCGGCCCTATTTTCCTCTGGCGACGCTGGCGGCGGCGGTCGGCTATCCGGCGCAAGCCGGTACGTTCGACGACGGCCGCGTCGCCGAAGCGCTGGTCGCGGTCGGACTTCCCGAGCTGGTCGCGCGCCTCGGCGAAGAAGCGCACTGGAACCGCATGCTCTCGCTTGGCGAACAGCAACGGCTGGCCATCGCGCGCGTGCTGTTGCACGCGCCGGACTACCTCTTCCTCGACGAAGCGACTGCCTCACTTGACGAGGCCGCCGAGGCGGCTTTGTACCGTTTGTTGCAGGACCGGCTCAAAGGCACGGCCATCATCTCCATCGGGCATCGCTCGACGCTTGGCGCCTTCCACGGTCGCCGCGTCGAGCTGGTGCTGAATGAGGCATCCTATCGGGTCCGCGAGGTTCCGCTGGCGTCGGCCGCCGAGTGATGGGGCGTCATAATTGGCATGTATGCGGGCAAATCGTTCGGCAGCAATGCGGCGGCATGGTGGGGCTTTCAGTACAACGATCTGATTACCGACCCGAAACCGCGCGAGGTCTGCACGATCTACGAAATCGATACCAGCGGACAGCGCAACTGGGCCCAGGCGGTCTACAATTTCCGTTGGACGCCGCAGACCGACCCGTACGGTGTCGTCCACAAGATCATCGACTATCCTGGCGTGCCGGTCGACCATTCGACCGTCCAAGAAAACCACAACGTCCTGAAAAATGTGCGGATCCCAATCCGGCCGCATTTCGGCGTGATGGGTTTGGCACCAAAGGAAGCCGACATCGTGGACTCGATTCCACCGAGTTATTTCGGCGGCAATATGGACAATTGGCGGATCGGCAAAGGCGCGACCATGTACTATCCGATTGCAGTGCCGGGTGGGCTGTTCTCGATCGGCGATTCACATGCGGCACAGGGCGATTCCGAGTTGTGCGGCACCGCTATCGAGATGTCGCTGACGGGAACCTTCCAGCTCATCCTGCACAAGCAGAACACGCTGTCAGGCTCGCTAGCCGGGCTGAACTATCCGCTGCTTGAGACCCAGGACGAGTGGGTCATGCATGGTTTCAGCTTCGCCAACTATCTTGCGGAGCTTGGTCCGACGGCGCAGCAGGACATCTACAAAAAATCCTCGATCGACCTCGCGCTGAGGGACGCATTCCGCAAGATGCGCAGCTTCCTGATGACTACCAAGGGCCTCACTGAGGACGAGGCGATCTCGCTCATTTCGATCGGGGTCGATTTTGGCGTCACACAGGTGGTCGACGGCAACTGGGGAATCCACGCCATCATCAAGAAGAGCCTGTTCGCAGGCGCAGCAACGGCCTGATGCCCTCAAAGCGATCCGGCCGGCGGCTGCCGCCGCCGGCCAAAGCTATTGGCGAGTTCGCCCGAGCTAAATAAAATTTTCATAGCGAGTGAGGTGCGCCGGCGACAGGGCTGCCCCCACCGGGTGCGGTGGAACCGTCTCAAAGCACTCTGGCAACCGGCCGCGCGCGTAATTATCGTTGAAGGCTAGACGCCATGCTGCGGCATCCACGGAGGTTCGTCCCGATGAAAGCAAGTGTTGATGGGCACGTCGTCGCCCAGAGTGACGACATTGTTGCGTGCCACGGCTACCAATATTTTCCGAGCGGGGCGGTGCGCACTGATTGGCTCGAGAAGACCGAAAAGACCGCGGACGACCACGCCTGTCCTCACGGCGTCCAATTCTACGACGTGGTCGTCGACGGCAAACGGCACAAGCGCGCCGCGTGGTCGTACGAAAAGCCGCGGCCGGAAATGGCGCAGGTCGGAGGCCGGTTCGGCTTCTGGGAGGACGTCCAAGTGGCGTGAGGGTGACGCAAAGGCTCGTTACGCCGCCGCCTTCTTGCGATTCGCTTCGAGCCGCGCGTCGACGAGAGCAACCTGAGCATCGATCGCCGGATGACGTAGCCCTTTCTGTGCGGCAATGAGTTGCACGAGCTTGTCGGCGCGCTCGATGTTCAGCGCGCCGTTTTGCAACGCCCGCGCGGCCGAAGCCGGACGCGTCAGCGACTCCGCCGCCGCTGCATATTTCTCGAACGGCACCATATCGCTCGGTTTGGCGCCGAGTCTGACACAAAGATCAACCACGAAACTGTAGACCGAACGCGAGGTTTCGATATCGCTATGCACCGCCTCCTTGGCCGTGCGCATGCCGTCCTTGGTCACGCAGCGATAATTGCCGGCCAGCAGCATGGCCCATTTGGCCAGCGGGACGAAGATCGAATCATAGACCTTGAGCTTCACCGGAAGCTCGGTCTTGCCTTCAGGCGTGTCGAAACGAATCGCCTCGATCTCTTCCTGTAATCGCCGCAGCATGGCGGTATGCTGGTCGGAAGGAAAGCGCGCGACTTTGAAATTGGTCGGCAGCGTCACTTGCAATACGTTGACCTTTTCCTCCGGCGGCCTGATCGCCTGCGGGTCGGGGCTGCAAAGCGTGATGCAGGCCGGATCGAAGCTGTTCCAGACGCTGGCGTCGGTATAGGCCGACTTGAGGGTGTCGGTGTCGAGGCCCGGGATGCGCCGCAGATAGGCAAGCGGCGGCATGTTCATGATCGACATGCACGGCACTTTCGCCAGCCCTACAGCGTCGAGAAGCTCGCGGACTCCAGCCGACCGGTATTGCGGTTCCTGCATGGCGAGGCCGACGAGATCGTACGCCTTGGGGTCGACACCGGCGGTACCGCCAGCACTGACCTTGCCGGGCAGATTGCGCGAATCGATTTCGACCGGCGCCTGACGCCCGCGAATCGGCAGACGCACACGAAAACCCTCGGCGTTGATCAGGTCGGCCTCCGCCGGCAGACACACGAGCTTGACGCTATGGCCGCCGAACAAGAGCTTCGAGGCTAGGAGTGAACCGTAGGACGCACCCAAGATCAGGATGTTGTACGTCGCCGCCATCGCGCACCTCCTGCACAACAAGACCGGAGACGGCAGCGGCCTAAGACCGGCGATCGGTCGCGGTCGGCCGTCATGCGCGCAATGCTACGAACCCGGCCTGTCCGATGCAATCGGGGGCCAGCACGTTTAAACGAAAAAGCCCAACTTCGACGCGGCCGCGGGTCACGGCGCAATGCTCGCGGCGTGCGCCGTGTCAACGGCGCGGCCGCTTGCTTTTTTCGAGACCGGTAGAAAGGTCAGGCGTTGTCGCCGCCGCCGAAGCCCGAACCGAGCGGCGGAGGCCAAGACGGAGCGGGCGCGGGCTCGGCCATAGGCGCCGGCGGCGGGGCCGGCTTCTTCGCCGGGGCCGGCTTCTTCGCCGGGGCCGGTTTCATTGCCGGGGCCTTGTGCTTCGGAGCGGCCTTCTTCGCGACTTTCTTCGGCGCTTTCTTTGCGGTCTTCTTCGCGGCCGACTTCACTACTTTTTTCTTCTTACGGGCCGGCGCGGCCTTCTTCTTCGCGGATTTCTTCTTCACTTTCGACTTCGACTTCTTCGCCATGATCGTCCTCCCGATCGATGCTACGAGCAAAATCCCGTCGGCCCCCATGGGAGACCGGGTTCACGCCACAATAACGACCGAGCCCCCAATTCAGCCCGCGGCCGCAGACGGACGCATCGCCAACTGGGGCCGATGCTTCCCAAGCGCGGGCGGACATGGCCCCCCGGTAGCCCAATCGATCAACTCGACCGTATGGACAGCCGGGAGTTTCGTGCCCGTAGCGATCTGCGTGATGCAGCCAATGTTTCCCGCTGCAATCACATCAGGTCGCACTCTTTCGATAGTCCTGACTTTGCGGTCGCGCAACCTCCTTGCGATATCGGATTGCAGAATATTGTAGGTGCCGGCCGAGCCGCAGCACAAATGGCCATCGGGCACGTCCCTCACCACGAAGCCGAGTTTCACGAGCAACTCCTTCGGCTGCCGCGTGACGCGCTGACCGTGCTGGAGCGAGCAAGCGGCATGATAGGCGACGACGAGTCCGAGTGCGTTTTCATCGGCTTCGAGGGGCAGCTCCGCGAGATATTCGGTGATGTCCACCGCGAGGCTCGCGACCTTTGCGCTCCGTTCGGCATAGATCGGATCGGCCCGCAGCATGAAGCCATAGTCCTTCACCGTAGTGCCGCAGCCGGACGTGGTGATTACGATCGCATCGAGACCGTCAATCGCCGTCCAGGCGTCGATGTTGGTCCGCGCCTGAACCAGCGCCTGACGCTCCCGGCCCATGTGATGCACAAGCGAGCCACAGCAGCCCGCGCCTTCGGCGACCACCACTTCAATCCCGAGGCGGTTGAGCACTCGGATCGCGGCGGCGTTGATTTGCGGCGCCAATACATCGTTGACGCAACCCGCGAGCAGCGCCACGCGGCCCTTCCGTGGTCCTGGGGCCTTGAAAGTCTGTGGGGCGAGCGGGCGGTGCGGCCCGCGCCAGGGCGCAAGACGGAGCATGGCGGCAAGCCGCTTGAGCCCAACCGCCTCCGCCAGTGCCGCGAACGGCTTACCCACGAGCGCCGCACTCAGCGCCAGCCGCAAACGCTGCGGGTAAGGCAAAAGGCTCGCGAGCGCGGCGCGCAGCAGGCGCTCGTGCGCCGGACGGCGGTAGGTGCGCTCGATGTGAGCGCGGGCATGGTCGACAAGGTGCATGTAATGGACGCCGGACGGACAGGTCGTCATGCAGGCGAGGCACGACAGGCAGCGATCGATGTGGAGGGTGACCTCTGCTGTTGCCGGCCGGTCGTTCTCGAGCATGTCCTTGATGAGGTAGATGCGGCCGCGCGGCGAATCGAGCTCATTGCCGTCGAGTACATAAGTCGGGCACGTGGCGGTACAGAAACCGCAATGCACGCAGGCGCGCAGAATCTTTTCCGATTCGGCCACATCCGGATCGGCAAGCTGCGCGAGAGTGAAGGAGGTCTGCATGGCTAAAGGCCTGCCCACATGCGCCCGGCATTGAGCACACCCCTGGGATCGAAGCTCTCCCGCACGCGCTTCGTCAATGCCGCCAAAGCCGCGGGCTCGGGCTCGAAGACATCGACAACGGCGCGCACCGCGGCCGGCGCGCGGATCAGCGTCGCGTGACCGCCCGACGCGGCGACTATTGGTCGTACGAGGCTTGCGCCGGCATCGTCTGCGGGCGGCAATGCGGCCCAGACGAGACCGCCAGCCCAGTCGTAGAGAATTTCGGCCCGCGCCCTTTCGGCCAGTGCACGGCCGACCCCGGCGCCGTGCGACGGCGCCGTCGAGATGCGCCACACGTAACGGTCGCCAGCTGGCCCGCCCGTAGCGAACGGCTCAACGTCGCGGATCGCCCGCCACAGCGCGCGCGAGGCCGCTTCGCCGAGTAAGCCAAGGGCGGCGAAAGGCGCGATAAGCTTTTCCAGCACTTCTTTGCGGTGGGTGACTGAAGGAGCGACGCCTTCGAGGCGGAACGCCGTAACGGCGCCGCGCGCGGAAGCCACATCGGCGATGTGCGTGGCGAGCGAAGCCGGCAGATGCGCCGCGGCGGAGGCGTCGGCGAAGGAGCCCATGACCGCAGCCATGACTTTTCCCCCCGCCGCATCGTCGAGGCCGAGCGCCAGGACGGTGGCCTCGGTTTCCGCCCGTGGCAGCGTCTTGATCGTTACGTCGGTCATGACCGCGAGCGTGCCCCAGGAGCCGGCGAGAAGCTTGCAGAGGTCGTAGCCGGTGACGTTCTTCACCACGCGGCCGCCCGATTTGAATGTCTCGCCCCGGCCAGAAACAGCGCTGACACCCAGGAAATGGTCACGCGCGGCGCCCGCCTTGATGCGTCGTGGACCGGAAAGATTCGCGGAGAGCGTGCCGCCTATGGTGCCGGCGGCCGTCGCGGCGCCGAGGAGCGGCCCGTAGTCCATCGGCTCGAAAGCGAGCTGTTGCCCGCTTGCCGCCGTCAGCGCCTCGATCTCGGCGAGCGGCGTTCCGGCTTTCGCCGACAGCACCAGCTCCTCGGGCTCGTAAAGGGTGACGCCAGAAAGCCGCGAAAGGTCGAGTGTAACGTCCCATCGCGCCGCTCGGCCGATCGCGCGCTTGCTACCGCGTCCGACGATTTCCAGCGCCTTGCCACCGGCGAGCGCCCAGCGGACAGTCTGCTCGACATCCGCGCTATCGCGCGGTTTGAGATTTTCAGTCATGGGCGCGGTGCAAATGGGCGCGGTGCATCAGAACCGCGGCAGTTCGGGGAAGGCCACGCCGCCCCCATGCACATGCATGCGGCCGAGTTCGGCGCAGCGGTGCAGCGTCGGAAACACTTTGCCGGGATTGAGCAGGCCGTTC
>Ga0182024_10027053_pt1 | contig 10056 bp, 10 predicted proteins | sample P32metaG_FD_120480 | JGI IMG/M metagenome (GOLD analysis project Ga0182024, IMG submission 120480) | Permafrost microbial communities from Stordalen Mire, Sweden - P3-2 metaG (Illumina Assembly) | ecosystem: Environmental > Terrestrial > Soil > Wetlands > Permafrost | place: Sweden: Stordalen...
CCTGCACATCAGGTGGAGCTTGAGGCGTTCGCGATCGGCAGGACGGCGGTGACCAACCGCGACTGGCTGGCGTTCATCGAGGACGGCGGCTACCGGCGGGCCGAGTGGTGGTCGCCGCAGGGCTGGGAGTGGCGGTGCGCGCAGGACGCGCAACGCCCGCTGCACTGGCTCGACGACCGGCGTGAGCGCCGCCTGACCGGCGCCGGCGAACTGGTCCTCGACGCACCGGTCGTGCATGTGTCGTGCCACGAGGCCGACGCCTTTGTGCGCGCGCGGGGGCTGCGCCTCCCAAGCGAGGCGGAATGGGAGCTGGCGGCGACCTTCGACCACGCCAGCGCCTCCAAGCGAGCCTGGCCGTGGGGCGAGCATCCGCCGGGTGCGCAGGAGGCCAACCTGATCGAGTCGGGCAGCTTCGCCCCGCTCGCGGCCGGCGCGCTCGCCGCCGGCGCGTCACCGTGCGGCGCACTCGGGATGATCGGCGACGTGTGGGAGTGGACGGCGAGCGAGTTCGGTCCCTACCCGGGCTTCCGCGCCGACCCCTACCGCGAGTACTCCGAGGTCTTCTTCGGCGGCGGCTACCGCGTGCTGCGCGGCGGCTCCTTCGCAACCTCTGCGCTGGTCGCCACGCCGACCTTCCGCAACTGGGACTTCCCCAGCCGTCGCCAGATCTTCGCCGGCCTGCGTGTGGCGGCCGGCGGATGAGCACGCGAGCGATCCGGGCTCCTCGCGGGCAGGTGACGCTGGAGGACGCGCTCGCGGGCGACGGCGGTCGCACGCTCGCCGACGACGCCCGGCACGGCCTCACGCGCACGCTCAAGCAGCTCCCGCCGAAGCACCTGTACGACTCGCGCGGCGCCGTCCTCTTCGATCGGATCTGCGAGCTGCCGGAGTACTACCCCACCCGCACCGAGCGAGCGATCCTCGAGCGGGTCGCGCACGAGCTGATCGCGGCGACCGGCGCCAGCGAGCTCGTCGAGCTGGGGTCGGGCAGCGCGACTAAGACGCGGCTGCTGCTGGACGCCATGGCGGCCGCCGGCACGCTCCAGCGCTTCGTCGCGGTGGACGTCACCGAGCAGGTCGTGCGAGACGGTGCCGCCGAGCTGACGCGGGAGTACCCCGGACTGCACGTCCACGGGCTGATCGGCGACTTCGAGCGCCACCTCGACCGGCTGCCGGCGCCGCGCGGGCCGCGGCTCGTCGCGTTCCTCGGCGGCACGATCGGCAACTTCGACCCGGCCGGCCGCCGGCGCTTCCTGAGCAGCGTCGCCGGTCTGCTGGGCGACGACGACCATCTGCTGCTCGGCACCGACCTGGTCAAGGATCGCGCGACACTCGAGGCCGCCTACGACGACGAGGCCGGCGTCACCGCCGAGTTCAACCGCAACGTCCTGCACGTGCTCAATCGCGAGCTGGGTGCGAACTTCGACCCGTCCGCCTTCCACCACGTCGCAGCGTTCGACGCCGAGAACGAGTGGATCGAGATGAGGCTGCGCGCGCGCGAGGCGCAGGAGGTGCGGCTGCCCGCGATCGGCCTCACGGTGCGCTTCGCGGCGGGCGAGGAGATGCGGACGGAGATCAGCGCCAAGTTCACGCGCGAGCGCGTCGCGTCCGAGCTCGCCGCGGCCGGGCTGGCGCTGGCGGCATGGCACACCGACGTGAACGATTGGTTCGCGCTCTCGCTGGCCAGCCGCGCCGCCTGAGCCAACCGGCGAGCGCGGCCTCGCGAAGGCCGCGCTAGAGCCGCTCCACCAGCATCGCCTGGCCCATGCCGCCGGCGACGCACATCGCCTCGATGCCGAGCCGACCGCCGGTGCTCTCGAGGCCGTTCAGCAGCGTCGTCATGATCCTCGCGCCGGTCATCCCGAACGGGTGGCCGAGGGCGATCGCGCCGCCGAACGGGTTGAGCTGCTCCTCGTCGATGCCGAGCTCGCGCATGCACGGCACGACCTGCGCCGCGAAGGCCTCGTTGATTTCGACGATGTCGATCTCTTCGATCGAGTGTCCCGCGCTTTCCAGCAGGCTGCGGATCGCCGGGATCGGGCCGACCCCCATGTACTCCGGCTCCACCGCCGCGACGCTCGAGGCCAGGATGCGCGCCCGTGGCCGAAGACCGAGCTGCTCGGCGCGCTGCGCGCTCATCACGAGCACCGCCGCGGCGCCGTCGTTGAGCGGGCACGAGTTGCCGGCGGTCACGGTGCCGTCCGGCTTGAACGCCGGCTTCAGCGCCGCGAGCACCTCCATCGTCGTTCCCGGCCGCGGCCCGTCGTCGGTGCCGACCACGGTCTCCGCCACCTCGCGCGTACCGCCTTCGCCGTCGTCCTCGAGGTGCGCGGGCACGGTGACGCGGACGATCTCACGCTCGAAATGGCCCGACACAACCGCGCTGAGCGCGCGCGTCTGTGAGATGACCGCCCAGCGGTCCTGATCCTCGCGGGAGACCTGGTGGCGCGCGGCCACGTTCTCGGCCGTCAGGCCCATCGGGATATAGACGTCGCAGAGCGACCCGGCCGAGCCGTCGAGTCTCGGGTTGAGGTTCGAATAGTCGGGGGCCGCGCCGAACCCCGCTCGCGACACCGATTCGACACCCGCGGCGATGTACTGGTCTCCCTCGCCGGCGACGATCGCGTGAAACGCCATCCGCAGCGTCTGCAGCGACGAGGCGCAGAAGCGGTTCACCGTGCAGCCCGGCACGCGCTCGTCGAACCCGGCGAGCAGCAGCGCGTTTCGGCCGACGTTGTAGCCCTGTTCACCGGTCCCTGACGCGGCGCCCATCATCACGTCGTCGGTCGCCGCGAAGTCGACCTGCGGGTTGCGCTCGACCAGTGCGCGCAGCGCGAGCGCGGCGAGGTCGTCCGCGCGCACCGCGCGCAGCGAGCCCCTCAGCGCGCGCCCGATCGGCGTGCGCACCGCGTCGACGATCACCGCCTCGACCATCACCCACCTCCCCGCATCTCTGTGCTCACATTCGAACCCCGCTTCACAATCCCAGCTCGCCGACGCCCATCTCGTCGAAGCCGACATGGTGGGCGAGCTCGTGGCGAACGACGCGCACGACCTGCGCGTGCAGCAGGTCCGGGTCGGCGCCAAAATCGCGCCGGAGCGTGTCGCGGAAGATCACGATGCGATCGCCGTGGGCGTGACGGTGCGCGCCGCCACCCTGGTAGAGCCCGTACGCGCCGGCGCGACGGCCTCCGTCGGAGATCACGACGGCGACATGAGCGAGCGCGTTCGTCAGCAGGTCCGGGAGCTCGTCGAGCGCGTCGCGCACGAGCTCCTCGAAATCGTCGTCGCGCATCGGGTCGAGCTCCAGGAAGTCCAGCTCGTCCGGTTCGGCCGCGAGGTTGTCGGCCGCGAGCCGCTCGGCGCGGCGGACGACCAGTTCGAACTCCGCCTCGCCCTCCTGCCAGCCGGCGAGCCAGCCGGTCACGAGCGCCACAACGGCCGAGAGCGCGAGCACACCGACCGCGACGACGGCGACGAGCTCGACGGCGCGCACGAGCGGCGAGGCGCTGGTCGGCGAGAGCACGAAGGCGACCGAGACGCCGATCGCGAGTGCAACGCCGGCGGCTCGCAGGATCACCTTCAGCGGCGTTTCGGACACGGAAGCGCTCCTCACAGCAGCGATCGCGCGATCACGAGCCGCTGGATCTCGTTCGTGCCCTCGTAGATCTGGGTGATCTTGGCGTCGCGCATCATCCGCTCGACCGGGTGGTCGCGCACGTAGCCGGCGCCGCCCAGCACCTGAACCGCCTCGACCGTCACCGCCATCGCCGTGTCGGAGGCGAAGACCTTCGCCATCGACGCGTACTTGCCGGCCGCGGGCTCGCCACGGTCCGCCATCGCGCAGGCGCGATAGAGCAGCTCGCGCGCGGCGGCGGTGCGCAGTTCCATATCCGCCAGCTTGAACGCGATCCCCTGGAACTCCCCGATCGGCCGGCCGAACTGCTGGCGCTCGCGCGCGTAGCCGACGGCATAGTCGGTTGCGCCCTGCGCGATCCCGACCGCCTGCGCGGCCGCGCCGAGCCGTGAGCGCTCGAGCGTCCCAAGCGCCACTGCCAGCCCCTTGCCGGCGCTGCCGAGCACGTTCTCGTTCGGCACGCGCACGTCGTCGAAGCGCAGCTCCCCGGTTGGCGAGCCGCGGATCCCGAGCTTGTGCTCGAGCTTGCCGGTGCTGAGGCCGGGACGGTCCGCCTCGACGATGAACGCCGTGATCCGCCGCTCCGCCGCGTCGCTGCGCGCGAAGACGACGTAGAAGTCGGCGATGCCGCAGTTCGAGATCCACGCCTTCGAGCCGCTGATGACCCAGTCGTCGCCGTCGCGGCGTGCCGCGGTCACCATCGCCGCCGGGTCAGAGCCGGCGCCCGACTCCGAGAGCGCGAACGCCGGCGACCACTCCCCGGTCGCGCAGCGTGGCAACAGTCGCAGCTTCTGCTCGTCGCTGCCGAACAGCCGGATCGGCAGCGTGCCGAGATCCTGGATCATCAGGATCAGGGCGCTGGCCGCGCAGCCCTTCGCGACCTCCTCGATCGCGACATTCATCATCAGCGTGCCCGTGCCGGTGCCGCCGTAGCGCTCCTCGAACGGCAGGGCGAGCATGTCGTGCTGCGCGAACAGCCTGCGCAGGTCCCAGGGGTATTCGGCCTGCTCGTCGATCTCGGCGGCCCGGGGGGCGACCTGCTCGACCACGATCTGGCGGATCGCGTCGCGGAACTCGACCACCTCGCTGGGCAGCGCGTACGTTTCGCCGAGCATCGCCACCGTCTCATCCTACCCCCCGCTCGGAGCGGCTCGATCAGCGCGGTGGCGTATGCTCAGCGACCGCGATGAACGCCTTCGACAACCCCGCGATCGAGATCACCGCCCAGCGGGCAGCGGAGCTTCTGGCCGACGGCGCGAGCGTCATCGACGTGCGCGAGGGCTACGAGCGCGAGGCCGGCTACATCGAGGGAACGCGCCACATCGAGCTGGAGCGGTTGGCTTCGAACGCCGAGAGCATCGACCGCGACCGGCCGGTCGTCTTCCATTGTCGCCTCGGGCTGCGCTCGGCGATGGCTGCAAGCGCCTTTCGCGCCGCCGGCTACGACGCCTACACGTTGAGCGGCGGCATCCAGGCCTGGGTGGACGCCGGCCTGCCGATCGAGCCAGACGGCGGCTACGTCGCCGACCACTGATCAGCCGCCGGGCTGGCGTCCCTGCGCGGCCGCAGCCGCGCCGACGATCCGGCAGACCTCCCCAGGCTCGTCGGCGAGCTGGAGCAGCGAGAGATCGCCGGGTGAGACGTTCGCGCGCGCGAGCACCGACCCCTGCATCCAGTTGAGCAGGCCCTGCCAGTAGTCGCTGCCGTAGAGGATCACGGGGAAGTGGCTGATCTTGCCGGTCTGGATCAACGTCAGCGCCTCGAACAGCTCGTCCAGGGTGCCGAGTCCGCCGGGTACCACGACGAATGCGCTGGCGTAGCGGACGAACATCAGCTTGCGGACGAAGAAATAGTGGAACTCCAGGCCCAGATCGACGTACGGGTTGGGCACCTGCTCGTGCGGCAGCTCGATGTTCAGCCCGATCGAGCACCCACCCGCCTCCTGTGCGCCGCGGTTCGCCGCCTCCATGCTCCCGCTGCCGCCGCCGGTGATCACCGCGAAGCCTTCGGACGCCAGCCCGCGTCCGAGGTCGCGGGCCCGCTCGTAGGCCGGATCCTCGACGCTCGTGCGCGCTGAGCCGAACACCGACACCGCCGGCCCGACGTTGGCGAGCGCCTCGAAGCCGTAGGCCAGTTCGGCGGCGATCAGCGCGATGCGCTCGTCGTCGGAGCGCAGCGCGGCGACGCCCTCGCGCTCGGCGGCGAACAGCTCCTCGTCGGTGCTGGTCGGCTGGCGCGGCTGGACGCTCACGGGCGGCGGATCATCAGAACAGCAGCGCGGTCATGAAGTTGGTTTCCTGGGCGCCGAGGTTGGTGTTGGCCGGGTTGATGTGAAGGAAGCCCAGGATCTCCGAGGAGTAGGGCATCCAGGCGAGGTAGATGTAGACCCCGAACACCATCGCGGCGATCCTCAGGCCGCGCGAGCGCGAGAGCGCCGCGAACGGCAAAAGCCACAGGATGTACCACGGCAGCGTCCAGCCGAGCGTCATCAGCAGCGCCAGGCTGACCACGCCGCAGGCGGTCAGCCAGCGACGGGTGCGCCAGGTCCAGATCGAGGCGCCGGCGATCACTGCGACCAGGAGCAGTGTCAGCACGGTGCGCATCTGCGAGGTGTAGCCGCCGAAGCCGAGCGCGAGGCCGAGCAGGTTGGGAATCCCGTCGGGGACCACGAGCCGGTCCTGCTGGCCGACATTCGGCAGGTTCACGCCGAACATGACGACGGTCAGCGCCGCCGCTGCCAAAAGCCCGATCACGAGACCGATCGCCACCCGGATGCGCCGCGCCGCGCCGGCCACGATGACGGGGACCAGAACCGCCGAGGAGGCCTTGATCGACACCGCCGCGACCAGCGCGACGCCCGCCCCGATCTCCATCCAGGCTGCAGGCTCCCCCCTGACCAGCGGCCTCGGCATCCCGTCCAGCCACGCCCAGGCGCGGCGAACGCCGAACCCCGCGCCGACGACGCCATCCGGCGCGGGTCTCGCGCGCCTGCCGACGCGCATCGCGTTCGCACGCAGCAGCAGCCAGAAGCCGAGGACGAGGAAGAAGATCATCAGGAAGTCGTTGTGGTCACCGCCGAGCCCCCAGACCAGCACGATCGGATTGATGCCCACGATCACGGCCGCCGCCAGCGCGTTGCGTCCGAGCAGCTGGGCGCAGCGATAGACGAGGAACACGGTGCCGAGGCTCGCGAGCATCAGCGTCACTTTCATCGCCCAGAACGAGCCGGCCACGCCGAGCGGCACGAGCGCCATCGTGAAGGCCGTGAACAGCGGGCCGTACGGGCTCAGCAGTCCGTGCCAGTTGCTGAGCAGGAAGGTCGGGTCGCCGTGGGGCTCGAGCGCCGGGATCGTCACATACGGGTTCAGGTGGTAGACCGCCTCCATGCGCCCGTAGTTGAGGTAGTTGAAGACGTCGCTGAGCGTCAGCGGCGGTGAGAGCAGGAAGATCAGGTGCAGCACGACGATCGCGGCGAGCACCCAGCCTGCGCGCAGCCGCGGCGCCGAGTAGACTACGACCAGATAGGCGACCAGCATCGTCGCGATCGCCGCGGTGAACAGCACCCGCTCACCGTGCGCGCTGGCCGTGAACCAGTTGGTCAAGAACCCCATCGGGCCGGAGATCCACTCCGGGTAGCTCACCAGCGTCTTGGCCGCCGGCACGAGGGTCCCGATCTGCCCCTGGTCTCGCGCTGCCGCGAGCGAGACGAGCAGCAGGCTGCTCGCGATCATCAACGCGAGCGCGGCTGCGGACGCCACTGCCGCGAGCCTTGGATGCAGCAGGCCCGCCCCGGGCGCCTCGCGGCGGCGGTCCACGGGGGCGTGGCGCGGGAGACGGCGCCCACGCGACACGCCGCCCGCCGGTATGCGCGCCGGGGGGTTCGCCGGTGGAGCGACGGCGAAGCGTCCGGTGCTGGTTGTCGCGTCGATCGACATCTCTGGGAGCACGATCCGTCGCTGCGCGCCGGACCGCAGGAGGATATCGAGCACCGGCTCAGCGGCCGGCGGATCTGCTCGACGGCCGCGCCGTCACCTCACCGGATCCACAAACACCGGAGCCCGCCGAGGGGGCGGGCTCCGGACGCTTCACAAGCTTGCGAGTCGCTCTGTCGTCTCGCTAGAGCGGGACGACGTTGACCGCCTTGGGTCCCTTGTCGCCAGCCTCAGCGTCGAAGGACACCTTGGCGCCCTCCTGCAACGAGCGATACCCCTCGCCGACGATCCCGGTGTGATGGACGAAGAGATCCTTGTCCCCGTCATCGGGCGTGATGAACCCGAACCCCTTGTCGTCGCTGAACCATTTGACGGTGCCCGTAGGCATTGCGTTCCTCCACTGTCGGTGTATGTGCTTGCTGCGACGCGGAGGACGCTTGAAAAGCTTCGACCTGCGAGCGCTCGCACTGCCTTCGCCGGCACTCACCGGCGTCTTTCCCGCGTGACGGTAGCACGTCACAGCGTCTGCGCAAGCAATTCGCGCGTCACATTCGCGCGACCCGCTACGCTCCAGCGATGAGCGAGAAGGTGCACAAGACCGACGAGGAGTGGCGCGCTGAGCTCGAGCCGGAGCGCTACGAGGTGCTGCGCCGCAAGGGAACGGAGCGTCCGTTCACGGGCGAGCTCAACGCGAACAAGGACCCCGGCTCGTACCGCTGCGCCGGCTGCGGCACCGAGCTGTTCCAATCCGACGCGAAGTTCGACTCCGGCACCGGCTGGCCGAGCTTCTGGCAGCCGAGTGCGCCGGAGGCCGTCAGCGCGGAGGAGGACCGCAGCATGTTCGCACGCCGCACGGAGGTTCTGTGCTCGACCTGCGAGGGGCACCTCGGCCACGTCTTCGAAGACGGTCCCAAGCCGACCGGGTTGCGCTACTGCATCAACTCGGCCGCGCTGACGTTCGAGCCTGACGGCTAGTGTCCGGGGCGAAGACGGATCCACCCCGCTTCGTCAACCTGATCTCGGACCGCGCGCCACGCACGACGGTCACCGCGGACGAGGCGCTGAGCGACTGGCGGGTGGCGGGTGACGACGGCCTGCGCGTCGCGCTCAACATGATCGCCAGCGTCGACGGGCGAATCGCCGTCAACGGCCGCTCGGCGGCGCTCGGCGGACCCGCCGACAGGGCGTTGTTCCATGGGCTGCGCGCGCGCGCCGACGCCGTGATGGCGGGGGCCGGCACGGTGCGCAGCGAGCGCTACGGGCCGATCATCCGCGATCGAGCGGTGCGCGAGCGGCGTGTCGAGCAGGGTCTCCCGCCGCAGCCACTTGCCGTAATCGTCTCCCGGCGGCTCGACCTCGACCCGACGCTGCCGCTGCTGCACGACCGCGAGTCGCGCGTCGTGATCGTCACACCGACCTCCGGCGACCTCCCCTATTGCCGGGCGAGCGTCGACTACATTCGCGGCGCCAGCCTGCGGACGGCGCTCGGCGAGCTGCGGGACAACTACGGCGCACACCTGATTCTGTGTGAGGGCGGGCCCTCGCTCAACGCCTCGCTCGCCGTCGAGTTGCTGATCGACGAGCTCTTCCTGGCGATCTCACCGCAGTTGGTTGGCGACGCACCGGGCGCCGGAGCGCTCTTGACCGGCGGCGCTCCCGCGAAGCCGCAGCAACTCGAGCTGCGCATGCTGCTCGAGCACGACAGCCAGCTCTACGCGCGCTACGTCTCCAAGCGCTGAGCGGCCCCGTCCTCGGCCGCGGCGCCGCCGCCGCCGCCGTCGTGAGCGCCGGCGCCCCCGATCTCGCGGTTGAGCACATCCAGCAGCTCGGCCGCGAGCGCCCCTCCGTCGGCGGCCACGCGCGGCGTGGCGCTGACCGTGACGACCATCTCGGAGCCGTCCAGCTCCTCGAGCGTGACGCTCGGATGACGGCGGATCGCCACCGTCAGGGACGCTTCGATGCTGCGCTGCAGCTCGATCGGGGTCACTCCCGTGCGCAGCCGCACGGTGAGGCTGACCGCCTCCGGTTCGCGCAGCGGGCTGATCGACACGGCCAGAACGACACTGTTGGGAACGAGCACCGGATCGTCGCCGGCGTTGATCGTCGTGTAGAGCAGTCCGAGCGCCGACACGACGCCCTCGACCCGGCCCGCGAGCGGCCCTCCCTGCAGGCGGACGCGGTCGCCGACACGAAACGGCCGGGCGCTCAGCAGCACGATTCCGGCGATCAGGTTGCCGAGCGTCTGCTGCGCGGCAAGGCCGAAGACGACCGCCGAGAAGGAGGCGCCGATCGCGATCGCGCTCAGCCCAACGCCGGCGATGCGCAGCGCCACGACGATCGCCGCCAGCATCGTCACCAGCCGGATCACGAACCCGGCGGTGCCCGCGGTGGCGGCGTCCATTCGCCGGAACAGGATCGGCTCGAGCCCGCGGACGAAATCGCGCGCGAGCGCCCAGCCGACGATCACGAGGGCGACCACCACGAAGA
>Ga0182024_10027054_pt1 | contig 10056 bp, 7 predicted proteins | sample P32metaG_FD_120480 | JGI IMG/M metagenome (GOLD analysis project Ga0182024, IMG submission 120480) | Permafrost microbial communities from Stordalen Mire, Sweden - P3-2 metaG (Illumina Assembly) | ecosystem: Environmental > Terrestrial > Soil > Wetlands > Permafrost | place: Sweden: Stordalen...
GGTTTGGGATCTGCTCCTGAAAGCCGATCCCGAGGGGCCTTCCCTCATCTATTGCGCAGCTTGTTATCCACACGGCTATTTAGTTCATGGTGAACTCCTTATCCGTGTGCTCCTGCAGCACACAGAAGCCGAGAAAGTCTTCCTCATAGATCTGATTGAGGATGGTAGCCACGGCTTGTTGGACGATCTTATCCTCCCAGGCCGCACCCCCCAGCGGGCGTTGCCGCCGGTCTTCTTTCTCTATATACACTCTTCTCGAAGTCGTCGCTCGGAACGCTCCGCGATGCACCCGGCTGTGAACATCGACCAGTCTCTGTTCTAGCCCGGGCTCATACTCCTGCCGCGTTACGCCGGATCATCCCTGGCGCCAGGGCTACCAAGGTATGAAGCCACCCCATCCTTATCCCGTGATATCGCCGCTCAACAACAGCAAAAAGCGGACACTTCTAATGTCGTAACGATGGGGACATTTCTAATGTCGGTTGACATGCAGCCGCCACCATCTTGACTAATCCGAGAAAGTGCGAGAGGCTGTCGCGCAGGATCCAGAGCAGCAGCGAGTGAGAGGGTGCTAAGTGGACTCTACGATTGCGTCGCTCGTGGCAGCGACCGAACGAGGGGATGAGTCGGCCTCCGAAGCACTCTTCGCTGCGCTCTACTCCGAACTGCACCGGATGGCCAAGCGTGAACTTGCACGGCAAGGCGTTCCGATGACGCTCGGTGCGACGACCCTTTTGCATGAAGCCTATATCGATATGGCCTCGCGAAGCGGCCCCTCGTTTCCCGACCGCTCACGTTTTATGGGGTATGCCGCCCGGGTCATGCGAGGACTGATTATCGATCACGCCCGGGAGCGGCGCGCCCAGAAGCGCGGGGGCGGATTCGAAATTACATCGCTTGGCGCTGAAGTGACTGAAGATGTCGCCGACGTCCGGGATCTCACCCAGATCAGCGTAGCTCTGGACGAGCTGGCTGCGACGAATCGCTTACTCGCCGAAGTGGTCGACTTGAAGTTCTTTTGCGGGTTCTCGTTCGCCGAGATCGCCGGCATGCGCGGAGTATCGGAACGCACAGTGCAGCGGGATTGGGAAAAAGCGCGGATCTATCTTCACCACAACATTAGCGCCCAGCTGTCATTGTGAGGAGCCAATGTCAACTCTCAGTCCCGAGCGATGGAGTCAACTAGACCCGTACCTCGATCAGGCACTGGCAATGCCGGACGAGCAGCGCTGGGCCTGGCTGGAATCGATCCGCAAACAGAATCCTACTCTTGCCGACGACTTGCGTTTGCTCCTCGAGGAGCATCGGGTGCTGGCTGGAGAAAGCTTCCTCGAGCAAGTCCCGGTTTCCCTCCCAGGCCCGCAGGCACTCGCCGGCCAAACCATCGGCGCGTACACTCTGGTTTCGCCGATCGGTCAAGGGGGAATGGGCAGCGTTTGGCTTGCCCAGCGCAGCGACGGTCGTTTCGAGCGTCAGGTCGCGGTCAAGTTCCTGAGCATCGCACTCGTCGGTTACGTCGGCGAAGAGCGATTCAAGCGCGAGGGCAGCATTCTCGGGCGCCTTGCGCATCCTCATATTGCGGAACTGGTTGACGCTGGCGTTTCGCCGACGGGACAACCTTATCTAGTGCTCGAGTATGTTGAGGGCGAGAACATTGACCGGTTCTGCGACCAGCACACCCTCGATGTGGAAGCGCGCCTGCGTCTGTTTCTCGACGTGCTCGATGCCGTCGCACATGCGCACTCCAATCTGATCGTTCATCGCGACATCAAACCTTCGAACGTGCTGGTGAGAAACGACGGACAGGTCAAGCTGCTGGATTTTGGCATCGCCAAGCTCCTGGAGGAGGAGCGTCTGCCTCAAGGAGCGACCGCCCTGACGGGGGAGTGCGGAGCGCCGCTCACTCCCGAGTATGCGGCGCCCGAGCAAGTGACAGGTGGGCCGATAACGACTGCGACCGATGTCTATGGGCTGGGGGTGCTCCTCTATGTGGTACTGACCGGGCAGCACCCGGCAGGCCCAGGTTCGCGCTCCGCCGCTGATCTGGTAAAGGCCATTGTGGATACTGAGGCGCCGCGCACGTCGGACGTGGTGCGAGCCGGTGGGACGACACCGGAGAAGACGACTACGATCAGCGCTGCCAACCGGGCCACAACGCCCGACAAACTTCAGCGAATGCTACGCGGCGATCTCGATACGGTTGTCGGCAAGGCACTAAAGAAGGATCCGCGGGAACGCTATCTCTCGGTCGCGGCTTTGGCCGACGATCTTCGCCGCTACCTTAATCACGAGCCCATCACCGCCAGGCCGGACACCCTCGCTTATCGAGCCGCCAAATTCGTGCGCCGCAACCGCCTGGCGGTCGCGCTCACGAACTTGGTGATCTTGGCCGTGGCTGCTGGCGTTGTGGCCACATTGATCCAATCTCGAAGGGCACGCGAACAGCGCGACTTCGCGTTCGGCGAAATGTCGCGCGCGGAAGCGATCAACGACCTCAATAACTTTCTCCTCTCGGATGCGGCGCCTTCGGGCAAGCCATTCACGGTCAACGACCTGCTCGAGCGCGCGGAACACATCGTCGAACGGCAGCATGGCGGCGACGTCAATCGCGTAGACCTCCTGGTTTCGATCGGTCGGCAATACTGGAGCCAGGACGAGGCTGGCAAGGCCCGTCGACTGCTCACGCAAGCCTACGACCTCTCGCGTGGGCTGCACGACCCATCCACCCGGGCGACCGCCTCCTGCGCCCTGGCGAGCGTCCTCGCTGGATCTGGAGAAGACCTTCCACGCGCGGAGACGCTCATCCAGGAGGGACTCCACGAGCTTCCCGGCGACCCGCAATTTGCGCCCGATCGATACTACTGTCTGCTGCGCGGCAGCGAGGTTGCGCAGAATCGCGGCGATGCACGGGAGGCAATCGCGCGGGTGCAAGCTGCGCAGCGGGCGTTGAAAAACTCGCCCTTTGACTCCGAGCTGTCGGAAATGCACCTGGCGATCAATTTGGGAGAGGCCTATCGCGCCGTGGGTCAATATCGTGAGGCTGTCGCCGCTTTCGAGCAGGCGTCGGTTCTGATGGCCTCACTCGGGCGCGACGATACAGAGAACGCCGGCACGCTTTTCAATAATTGGGCCTTGACGCTGTACCAGTCTGGTCGAACGCTCGAGGCAGAAAGTGTCTTTCGGCGTGCGATCGAAATCGGCCGGGCGGACAAAACCGAGGATGCGGTTTCGCCCATGGTGCTCACCAACTACGCTCGCACGCTGCGTGACTTGGGGCGCCTTGACGAAGCGGCTGACTATGCCGAACGCGGATACACAAAAGCGCAGAAAGAGGGGGGTGCGGTGGTGATGAATCAGTCGCTGTTGCTGCGCGCGTGGATCTACTGCGATCAGCACGATCTCGCACGTGCAGCAGCCATGCTGGCGGAAGTGGAACCGAGATTGCGACGAAGTCTTCCGCCGGGCCATTACGCGTTCGCATCGCTGGCGTCGCTGCAATCGCTCCTCGCCCTGGCGCGCGGTGATCCTCGGACCGCTTTGCAGCTTGCCGACCAGGCCGTGGCCATCGACGAAGCCGCCATCAAACGCGGAGGGCAAGGTGCTCCCATACTGCCCCTCTTGCTCGTCCGCCGATCCACTGTCGAGCTCGAGGCCCCGCGTCCCGACGACGCGGCGGCTGACGCCGCGCGGGCTTTAAGCCTGTTGCAGGCGACCTCCCAGCCAGGGACCTTTTCGAGCAACCTCGGCCGCGCCTACCTAACACTCGCGCGCGCCCTCCAAGCCCAGGGCAAAGCCGCCGAGGCTCGCACTGCCGCCCAGTCTGCGGCAGAACACCTCCAAAACGCCTTGGGCCCCGATCATCCGGAGACCCGCAGTGCCCGCCAGCTCACCGACCTAGAGACTCAACCTCATTAGCCGCTGATAGTTTCCCCTTTCCACCCCGGTTGTCGTCTTTTAATCTCCGTTTTCGATATTCCCTAGCAAAAGTCCTTATCGCTGGGCTGGAAAGCTTAAAAATTATGGGGAGGAATGAAATGAAATTTAGCAGAGATGTTCTTATCGCATTGGCGGCACTGGCATTGACGGGCAGCTTCACAACCTCCGTGCTGGCGCAAAGTGACGCCGCCCGCGCAATTTACGAATCGGCAGCGACTATTCCGACGAACATCGCAGGCATACGCACATTCCCGGCACCGTGCGCAGACTTCAGTCCGCTGGCAGCGTCCGACGAAGCCCTTGCCGGCTTTGGATTTCCGTCTCGACCGGACAAACAAAACGATGCGCACGGCTAGGCATTATGGGCGGGGGCCATGGGAAGAAACCGCGGCCATAATCGCCTTTCGCCACAAGATGGCCACGCCCGAGGCGCAGAAGCAGTATTGCCGCCGCAGTCGGGTGATCGAGTTCTGCCACGCCTGGATCAAAAGCAAACTGGGATTGCGCCAGTTCCACCTGCGCGGCCTGGCCAAAGTGCAAATGGAAATGCTCTGGGCCTGCCTCACCTACAACCTGCAAGAGTGGATCCGCCTGCGCAAACTACAAACCGCAACCGCTTAAACCCGCAGCAGCGAGAGACAGAATTCGAAAAAACCCCGGCGCAAACCAAACTACGCCTCCACTTTCCGCAACCCCTTCACCCACCCTCGCTCGTCTTCATGGCTATTGAAGGTGGTTTTTTCACAGCTTCAAACCGCGAGACGTGGGGCTTTTCGTCACCACAAGATTTCGGGGCTTCGATCCGTGCCTTCCGTCAGGGGCCACCTTTGCAAGAACCACCAAGGCCAGGTACTCCTGAGCCCTCTGTACACTTCGAGAACTACACGCACAAGCGGAAAAGTGGCGGCCGTCTGTCGTCTTTTCTTTCTCTTTTTCGATATTCCTAAGTAGAGGCCCAGCACGTCTGGCCCGAAATTGTTTCCGGCCACCGAGCCAGCTGCGCGTGCTGGAGCGGGATGAGCGGAGTCCGATTCGAGGATATTCCGTTTACAGGAGATTACGATGCCGATTCAGAAACTTCCCCGAGTCTTGAATCGCGGTCTCGACCATGCCGTGGTTCGGGGGGAATCGCTGCGTCAACAACCCCGTTCGAAAAAAAATCAAACCCCAGGAGATTCTTTATGAAGAAACTTGTTCTTGCGCTGATCGTTTTGGCTCTGTGTTCCGTCAGTTTCGCTCAGGATCCAAGCCTCAAAAAAATCGCCTCTCACCAGCAAGAAGCGGCATCCCCCAGCCCCTTCGCCACCCTAAGTTGCTCGGTCGACCTCCCCATCTTCGTCTCTGGCGCCAATAACACGTATTTGAGATATTGCTTGACCGACAACGGAAACATCCCCTATTTCGAAAGTCCCGTAGGTCATCAGCAAATCTGGGGGCCCGAAGGATATGGCCTTTGCGACACCAGTACCGCCACAGCGTACTACGACTACGCTTATCTCGACAGCGGGAACTGGGGTGCGCCGACCATCGTGAGTCAGACCGATACTGTAGTCAAGATTGCCCGCACTACCGGCGATGACGCATGGACGCTGACCCAAACCTTCACCCAGGTAGCGTCGACTTCGTTGGTAAAGGTTGCCATGGCGCTCAAGAACAATACCAACACAGCCAGAGGGGCAAACCTGGTTCGCTACGTGTATGCAGCACCTGACGGCGTGGCCGTCAGCAATTATGACGGGACCCAAAACAGTGCGTTTGCGTGGAATTCCATTGGGTCAGGGGACCACCCGTTCGGATTGCTTTTGCAAAATGTGGGCACATCGGTGTTCGGCGGCTATAACGGGTTCGCGCAGACCGTACCCGACGGGCCGCCCCCTTGTAACTACGCGGCAAACTTCACTGGAGGGGTGGGGGTCGGCATTCAAGGCTCGCTGGTGATGGTCTACGTCGGGTCGGTGCCCGCGCATAAGACCAAGACCTTCACCATGAGCTACAAGGGCTTGTAGAAAACTCTGCTATCTCCAGGCGGCTCATGTCTCGCGAGGCAAGAGCCTTTTCTTCACGGGCAGATTTCGGGGATTCGATCCGTGCCTTCGGTCCGGATCCGCTGAAAGTTGGATAGCGAAATCTGACTCTTACGCAAAATTGAGGAGGATCTATGAAGACGAAATTCCAGGTTCTGCTGACGATTACATTGTTCTCGATCGGGGCCTTGGCCCAACTCTCGAAACCGGGCGCAGTGAATCCCGAACGCGAGGCGGCTGCCCTTCAGGCACAGCAACAAGCAGCACAAAACGCGGTCAAGACCGACGCCACCACCGATTGCGCTTACACATTCACCTCAGGAACAGGTCTCACCTACATGCAGTATTGTGTCACTGTAAACGGAAATATCAGTGCGTTCCAAAGCCCCTCAGGGGTCGAGTACATCAACGTTGGTCAAGTCGGGGAGGGATACGGAGTTTGTGACGAAACCAATAACATTGGCTACTACGACTACGCCTATACCGATAGCGGCAACTGGGACGCACCCAAACTTATCAGCCACACCGCAACAGCGGTGAAAATCTCCCGCACCACCAGTGATGGCAACTGGACGCTGACCCAGACCATTACCTCGGTGCCTGCAACCCCAGCCGCCAAGATCACAATGGCTCTCAAGAACAACACCGGCGGGGAAAGGTATGTCAGTATCATCCGATGGGCAGACGTAGATGCAAATTCAACCGAACTCAACAATATGGACGGTACCTATGGTGGCAGTGCTTTTGGAAACACCGAGGAGGGCTACGGTTTGATGCTGCAAAATGTTGGCACTAAGACTGCATTTTACGTTGAGGGCTACCCGATTAACACGTATCTCGGGCCGGATCCTTGCAATGGCGCTGCGAACTATGTCGGACAGTTGTCCCAGGTCGATGGGTCCCTACTCTTGTTCTACGACAATGTCTTGATCAATAAGCAGACCACAACCGTGACCGCCGAGTACCGACCCTACTAGTTCCACGCAGAGCGGCAAAACGAACTCGCAGGCCGTGTTGATTTTTCGTCGACGGAGTACCGACCGTAGAAAAGTTGAATCGGGAAATCTGTCTCTTACGCAAACGAGCAAAGGAGGAGGATCTATGAAGCCGAAATTCCAGGTTCTAGTATTAATTGTATTGCTCTCGATCGGAGCCTTGGCCCAAGTCTCGAAACGGGTCACAGTGGATCCCGAACGGGAGGCCGCCGCCGCCCAGGCGCAACAACAAGCAGCACAAAACGCGGTCAAGACCGACGCCACCACTAATTGCGCTTACACGTACACCTCGGGGACCGGGCGCACCTACATGCAGTATTGTGTGACCGTAAACGGAAATATCAGTGCGTTCCAAAGCCCCTCAGGGGTCGAGTACATCAACGTTGGTCAAGTCGGGGAGGGATACGCAGTTTGTGACGAAACAAATTCGATAGCCTACTACGACTACGCCTACACCGATAGCGGCAATTGGGACACACCCAAACTTATCAGTCACACCGCAACAGCGGTGAAAATCTCCCGCACCACCAGTGATGGCAATTGGACGCTGACCCAGACCATTACCCCGGTGCCTGCAACCCCAGCCGCCAAGATCACAATGGCTCTCAAGAACAACACTGGCGGGGAAAGATATGTGGGTCTGCTCCGGTGGGCAGACGTAGATGCAGATTCAACTTACCTCAACAATTTCGATGGTACCTATGGTGGCAGTGCTTTTGGAAACACCGAGGAGGGCTATGGTCTGATGCTGCAGAATGTCGGCACCAAGACTTCATTTTACGTCCAGGGCTGGCCTCTCGACTCGCCTGGCGGCCCTGACCCTTGCAATTTGTCGGTGACCGGTCAACTGAGCCAGCAGGACGGCTCCATCCTCTTGTTCTACGACAATATCCTGGACAATCAGCAGACCACCACTGTGAACGCCGTGTACAGACCCTACTAGTTCCACGCAGCTTTGAAGACAAACTCGCTGGCCTCTCATATCTCTAGTTGGTGCGCTCCTCGTGATGCAATCCTTCAAACAACGGATCGCGTCGCTGTTGCACTACGTAACTCCCCGAAAACAGGGTCGAAAATCACTGCGCTCCGGGCCGTGTCATTATAACTCTAAATTTTCATAAGGTTTCGCGGGCCGGATGGCCCTATAAGGACAGGCGTGGGTGTTGAAAAAGGACAGTTAGAGAGAGGCTTTGGGGGGTGGTACCTCCAAGAAGAAGAGTTTCTTGTGAAGATTCTAGATTAAGGGATTGGTGACGAGCGGCGGGCCTGGCACTTGGCTTGAGGAAGTGGACGGGCCGCTTAAGGAAAAGTTAGACTCCCGGCGCCTCAACCATCTATCTTGTCTCTTTTCAGTCTGTTACAATCGATTTGCGGCGGGTCTTCCCCGCCGCACTCAAGACCAGAGGAATCAGGAATCTGAGCTGACATCTTTATTATTTCGTACCGCGTGACGACCGCGTCAAACAGGTCGTCGGGGTAAAGCTGCAGCTAAAAGCAGCACTTGGGATACTCCAAACCGCGTATGCCGGCTGACGGAGAAGCTCTGGTTGCTGGCGATCGTTGGCCCGAAGAACCCCGGAACGTATTGCAGTGATCAGAAAATTGCACCCCACCTAGCGCCGTCGTTAAGATAGCTTTACAGCAGCAGGTTCCGCGAGAGCCTCGGCGCCTTTACGAGTTTGTAGTGAAGTGAGAACGAGCCAGAAACTCCAGGCGTCGGCCGCATGAGGGTGGATGAGCATACAGGTTGCTCTCAATCACTGGACACAGTACCGTTACGACAAGGCGGTCTCAGTCGGTCCGCAGGTTATACGGTTGCGTCCCGCCCCGCATTGTCGAACGCCGATCCTCAGCTACTCGCTTAGCGTCACCCCCGCCGGGCACCTTCTTAACTGGCAGCTCGACCCCCACAACAATCATCTGGCGCGCCTTCTTTTCGCGGACAAGACCAACGAGTTTGTGGTTGAGGTGGACATCGTCGCGGAGCTATCCCCCTTCAATCCGTTCGATTTCTTTCTGGAACCAGGAGTCGAGGCCTACCCTTTCGAGTACGCTCCGGAGCTGGCTAAGGATCTCGAACCCTATCGTTGGGTCGATCCGGCCGGCCCTCTACTCCAGACTTTTCTTGGGAAGCTTTCCGGCGAGACGCGAGGAACGATAAGCTTCTTGGTTGACTTGAATCGGAGGGTGCGAAACGAAATTGACTATGTGACGCGGCTGGATCCGGGCGTCCAGACATGCGAGCAGACCCTTGAAAAGTGCACGGGATCCTGCCGTGACTCTGCATGGCTGCTCGTGCAGGTTCTCCGACATTTGGGAATCGCGGCACGCTTCGTCTCCGGGTATCTGATTCAGTTGGCGTCGGACGAGAGAGCGTCGGGAGGTCCGAACGGTCCCGAAACCGACTCTGCGGATTTCCATGCCTGGGCAGAAGCATTTTTGCCGGGTGCGGGCTGGATTGGGATGGATCCGACCTCGGGCCTGTTCGCCGGCGAGGGTCACATCCCGCTCGTCTGCACCCCGAACGCTTCCAAGGCCGCGCCCATCGAGGGCACGGTCGAGCTGGCCAACGTGGACTTTCGCTACTCCATGTCCATTCGCCGCTTGAATGACGCACCACAGCCGTCCAAGCCCTTCACCGAGGAGGCTTGGCTGCAGGTCGAACAGGTGGCGCATCGCGTCGACGCGGACCTGGAAGCGCAGGATGTGCGCCTGACCATGGGCGGCGAGCCTACGTTCGTCGGCATCGACGAGCCCGAGAGCCCGCAATGGAACATCGATGCTCTGGGGCCAATGAAGCGAACCCGCGGCTTGGCTCTGATCCAATGCCTCCGCGAGAAAGTGGCGCCCGGCGCACTGCTTCACTACGGACAAGGCAAATGGTATCCGGGCGAGCCGTTGCCGCGTTGGGCGCTGAGCTGCTCTTGGCGCGTCGACCGCGTCCCTGTTTGGGAGAATATCGATCTCATCGCTCGTGAAGATCAGGACTACGGCTTCGACGCGGCCGATGCTTTCAAGTTCATAGAAGCGCTCACGCTTCGCCTTCAGGTGAGCTTCGAAAACATGCTGCCGGCCTACAACGGCGAAGCTGAGTCGACGGA
>Ga0182024_10027055_pt1 | contig 10056 bp, 12 predicted proteins | sample P32metaG_FD_120480 | JGI IMG/M metagenome (GOLD analysis project Ga0182024, IMG submission 120480) | Permafrost microbial communities from Stordalen Mire, Sweden - P3-2 metaG (Illumina Assembly) | ecosystem: Environmental > Terrestrial > Soil > Wetlands > Permafrost | place: Sweden: Stordalen...
CCATCTACACGCTCGACCGCACCCACACAACCGTCGAATTCGTGGTTCGCCACCTCATGATCACAAAGGTGCGTGGCCGTTTCGCCGCATTCAATGGGCAGATCGAGCTAGCGCCCGGCAGCGATCTGCCGGAAACGATTACCGCCACCATCGACGCCGGCTCCATCGACACCGGGGAAGAGCAGCGCGACGCCCACCTGCGTTCCGCCGACTTCTTCGAGGTCGAGAAGTATCCGGAACTAATGTTCGAAAGCGAACGAATCGATGGAACGCCGGAGCGGTTTACGGTGAACGGCAAGCTAACGATCAACGGCGTGACGCGCGACGTAACGTTGAGTGGAAGCTTCGAAGGGCGCGCCACCGATCCATGGGGCGGCGTGCGTGTCGGCTACGCCGCGCACGGCACGATTAACCGCAAGGACTTTGGCCTGACTTGGAACACCGCGCTCGAGAGGGGGGGCGTTGTCGTCGGCGACGAGGTTCGCATCGAGTTGAACGTCGAGGCCGTGCTCGATCCCGCTACCGGCCGCTGAGGCGTCTTAGCCAAGAGTTCCATCAAAAAGGAGAACCCATGTCAAAGAACATTGTTGTGGTCGGTTTCGGACCGGGCAACGCAACCGCGGTGGCCGACAAATTTGGCGCGGAAGGTTTCTCCGTTGGTCTCGTGGGCCGCAGTGAAGAGCGTCTCGCCGCGGGAGTCGCGGCGCTCAAAGCCCGAGGTATCGCCGCATCCGCGTTCCCGGCCGACGCGGCGGACCCCGAATCAATTCGCGCGGCGATTGGCGGCTTACGAGCCGCGCTGGGGCCCATCACCGTGATTCACTGGAACGCCGCTGTGGGCGCCGAGGTGGGAGATCTTCTCACCGCCGACCCCGCTGCAGTGCGCCGCGTTTTCGACGTGGCAGTCTTTGGGCTTCTTGCCGCTGTCGGCGAAGCGCTTCCGGATCTCAAAGGAGCCGGCGACGGCGCGATTCTGATAACAAACGGTGGATTCGGCGATATATCCCCGGAGACAGACGAGTATGTTACCAAAGCAAACGTAATGGGCATGGCGCTCGCGAATGCGGCAAAGCAGAAGCTTGCCGGTTTGCTTGCGCAGCGGCTAAAGGGCGACGGCGTCTATGTCGAGGTTACGATTTACGGCACAGTCAAGCGCTCCTCGACGGATAACGGCAGCGGCATCGACCCGTCGATCGTCGCAGAAAAGTTCTGGGACCTTTATCAATCTCGCAGCGAGGTGCGCACCCGAGTAAGCTGATGCCCATGGCCGACCCACATTTGGACGGTTCCACCGTCGGAGTGGCCGACCAGGATCGCTGGGCTCTTGACGTGCCCAGCGATCTAGACGCAGGGTCCAAAAAGGTTTCGCCGCGGCAAAGCAAGATAGGCTGACCAAATGATAGCGATCCTTGGCGCCGGCGGCGCGACCGGAAATGAACTTGCCGCGACTCTCGCTGAAAAAAACACACCCTTCCGCTTAGTGGGACGAAATCCGCGGCCGGTCGCGGGGGCGGAAGTATTTGCCGCTGACCTCTCCGATCTTGCGCAGACCGTTGCGGCGGTATCGGGCGCGACCGTAGTGTGTCTCGTCGTGGGGCTCAAGTACGATCTGGCGACCTGGAAAGAACTCTGGCCGCGGATCATGGCAAACACGATCGAGGCCTGCAAACAAACACAAGCAAGGCTGCTCTTTTTCGACAACGTGTACATGTACGGAAGAGTGGACGGTCCAATGACGGAACAAACGCCGTATGCACCCTGCAGCAAAAAGGGGGCAATCCGCGCGCAGATCGCGACTGCACTCATGGAAGAAGTAAAAAGGGGTAATCTCGTTGCGATGATCGCCCGGTCGGCAGATTTCTATGGGCCGAATGTCGGCAACAGCGTACCGAATGCGCTTGTCTTCGAGCCGTTCGCCAAAGCAGCTACGGCCTCATGGCTCGTGAACGCCACAGTACCGCATTCGCTGACGTTTACCCCCGATGCGGCGCGCGGCGTGGCCATGCTGGCGGAGCGCGAAACGGCGTGGAACCAGATCTGGCACCTTCCTACCTCGCCCGCTCCACCAACAGGCAAGGAGTTCATCGAGATGGCCGCAGCAGAGTTCGGCGTCCGGCCGAAGTATCGCGTACTAAGTAAACCGATGCTCCGCGTGGCGGGATTGTTCGACCCGCGCATTCGCGAGTCGTACGAGATGCTTTATCAGTGGGATAGTCCCTATCTCTTCGACGCAAGCAAATTCGCCATGGAGTTCGGCTTGGCGGGAACGCCCTATTCTGAAGGCATTCGAATCACGGCAAACTCATGCTGAAATCATTCTTGCTTGAGGACTGGCTGGAAGCACATGCCGAACCGATGCCGGAGTTTCCCCTGGGCGGAAGCACGGGGCCGGCCCGGACACTGAGGAACCTGCTCGACCTGGACGGACGATCGAGCCTCGAGCGCATGCTCCAATCCGATCTTCTCTATTCGCGAGCCGCGGGAGCGACGGCGCTGCGGCAGGCCATTGCGCAAATGCAGGACGTTCCGATGGAACGCGTTCTTATCATGACGGGTGCCGCAGAAGCCTTGAGCCACATCTTTTCTGCCGCCGTGGAGCCGGGCGCAAATGTCATTGTGCCTGCGCCCTGCTTTCCTCCGTATATCGCCGTGCCCCAGGCGCTAGGCCTGGAAGTGCGCGCATACCGGCTGCGCCGTGAAGACTCGTTTGAGATTGACCTCGATGAAATACGCCGGCTCACCGATGCGCAAACGAAGCTTATCCTTGTGAATTCGCCGCATAATCCTACGGGCAGTGTTCTCGATGATAAGGCGATGGAAGCGCTCCACGACTTCGCGGCAGAACGCGGAGTTCAGTTTGTCTGCGACGAGGTATACCATCCAATCTATCATGGCACGACTATGGCGTCGGCCTCGCGCCTAGCAAACGCTACAATTGTAGGAGATTTCTCGAAAGCATTTTCGCTAAGCGGCTTGCGCGTCGGCTGGATCGTCGAGCCGGACAAACGGCGACGCGACCGCTATTTGACGGCACGCGAATACTGCACGGTCTCGAATTCACCGATCACCGAGTTTCTCGCGGAGATTGCCGTTCGTCATCGCCAGGCCATTCTTGACCGAACGCGCGAAGTAGCGCGAGCGCACCTTGAGCTTCTGGAGCAGGTGCTTGAAGGATACGCAGACGTTGTCGACTGGGTTCGTCCGCGCGGCGGGATGACCGCATTTCCGCGGCTCATATCGGGCGCCGATTCACGGCGTTTCTGCGACTATGCTGCCACCCAAGGGTTGTTGTTTGCGCCGGGTGACTGCTTCGGCGTGCGGGATCATTTTCGCATCGCTTTAGGCGTCGGCAGCGACTGGTATGCGCTCGCGATGCAGCGACTTGAAGAGCTGTTGAGCACCTGGCCGGGGGTAGCCGAACGCGCCTAACCGGCGAATGGCACGACGTACTTTACGGTCCGCCCCATCCGCTTCCGCTGCCCGATCCCCACGTCGGCGTCGCCGTCGCCCTGGGAGCCGTCGCTTGCGGCCCGGGTTTGGCGGTCTTGCTGACCACCAGAACGTCGTGCATCCCCTCACCGTAGTGGAAGGCGCAGCCGATCAGGTATATGCCTTCTTTCACCAGCGTGACGGTTACCGAGTGGCCTGGCTTGATCTCGCCGCTGGCATAGCCGGCCTCGAGCTTGCCATCGCCTTTCGGCGATTTCGAAAGCGTTACGTCCTTCGGGAAGATCGCCGGCGGCTTGGTGATCACTTTCACCACGTCCAGCGTGTGCGTCAGGCTCTTCGAGAGGTTGTGGATTGTGATCTTCGTGCCCGGCGGAAAGGCGAGTGACTGCGAACGATCCTCCTGGGTAAATCCGCTCAAATCCGTCTTCCATTCGGCCGAGTTAACCGTTCCCAGGCCCTCTTTCCCCAGTTCCTCGCCGATACTGTCTTTCGGCATCGTGGCGTACATCACGAGGTCTTTACCGATTCCCGGCAGCCTCACGGTCGTGCCCGGCATAACGTTGCTGCTCCCGATGTGACCGCTACAGGCGGCGACCACGAGCGCGGCGAGCGCGAGCGCGGCGGCCATGTGTTTTCTGATCATAAAATCCTCGAAAAAGCTTGGGTTCCCCAAACTCTACGGTTTCAGGATGAAGGAAGTCTGAAATGTGCGGATTTTGCGCAGTATGCGACGTGGTTGCAGTTCGGCGGTATGGCTTGGTGTTAATCTTCATGAAATCGTTGAACGGATTGCCTTGGTTCAGTCTCTGAGACTAGGGGCGCTCGCCCGGCGGACGCCCTCAGTGCCCCGATCCGGAATCCCCATCATGGCCGGAACCACCGCCGTGGAAGCCACCTTGCGATCCATGAGAGCCACCTTGCGATCCATGAAAGCCACCTTGCGGTCCGTGGAAACCACCTTGCGGCCCGTGGAAACCACCTTGCGACCCATGAAGGCCACCTTGCGAGCCGTGGTATGCCGGCGCGCTCGCGGTACCGTGATGAGCGGATTGTTCGTGCGACGACGTCGAGCTTATCGTACCGCGACTGGCAACATGCGCATGGGTTGTCGGAGCATTTGCCACGCGCACGCGGCTCATCGCTTGCCCTCGCGCTACGTTTTGGTCGTGCGCCGTGAGCGCTTGAAAGCCCGGTTGGCCATGTATCGTACCACTTGGCTTTTGCACCGCAGTTACCGGCGGCTTGCCACGGTTAAACGCCACGAGGTTGTTGCGGTTTGTGCCGGCGACCGCGGCGTGCCTCGTTTGCACCGGCGTCGCACCAAAACGCCGTTCGCGAGCCGCGACGATCTGGCCATGCGTCGGCCTGGCGGATATTCCGCCGTGACCGCCGTCATAGCTTACGCGACCGTGCGTGACGAAATGGTTGTTGATCACCGTCCGGTTAGAGTACGTGTTACGGATGACGGTTCGATTCACGTTTGTGACGGCCGTATTATAGTTGAATGCTCCGCCGCCCCAAAAACCGCCCACGTAGCCGATACCGAAATAGCCGAAGCCGTAGTTGATTCCGCCGTAAAAACCGACGCTCGGGCCCCAATAACCTTGGTTCCATACATAACCCGAGAGCGAGTAGCCCCAGTAGCCTGGCGTCCAATAGAGGCCGGCCGCGGGCGCCGCGACCCAGGCGCCCGGGACCCAATAGTATCCATACGAGTTCCACGCCCAGTACCCGGGATTCCACATATCGTTCGGTCCCGGCGCCGGCGGTTGCTGCTGGTATTCGGGAAGGGCAGGGGGCGGCACGCTAACCGCCGCGCTGACGCACGGGACGAACTGCGCTCGCGTCGACAAAGGCACGGCTGCGACGATTAATGCCGAGAATATCGCGGGGATTGCTCGATGGGTTTTCATACGCCCTCCACGCCTGCGACGCATCGTAAAGACGATCGCGGCCCGTAGTCTTTCCCCCTCAGGAGGCGCCAGATAACTGATTCTTCGGAAGTTTTAATGGAGAGAAGCGAGCAGGCCCGATCGTTTTCGCCAAGCCCGCCGTGTACTTAGGGGCGCGGGCGGCGCCGTAGGGAATCGGGCGCCCGCGCTGAATTTTGCCACGGCTTCGCTCGTCAATCCGTCCTGTCGTCCCCACGCGTCTAACGGAGATTTGCACATGAAGCTTTCCATTTCAACCCGCGCATTTTGGGTTTGCGCCGCTCTGGTGACGCTCGCTGCATGCGCAGGGCCCACAGCGCAAACGGCTCCGGTCGCCGCTGGGCAGAGCGCTTTCACCGGTCACACCGGTTCGTGGATAAAGCCCGATGCAAAATTCCACAAGAGTGACCTGCTCTACGTTACCGACGAGGGTAACTACAACGTCTACGTCTACGATTATCCGTCGGGCACGCTGGTCGGCACGATTGGTAGCGCGTACGGCTCACCAACTGGCCTCTGCGTAGACAAAAGAGGCGACATTTTCGTTACGGAGTACAACGGACAGGGGGTGCTGGAATACGCTCACGGCGGAACCAGTCCGATCCAAAGCCTCTACGATCCGGGCCAGCCGATTGGGTGCTCCGTCGACCCGAGGACGGGAAACCTCGCCGTTGCAAACGAGATGAGCCCGAGCGGCGGCTACGGCAATATTTCGATCTTCACCGAGGCAAAGGGTAACGCCCAAGTGCTTCAGGACTTACCCGACCTCGAACTCCCGTATTGGTGCAGTTACGATAACAAGGGCAACCTTTTTATTGACGGTGAGCTCATCCAGTCCGGCTTCCACTTTTCGTTCGCGGAGCTTCCCGCCGGCAGCAGCAAGTTCACGGCGATCTCCGTACCCGATGGCGCCGGAACGCCGCCCGGCGGCGTTCAATGGGACGGAAAGTACATAACGCTCGGAAGTGCAAGCTCGGAAAACGGTTTGATCTTTCAGTTCGAGATCAGCGGCTCGAGCGCAACTCTCGAGGGCACAACGATGCTGAGCGGATTTACGCGAATGCCGACCTACTGGATCTTAACCAGCGCCAAGCGTAGAGCCCGGCAGGGCAAGACCGTCATTGCAACGAGTGGCAGCGACATCGGCTTTTTCAAATACCCGGCCGGCGGTTCGGCAACCGTGACCTTGACGCAGAACTACCCGTGGTCTGCAGTCGTCAGCCCGTCGATACCGTAAGTGAGTGACCCAAAGTGACGCGAAGAGATTCGCCGCTTCGGTAGCGATTCTCGCGCTCGTTGCTTGCAGCAACGGTGGCGCTTCGGTTACCCCGCAGGCTGGCGAAGATCGTTCCTGGATGGCGCGCGACGCAAAGAATCAAAGTCTTCTCTACGTCTCGAGCTACCGGACGGACGACGTATATGTGTTTTCCTATCCGCGTGGTCGATTGGTCGGTACGCTCGCCGGCTTCGATGGCCCCGACGGTCAGTGCGTCGACGGCGCCGGAAACGTCTGGATAACGAATACGCTGCAATCCGAACTGGTCGAATACGCACATGGCGGCACGACGCCGATCGCAACGCTGAACGACCGGGTGAATACCCCTTCGGCTGCTCCGTCGATGGGAAGACCGGCAATCTTGCTGTAACGAACATCTACGGTGCCGGCGAACGAACCCGCGCCCACATTCGCCGGCGTGAGCACGGTCTCGTTCCGGTTCTGGCCGGTGCGAGCGAGATCGTTGTGCCACGTTAGCACGCCTTCGAACCTCGCGGCGGGACGAATGCCGACGTATGGGAGAGCAGCGCGGCGCCGGAACACGCGCCAAGCGCGACTATCGTGAGGATTATAGCGATGCGTCGTGCCGTAGATGCTATTGCCGTTTCTCCGTCATCGCGGTTCGAACCCCTCCACCTATTTCTCAAGCACTTGCGCCATGACGATTTATAGATTCTTCATCTTACCTGCTTAGGCTAAGACCAAAGGATCTTATGAGAATGCATGTTCAAAGGTGCGTAGCACTCCCGCCATTTTCCTTGGGCACAATTTGGATTGCTTTTAGCTTCGCTGTCTTGCTCGCAGCAGAAGCGGGCGGCACCCTCGCAGGCGCGGCATCGCTGGACGACTGGCTGGCCGGAAACGCGGCAGCATTCACCTTACCGGCGTTGCTCGCCCCAATTACATCGGCTGGGCGCAAGGCTTGGAACTGCAAAGCGGAGCTTGCCGCGTCGACGAAGCATGTGAACGAAGCGGAACTGTAAGAGCGGCCTTTCGTCTGGAGCTACGGAGCCCAACCCGCGAGGTGCTGTCCCGTGAACACAATCGCGAGGACGACTAGCACGATCCCAGCGCAACGCCCGGCGATCCGCTTATAGCGTTCGCCAAGGCGCGATCCAAAGGTAAGTCCTACAGCGGTAAAAATCACCGTGCTCACCGCGACCGTAGCGAGTAGCGGCCCGAGCGGCAGCGGGACTCCAGGTAGGGAGACACCGATCCCAAGTGAGTCGAGGCTGATCGATGCCGACGCGGCAACGAGTCCCCAGCCGGAGTCGACGTCGAACTTCGCCTCACTTGGCGCATAGCTCTCGCGAATGATGAAGGCCCCAACACCGGCGAGCACCACGAAGCCAAGGTAGTTCGTGATCGTACCGACGATACGCCCAACTCCGGTACCGAGGCCATACCCTACGACCTGCATGATCACTTCCGCCGATGCGAAAGCAATCCCGAGGCGCAGACGTGCTGCCCATGCGCTTTTCATGATGCCTATGGCAATCGAGAGCGCCAGCACATCGAGTCCAACGGCAAAGGCGATGCCAAGTATCTTTAACTCGACGCTCGTTGTGACGCCCGGCAACGTGTGAACTAGCGCGGCCCCAACGACGAATGCAATCCACGCCACGGCGATCGACGCCGTAACCAGGTGCCACCAGCGGAGTCGAGGCCGCGACATCTGTACGAGCTTGCCCTCCGGACCCAGGGCCCAATCAGACTCCGCGCGGATGCGGACGGTGTAAAACCCAGACGCAAACCTTACCGCGCAACCGCTGCTATTTCGAAGTACTTCCCGCGATCCACGTCGTCGAGAAGGCCGAGTTGAGTGGGGCGCCATTCAAGGAGCGCTTGCGTTCGCGCACTCGATGCCGGCACGTCGAGCGCGGCGAAGCGGGCGAGCCAAGCGAAATGCTCGGCGGCCTCCGCGGGGGATTTCGAGACGACGGGCACGTTCAAGTGCCGTCCGATCGCGCCGGCGATCTCTCGAAACGGCACGCCCTCGTCGCCGACGCCATGATACCGCACTCCCGCGGAACCATCTTCGATCGCAAGTCGAAAGAGGCGCGCGGCATCGAGCCGGTGCACCGCGGGCCAACGGTTAAGGCCGTCGCCCACGTACGCCGAAAGACGCGTTTCGCGCGCGATACCGATGAGAAACGGAACGAAACCGTGATCGCCGTCGCCGTGCACCGAGGGCGGAAGGCGCACTATCGAAGCGCGGACGCCGCGGGCCGCCATCGCGAGAGCCGTCTCTTCGGATCTGCGAGGCCACTCTGCGGTTAAACGTGCGTCGGGCGCGTCTTCTTCCGTCGCAACTCTCCCCGGTGCGAGCAGTGCCGTCCCGGACGTGACGAGCAAGAGACGTCCGGAGCCCGAGAGCGCTTCTCCCAGAGCCTCGATCGCGAGCCGGTCCGTCTCGGCCGCAGCCGGAAAATTGGCGAAATCGTGGATGAAGGCAGTGTGGATGACGCCGTCGGACGCCTTCGCACCCGCGCCCAAACTGTCGAGATCGTGCAGCGAGCCGCGGTGGACCTGGGCGCCGGCCGCGATAAGTGAGTTGGCGGAATCGTCGGAACGCGCCAGGCCGAGCACTTGATGGCCCGCGTCAACGAGTTCTTTCACGACGGCGGAGCCGACAAAGCCGGTCGCTCCGGTTACAAAGATACGTATAAAACCTTCTTTCGTCACTTTGCCGACAAGCGCGAGGTCCTGTTCTCGGGTGCCGGGGGGCTGCAAGACCAAGTCGCCGGGGCACTCGACAACGCGCCCGTCTCCTTATCGGCGATCGATGCAGTAGGCGAAGCGCTACAAGCCGCTGCCGCCTTACTTGGGCAGCGCCGGGATTATGCCAGGCGACGCCAGGCCATCATCACGGCTAACGCTGAGCTCCAAGAGCGCGAGCGCATCAAGCTCGCCCCACTTGCTAGCGCACTCGCGGACGGGTTGCGTCGACGCGGCGTCGGCGATCCGGCTGCGATCCTCGCCGCCGAAGCGGGAATTGCCGTTTTCAGGGTTGCGTTCGAACGCTGGATCGACGAGTCCGAGCATCGAGCACTCCCGCAGGTCATCAGAGATTCGCTCAACGAGCTGAAGGCAGTGACGGCGCGGCGTCGCGTCCGGTCGCCGCGCCATCCGCAGTGAGTTCGATTAAGCGGAATCCGTTGGTCTCGATCAGCACCGCAAGGCTCGTCAGCTCTTCCCCGCGGCGCATCACCGGCGCTTCCCAATCGCGCCTTTCGCTGTTGTAGAGGCGTAACGTGTAAGTCTGCGATACATCGACGACGTCCCCGACGTTGATCGGTATCGAGACCGTGTTCGGCTCGGTATTTCCTAGGAGAATCACGATTCGCTCGTCGTTCGCGAGAGCGATGACGGCGGCGGAGTCCGAGAATACGCGGAGAC
>Ga0182024_10027056_pt1 | contig 10056 bp, 10 predicted proteins | sample P32metaG_FD_120480 | JGI IMG/M metagenome (GOLD analysis project Ga0182024, IMG submission 120480) | Permafrost microbial communities from Stordalen Mire, Sweden - P3-2 metaG (Illumina Assembly) | ecosystem: Environmental > Terrestrial > Soil > Wetlands > Permafrost | place: Sweden: Stordalen...
AGGCATTTCGCTCGAGGGTTCGACCATCCGACCTGACAACGACGCAAACAAGAGAATCTACGGGGAGAAAATCTCGGCGAAGGATATCGTAATCGCCCACGAGACGCATGTCCCTCCCGCAGCAGAGGGCCTGATCTCGACGCTTAACGCGAAGACGCCGAAGCACAAGTCGCCATAACAGTTGTTTTAATTCAGGCCTTCTTTAACCAAGCCAACCGCGGGTTTTCGAGCGATAGGAGCCCGCGCCGCTGCAAAAAACGATTTCGCGACAATCCGACCCTCATTAGATCCCGGCGGAGCTTGTGAACCCAAAACCATCTGCCGCGCCACGGGAGGGTCGAACGGGCTGATCATTACATTACAAGCAATATCTCCGCGGCGTCGCATGTCCAAGTGCTTCCGCCATACCTATGAGAGCCCAGGTTCGCTGTTCGGTTGTCGGTCTGGAGCGTGCCCATTTGAGTACCGCTTTAGGGCCGTCTCTAATGGTCCAGGGACGCGCAATCTCGTGAACCTCCGAACTCACGCTATCAGGTCCGCTGAGGCTCTGAACGTCACCGAGAAATCGTAGAGCATCGGCTATGTTGCCCTTCTCCGCGGCAGCCTTTACGAGCTCGCCCAGCCCGCGGGCCAAATCTTCTTTGTCTGCATTTGCACGGAGCAGTTGCTCTGCGCCAGATGGGTCAACGGCGTACTGGCGGGCAGCGACAAAAGAGACATTCGGACATTTATTTTTCAAAATGACGGCGTCAGCTTCGGCGAACTTCCCCTCCGTGGCATACATCCACGAATAATCACAGGGTGTCGCTTGAATCGTCCTGACGTCTTCCTCTCGGGACGAAAGGGTAAATCGCGCGCAATCCAAGAATAGAGCGGCAAGTTTGCGGTCCTTCATGTGGGCTGCGAATTTACGGGCACGGCTTTGCTCGCCGCGAAGGCGAAGGGCATCGCCGATGTCATAATACAATTGATAGCCTAACTTAGTTCGCTCAGCAGTATTCAGCGTTCCCTCAAAGTCCCCTCGTTCAATCTGATATTGCCCAAACGCCAGAAAGACTTCATCCGATTGACCCAAGGGCGCGACTGTTTCGAGAGCCCCCGATAGGTCACCCCGGTAAGCCTGGATTAAAGAAATCACCTTGGTAGCTTTAGCTCTCAGGTCCGATCCGGCAAGACTATTAACCGAGTTTTTCGCACCTTGAATGTCCCCATTTTCAGCTCGGATCTTCGCCAATTCCACAATCGACCACTGCACATCCTCAGTGCGCTTGAACAAACGCGCTGTGGCCGCCGCATCGTCGTAGTAGCCTTGTGCTGCCTGTTGTTCGAAGATCTGGTAGTTCGGACCATTGCCGGGTTCCCCGGCTCTCTTCCACTCGGCAACTGCTTCCCGAAGTAGTTCCTGATCCGTGATTCTGTGACCGGGGAATCGCTGCCATAGCATCCAGCCGAGACCAACGCCAATGCAGAGTACAAGCGTGGAGGCTGCGATCTTCAATCCGAGGTGCAGCCCGCGTGATGAGAGGAGTCCCATAGACTTATTGGACACCGATCGAGTGCGCGCTGGCCAATCTCTTCAGTAACAACGTCGGCCCCGCGCACCGTGCTTCCCGGTATCGAGAATTGGCTTACCTCAGAACGAACGCTTCTCCGAATCAGGGCGCGAGTACCTACAGCCTTGGAATGTCCGTGCCCCATAACACTGGTCCGCTTCTCTCAAACGCGTTACCGAAGATAGTTGCCGCCAACGACGCTTCTGATGTGCAATTTAGAGCATGGGAAACCTCAGGCATCACCAGTGTGTTTCGGGTCGGGTAGGTCGTACAGCCCTTGTGGCATTGCTCGTGGCAGCTACGAATCTGACGATCTGGCCGGAGAATGCACTGGCTTGCGAATGCGCTCCGCCACCTCCGCCGTGCGTAGAATATTCCGCAACGCCAATAATATTCCTCGGGACAGCCACGGGGGCCATTCAGACGGAAAATGGCTGGGTGAGACTTGCCCACATGCGAATCGATAAGGCGTACAAGGGTATCTCCGAAGAAACAGTCATCCTTTACGACGACGGGATGTGCGATGGCCCGTCTCTGCGCGTGGGTGAACAGTACGTAATGTACACACACGACGACGGGACTGGCTACTTGCCATCACGTGGCTGTACGCGCAGCAGGAATGTGAAGTATGCCGATGAGGATTTAGCGTTTTTAAATAGCCTCCCCGGCGCCGCGCCCACGGGAACCATCTCGGGCAAGGTCACGATCGGTACAGGCGATCTGGCCAGGACAGGTGATCCATTATCAGGCGCAACCATCGAGATTCGGAACGAGCAGGAGAAAGATACAACTACGACCGATAGCAATGGCCGGTATTCATTTTTCGGACTACGGCCTGGAGCGTATCTCGTAAGGGCTACTAAGCCCGGATTTACCAGCAGCGAGTCTGAGGACGAGGACACCGCAAAGGTCGAGGCCCGAGGCTGTGCGGTGCTCGATCTGGTTTTGCGAAAGAACTGGCCAGGAACGATCCGAGGCCGCCTCATTCGTCCGGATGGCACGCCTGCTCAGGCTGGACTTAGCCTAGACCTGATCCATGTAGAGGGAAAAGGCCGAAGCAGAAAGTCGGAGGTTCTGATCGGTGCGACCGCGGAGAGGGACGGAAGTGGAGAATACTCATTCGTCGACGTCGCACCTGGCTCCTATGAGATCGCGCTGAATCTGTCTAAGGTCCCAACTGCGGACGATCCGTATCCCGCGCAGTACTGGCCTCATGCGGCTACGGAAGCGGATGCGTCCGCGATTGAAATAAACGAGAACCATAATTCGCAGCGGTGCGATTTTCAATTGCCGGTTGCGTTGACGAGCACGCCAGTTGAGTTCGTCGTCCTGCTCCCAGATGGCACACCTGCGAGAGAGGTGCACGCTAACATAGGAACGCAAATGGACGGAATGTTCCAATGGGCGGGTTCAGTGGAGACCGATGCATCAGGCAAATTTACCTTTTCGGCAGTTCAAGGATTTCAGTATACGGTCATGGACATCATGACCGACGACGCGGTGATGAGCTCGAAGGTGCATTTTTCGGCATCTAACCGAGCCCGGACGATAACAATCAAATTGGTTCCGAAAGATCGCTGAAGTTGATTGGCGTGGTAGATTTTCGCGATACGCAATGTCAGCTTTCCAAACATTCCGAGTTGTTCTAGTTGGAGCTCTGAAGTTAGCCATGCTGGCGGTCGGCGTATATGCGATCTGTGCAGCGACTCTTAGCATTCAACGGGTAAGTTCGCCCACCTCGAAAGACATGTGCGACCGCGTCAAAGTCGACATGACGGTCGATCAGATCGATGACGCAACGAGGGCTTTTGAAGGATGGCAACTCCTGCGGCCGGATGGCGTGTTGGTGATTTCCACTGGTCCGCACCGTGACAGTCCGGTCTGCAGAGTAGCGATTGCGCCCCAGACATGTCGAGCCGCCTCCAAGTCTATGGGGGCGCTGCAACAGGGGGATTGGCCTACGCTATGAGAAAGCTCTGGGCGAGACCTTCAGGCTGGCTTCTGCTCGGGGTGGCGACGATTATTGTCCTGTGGCCACAGCTGATTACTCCTCTTCGTGGGTATGGAACGCTTTCATTTGCGTCAGCCTGTCGCGAGGTTCGTATCGGTATGACTTGGCAGGAATGGCAGCAATTGCAGCGCCGACACGGGGTTCAGTGCGTCTGTGATGCGACCGACTGTTATGTGGAGGATCTGTTACGAACCTACAACGTGACGTTCAGAAGCACTGAGGGTGAACCGCTGCGAATCTACTCAAAACGAGTCTACGTACACTTCCCAACTCAGTCGTTTTGGAAACTGCTGCATCGTTGACGGTGTCAAGTGTTTTGCACCCAAAACGTCCGACCCCATAGTTATCACTTGATACGCTTGCCGAATTTTTCCAAACGCTAACCGTACATCGCCTCCTAGTGTCTGCCTCGATGCACGCAGCGTAGAGCGTTCGCGTTGCACCACTCAAAGTTTGAAGCCGCGAATGCGCAACGCGATGCCCGACGTCACAAGAACTGCAATACACCACAGACACACGCGACTGGCTTTGCCCGAAACCAAATAGCTCCAGACCGATCCAGTTCGGAAGCTCGACCCTTGTTCACAACGCTTTGACCTTGGCATGCGTTCTACTAATTCTAAGTCACTTGCTGTTAACAATCGTTCTCGCAGGATCGCGGTTCTCGCGAAGCCGCTGATGGCTGTGAAACCAGCTCATCTGCTCTTATAACTGAAAGTCACCCTCGTCTCTTCGTCGAGAACCAGCGGCCGGACAAAGCTGAACGAAGTCCCAGTTCGCGGAACATCAATCGCCACCGGCAATACTCCAGCCACCTTGCGCTGCAGGTTCACAACATTCTCCGAGGCTGCATTTTGCTTTGCGACTCCGGGAGTCAGCATCACGACGCTTTTGCCATTGATCGGGCCGCCGATGCTTGTGCCATAGGCTTCCCCGTGAAGCTCATTCGTTCCGCTCTTTGTTGTTTGAGGCACCTGGCCCGAGACTTCTACCGTCTCAGCCAAGTTGGCGACGCTCAGCGGAAAGCTGTAGCTCGATGGCTGGTTGGCATCGTAGTTGAAATTGAAGGTACGGGTTTGAAAGCCCAGCATCTCTGCCTTAGCTTTGAAGGTTCCTGACCCTAGTCCACCGATGACCCACCGGCCCAGTCCATCGGTTGTGGCAGTTCGGCCCCCTCCGTTGTTCGCGGTAATCGTGACCCGAGCATTGGGAATCACGGCTCCACTTGGATCCGTCACATAGCCGCCCATTTGTCCGGGAGGGGCTTCCATTCTTGCGTTGCTGTACACATTCGAGTCGTGATTTTCCGCGTTGATCGCATCTTCTTCGCGGAATGGTTCAGGCACACGGTTGGCCGCAATTACATCACCGCCGAAGTCCTTCACTTTGTATCGTTCCGGCAGAAATACTTCCCAACTCAACAGGCTGATGGGAATGTCCATGCTCGGAAGGCTGAGATCGGCCCCGCCCTTTTTTGCGAATGGCGCGCCAGAGTGCATGAACACGAACGATACCTCGTACGAACCGGTCGGACGAAATCCCGGCCGCAGAAGAGGCACGCGGCTTCCATCCGGACCTTGCACCGGCTTCACCCGCTCGCCTCCGACCTCTGCCGAGAGAATGCTGACGCCTGCGGGCAGAGCGATTTTCAGGAATGGCTGCGCCTGGTTCTTAACGATCAGCTTCACTTCGGTGAGCGACTTGCCCTCCGACGTGACCATGGTTGTGACCTCTGCGTTTTCGGCAACCGCGGCAAGCACGCTTCCGTCAGGGAAGCGCACCCACTGCAGCGCCAGAGTCGGTGTCTCGCTGGCTTGCTTGTGATAGCGGAACGCCGCCTGCGCCGGGAAATGCGCTAGAGACCGCAGATACGGATTCGCTTCTTTCACGTCCATGCGCTTCAGGCCGCCGCCCTCCGTCGCGGTCAGTTCCATGGTGCCCGAGCCTTCAATCAGCACTTCGCCGGTCTCGCGCTGGGCCCGCTCAAAACTGAGGAATGGCGCGTCGGCCTTCTCACCGCTAATCGAACGCTCTAGCGAAATCAGGAACTGATGGCTGCGCTGGCTGGGAGCATTCACCTTCAGGGTTAAAACTCCCGAGTTCGTTTCCGTGGAATCGAGGGTGGCGCCGGTCGCGCCGGTGACCTCAAATCCCTCCGGGACCTCAACCTGGAATTGCGAAGGCTCGCCCTGCACGACGGTGATGTCAGCGAGCACGGCTACACGCATCTCTGCCTCACTGACCGAGATCAGTGATTTCGTATCCGACAGAAACCGAACTTCTCGCGGTACCGTCGGAGTCACGGCTTCCCGCGTGGCCCACCAGATGTTCGCGGGCTGTCCCGGCACCAGCGTCGCCTCGATCGCGGTATGTCCGTTCTCCGATTTTCGGCTGGTGATGATGCCGGGATGGATGTTGGCATAGGTATGGTCGCCTGGAATCACCAGTGCCAGTTGCACGCTGCCCGCAGCGGGCGCAGGCAGGCTGAACGAGGCGCGTCCGGCCTCGATTCGCAGCGGCAGCCCGGTGTCGAGGGCGACGGAAAATTCGCCCGGTCCCTGCAGCAGCGCCATATGCGTGCCATTCTCCTGCAGCAAAGGGACGCCTTTGCCGTTCTGGTGGGCGTCGAGCACGGTCATCCCACTGGTCAGCGGAACCTTGCTCAAGCCCTTACGGAAGACTTCTCCCTCCAGGCGCACGGTGCCGCACACCGCGTCGTTGTCAACGTGCAAACTCAGATCCGCATGCTTGACGGAGTAGGGAAGCGGTGCAAGATCGGATTTCTTCGACGGCTTCGTCGCTAGTTCCACCAGTTTGTTGTATTCGTCGAGGGTCAGTGTGACATTGCCGGAATCGGGCAACGGCAGCGTGGTTTTCTCTTCCCCGGGAGGCATCTGCGCCATGCACATCGAGCAAAGCAGCAACATCACGCATATGTTCTTCATCGCACACCTGCCTTTTTGTCGCGCTGGAAGTTGAATTCTGCCGCCGGAAACTGGTTCTCGCTCGTAAGTTCAGAAACGAGGAATATCGATGGCCCAAATGCCGGGAATGCCACGTCGATCGGCAGGATGCCACTGACCTTCCCACTCGACGATTTTGCTTTGAACGAATCGAGGAGAGCTTGGGTGGCGTCCTTCTTCTCCTTGTCGTCGGCGCCCTGCAGCTTGGCGACCTGCTCCAGGCGATCAAGTTGCGCCGGTGCACCCACAACGTTAGACGGCGCTCCAACTTTGGCCACGCTACCGCCCGGAGGCTCCAGCACCGCAGACACCGGATTCACATACTCTTGTATGCGAAAGATTCCCGGTTCAGCCGAGACCTTGAACAGAGGTGGGTAGTACAGCAGCAATCCGGTGCGGGAGATCGGAAGATCCAGCGCCGGCAGAGTTACTTTCTGCTGGCCTTTGTCGTTCCAGGCCGCCGCCTTTGCGAGATATAGGATCTCGACGGCGAAAGCTGGTGCATCGTCTCCGCCTCGCGATTTCTCGAGCGGCAGCAGCAGGCTTCCGTCCGGAGATTGGCCCGGACGAACCGGCCGTCCCGCGAGCGTCACGCTCCAGACTGTTGCCCCCGCGGGCAGCGTAACTTTTACGAAGTTGCGCTGGTTGTTGCGAACGGCGTAGCGTGCCTGCACAAGTTCCTTGCCGTCGGCGCTCATCAGCACCTGGTAGCGGGCCTCTTCAATGTTCGCCATCAGAACGGCCTGCTGGTCGTAGCGCGCCACATTTACGGTTAAAGACCGCGTCGTGCCAGCTTCGCCCGACCGTGCCCGAAACGCGACCAGGGCGGGAGACTGCCGGTTCGCCACCATCTCGCCGAGATCGGTAGCGTCGGCGTCTTCGAGGCCCTGCGCTTTCTGGTCTTTGATTTCGCCGGCGCCGAGGATTTCCACGGCCACGCCCCCGGTGTCGCGTTCGGTGTTGAGAAGGCGGAGCAGGGGAATGTCGATGATTCCGTCTTTTGGCAGCCGCGCCTCGCCGCTGATCACGAAGCGAGCGCTGTGCTCGACGGGCTCCAGGAAAGTTACGGCCAGTTCGCCGTTCTTCATCTCCCAATCGGCCACCATCGCGCCGGAAACCTGATTAACGGTTATTTTTTCCGGCAGTTGGATGCGCACCTCGCGGGCCGCGCCCTGTACGACCTCGAGACTCGCTTCCGCATAGATGGAGGTCGCGTCCTCCGCCAGGCTGGTGAGTTGCGTCAGCGAGCCGCGCAGGCGTAGAGGCAACTCGACATGATGATCTTCCGTCTTCCGCCGCCAAGTGAACGTCAGCGCCTCATTTCCGCTTGCGTATGCGAGCCACTTGGTTTCGCCGGACGTCTCGGATTTCTCGGAAAGCAATCCGCCGCTAACTCTCAGATCGACTCCCTGCCGCGGGAGCAGAACCGCAGCCCGCGTGACTCCCGATTCCGTGGAAGGCAACGAAATGCTCTCATCGCCTGCGGAGGTTGTGACTGGCACATCCACATCCAGCAGCAGTTGGAAACGGCCTGCGTGTGAGAGCAGCGCCGTGAGATGCGTGCCGCCTTTGCCTTGACCCTGTGCTCCCGGAACAAGTGATACGGGCTTGCCCTCGAGGCGCGCTTCTCGTACCAGCAGGCCAGTGGGTATGGGAACGCGCACCCATCCATCTTTCAATACGTCAACGGTGAGGCTGGCTCGTCCTGCGGCTAGGTCCCCGTTAACGTGCAGGTCGTAGTCCACACGCGTCAACGTGGCGTCTGTGGGAGGCGGTTCCGGATCGTGCTCGACCGGGTAGGCCTTTGCCCGCAGCACGCGATATTCATCGACTGGAATCACCACCCATCCCGCGATGTGCGAAGTCTCAGGGGGCTTCTCGTCCGCTCGAGGCACGGGTTGCGCAGCGGCTCCCCAACACACGGAAGCGGCTACGATGCAGGGAAAAAACAGTCTCAGAGCAAATCGTCTGAGTTGCGGAAACACGGCGAGAATCGACTTTTTCATGGTTCAAGCCTCACTCCCAACTAATCTGGGGATGCACATCTGTCTCTGGGGGATGTTTCAGCGGTAGCGGCCATGCAGAGTAAGAATGGTCGGGCGCCAGGAAATTGCAGGCCAAAATTAGGTAATGGTTACCGCGCAGGTCGGTGCGGAAGGCGCGTCAGACGGCGACTCTGCTGTACCATAGCAAGTCGTAGAGCCGCCGTCCCGGCGGCTGCGTGGCGGCGTTTCGCCGCCACAGCCGGACGCTACAGGGACCCGGAGGTCCACTTGCCTTTCAGCATGGAGAAGTCGAAGCAGATTTACGAACGCACTCTGGGCGTGCCGATCGAGGCCAGCAGTTCATCTTCCCAAATGAGGCCATTCCCGACGTCTGCACGCAGGCTACATTCTCGGTAAGGTCGGGGCGGTTCTCGATGAACCACTCCATGCGGCGCTTAAATCCAGGCAGGCGATGCAGCAGTCCGGAATCCAGCGTTTCGACTGCTAATAATGGAATCAATCCCACCATGCAGCGAACCTTTACCGGAAAGTGTCCGCCATCCGGAAACTTCAACACGTCATAGAAAAATCCGTCTTCCTCGTTTCACAGCCCCATGGCATTATGGCCGCGGTGATTGATTGCGTAGGCAGTCCGCGGATCGTCATGACGTCGGGTATCTGCAAGCTGAAATCTAGATGGTGTAAATCACCCCTGGCGAGTTTCGAATGTGGTCACCTGGAGCATTCTCGCATTCGTGCACCAGCATTGCCGGGGCGTAGCCCTGCAGATATCGCAGCTCGCCGTGGGCTGCGGCAGACGAGACTTCCCTCGGTGTTACACCGTCCCGGCTCCGGCGGAGAGAAGATCATGGGAACGCATCGCTGCAAGATCACGCCAACTCTTTCCTTTTCCAACGGTCTTTTCGCATACGAGGTCGGCGAGCCTCACGACTTCGACTGGTTTCACAATGAGTTCGTCCGTCTCCAGCAAAGATACCCGACTGACTGTTCGCGCTGTTGGGACGCACTCCCAAACCGAGCTTTTCTGATCAGACTTGAGATTGGGGAAATGAGAAACTCCGTGGTGAAGCCATTTGTGAGCGAGATCAAAGGTTTCATCAGGTTCAGCTCGCTTAGGCGACTGGGAGGCTAACATGCTTTGGACTATTTTTGTGGTTTTGCTTGTTTTGTGGCTGTTGGGTTTTAGTTTGCATATCGGCGGAGCCCTGATCCACTTGCTACTCGTGGTGGGATTGGTCGTTCTGGTCATCAACTTACTGAGCGGACGACGAAGCGCAGTTTAAAGAAAAGCAGTCGGAGTCCCGACACCGGGAGGCCTTGATGTGAGCCTCTTGGTCCCTACTTCGCTCCGGCGCCCGGGTTGGATAAAGGAAGAGCTTGGTGCGTCAGTTGCTGCGCAAGACCTCCGTCGGGTTCACGCCAGAAGCGCGCCTGGCGGGAATGTATCCGGAGACGGCCGCAACCAGCAGCAACGCCAGCGCCATTCCGAGGTAAGTCGGCAGATCCCAGGACGATGTGGCAAA
>Ga0182024_10027057_pt1 | contig 10055 bp, 12 predicted proteins | sample P32metaG_FD_120480 | JGI IMG/M metagenome (GOLD analysis project Ga0182024, IMG submission 120480) | Permafrost microbial communities from Stordalen Mire, Sweden - P3-2 metaG (Illumina Assembly) | ecosystem: Environmental > Terrestrial > Soil > Wetlands > Permafrost | place: Sweden: Stordalen...
GCGAGGCCGCTGCGCACGTCCTCGAGGCGAAGACTGAGCGCCGCGGCCGATTGCACGCGCATCCGCTCTGCCGACGATAACCCGGACAAGCCGCCAAGCGGCGCGGCCAGATCGATCTCGAGATCGCGAAGCCGCCGTGCATCCCGGCCGCGGCCATCGACACCGGCAAAGCGCTTTGATCCGTTGCTCACTCGCGACCGGACTCGCGGTGATCGCTGGGCGACTTCGGCCATATCGTCGGACATGTCTTCGGCCTCAAGTGCTGACGAATCGCTGACGATGCTAAGCGCGGGTCTCAGAACTGGCAACGCGGCAAGGATTCAGCCACATGGGTATGCGGATTAGCAAACCTCTGCGACCGCCTCGAGCTGCGTCTGGAAAACCACCGCGCGGCGGTCGGCGCGCACTGCGGCGCCCACGTCCTTCCCCTCAGGCTGCGCCCTGGACTTCATCGACCAGCACCGCGATCTCGTCCTTTCGCTCTTCTGGCCAGTCGAGGAAGCCAGGCGAGCGCACCATGATTGACCACTGGTACGACACTTCACCTGGCGGAGGCTTTGAGCGAAGCCATGCTTCGAACTCATCCGCCGGACTTGGCTCTGAGCCCTTCCTGCCCTTTTCCTCGATAGCCTCTTTGGATGGATCGGCCTGAGTGCAGGTGGTTCCGGCTTCTTGGAGCGCTTCCTCAAAGGTCAAACCGCTTGCATCGCGCCTGGGGTCGGAGTGCTGAGTCTCGGCTTCCTCTTCCTGCTCTTGATCCACTAGATCCACATATCGCGCACGCGTGGCTGCGACTGTTTCTGCGACTCTTTCCGGGCTCAAAACAGTCGCAGGAAGCCCGGCGGAAACAGTCGCAGGGGCATTTTGGGCGCGAACGTCGGAAATCGCTTGCCGGGTTGGAGTTTCGGCCATCGGCGCGCGTTTGGGCGCTGCGACTGTTTTCGGCGAGGGCATGAAGCCCCGATATTCGGTCCGCTTGCCTCGACCGCCGCCCTTGACGATGGCCAAGGCACCGCGCTTTTCCAGGCGCTTTGTTCCTCTAGCGATCATGCTGACGTGGCAGTCGCCGGCCATCTCGCACAGGGTCACAAGGCTGGCGAAGGTCTCGAGGGTGTCCTCGTCCATGAACCTGCCGAGCGCCAGCACGGTGACCGTCTCGGACGCTGACAACCCGACTTTGGCCCATGCGACTTGCCAGGCCAGGATTTTCGCGGCCGTCCTCTCGACGCTCGCGCTCATGCCGTCACCTCATGGTCCGGATGGACTTGGGCCGCTGGCGCGGGCGCGATGCACCGCAGCGACAAATTCCGGTGGCGGGGGATGGCGGTCGACTGCCCAGCCGACCCAGCCGCATCTCGAGCGGCGGACACCGGCGAAGCTGACGCAGCCGCGCCAGATCGTCAGCGTCGGCCGCCGGCGAACCCTGCCCGGCCGATCACACGCCGGGCAGGCGCCCGCCGTTTCCGCGGCCTTGAACATCGACGGTCACGCTGGTTGCTTGCCGCGGCGCGCCGGATCGACGGTCAGCGACTTTAGCCAGGCCCTTATGCCATCCTGGGGATAAAGGACGGTCGGGCCGATTTTCACGAACGGCGGCCCTTGGCGCGACTTACGCCAGGCGCTCAGAGACCGACGCGTTCGGCCCAGCGCCGTCGCAGCCTCCGCTTCGGTCAAGTAGCCGGCTAGCGGGCCGCCATCCGTTGCGCTTTGCAGTGTCATTCTCGCCTCCAAGTGCATTTGGCTGCGAGTTTGGAGAAGCGTTGCGATTCGCCCCAACGGGGCTAATTCCGGCGCGGTCGGACTCGGCGTGCACGGCTTCGGCCGGGGTGCTTGATCCAGTCCTCGAGCCGCCCGGCCGGCAATGGAGAGTCCGGGGGCAGCTCGGCCAACGCCTTTTCCAAAGCCTCATCGGCCTTCATGCCCGCCGCCTTCAATTCAGTCTGGCGAGCGAGCACGGGCGCCATAGCGATCCGCTCCCATCGCCGCTCGACAAAGGATCGCCGCGCCGGCCGTCCGCGGCCACGCTTTGGCGGCTTACCGTCGACCAGCCGTGCTTCGATCTCTGGCGGCAGCGTCAGCGCCGCCTGGCCTACTGCATGCGCGCGGCCCTGATGGATCGCGAATAGCTCCCGAAGGAGATCGTCGCTCATCTGCGCCAGCGGGCCGATCTCGGCCTCATACATGCGCCAGACCGCTTCTGGTGGGCCCAGTCCATGTGCCAACGCCATCTCTCGAGCCAAGGCGCGATCTCGCCGACGATCGATACCCACCGACCGCTCGAGGCCTTCAAACTCGGCGACGGATAGGGGCAACTGGGCCGCCGCCGCCCTGGCGTCGCTCTTCTCGTCCACCGCTAAGCCTCAGGCGCCGCGTCGCATGGGAACAACAGTTCCGACCTTGCCCGCGCCTTCGATCGCCGCGCCGATCGTCTTCACGGCCTCGCGCAGCGGGTCGTCGGCCAAATGGCTATATCGCTGGGTGGTTCTGGCCTGGGTGTGACCGAGCAACCGGCCGATGATTTGGAGACTCAGGCCGCCGCCGGCGCCGACGCTGGCGAAGCTATGGCGTAAGTCATAGAGCCGCGCATCGGCGAGCGCAGTGGGCAGCTCCACATTCACGGCGGACGCGACCAGGCGGCACTCCTGAGCGGTCGGCCGCCGCTTCTGGCTGCGCTCGAGGTCGGCGACCAGCTTGGCGACCTTGGCGTCTTTCACGCCCTTCCAGATGGTCACGCTCGCGTAGCCGGCCAGGTCAGTCCACGTGCTGCGCAGCTGCTTGATCGGCTGGCCGGCCTTTTGGCCGGGAAAGACGAGGGGCGAGTCCTTGGTCCTCGCCGACTTCTTGCGGGCCTTGCGCACCTGGTCGAGCAGCTCGAGCGCACCGGCGCTGAGGGGAATGCGGTGCAGCTTGCGCCGTTTGGTATGGGCAGATGGCTTGACCCAATAGCCAGGCTCGGCGTCGAACTCCTGCCAGGTGGCCGCCTGGGCCTCGCCGGGCCGGCAGCCGCTCAACAGGATCAGCCGCACGCAATTTGTCGCCGGCGTCGCGCCCTTGACCAGGATCGCGTCGGCCAGCGCCGCCGTCTCAGCCCCGCTCAGGAATCGTTCGTGGCCCTCCTCCGGGTTTCGTTTGACACCCTGGCAGGGGTTGCCTTGCGCCCGATCGCGCCAGGAGACGCGCTCGCCGAGAGCCGGGACTAGGGAGAGCGAGAACATCTTGCTCGCCACGCTCAGCACCCGATTTGCCCGGACCGGCCCGCGGTCGCCCGTAACCCATCGGTGGAGCGCCGCCATATCGGGCTGCGCCACATCGGCCACCTTCCACCAACGCAGCTCAGAGCCGCCCGTCAGCGGCCGGAACGGCAGAATGATCTTCTCGATGATCGACTTGTCTTCGCGCTGCGATTTCGCGGCCTTCTCGGGCAAGTGGTCGCGAATGTAGCGGACGGCCAGGTCGCCGACGGTGGGCGCCTCGCGGATAGCCGCTCGGACCGCTACGGGATCTCCGCCGCCATTGACCAGGCGTCGCAACTTTTGGGCAGCGGCCCTTGCGCTCGCCGCGCTCTCCTCCCCGCTCTCTCCACCAAACCGCCCGATGGTCTGCCGGCGCTCACGGCCGTCGATGGGCGAGTGATAGTTGAAGAAGAAACTGCGGGAGCCGCCTGGCGCCACCCGAACGCCGAAGCCTCGAATCTCATCATCCCAGACTGTCAGCGTACCCTTCGGCGGAGCAACAATCTGTGCAACCGAGCGCTCGGTGAGCTTGATGGCCATGTCCGTCCTTTGTCAGTCGGAGAAACCGCACTTCGCTGCGACCGGCTTCCGCCGGCTTCCATGCAGCGTTATCATGCTTCCGAGAGATTCCAAGGGCTTGTGAGGCCATTTTGACGTTTACCGAGCGCGTTCAATGACTTGCTCCGCCCGCTCCGGCAGGGTCTGCAAATCCGCGCACCCGAGTTCGATTCTCGGCCAGGCCTCCAGCGACTTCAGCGACAATCCGTCCGGCCGCCGGAACGTGGGGAGACACGATCATGACCCTCAGGACCATGAACTTCATCGTGGCCTGCGACGTCGAGGGCGGGAACATCACGCCTGAGGCTGTGCTGCGCTCGATCACTACAGCCATGAACCAGGCCATAGCCGCCGGTAGTGGCCTCGGCCTCGAGCACGACGAAGGCTACGTCACGCGGTGTCGCGTCAGCCGGGCGCCCGACGACTAGGAAATCGGGAATTGGGGACACGTACCATTTTAGGTGAATGCGCCGCCACCTGACCGGAGAAAGTCGTACGTGTCCCCGATGGCGGTCTGAAGGCGCGGATTTGAGGTCATGGATCTAGACGCGCTCGCCTTGAGGTTCGGCGCTGAGCTCGACGGGCGGCCGTGCTTCCTGAACCGGGTGGTGCCTTGGCTCGAGGGACCCGTGCGGCAGCGGCTCTTCCTCGATGACGGCGCTTTCCCGACCGAGCTCGTAACCTCGGTGCGTGCGCTCGTGTTCCGCGGCTCGAAAGTCGTTGTCGTGAGGGACAGCTCCGGCGCACGCCATATCCATCCGGGTGGCCATATCGAACACGCCGAGACGATCGATGAGGCCCTTCGACGGGAACTGCTGGAAGAGACGGGCTGGCGTGTCGGCGAAGTCATTCCTTTCGGGTTTCGGTTTGTCGAGCCGGTGGCGCGCAAGGCCCTGCCGGCCGCGCGCCAATGGCGCGGTTCGGTGCACCTCGTCTTCATCGCCGAAGCGACCAGCTACCACCGCTCTGCGCGCGACCTTACGCAGATCGAGGTCGGTTCAAGCTTGGTTTCCATCGGCCGCGCGTTACGCGAGATCCCGGAGAAGCGGCCGTCCTCCGGTCGGCGATCCAGCGACGGCGGCGACCGCCTCCGAAGCGGCTTAGAAGTCGCGGAAGAGCGGGGACCAAATGATGAGCGGTGGCGCTTGATGAAGAGGGCGGCGCGCGATTTAATCGAGCGGCGGGAACGAAAGGATCGCCAGTATGATCACTGTCTGGGGCGGAGGGGCCTCACGGTCGCTCCGGGTCACCTGGCTGATGGAGGAGATGGGGCTCGCCTATCGCCTGCGCTCCGTGGACCTCATAAACAACCCCGAGGAGCCGGCGTTCCTGGCGGTCAACCCGGCCGGCTTCATCCCGGTGATGCAGGACGGCGATGTGACCATGGTCGAATCCGTGGCGATCATGGACATCGATTGAGATGCTCGGCCTATGTGCCGTAGCTGGATGCTCTGTCATGAGGACTCTCGCGAAGTCCAGGCAAGCGCACGTCGGCTGAGGGCCTCCGCTTCATGTCGCGTCAAAAGACGCACTTTTTGGCCGCCGAATGTGTTGTAGAGACGAGCGTGCGCCGGGAGACGATCCCAATGCGCGTTGGCCCAGGCCAGGAGCGCGTCGGGGTCGCTCGGGTCCATGCCGTGGTGCGGCCCACGCTGAACCAGCCCCTCTCGGCACTCGTTCCAGGATAGGTCGAGCCACACCAGCGCCATCGCCCGCGCCAAGGCGAGCTTGACCAGCAACGGGAACACGCCCTCGATCACCCAGCGGTCGCCCGTAGCGACTTCAGCTACGAGAGTCTTCGCCTCGCCCTCATCTCGCTGTTGACCGTCCAAATGCCTACACAGGACATCAAGATCGTGGGTCGGAAGGGCGAGGACCGCGCCAACCTGTTTGGCGAAGGTGCTCTTGCCCGACCCGCTGTTGCCCATCACCACCAAGCGCGTCATGACCGTTCGCCCTTTCCTCCGCGGGCCTGCTAGCGCTTGCGCGCTTTGGCGGCCTGGATGTCGTGAGCACGCGCCAGCATCGCGGCGAGTTCCGCCTCATCGATGTTGGCCAGACGCACCAGCACGACGGGGTAGCGGCGGTAGTAGTCGTCATCGAAGTAGATGTCTGGCGATGCCTCGATCAACATCTCCTTCTCGGCCAGCGGGCAACGGATGGCCCAAATCCCAGCGTGGTGGGTGAGCTTTCTTCTTGTCTTATCGCGCTCAAAGTAGGGCTCCACGATGGGTTGGCCCCCGATCGCGTACAAAGTGACCTCGCGGACGCCCGGAAGGGCCAGCGCGAGGCGGCGCACGTCGTCATCCGTGGCCATGAGCTGGCTCTCCTTCGCCCAAGCTATCGGCGATACGCGGCGCCGGTTGCGGCTGCAATTGCGCCGATGCGGTCGGGTCGATGAAGCTGACTCTCCCTTATGGGATCACACAAGGCTTCATCGCCCGAACGCCCAGGCCACCATGAGCGGGAGTTCGGCGCGCCAGAATGGGCCGCCGTGCGATCCATCCCGTTCGGTCATCACGACGTCCGCCCCTGCATCGCGCAGCGCGTCCGCCCACCGGGTCGCGTTCTCGAGAAACCAGGGCTCCTCCGTTCCGCCGACCAGGTAGGCGCGCGGCAGCGGGCTTGGCATCACGTCGGGCGGTCGGTGGCCCCCACCCGGCGAGGCGCAAAATATCGCTCCATAGACGTCCGGATGCCGAAGCCCGATGGCGAGCGCCAGCTCTCCACCCGCCGAGACGCCGAACACCGCGGTGCGTTCTTTGGGCAGCTGGACGCCGAAACGCGACCGCGTCCATTCGCGGACGTCCTCGACGAAGAACCTCTCGTGGGCCGCGAACCGTTTCGGATCGAAGCCCGGCGAGTACTCATGGAGCCGCAGCGTCTCATCGGCCAATCGGTGGACGCCGACGATCATCGTGGATGGCGCGCCGGCGGCGGCGACAAATTCGCCCCATTGCGAGATCAGCTGACCGTCGCCGGCGAAGACAACGGCCTCCGGCGGATCCGGCGGGAGGTAGACCGTGACCTGCCGGCCACCGTCGTAGTCGAATGTCTCGGTGACAAGGTCTCCCTCGGTGGTCGGCATCTACGCGTGCCCCACTGCGTGCCGCGTGAGTTTTCGCCTCGGCTTGAACGCGGCTCGGGTTGCGGCTGCGATTGCGCCGATGTGCTCCGGATTGACGAAGCCCCACACTTCCTGGCCTGGCGGGCGGCCGTTGACCAGGTCGCGCCGGTAGCTGAAGCAGCCGAGGTACAGGGCCCGTATGGACATCACCGCCCCGAGCCGCTCGAGTTCGTCGTCGGTCAGCTCGACGTGCTGGCGGTAGCCGCCGACGGCCAGATCGATCCAGTCCGCCTTGCCCCAGGTCCCCCACATCAGCCATGCGAAGTCGGCCAGGCGGGGCCCGCGCCCGGCCGCCTTCCAGTTGATCGCCACCGGCCCCTGCTCGCCCACGATCACGTGGTCGGGGGCGTGGAGGAGATTGCCGTGCAGCAAGGCCTCGGGCAGGCCCTGGCCATCGTCGGCCGAGCGCACCTGGTCGCGAAGCTTGTCGAAGCGCTCTCGCTCGGCCGCCCCGACCTTGGTATCGACCGCATCGAGGAATGCGAGGGCCGCGAGCAGGTCTTGGCGCGGGCTGCCCTCATGGCTGGGGTCCTCGCCGCTTGCCCCACCGGGCCGGCTGACGGATGGGTCGAACGGCAGCGTATGCAGCCGTCCGAGCAGGTCGCCCATGATGGCGAACTTCTCGGCCCCCTCCTGCCCGACGGCCATGGGCAGCAGTTCGCCGGCGACGAACCGGGTGACGAGGACTGACGCGCCGTCGAATGCGGACACCGCTTGGTCGAGCGCCAGTCGCTCCGCCGGGTAATCGCGCCGCTCCAGGAACCGCAGGATCGCGGCGTCGCCCTCGACGCCGGCCTTCGGGCGAGCCGGAGGAAACACACGCGCAATCCAGGGGTCGCCGTCGCGGCGGTCGATGCGGAATACGTGGTCGTTGTGTTGGCTGACCTTCGTCGCGGCCGCCGCGTCGATGCCGTAGCGGTCCCGGAGGTGGGCGACCAGACGCTCGCCCGTGGGCTGGTGAAACATCCGCGTCTGGAGCCCCTCGAGGTCGGTGAGGGCTTCGGTGTAGCGCTGACCGGTCTCCCCGGCGTGGCGGCGGACAACCTTCTTGAAACTGGCGTTTTTGGTCATAACAAGCCTCCTCGTTGACACCCTCGTCCCCCAGCGACGCGGTGCAGAGATGGCCTGGACTTCGACGACCGTGAGGGCAGCTTCCCCTTCGCCAATGGAACCCCGGCTGGGGTGGATGTTCCTATGGCTCGGCGACCGGTCGGCGCCGTGGGGCCAATCTTTCCGGCCAGCCTCGCTCGTGTCAAGTGCCGGGAGACGGCCCCGGCCTGGGCTTGATAAGGTCCAGCGACGAGAGCCTCGGAGGATCGGTCGATGAACGTGTACTTCGCGGGGCTGGCGACCGAGAGCAATTCCTTCTCCTCGATTCCCACCGCCGAGGCAGCCTTCGCCGCCGGCCAGCGTCGGGGCGAGGCGGTCTTCACCGACCGCGGCATGTACGGGGAGATGGCCCGGCGTCTGCGCGAACTGGCCCAGGCCGAGGGCGGCGACGTGTCGCCGGGCATCTTCGCCTTCGCCCAGCCCGGCGCGCCGACCGTCCAGGCCGTCTACGAGCGGCTGCGCGACGCCCTGCTGGACGACCTGCGCGCGGCGGCGCCGGTCGACATCGTCATGCTCTTTCTGCACGGAGCGATGATTTCGCAGGACAATTGGGACTGCGAGGGGGAGATCCTGGGGCTCGTGCGCCAGATCGTCGGCGCCGACGTCCCGGTCGGCGTGGTTCTCGACCCCCACGCCCACCTGACCGAGCCGATGATCCGCGAGGCGACCGTCCTCTGCTTCATGAAGGAATATCCGCATACCGACGGCCTGGAGCGGATGGAGGACGCCTGGCGCATCTGCCTTGGCGTGGCCAAAGGCCAGATCCAGCCGCTCGCCGCCGTGCACGACTGCAAGATGATCTCCTTCTGGCCGACCCAGAGCCAGCCGATGCGCGGCTTCGTCGACAGGCTGCAAGCGCGCGAGCACCGCAACAACATCCTGTCGATTTCGTTCGTGCACGGATTTCCCTGGGGCGACACGCCGGTGACCGGCGCCAAGATGCTGGTCTATGCCGATGGCGACGCTGAGGCCGCCGCCGCTGTCGCCCAGACGCTCGGCAAGGAGATCTGGGACCTTCGCCGCGAGACGCAGATCAAGGACGTCTCCATCGAGGCCGCGCTGGAGGCGATCGCGGCGGTCGAGACCGGTCCGCTGGTCATCGCCGATATCGCCGACAACGCCGGCGGCGGCGCCCCGGCCGACTCGACCTTCATGCTGCGCGCGGTGCTGGATCGCGGCCTGACCGATGTGGGGTTCGCCCTGCTCTACGACCCGCAGGCGGTGGCCTTCTGCCACGAGGTCGGGGTGGACGCCGAGATCGAGCTGCGCATCGGCGGCAAGCTCGGCCCGTCCTCGGGCGAGCCGCTGGACGTCCGCGCGACGGTCAGGGGGCTGGCGCGCAAGGCCACTCAGATCGGGCTTTCCGGCCTGGTCAGCCTGGGCGACGCGGCCTGGATCGAGATCGCGGGCGTCCACGTCATCATGGCCTCGGCGCGCACCCAGTGCTTCCACCCGACCGCCTTCACCGCCCTTGGTCTCGACCCGACGACCTTGAAGGCGCTGGTGGTCCAGTCCACCAACCATTTCCGCGCGGGGTTCGACCCTATCGCCGCCGATGTCCTCTATGTCGATACCCCCGGCGCGATCCGATCGGACTTCGCCAACATCCCCTACCAGCGCTTCAAATCGCCCTACTGGCCAAAGGTCGAAAATCCGTAAGGCTTGGCGTCCTTAGCCCCTTGGAAGTTCATCTTGAAAACGGGCGGGCGACAGGGCGGCCGGGTCGATGTCGGGAGCATCGCCCAAGCCCGTGATCAGCCGGGCGGTCAGGGCGGCCAGGGCCGGGGCGGTCTGTATGCCGTAGCCGCCCTGGCCGGCGAGCCAGAAGAAGCCCTCGCCTCTGGAATCGAAGCCGCAGACAGGGGTTCGATCGGGCGCGAAGGTGCGAAGTCCGGCCCAGCTGTGGGCGATGCGGCTGATCGCGAGCGTGGTCGCCGCCTGGACGCGGTCGGCGGCGACGGCGATGTCGAACTCGTCGGGCTGGGCGTCGCCGGGCTCGCAACCGACCTCGTCGGCCGGAGAGATGA